>ULVU01043263.1_pt1 | contig 74143 bp, 56 predicted proteins | sample 1959731 | NCBI WGS metagenome assembly ULVU01 (sample SAMEA4835794, study PRJEB28245) | human gut metagenome | biome: gut microbiome; material: fecal sample | place: Denmark | collected 2008 | reverse complement strand
TCGGTAACAGCACGACCCTTTGGGTAAGCTCACTCTCGATTTTGGTATCTATTGCCGGTTTATTAGTGAACATACTGAAATAAATGAAAGTTGAGAATTGAAAATTAAGAGAGATGGTAGACGAACAGATAAATAATAGAAGCTTGGAGAACGAGGAACAAGAGATCGATTTGGTCGCTCTTTTATTCAAATACCTTTTTTATTGGCGTTGGTTTGTTGCTAGTATATTGATATGTTGCATCGCTACTTACCTGTTTCTTCGTTATCAAACGCCTGTATATAACATTTCCAGTTCCGTGTTGATAAAGGAGGAGGATAAGCGAAGCGGTTCGGGCAACAATCCGTTGGCGGCTATTCAAGATTTGGGAATGTTTTCCATGACAAATAATTTTGATAACGAGGTGGAGATATTGAAATCCCGTACATTGATAAAAAAAGTCGTGAACGACCTGAATTTATATGTTCGTGTAGCGGAAAAGCGAGCGTTCGGTTATGCGATGCCTCTTTATAAGAATAGTCCGGTGCGGATTTATATGACACCAGAAGAGGCCGATAAATTGGAGGAGCCGATTAAACTGGATCTTACATTTACGAAAGCGGGAAAATTGTCTGTTAAGGCTGAATATGTGCAAGATAAGGAAGAGCAAGAGATAGAACAGGCATTTGATCAATTGCCGGCGGTGTTGCCAACACCTGTAGGCGTTTTAAGCTTTACGCAAGGCGATACCTTGTATATGGAAGAAGAGGAAATCGCTTTACGTGTTACCATAAATACGCCGACGGAGACCGCCGAGGATTATATGAAAGACTTGAGCGTGACCGCCTCTTCCCAGACCACGACGATAGCGAAGATCAGTGTTAACAATACGGTAAAGGAGCGAGGCGTGGATTTTGTCAATCGTCTGGTGGCATTCTATAATCAAGATGCGAACGACGAGAAGAACGAGGTAGCTCAGAAAACCGCCGAGTTCATAGAGGAGCGTATCGGTATAATTAACCATGAGTTGGGTACGGCGGAGAGCGAGTTGGCGGATTTCAAGCAACGATCCGGTCTGACGGATTTGACAAGTGATGCCCGTCTAGCCTTACAAGAGAGTTCCAAGTATGAGCAACAACGTACAGAGAACACTACACAGATCAGCTTGGTTCAATTTCTGCGCACCTATATCAACGACCCGGTCAACAAGGAAGAGGTAATTCCTGCAAACGTAGGGTTACAGGATCAAAACCTCACTAGGGTGATTGAGCAGTATAACACGATGATCATCGAGCGTAAACGTTTGTTACGTACCTCTTCGGAAAATAACCCGGCGGTGATAAACATGAACACCGGCGTTGAGGCGATGAGGCGTAATGTGGAGACAACGGTGAATAGTGTCTTGCGAGGATTACAAATCGCCCAGAAAGACATTGAGCGTCAGGCTAGTAAATTCGAGAGCCGGATCAGTGATGCTCCAAAGCAAGAGAAAGAGTTCATGACTATTTCTCGCCAGCAAGAAATCAAGGCGACTTTATATATCATGCTGTTGCAGAAACGGGAAGAAAATGCGATCACATTGGCAGCTACGGCTAATAATGGTCGTATTGTAGAGGAGCCATTACCCGGGAAGGATCCTGTGGCTCCCAAGAAGCTCGTGTTTTTATTGGCTGCGTTTGTGGTGGGCCTGTTTATTCCGGTGGGAATCATCTTTGTCGTGGAGTTATTGAAATATAAGATCGAGAATCGTGGCGATGTGGAGCAGTTGACGGATGTTCCGATTTTGGGCGAATTGCCATTGTGTGGTCATAAATCCTCCGATAAGGGAGCGATCGTGGTACGCGAGAATAAGAACGACATGATGGAGGAGACCTTCCGAGGTTTGCGGACCAATCTGCTCTTTATGCTCCGGAAAGATCAAAAGGTCATACTATTCTCTTCCACGCAGCCCGGAGAAGGTAAGTCTTTCGTAACCGGAAACCTCGCTGTCAGCTTGGCTTATTTGGGAAAGAAGGTGGTAGTGGTTGGTATGGACATCCGTAAGCCGGGCTTGAATAAGGTCTTCGGTTTATCGAAAAGGCAGGAAGGAATATCTAATTATCTGATGGATCCGGAGGATGAGGATCTTTTTGATCTTGTGCAGCCTTCCGGCATCAGTCCGAACCTGGATATCCTTTTAGGAGGAACGATTCCCCCGAACCCGACGGAACTGGTAGCCCGTGATACCTTGGAGAAGGCGATAGAGCAATTGAAGTCCCGTTATGACTACGTGTTGCTGGATACAGCCCCGATCGGTATGGTAACCGATACGGCCATAATAAGCCGTGTGGCCGACATGTGTGTTTATGTCTGCCGTGCGGACGTGACCCCGAAAGCCGCTTTCTGCTACATTAATGTTCTTAGGGACGAGCATAAATTTGATAAGTTGGCAGTAGTGATCAACGGAATCGACTTGAGCAAACGTAAGAACACCTATGGTTACGGTTATGGTAAGAAATATGGTTATGGCTATGGTAAACATTATGGTTATGGATACGGCTATGGGTATGGTTTTGAGGCGGAGAATAAGAAAAGAAAATAACTGGATATGAAGAGAGAGGATCAAGACTTCAAATTAAAACAAATAACACCGTTTGCTTCTAAAATATGGCTGAGTTCTCCTACGATGCATGGAGATGAAATCAAATATATAATAGAGGCATATGAGAGTAATTGGATGTCTACCGTGGGCAAGAATATTAATGAGGTAGAACGTCTGGCTTGTGAGAAGATTGGTTGTCAGTATGCGGTTGCATTGTCAGCTGGGACAGCCGCTTTGCATATGGCGGTTCGGTTGGCCGGGGTAAAACCCGGTGATAAGGTCTTTTGTTCGGATATGACCTTTGACGCTACGGTAAATCCGGTTGCCTACGAGGGTGGAGTACCCGTGTTTATCGACACGGAATATGATACTTGGAATATGGATCCGATTGCGTTAGAGAAAGCCTTCGAAATTTATCCGGAAGTGAAGGTCGTTGTGGTCGCTCATCTCTATGGGACACCGGGCAAGATCGATGAAATCCGGGCTATTTGTCAGAGGCATGATGCTATTATCATAGAGGATGCGGCGGAATCGTTGGGTGCCTCTTATAAAGGTGTACAAACCGGAACTTTTGGTCATTACAACGCTATTTCATTTAATGGAAATAAAATTATCACGGGATCTTCTGGGGGAATGTTATTGACGGATGATTTGGAGGCAGCGAACAAAGTACGTAAATGGTCTACACAATCTCGTGAAAATGCCCCTTGGTATCAACATGAGGAACTGGGATATAACTATCGCATGAGTAACGTGATAGCAGGTGTGGTAAGAGGGCAATTCCCTTATCTGGAGGAACATATCGCTCAAAAAAAGGCTATTTATGAAAGATATAAATCGGGATTTAAGGATCTTCCGGTAACCATGAATCCATTTGACGCAAAGCATTCTAAACCCAATTATTGGCTGTCTTGCCTATTGATTGACGAGGATGCTATATGTAAGCAAGTACGTGGGGAGTGTGAGGCGTTATATACCAGTGAATCCGGAAAAAGCTGTCCAACAGAGATCTTGGAAAAACTAGCTCAATACAATGCGGAGGGACGCCCTATTTGGAAACCTATGCACATGCAACCTATTTATAGGATGAATGGATTTGTCAATCGTGAGGGTGATGGTCGAGCAAAAACAAATGCATATATAAATGGAGGGGTTCGAGGAAAAGATGGAAAACCGCTCGATGTCAGTATGGATATTTTCCATAGAGGGTTGTGTTTACCGAGTGATAATAAGATGACAGGAGAGCAGCAAGAGATCGTGATAGAGATTGTTCGGAGGTGTTTTGAGTGATTTATTATATGGTGAGAAAGCTAAATCTTTTAATAAAACGGTTCTTTGATATTCTTATAAGTTCTATTGGTATCATAATATGTGCTCCGTTTTGGATTGTTATTGTGATCTTGATAAAGGTATTGATGCCTGGACCTATCTTTTTCAAGCAAGATCGAATAGGGAAAAATTTTAGGATATTTTCGGTTCTTAAGTTTCGGACTATGAAAGTAGATCAAGAAGCTGAGAAGAATTTTAAAATAGAAAGGGATAAGGAAAGAATAACATTCTTAGGAAATATTCTTCGACGAACAAAGCTTGATGAAACTCCTCAAATGATAAATGTATTAAAAGGGGATATGAGCTTGGTCGGACCTAGACCTACGGTTCAACAAAGAGTGGATGAATATCCGGAACATCAGCAGAAAAGACTAAGTATGCGTCCGGGGATGACGGGGCTTGCTCAGATAAGAGGTAATGTGTTGTTATCTTGGCCGAGGAGAATTCAATATGATTGTGAATATGTGGAAAAATTTACAGTTTTCTTAGATTTGAAAATTTTGATTAATACAGTTGGTGTTGTAGTATTCGGTGAAGATAAGTATGTGAGTAATAATGACTTGTTGAATTGTAAGAATCCGATATATGATAATATAAAAAAATGAAGAGTATATTAATTGGTTCTGTACATTCAAGTGAAATCGTTTTAAGGGAAATGATAAAATTAGGTTTCCCTTTGGAAATGGTTTTTTCTTTAGATGACCAGTATGCAAAAAATGTATCAGGTTATGTGCCTTTACATGACATAGCGGAAGCGCATGGAATACCATTCAAAAAATTCAGAAAAATTGGCTCAGAAGATAATGTTCAATTGATAAAGGAGATTGCTCCGGATTATATTTTTGTAATAGGTCTTTCTCAATTAATCAATAAAGATATTCTGAATTGTGCGAAAATTGGTGTCGTTGGCTTTCATCCGACTCCATTACCTAAGTTTCGTGGAAGAGCTGCGATGGTTTGGCAGGTCTTGTTAGGAGTTCATGAGACAAAATGCAGCTTATTTATGATTGATGAAGGTGTTGATTCCGGAGACATTTTAGGGCAGGAAGAATATGTAATAGAAGATACGGATTATGCGTCTGACGTATCGAGAAAACTAGGAGAGGCATTATCTCGTTTAATGCCTAAAGTTTTGGGAAAAATTCTCAATGGAAATTTGGAACTAGTTAAACAAAAGGAAGAAGATGCTACTTATTTACTGATTCGTCGTCCTGAAGATGGACGGATTGATTGGAATGCTCCAGTAGAGAAAATACAACGGTTGATAAGAGCAGTTTCTAAGCCCTATCCAGGGGCTTTTAGTTTATATGATGGTGCTCATAAAATAATTATTTGGCAAGCAGATTATTTAGAAAATAGAAAGTATATCGGTATTCCTGGGCAAATTTGTGAGATACATGATGATTATATAGATGTGGTTGGTGCAGATGGTATTATCCGTATACAAGACTATGAAAATATAGATGGAATAAGAATGTTGGTCGGTCATAAGTTGAAGTAAGTCAAATTTATTGTATAATGAAGATACTTGTTTTTGCGCCTCATAATGATGATGAGGTTTTGGGAGTTGGTGGCACTATCGCAAAATATGCAAGCGAGGGACATGAGGTATATGTTTGTGAGGTAACAAGTCTTTTAAGCAAGCCGGAGAGGGTTCAATTTATACGAAATGAGGCCTTGAAAGCTCATGAAGTGTTAGGAGTGAAAAAATCTTTTTTTCTGGATCTTCCAGTAGTGGCGATTAAAGATACTCCAACGAAAGAGGTAAATGCCCGATTTGATGAAATAGTACGACTTACTAGACCTAATATTGCGTTTATTCCACATAAAGGGGATATGCATATTGACCATGGAGAAGTAGCTAAAGCTGCAATGGTCGCTTTAAGGCCCATTGAAAATCCTCAACTAAAAGAAATTTATGTGTATGAAACTTTGTCTGAAACGGAGTGGAATATACCTACTGTTGATAATGTGTTTATACCTAATTGTTATAATGACATTACGGATTTTATTGCGTTGAAGAAGCATGCCATGGAATGTTTTGAATCTCAATTAAGAGAATTTCCTCATCCAAGGTCATTGGAAGCGATAGAAGCTTTATCTCGATTGCGTGGGTCTACTATAGGGGTGGCTAATGCGGAAAGTTTTATGTTGATTCGAAAAAGGATGTGATTAGATTTTTTATTAATAACTATTAGTGGAATACTTTGTTGAAACATGTTAGGTAAAACCAGTATTAGATTATTTAGAGAAAGTGATATCCCGTGCAAGGTTCGATGGATAAATGATAGCGAGAATAATAAGTTCTTGCATTATGATCGTCCTTTGGATGAGGACAAGACTCGGGTTTGGTTTCATAAAAATAAGGAGAGGACGAATCGTTATGATGCTATTATTGAATATGATGGAAGTCCTGTGGGTGTAATAGGTTTATTGTCTATTGCAGATGGACGGGCCGAATATTATATTACATTGGGAGAAAGACAATATAGGGGAAAAGGTATTGCGTATGATGCGAGTATTTTATTGTTGGAATATGCTTTTGTTGAATTGGATTTGCAAGAAGTCTATTTATATACGGAAGTAGACAATATACCAGCCCAGAAATTATTTGAGAAATGTGGTTTTGTGAAGTATCGTTTAGATAAAAACTCTGCGGTTAATAGAGGTAAGTTAGTCGATAGATTCTATTATAGCATTACAGCTTCTGAATTTCGTGAAAATAATAAAGGGAAATAGATATGACTCCTTTATACTTCTTGTTGGATGATTCCAATAAAAATAATATCTATATAAAACGTGATGATCTGATCCCGGTTTCTTTTGGTGGAAATAAGGCAAGAAAAGCTATCAACTTCTTTAAAGAAATAGATCAAGGAGGATTTGATTGTGTTGTTACGTATGGAAGTAGTAGTTCCAATCATTGCCGAATCGTCTCAAATATGGCTACTTCAAGGAATTTACCTTGTTATATTATCGCTCCAAAAGAATCTTCTTTGCCTACATTCAATAGTAAGATGATGGGATTATTCGGCTCTCATTTTACGATCGTTCCTGTAAATGAGGTTCATGATACTATCGAGAGATTATTGGTTAGATTGAAAGAAGAAGGAAAGAAGCCTTATTTTATTGCGGGTGGTGGACATGGTAATCTTGGAACACAGGCTTATGTGGATTGCTATAAAGAGATTGCTGTATATGAGCATGAATGTAAAATTCATTTTGATTCTATTTTTCTGGCATCAGGTACGGGTACAACGCAAGCTGGATTGGTTTGCGGACAATTGATAAATCAGGATAAACGAAAGATTATAGGTATTAGCATTGCTCGAAAAAATCCTCGAGGAAAACAAGTTGTATTGGATAGCTCGTATGATTATTTAGCGAGTAAAGGAATACATCTATCAAAGAGCCAGATAGAAAGTGAAATAGTATTTATTGATGATTATGTTGGTTTAGGATATGGAGTGAAATCCCAGGATATAGATAATACGATTAATAACATTTTAGTGAATTTTGGAATACCAATGGACTCTACTTATACGGCGAAAGCATATACTGGTATGATAAGATATATAAAAGAAAATAATGTAACAGGGGAAAATATCCTATTTATTCATACGGGTGGAACTCCTTTGTTTTTTGATGATTTGATGAGATTTGAAAATATAATTTAGAAATGGGAATCAATATATTAGTCTTAAGTGCAGGGACGAGGAATAAAATAGTCCAATATCTTAAAAAGGCTTTGACTGACCAAGAGGGTAATCGTTTAGGTTCTGTTATTGCTACAGATATGAGTAACATAGCTCCGGCGATATATGAAGCTGATAAATATTATCAAGTACCTCGGATGACAGCTTCGGATTATATGGAGGTTATTTTTGATATTTGTAGAAAAGAGAAGATAACAGCCATATTAAGTTTAATAGATCCTGAATTGAGTCTGTTAGCCAAGCACGAAAAAGAATTTGCGGCATTAAGTGCCAAGGTGATAGGATCTAGTTATGAATTATGTGAGATGAGCCTTGATAAGATACAAATGTATGAATGGCTAACAACGCATGGTTATAAGACCGCTAAAAGTTATACCAATAAGTCTGTTTTTTTTAAGGATATTGAGTTTGGGAAAATCTTTTATCCGGTATTTGTAAAACCTGTTAGGGGTAGCGCCTCTATCGCCATAAGTAAAGTAAATGATAAAGAAACTATCGAGTTACTTTTTGCCCATGCGGATAATTTGATGATCCAAGAATTTTTAGACGGTAAGGAAATAGGTGCAGATGTATATATTGATATGTTGAGTGGTGAGGTTGTTTCTATTTTTACGAAAAGAAAAATAGTTATGAGGGCAGGAGAGACTGATAAAGCTGTTTCTTTTAAAGATGAAAAACTATTTTGTTTGATCAATAGATTTGTGAAAGAGGCTGGGTATCGGGGGCAAATAGATATTGATATTTTCGAGATCGGAGGTGATTATTATATATCAGAAGTGAATCCTCGTTTCGGAGGAGGGTATCCTCATGCTTATGAATGTGGTTGTAATCATATGGATTTGATTGTTAATAATTTGTCAGGTAAGATTAATCCTGTGAATATTGGAAATTATCCAGAGGATATTTATATGATGAAATATAATGAAGTTATAATAAGAAAATTTTGATGTAAAATTATGCGAAGTCGTATAAGGAAAATTTTTGACGAATTGTATCAAAAGGTCGAAACGAATTATAGAGCTTTTCAAACTAGAAAAGATGCTAAACATATTATTAAATCTATGGGGCCGGTAAGTGCCGAGTTGCATAAAAAGTATAAAACAGAAATAGTCCCTTTTTGGCAGAAATATAACATGAAACCTTCTGAATATTGGTTTCGATTGTTTTCTACTGATGGACTAAATACAGATCCTAGATATATCCCAGAGGATTTATGGTATGGAACAATTTTGCCGTATTATAGTAATATGTTCTTTCGTCGTTCATACGAGGATAAATGTATGCACCATATTCTTTTCCCAAAGTTGAAGCGTCCAAGAACAATCGTTAAAAAGATAGCATGTCAGTATTATACTGATAATTTAGATCTTTTGACAGATCTAGAAGCGTTTAATCTATGTAAAAAAGAGGATTCTTTTATTTTGAAACCCTCTGTTGATAGTGGGACAGGCAGATTAATACAGTTTTATGATTCATCGTTAAATAGTGATAGGGATTTGAAAAAAATATTGGTTTCTATGGGGGATAATTTTATTGTGCAGGAGATAGTTGAACAACATCCTATTTTGGCATCTCTCCATAAAGCATCTCTTAATACAGTACGTGTTTTATCTTTCTTTTTTGAAGGTGAAGTACATATCTTGTCTGCGATTATAAGAATGGGAGCTGGTAATCAACGAGTAGATAATGTATCAAGTGGAGGAATGCAATGTGGTATTAATATGGATGGAACATGTCATAAATTAGCTTGTACAAAAAAGAGAGATTGGGTTACAAGTCATCCAGATGGAGCTGTATTTGCAAATATTAGAATTCCTTCGTTTCAACAAATTATAAAGATCGTGAAAGAAGAACATGCTAAATTACCTCATTTTCGATTGATTGGTTGGGATTTTAGTGTGGACATAAATGGAGATCCTATATTCATTGAATATAATGTATGTCCCGGCGCAAATCAAATGACTTGTGGACCTACATTTGGAGAACTTACGGAAAAAGTGTTAAATGATGTGTTTGTTAATAGATCACTTGCGGGAAGCCAAAATTGATGAATTTGTAAAATGGGATATATAGAAAAGTTGCTAAAGATCAGGAGAATATTAGTGGATTCCATTGAGGTAGAACAAAGTTGCTTTCAAAAGAATTGGATGCTAATTGATTATTTATTGGAACATTATATTTTTGGTGTTACGTTGATAGAATATAATCAGTATAAGTTTTATTGGAAAGTAAGACGAGAAAGAAGAAAATATGTCTGTTTTAGAGAATTTAAAAAGATAATAGAAATATCAAATGACAAAAAGAGTTATAAGTATTTTGATAATAAACCTCTTTTTAATCAGACTTTTGCTGAGTTCTTAGGAAGAAAGTGGGTCGATACGACTAGTTGCACTTTGGATGATTTTGCCAATTTGCTGCAAAAAAATGATAGATTATTTGTGAAGCCTATCGATGGTATGTGTGGTAGAGGGGCTTATATTTTGAATTGTAGTAATAATACAGATGTAAAGAAGATTTTTGAGCAGTTGGTGGCTGAACAAGCTATAGTTGAGGAGATTGTAGTCCAGCATTGGGATATAGCGGAGTTTAATAATTCTTCAGTTAATACATTACGTATTGTCACAATGCTCTGTGCAAATAAGACTGTGGAAATAATGGCAGCAGTTATCCGTTTAGGACGTAAAGGGCAAGTTGTTGATAATTTCCATAATTATGGAGTTGTTGCTTTGATTGATCCAAAGACTGGAATTGTTAAAACGACTGGAGTTGATAGGGATTTTAAACGCTACGTAGTTCATCCAGACTCAAAGAAACCAATTCCTGGTTTTAGAATTCCCTCATGGGATAAAATTGTAAATACAGTGAAGAAATTAGCTCTTGTTGTTCCTGATATAAGATATGTTGGTTGGGATGTTACTGTGGGAAAAGAAGGGGAAGTAATCATAATTGAAGGGAATAAATCTGCAGATCATGATGTAACACAGGTTGCTGATCAAATCGGTAAGTGGCCTCAATATAAAAAAATTATAAAAGAATTGGAGGATTTAAAAAAATGAGAGAAATAGGTTTCCCTATTAGTCAAAAAGAAAATGAGTTCCGCCGTGCTTTAGTTCCTGATGATTTGAAAAAAGTAAGAAATTGTGGGCAACTTTATTTTGAAAGTGGATATGGCGAGCAGATAGGTTACGGTGATAGTGATTATAAGAGATATGGTTGTCACATGGTTTCTCATGAGGAAAGTTTGGATAAAGATATTATCTGTGATGCTAAAGTTGGTGATGCAGACTATCTTTTTAAATTAAAGAATGGCCAGATTATTTTTGGATGGGTACATGCTGTGCAGAACCGTGATATAACTGATAAAATTTTAGATCGTAAGGCAACTGCTATAGCTTGGGAGGATATGTTTTGCAAAGGAAGGCATTGCTTTTGGAGGAATAATGAGATAGCGGGAGAAGCTGCTATAATGCATGCGTTTCAGTGTTATGGGAAAATGCCATATGATTTGGAGGTTGCATTGATAGGTCAGGGTAATGTTGCAAGAGGAGCACTGAAAATACTCACTTTGCTAGGAGCTAACGTTACCGTGTATAATCGAAAAACAGAGGCTTTGTTTAGGGAAGATTTACCTAAATTTGATGTGGTTGTTAATGGCATTTTATGGGATATATCAAGGAAGGATCATATTGTTTATAAGGATGATCTACAAAGAATGAAAGCTAATTCTCTTATTGTGGATATTAGTTGTGATAATCAAGGCTGTATAGAAACTAGTATATCAACTACTATTAATGAGCCTGTTTATTTTGTTGATGGAATTATGCATTATGTAGTAGATCATACCCCATCTCTTTTTTATAAAACTGCAACAAGTGGGATCTCTTGCGAAGTAGCAAAATACTTGGATGATCTATGTGAAGATAATAAAAATGAAGTTTTAGAGAATGCGATAATTATTCGTGATGGAATTATAGTTGATCAGCGTATTAATGCATTTCAGGGTCGGAGAAAGTGATTTGAATGATGAAAGCGAAAGTTATAACAGTTTTGCAGGAAGTTTATCGTGTGTTTCGTGATATCTATTTATTTCCTAGGAATTTATTTCGTATAAGAAAAATTGTGAATGGTGTGAGTTATTATCCCGATAGAGTACGGAAATCTAAGAAACGTAGATTTGTGGATAATATTATATACTTGCTTAAGTATCATGAGGTGAATATTTATTATAATAGCTATGGACTAGATGTTAATGGTTTATGCAATGAGAAAGATTATATTCCTCATCGAAAATTCGTGTTAAGTAGAGAACGAGGAAACCAAAAAGTGAAGAGCACAGCTACTGGCGAATATAATTATATTGTTCTTTTGCGTGATAAATATGTGTTTTCTGCATATTTAGCATCTGTAATAGGACAAAAATATATTCCTAAAAGTGTTGGTATTCTTTGTAATAATAGTGTGTTTTTAGTTGCTGAAAATACTTGGATTTCTCATGAGAAATTTTTTAATTATACAGCTCGGTATGTTTTTAAAAAAATCGATGGCGAATGTGCTGATGGTGTGTACTTGGTTGAAATATCGAACGGGATGATAGAATATGATGGTGCGAAGGAGAGTTGGAATGAATATTGTAAAAAGAATTTTTTTAATAGAATACTGATTCAGGAGATAATTCAACAACATGAAAAAATAGCTATCTTGAATCCTTATTGTGTTAACACTATTAGAATTGTTACATTATCTAATGACCTGCGAGAAATAGGTGTGTTTTCTGCATTTTTAAGATTGGGTGTAACAAGAGATTCTTTTGTTGATAATAGAGCTAAAGGTGGAATAGGTGTTGGAATCAATCTTAGTGATGGTCGTTTGAAATCATTTGGGTTTGCACATGATGCTTTTGGAACAAAGCTAGAGGCGCATCCATTGACCGGTATTGTTTTCAAGGATTACCAGATTCCATTTTGGGATGAAGTGAAGGCTTTGGTTATAAATGCGCATAAGCAGTTTTATGAGCTACAATCTATAGGTTGGGATATTGTAATATCTCCTAATGGACCAGTTATTCTAGAAGGTAATGATGATTGGGAAATTGGAGGACCTCAAGATACAGGTGGTGGATTACGACAGAAATGGATGCAATTAACGGGAAGAAAGATTTGATAAAATATCATTATTTATATATCTTGTTCTATAAATTAAATGTGAATTTTTTTGTTGAGAAGTTATTAATGGAAGAATAGTAGTGGATAACGTTATAGATAGAAATTTTATAAAGCTTACTTTCATTGGTGATATTATGTGTGAGTTGCCTCTTTTGAAAGCAGCTCATACAAAAAAAGGATATGATTTTGATAGTGTTTTTGTTGGCACAACGGATCTTTTTAATTCAGCAGATTATGTCGTAGGAAATCTAGAAACGGTATTTGCTGGAAAATCAGTTGGATATACAAGATCTTTATATTCTTTTAATACGCCAGATTCTTTTTTAGATTCATTAAAAAGAGCAGGGATAGATATGTGTGTAACTGCAAATAACCATTGCTTAGATAGAGGTTTGGATGGCTTGAAACGTACACTGTATGAATTAGATAAAAGAGGTATTAGTCATATAGGTACTTATTTGTCAAAGGAGGCATCTGATCAAATATTTGTTAAAGATATAAAGGGTTTTAAAATTGCATTTCTTGCGTATACATATGGGACTGGGATAAAAGATAATCATGTAGAGCTTCCAGATGATTTTTCTTATAGTGTGAATCTGCTAATCCCTCAAAAAATTGGTTCACCTATAAAGTATAGTAAAGTGGAAGGAGAGGTTCCATATATTAAACAATTTATTTCAAGGTTAATTTCAGAGAAAAAGAAGCTTCAGTTAAAAAAAATGTTGAAGAAACCAGTTGGGGTTCCAAGAATGGATTCTATGTGGGATGAATTAATTGATGAGAAATTGTTAGAAATCTTGAAGTCTAATATAGGAAAAGCAAAAAAACAAGCTGATTATGTGATTCTAAATATTCATAATGGAGGGCAGTTTAATTCTATGCCTGGTGATTTTAGTGAGTATATTATGAACTTTTGCGTAGAATCAGGGGCTGACTTGGTAGTTGGACATCATCCTCATGTTGTGCAAAAAGCTTCATTCATTGCTAATAAACTGTGTGCTTTTTCGCTTGGGAATTATAGTATTTCTCCAAGTACACCATATATGTTATTTGAAAATCTTCCACAATATTCAATAGCTCTTCACGTATATATTGGGAAACATTTTTTAATTCACTATAGCTTTTCTATATTAAAAATTGTAGAAAACAGAAAAGGTAATTTGACGATTTATGATACGTATGATTTATTTCAAAAGTGTAATGAATATAATCGAATGTCGTTATTTAAAAATATAAGAGAGATTTATTGTAGATTTTCACAAAATAGTGGAGAAAATTTTAATGTGAAAAAAGAGTATAGATTGTATGAGCAATAAGGTTATGAGAGTATGTTTTTTTTCTCATGGAAGTGGTACTAATCAAGATGGGGCTACTTTATCCATGTTAAATGTAATGGAAGAGCTGGCTTCTAGGGGACATTTTGTTATTGGTATTATGGCAAAGGATGTGAATCTTGAGTACTTAAAGATTAGAAAGAATATAAAATTCTATTTTCTCCCTTCTTATGATATGCGATTGGATTTAAGTCGGAATAACTTTAGTGCTAAACTAAAGTATTTTGTTAAAAATAAAATCAATTGGTTTATTATGAGGGACACATTGAAAATCTTGGCGAAGGAAGATATTGATATTATTCATATTAATGGATTAAATAATGGGATTGGTGCCATGATAGCTAGAAAGCTTAAAATACCATATGTTTGGCATATTAGGCAACTTATGCAGGAAGATTTGAATCAGAGACTTTATAATCAGAAGCAGGTATGGCAGTTGGTGAAAAAGGCATCTGATGTGATTGCGATATCAAAGGCTGTGAGAAATAAATTTGAAAAAGAATTTAATAGAAAAATTAAAGTTATATATAACGGAGTTCCATTAACAAACTATCAACTGAAGAAGCATGAAATATTTACTAATGATTGTTTTAGAATAATTCTTGCAGGTAGAATAGTATATGGCAAAGGTCACTTGGATGCTGTAAAAGCTATACAGATTCTTGTGAATAGAGGTTATATTAATATGAAATTGATTTTAGTGGGACATGCTCAAGATCAATATGCAAATCTAGTAAGGGGTTATGTATTAGAAAATGATCTTTCTGATTATGTGGAGTTGCAAGATCATAATTCTGATTTGCGAAGTTTGCGAGCTACGTGTGATATTGGGTTAACTTGCTCAAAAAAAGAGGCTTTTGGAAGAGTAACTGTTGAGAATCAGATGGCTGGATTGTTAACGATAGGTTCTGACACAGGTGGTACATTGGAGTTAATAGATCATGAAAAAACAGGATTATTGTATCATGAGGGGGATTATATAAATCTTGCAGATATGATTGAGTATGCTTTTAAAAATAAGGATAGAATGAGATTGTTGGCGTATTCAGGATATCAGAATGCTGTAAATATGTTTTCGATAGATCGTGTTGTAGATCAGGTACTTGATATTTATAGATCCTTGCTTAAGTGAATTATTCTTTAATGTTGTTATGGTTATACTGATTGTTGTTTTCTCTATATTGGCGGGATCGCATCTTTGCTTTGTGAAAAGGGATTGGATGAACCCTGGTTCGATCTTTTTATTTTATTGGGCATTTGTTGTGTACATGTCATATCTTCGGTTGTATGGATTAAAAGAAACTAGTGATAAAGCTTATTTTTTTGTTTTAGTAGGGGTTGTATTTTATTATTTGGGTGCATATATAGCGGGGATTAGAAAACGAAGAATTAGTAAGTTGAGTGTATTAAGGACTTATGATACTAATTATAAGTTTCTATATATTGCTTCTTTAATTGTTATATTATATTCGCTGTATAGAATAACTCTTATTGTTCAATTTTTATCATCTGGATATTCTTGGTGGGCAATTCGACTTATGGCGACGTCAGGAGAAGGAGGAGTTGGTACTTTAAAAGGTGGTAATTGGAGTGATGTGATTTATAGTTTTATTGTTTCTCCATTGATTTATTTGATAGTACCTACTATCGTTACAGAAATTTTGTCGGGAAAAAAGAATAAACTTGCTCTAATTTTATCCATTAGTGCAATCGTTGTGTACTCGATATCGACAGTGTCTCGTGCTGTATGGGGATTTGCTATTTTATATGTAATTCTTTTATTGTTCTTATTTAGAAAGAATATTATCTTGTCAAAGCGTCAGAAGAGAATGTTGAAAATAGCTCCTTTAATACTTGTAGTTTTAGTGTTGATTGTAAATAAAATTACTGTTATGAGGAATAGTGAAGCGGATATTCTTGCTAATGCTTATGCTTATATTTCTGGTTGTATGCCTCTTTTGAGTGTACATTTAGAGGAGGCAATTTCTAATGAACGTACATATGGTATGTTATCGTTGTATGGTTTTTTAAATCCAATATTTTTTCTCACAAATAGATTGCATATCTTTTCATATCCTGATGCTTTTTTGGCTGCAAAAAATGTAAAAGATAACTTGGAGACTTTTATATCTTTATCTCCATCAATAAATATGAATGCGTATGCTACTTTGTTCTATAATTTTTATATAGATTTTGGCATCCCTGGGATAGCTATGGGTTCGTTTATTTTTGGATATATATGTATGAGATCATTTGATGTATATAGGAGAAATAGAGATTCTAGAAGTTTAGTTATTTGTTTGATATTATTCCAATTTATATTTTTTTCTGTTGCAAGAATATATACGGTTTATGCGACTCGTTCCTTATCTCTAATTTGGATTATTCCGATGTTTAAGAAAAAAAGCAAGAAAAGTGAGTTTTAATTGTGTATAAATATGTGGAAATATATACTTTCGTTGTAGAACTAAAACATTATATTTATGTACAGCTGCGAAGATGTGGAGAGATTCTGTTTCCTGTACCAGACCGAGGCTTTGTCCAACGGGATTTCCATAGAATATTTCTGTTCACGCAACAATGTATCTTCTAACTTATTCTACAAATGGTACAAGGATACACGCAACAATCTGGTGAAAGTAAGAAATGATTTTTGAATCACTTTAAAGTGATATGCCTTATGTCGTAATTGCTTTATAATTATTTAAAGTGTTTAATTTAGATGGATAATAGAGGAATAAAAAGGAATTTAGTTTATAATATTACTTATCAAATATTGGTAATAATACTTCCATTTATTACTGCTCCATATATATCAAGAGTGTTAGGAGCTCACAATGTGGGTGTTTATTCTTATACACAGGCATTTGCAAATTATTTCTATCTTTTTGCTATGTTGGGTGTTATGAATTATGGAAATAGAACCATTGCAGCTGTTCGAGATGATTTGGAGGAGCTTAAAAGGAACTTTTGGGAAATTTTTTCTTTCCAATTTTTTGCAGGAATATTAGTTTCTATAGCGTATATTTTTTACTGTATCTATTTTGTGGCGGAAAATAGACTTATATATTATGTGCAGTTTTTTTATGTGATATCTGGTGTCTTTGATGTTAATTGGTTTTGTTTTGGCTTAGAGAAATTTAAATTTACTACGATTCGTAGTGTGTTAGTACGTTTGGGAATGGTGGCTGCGATTTTCTTATTTGTGAAAGAGCGATTCGATTTAGCTGTTTATACGGCCATTCTTTCTGTGGGAAACTTAATTGCGGCCTTTGCCATATGGCCATTTGTTCTAAAATATCTTGGTTTTAAGAGACCTGCGTTGGAAGGTATTTTAAAACATCTTAGGCCAAACCTTATTCTGTTTTTCCCTGTGATTGCTGTAAGTATCTATCATCTTATGGCTAGATTGATGCTAGGAAGTTTTAGTACAGAAGAAGAGGTTGGGTTTTATACTTATGCGGAACGTATAACTCAAATACCAAATACATTGATTTTAGCGTTAAATTCTGTGGTGATGCCAAGAATGGCTAATTTGTATGCAAGAAATGATCAAAATACCACAAGAAGCCTTATGGATAGAGTTATGCTATTCGCTATGTCTATGAGCGTATTAATGGCATTTGGATTAGCCGGTGTAGCTCCAATTTTTGCTCCTTGGTTTTATGGTGATGAATTTACTCGGTGTGGTTTGTTTATAGTGTTACTTTGTCCGATCATTATATTTAAAGGATGGGCCGGTGTATTGAGAACCCAATATATTATACCTAAAGGGAGGGATAAGGTTTATATTATCTCTTTAACTACGGGTGCTCTTGTTAGTTTGTTACTTAATTTAGTATTGATACCTAAGTATAGTGGCATTGGGGCTGTTATTGGTACTTTGGGAGCGGAACTGTCGGTTTGTTTAGTACAGTTTGCATTAATACGTAGAGAGATTCCTTTTGGGGTATATTTAAAAGATGGATTAGTTTTTTGTGGTTTGGGAATCATGATGTATATTGTAATAAGCTATATGGCTAATTTAGATATATCTTCTTTCTTTTTAATGCTTTTGCAAATTGTAACCGGGACTTTAATTTTTATCATTCCAGCAGGTATTTATTGTCTGAAAGTAAAAGGACTTAGTTTTAATATTCTAAAAATCGGTTCTAAATAAATTCTTAAAATGAATAAAAAATACAAAATAGCCGTAGCCGGTACCGGTTACGTCGGTTTATCAATTGCCACTTTGTTGTCACAGCATCATGAGGTGGTAGCCATAGACATAGTTCCTGAGAAGGTAGATTTGATCAATAATAAAAAATCACCGATTCAAGATGATTACATAGAAGAGTATTTGGCTAGTCATAAATTGAATTTGAAAGCTACGCTAGATGCGGAGATGGCTTATAAGGACGCTGATTTTGTGGTGATAGCGGCTCCGACAAATTATGATAGCCAGCGAAATTTCTTTGATACGTCCGCTGTTGAGGCTGTGATAGAGCAGGTGCTTCGTTTTAATCCAAATGCTTTTATGGTCATTAAAAGTACGATACCTGTTGGTTATACGATTTCCGTACGTGAGCGGTTTCATACAAAGCGTATTCTTTTTAGTCCGGAGTTCTTGAGAGAGTCTAAGGCTTTGTATGATAATTTGTATCCTAGCCGGATCATCGTGGGTACGGATTTGTCTGATCCGGAATTGGTAGATGCCGCTCATATTTTTGCTGAACTGTTACAAAAAGGTGCTATAAAAGAAAATATAGATACCTTATTTATGGGGTTGACAGAAGCTGAGGCCGTAAAACTATTCGCAAATACATATCTTGCACTACGTGTTTCTTATTTTAATGAGTTGGATACCTATGCGGAAATGAAAGGGTTGGATACTCAATCGATCATAAATGGTGTGTGTTTGGATCCTCGTATCGGTAATCACTATAATAATCCTTCTTTTGGCTATGGGGGGTATTGTCTGCCGAAAGATACAAAACAATTACTCGCTAATTATGCGGATGTACCCGAAAATTTGATAGAAGCGATTGTGGAGAGTAACCGGACTAGGAAAGACTTTATAGCAGATCAAGTACTTCGTATGGCGGGTTATTATGCTTACGGGGAAGAGAATGAATGGAGTAGTGTACGGGAACATCCTGTTACGATCGGTGTTTATCGATTGACGATGAAGTCTAATTCTGATAATTTTAGGCAATCTTCTATTCAAGGAATAATGAAACGTGTGAAAGCAAAAGGAGCTACTGTGATTGTTTATGAACCAGCCTTGTCGGATAATACTACATTCTTTGGGTCAGAAGTTGTTAATGATTTGGATCTCTTTAAAAAGCGTAGTGCGGCTATTATAGCCAATCGATATGATGTGGAATTGGATGATGTGAAAAATAAGGTATATACACGAGATGTATATAGAAGGGATTAATCTAAATTAAGGTTAGCGTCCAAAAATGACGTATAGCATCATTCAACAGAAATATAGATCTTTGTTGCTGTAATTAAAACCCAATTAATATGTAGAGCAATAACGATTCTGAAATTTTTTTCCTCCGCTACAAATCCGAAGCGGTCACGAACAAGGATTCCATCCGATCCTTCTGTTTTAGAAATAAGGTACCGTATAACCTGTTTGAAAAATGGTTAAGATGTTTTCATAGGAGATGGGTTGAAATCCGTACATTTAAGGAGGCTGAACATCAACTGTGCCTGTCACATGTCCGGGCTAATATGTTAAAGCGTATGATCAAGGAGGTGAAAAGAGAGCCTTGGTCTTTACGGACAGTTTGGATTTCTTCTTTAGAAAGGAACGTGATTATAATGAAGAGAATCTTATTCTTGAAGAAAGAGTCTGATGATCACTTACTATGCAATGTAACAGTATGTTACACTTTGGTCGTGACGAAGGTGTAGAAATGGCAGCTGCATATCATGGTGTAATCAGTACTGTGAGGCAGCGGGGGAAGTGAGCTTGGGATTTCCTTGGTGAATATTTTAAAAATATTTTTAATGATTGTAAGGACTTTGTTAATCTCATACCCCAGAATATAGAGTTGGTATGTACTAATGGTTAAATTCAATGTTTTTAACATAAAATTAGGTAGGTGCTACAAAAGAGCCTATACATTGGTGCATGCTCTAATTAGAGTACCAACAAAGGTGTTGCGTGATTGCCATAAATTAATTAAGAAAGCACTATTGGCGGTTTACTTTTGTTTATGTGGAGTCGATTTTTAAGATATCTCCTCTTCTATGTCTTCAACTCCCATGGTGTCAATCATGGGAGTACATATCGCCGATATGCTTATCGGTATAACGCCAAAAAAGAAAGAGGAACTTCCATGGAAGTGTTTGCAAGAAATGAGAACCACAAAGGTGCGATGATGAATGTGTAGATGATAGAATAGACTGTAGAATCGATATAGAATAAAGGTTTTGTACCGGTCTTCTTTCTCCCTTCGGGGAGGTAAGGAGGCCGGTTCTGTTTTTATGTATGCCTTGATGATCCGTATATATAATGTGGGATTCGGCCTTCTGCGGTGCAGGGATAAATATTCCCCCTGTGATCGTGGAAATGAAAAATCTTATGAAAGATTTGAAGGGACTGTTGGGCGAGTTTCGGGGTTGGCCTACCGTTGAGTTGTTTAGTGAGCGTCTGGCCGGATTGTCGGCGGAAGATAGGGAGAGGCATTTGCTGGGGTTTTGTAAGCTGGCTTTCGGGCATTATGAGGAGTTGCCGATGGGATATCGGAGATTGGTGGATGGTTATTTGGATGGGGAGCGAGGGGAGAACTTGATGGTGTGGTATTTGACGAGGCATACGCCGTGGAAGAATGCCCGTTATGAGTTGCACCGACCGGACTTGTTTTTGCGGATGGCGAAGCTGGTGGAGTTTACGGATCGGGATGGGCGTTTGCCTTATTCTCATTTGGCGGCTTGTTTATGTATGGCGTTTTTCGTCCGGAGTTTATCGGATCCTAATTCGGAGGTCTTGCCGAAATCCTTGGCTAGCCGTTTGAGCGCATTGAATATATTACCAAGTGATATTTTGGAACTGGCGGGGAAGAGGGAAATAACGGATGAGATGTGATTCTTTATTGATAAATGTTAAATGTACGTGGATTGAAGTCGATGAAATTTGGTGTGTTTTTCGTTGATTTGGGAATGTGTGTGTTGGCTGCTAGGTCGTTAACTGTTTTGAGTCATCGAAGTCAGGCTTTGTGGCTATTATACCTTTGTCATGTGTTCGAAGCATGGTTACATTCATTTATTCATTAAAAACGTATAGTTATGGCATTGAAATTTAAATTGGTAATGAGAAAGAATCTAGGTGAGGATCACGAATCTATTCCTGAAAAGGTATACGCTCAAATGGTGTATGGAGATCTAGTTACTTTCGATGAATTTGCGGAGGAGGTGGCGGATAGCTCTGGTGTAGGTAGCGCTAGCGTGAAGGCGGTTTTGGATCGTATGAATGTGGTGTTGGTCCGTCATTTACAGCATGGCAGGCGTGTCAGTGTAGGTGAGCTGGGACTTTTCCGCTTTTGTTTCGGATCGTCGGGGGTGCCGGATGAGAAGACGTTTTCAACGAACTTGATTCGGGAGCCGAAAGTACGGTTCTACCCGGGCAAGGCGCTACGGGTAGCCAAGAGCCGGACAAGTTTTGAGAAGACTGTGCTTCCAAATGAAGAAGATACGGGTGGAAACGGGAGTGATAGTGAAAGTCCGGATGAAATCTAAGAGCTATGAGGCGTTTGACGGTTCAATTAATTGTTGCGATCCTGCTCTCAATGAGCGGGATCACACTTCTCTTCAGCGGATTCTGGATTGATCCGCAAGGATTGATCGATAACAGTGTACTGGTGGCTTTCGGTGAGATCAGTACGTTTGCCGGGGCCCTTTTTGGAGTGGACTACTCTTATAAATTGAAAATTAATAATTGAAAATTGAAAATTATGGAAAGACATGATAAAAGGTTAACAGAGCATTTTTGTTTGGATGAGTTTACTTATAGTGGTATTGCCGTGGACAATGCGATAAATAATCAGCCTCCTCCTTGTGCATGTCTAGCGCTTCAAAATTTGGCAGTTGGTTTATTGGAACCATTACGTCTATTGTATGGGGCACCGATTGCTATATTGAGTGGATATCGGAATGAGAAGGTAAATCGTCTTGCTGGCGGGGTCGTTACCAGCCAACACTTGAAAGGAGAAGCAGCAGATTGCTATGTTGCCGATGGGCCGGAAAAACTGTTGGATGTGTTGCAATGTTCCGGTTTAGTATTTGACCAAGCTATATTATATAGACGAAAACGTTTTTTGCATCTTTCCTTAAAGATAAATGGAAATAACAGGATGCAAATGTTAGTTTATATGCTTTGTGTTGTCTGTATGTTCTGTAGTTGTGGAGCGTTAGTTCTTTTTTAATGATAAAACTGTGTGGACTGAAAAGGATATGATATATTTGCCTCCTATGATTAAGCTTGAATATCTAAAAAAGATACGTGTTCGTTGGATTATATTGGCGATCCTTCTCATCTCTGTATGGATCGTGATGGGAAATCCCAGATTAGGCGAATGGTATTCCCGTTCGATTTATCCATGGGTATCGGGTATGCTATCTCGTTTCTCCTGCTTGTTCCCTTTTTCCGTAGGGGATTGTTTTATTTATGGTAGCATCGCCGGGTTATTAGGGTATCTGTCGTATGCGATTATAAGGAGGCGGAGGATCGGGAGGACAATAAGGCATGTCGTGGAATATCTGGCATGGGTGTATGTCTGGTTCTATATCGCTTGGGGATTGAATTATTTCCGGGAAGATTTTTTCACTCGTACGCGAACCACTTATGTGCCTTTTTCCTCGGAACATTTCCAATCCTTCTTGGATGCCTACACGGATTCCCTGAACGCCTCATGGGTTCCGATAGAGACGATCGATCGGGAGGTCGTGAAAGAGGCGGTGCAGGAAGGGTATCGGGAATTGCCTACTCGTTTCGGGCTTACCACTCCCGGAACCTATCTTCATCCTAAAACGATGCTGTTCTCCCGGTTGATGAGTGGAGTAGGGGTGATGGGATATATGGGGCCGTTTTTCACGGAGTTCAATTTGAACGGCCAGCTCTTGCCTGCACAATACCCCGCCACCTACGCCCATGAGATGGCCCATGTGCTTAGTATATCCAACGAGGCCGAGGCTAATCTATACAGTTATTTAATATGCACGGGTTCTTCCGTGCCGGAAATCCGGTTCTCAGGTTACTTCTCTTTGCTGCCTTATGTGTTGAGCAACGCATATGTGGCTTTGGATAAGGACTCTTTTGAGGCATGGAAGAAAAGATTACGCCCCGAGATCAAGGACTTGTATAACGAGAAAGTAGCCTATTGGCAATCCCTATACAGCCCGCTGATCGGCGAGGCGCAAGACGTGGTCTATAATCTTTTCCTGAAAGGCAATAAGATACCTGCCGGAACCGCTAATTATTCGGAGGTGATCGCCTTATTGATCGCTTTGGAAGGAGAATGATTTATTCATCATTTAACTTCCTCCAAATAAAGCACTCGGCTCGAGTAATCATTCTGCTTGTGATAATCGACAATGTGATTATAAGGGATTTCCAGTCCGTTCGCCATGAGATATTCCCCGGTGAAAGCTTTACCCTCGAAGGCCAGAGGCTCGTTGTCGATCCGGTTCAGTTCGCAGACTCTGTATTTCTTGTCTGGAGATAATCCGTTCATCTTTACACGGGGTAAATGTTGGTTGACGAAATGCTCGGTCTTCCACCAATAAAATACGGCTTTGTCTTTCTCCGGTGAGGTGTACATCAAGGAAGCTACTCCCAAACGATCGTACGGAGAAACCAGACGGTAGATATCGCCGAATTGCACGACGGGACGGATCGTCTTATAATCGGCGATCGCCTTGCGGCAAAGTGTTTTCTCTTCTTCTGTCATATTCTTGGGTTGGATCTCCATGCCCAAACGGCCGCTCATCGCTACGTCGATCCGATATTTCAGGGGAATGACCCGGAAAGTTTGATGGTTGGGGGCGGCGCTGATGTGTGAGGCCATGGCGATAGCCGGGAAAAAATAAGAAGTACCCCATTGCATATAGATACGCTGTAAGGCATCGGTATTGTCGCTTACCCAAAACTCATCGAAGTAAGGCATGACACCGTAATTTGCCCGGCCTCCACCGCTGGCGCAAGCCTGTAGGGTTAAATCCGGGTATTTGGCTCGGATACGCTCACAGACTTTCTTGAATCCTTCGTGATATTCGATATACATATGGCTTTGCTGATCCGAAGGCAGGTATTGGGAGCCATGGTTCAGGATGCTCATATTGGCGTCCCATTTGATATAATCGATCTCCGGGTATGTTGTCATCAAGTTGTCGACGATACCGAATATGAAGTCTTGCACCTCGGGATTGGAGAGATCAAGAACGACCTGTGTACCGCCACGCCCCAGGACGATTTCCCTGTTTGGAGCTTTCAATACCCATTCCGGATGCTTCTCGTACAATTCGCTTGTCGTGTTGGCCATTTCCGGCTCGATCCAGATACCGAATTTAATACCATGCTTGTTGGCGTCGGCGATCAGGCCCTCGATGCCTCTTGGTAGTTTTCGGGAATCAACCATCCAATCCCCTAAGGACGAGTTATCTTTATTACGAGGATATTTATCGCCAAACCAGCCGTCGTCCATGACGAACAACTCGCCGCCCATAGACTGGATATCACTCATCATTTGGTCCATACCTTCTTGATTGATATCGAAATATACACCTTCCCAACTGTTTAGTAAGATTTTCCGGGCGGTCGCTCCATTCGCTATCTTATGTTTGCGTGCCCATGCGTGGAAATTTCGGCTGCTTCCGCTTAAGCCGTCCTTACTGTAAGTCAGCGCCAATTCCGGTGTACGGAAACTTTCTTTGGCTTTGAGGGTGTAAGCCGAGTTCTCCTCGTTTATTCCCGCAAAGAAATGGTGATAGTCGCTATCATCCGTATCGAAGAATAATTTGTAGTTACCGCTATAGCATAGGGCGGCGCCAATAACGGAACCGGTGTTTTCCTTTGGTTTTCCGTCTAGGGAGATCATCACTTCGGCGTGGGCGGTATGGGAGTTGCGGATACCATCCTTGTTTTTTATCATCTTGATGCCCGGTCGTAACGGTTCTTGTGCCAATTGAGCCTCGTTTGCCCATGAGCCGTATAAGTGGGAAACCCATACGTCTCCTTTCCGGATCGGCAGATAAGCGGAAGCGAAACGATTGAGGGTGATCGCTTTTTTCTCCTCATGCGTGATCTCTGTCCAAGTCTCGATGATATCGGCGTCCGGATAGGTTCTGTAACAGAGATTCATATAAAAAGGATACACTTTATCTTTTAATCGGATCGTTGTGATATCTGCCGTTTGCTCTTTTCGTGTATCTACTTTTATGACTTCCAGTTGAAGGGTCATATTCCCGTCGCCATGGGTAACGGACAATGCGCTTTCGGAGGGGCAATTCAAGCCGTAGACCGGATAAGCGGAAAATGTTTTCTGCTCGGTCTTGAGCAAGGTAGCCGCGTCGGAAGTGGATAACTTGTCTCCATAGTAGATGAATCTTACCTCTCCGCCGACAGGTGCGTCTAGCAATAATGAGGTATTCCTCGTGGAAATCAATACGTCTTGTGCCCATAAACTAGTGGTCAATAGGGAGGCGCAACATAAATAACCGAATTTACTCTTAATGTTCATTTTATTAGTAGGTGTTAGATTTAAATTCAAGAACAAAAGTAGGAGAGAGCCGGTAGGTTTCCTAATAGGATTTTATCAGATACTGTTACTTTTCTGCTTTAACTAAAATTTGTTTCACGCAGAAGAAACCCGTGCTTTCATTAATGAAAATTCCATATTGTCTAATTCGAAAGAAATCACTAACTTTGCGGCAATTTTTTAGAAGCAAGATAAATACATCGCGATATGAGTAAGAAATTTACCGAATATTCTAAGTTTGACTTGTCGAACGTAAATAAAGAGGTGCTGAAGAAATGGAAGGATGGAGACATCTTCCATAAGAGTCTTGAAACAAGAGAGGGACATCCTACATTCGTATTCTACGAGGGTCCTCCATCCGCAAACGGTATGCCGGGTATTCACCATGTTATCGCCCGTTCGATTAAGGATATTTTCTGCCGCTATAAAACCATGAAGGGATTCTTGGTGAATCGTAAGGCGGGTTGGGATACACACGGTCTGCCTGTCGAGTTAGGCGTGGAGAAGGCTTTGGGCATCACAAAGGAAGATATCGGTAAGAAGATTTCTGTCGCTGAGTATAACGCCGCTTGCCGTAAGGACGTGATGAAGTTCACGAAAGAGTGGGAGGATTTGACGCAGAAGATGGGTTATTGGGTGGATATGGAGAATCCGTATATCACGTATGATAACCGCTATATCGAGACCTTGTGGTATCTATTGAAAGAGCTTTATAAGAAAGGTCTTTTATATAAAGGCTATACGATCCAACCGTATTCTCCCGCCGCGGGTACGGGTTTGAGCACGCACGAGTTGAACCAACCGGGTTGTTACCGTGACGTGAAGGATACGACTTGTACGGCACAGTTCCATATATTGGACCCGAAACCGGAGATGGCACAATTCGGCGATCCTTATTTCTTGGCATGGACAACGACTCCTTGGACGTTGCCTTCCAATACGGCGCTTTGCGTAGGCCCGAATATTACTTATCTGGCTGTACAGACTTATAATCCTTACACGGGTATCCCGATGACTGCTGTTATAGCGAAAGATTTATTGTCTGCTTATTTCAATCCGAAAGCTGCGGAGCTTTCTTTGTCTGATTACAAACCGGGTGACAAGCTGGTTCCTTTCAGCGTAGTAGGTGAGTGGAAGGGTTCCGAGTTGGCCGGTATGAAATATGAGCAATTGATCCCATGGGTAAATCCGGGTGAAGGTGCATTCCGTGTGATCACGGGTGATTTCGTTACGACAGAGGATGGTACGGGTATCGTACATATCGCGCCGACGTTTGGTGCGGACGATAACCGTGTGGCGAAAACATTCGGGGTTCCTCCTTTGATGATGCAGGATAAGGATGGAAATATGCGCCCTATGGTGGATATGACCGGTAAGTTCTATAAGCTGGAAGACTTGGCTCCGGAGTTTGTACAAAATTGTATGAACGCTTCTGATTATGATCCATGGCAAGGAAAATTCGTGAAGAACGCTTACGATGATACGAAGACGGATAAAGATGAGACGTTAGATATAGAGATCTGCATGATGCTGAAGGCCCAGAACCGGGTGTTCAAGATCGAGAAGCATGTCCACAATTACCCGCATTGTTGGCGTACTGATAAGCCGGTATTGTATTATCCGTTGGATAGCTGGTTTATCCGCACGACCGCTTGCCGTGAGCGCATGATCGAGTTGAACAATACGATCAACTGGAAACCGCAGAGCACGGGTACGGGACGTTTCGGCAAATGGCTGGAGAACTTGCAAGACTGGAACTTGAGCCGCAGCCGTTATTGGGGTACTCCGTTACCGATCTGGCGTACGGAAGATGGTAGCGAGGAGAAGTGTATCGGTTCCGTGGTAGAGCTGTTCGGCGAGATCGAGAAATCGGTGAAGGCAGGCTTTATGGAGTCTAACCCTTATAAGGACTTCGCTCCGGGAGATTATACGAAGGAAAACTACGAGAAGATCGATTTGCACCGTCCGTATGTGGATGATATTATCTTGGTTTCCGCTTCCGGCAAGCCGATGAAGCGTGAGACAGACTTGATCGACGTATGGTTCGATTCCGGCGCTATGCCTTATGCCCAGATCCACTATCCGTTCGAGAACTTGAAGGAGTTCGATAATCGTCAGATCTATCCGGCTGACTTTATCGCTGAGGGTGTTGACCAGACACGCGGTTGGTTCTTTACCCTGCATGCTCTGGGCACCATGATCTTTGATAGCGTGGCTTACAAGGCTGTCGTGTCTAACGGTCTGGTATTGGATAAGAACGGAAACAAGATGTCTAAACGCTTGGGCAACGCTGTTGATCCATTCTCTACGATCGAGAAGTATGGTTCGGACCCGTTGCGTTGGTACATGATCACGAACGCTTCACCATGGGATAATATTAAGTTTGATATCGATGGTATCGAGGAAGTTCGCCGTAAGTTCTTTGGTACATTATATAATACGTATTCATTCTTTGCTTTGTACGCGAACGTGGATGGCTTCGACTACTCCGATCCGGATGTGGAATGGAGCAAGCGTCCGGAGATTGACCGTTGGATCCTTTCTCTGTTGAACAGCTTGGTGAAGGATGTGGATGGCTACTTGGAGGCTTACGAGCCGACTCGTGCCGGACGTGCTATCTCTGATTTCGTAAATGATAACTTGAGTAACTGGTATGTGCGTTTGAACCGCCGCCGTTTCTGGGGTGGTGGTATGACGGAGGATAAGTTGTCCGCTTACCAGACTTTATATACTTGCTTGGAGACAGTGGCTAAGTTGATGGCTCCGATCGCTCCGTTCTATGCCGATCAGTTATTCTTGGACTTGGTCGCTGTTACGGGACGTGAGAACGTTGAGTCCGTACACTTGTCTGATTTCCCGGTTTACGACGAGTCTAAGATCGACAAGAATTTGGAAGAACGTATGCAAATGGCTCAAGATGTTTCTTCTATGGTATTGGCTCTTCGCCGCAAGGTGAATATCAAGGTTCGCCAGCCGTTGCATACGGTAATGATTCCGGTTGTAGACGCTCATCAACAAGAGAGTATCGAGGCCGTGAAGAACCTTATCTTGAACGAGGTGAACGTGAAGGAGCTGAAGTTCGTGGATAATACGGCAGGTATCTTGGTGAAGAAGATCAAACCGGACTTTAAGAAGTTGGGCCCGCGCTACGGAAAGATCATGAAGGCGTTGGCCGCCACGATTCAATCGATGAGCCAAGAAGATATCAACGCTTTCGAGAAAGCCGGAACGTTTACCTTGATGGTAGATGGACAGGAGGCCGTTTTGGAGCGTACGGATGTAGAGATCATCTCTGAGGATATCCCGGGTTGGTTGGTCGCTAATGAAGGTCGCTTGACAGTCGCTTTGGATATTACCGTAACCGAGGATTTGCGTAAGGAGGGGCTGGCCCGTGAGTTGGTGAATCGTATCCAAAACTTGCGTAAGAGCAGCGGTTTCGATATAACGGATAAGATCCATGTATCCATTCTTTCTTGCGAGGAGATGGATGAGGCGATCCATGATTATAAGGATTATATCGCTAACCAAGTATTGGCGGAATCTATCGAAATCATGGATAATGCGATCAGCGACGCTACGGAACTCGATTTCGAGGACTTTAAATTGTCCGTAAAGATCGAGAAAGCTTAAAAATAGAATAGCATTTCTTGCGGAAGAATTAGGAATGAAATATAGGAAAATCGATAATTATATTATCTTTGCATGCAAAGAAGAAATAATATGATTTTATATTCATTCTTAATTCTTCTTTTTGATTGATATTTGAACGATTGTTGAACCTAAATTTTTTTAGAACCATGGCAGAGAAGACAAGATATTCAGACGCTGAGCTCGAGGAGTTCCGCGCTATTATATTAGAGAAACTGGAAATCGCGAAGAGGGATTACGAGCTTTTGCGATCAGGGGTTACGAATTCCGACGGTAACGACGTGGCTGATACGTCTCCTACATTCAAGGTGCTGGAGGAAGGCGCTTCTACGTTATCGAAGGAAGAGGCGGGCCGTTTGGCGCAACGCCAGATGAAATTCATCCAGAATTTGCAGGCCGCTTTGATCCGTATCGAGAATAAGACCTACGGTATTTGCCGGGAGACTGGTAAATTGATCCCGAAAGAAAGGCTACGTGCCGTGCCTCATGCGACTTTAAGTATCGAAGCAAAACAAGGAGGTGCAAAGTAAATGAGATATTCTAAAGGTTGGGGAGCAGTGTTAATCATAATACTGCTCCTTCTTCTTGACCAAGCGCTGAAAATATGGATTAAGACCCACATGCAGTTGCATGAGAGTATAGAGATAACTCCGTGGTTTTATCTCTATTTTACTGAGAATCCGGGTATGGCATTCGGTATAGAGGTGATTGGGAAATTATTCCTTTCCGTATTCCGTATCGTGGCTGTATTGTTTATCGGATATTATTTGTATAAGCTGGTTAAAGAAAATTATAAATTCGGTTTTATTGCCTGTATATCTTTGGTTTTCGCGGGGGCGGTGGGAAATATAATCGACTCGATATTCTATGGCGTGATCTTCGACCATAGTTTCGGGCAACTTGCTACTTTTATGCCGGAGGGAGGTGGTTATGCCTCTTGGCTGCATGGTAAGGTGGTGGATATGTTCTATTTCCCATTGATAGAGACCGTATTCCCTGATTGGGTTCCGATCTGGGGTGGACAGGAGTTCGTTTTCTTCCGTCCGATCTTTAATTTGGCGGACTCGGCGATTTGCGTGGGAGTTTTCCTTTTGTTAATATTTTATCGGCATACTTTGTCGGCTAGCCTTTCGAAAGAAGAGAAATAAATGCGGAGAAAATTACGGATATATGGTATGGCTTTATTAGCCACGACGTTGCTGGCGGCATGTAGTAAGGTTCCGGATGGTATTCTGTCGGAGAAAAAGATGCAGGGTGTCTTGACGGATATGTTGCTGGCTGAGGCCATGGTAAATGTGGATTATAATACTTATAAATCCGATACCATGAAGCTTGCCTTGTATGAGTCTGTATTCCGTAAGCATGATATTACACAAGCGGTGTATGATAGCTCGTTGGTGTGGTACGGCCGTAACTTGGATATTTATATGGAGGTCTACAACCGGGTCTTGGCCGATCTTAATAAACGGATCAATAACTTAGGGGATGTGCAGGCGGACGCTGCGCCGGTATCGAACCGGGATTCTGTGGATATTTGGCCTCGCCGTTCTTATCTGGTCTTGTCTCCTACCTCTGTATTTAATGGGGTGACTTTCGATATACGTCCGGAAACGAATTATTCCTCGGGCAGTAGTTTCGTGCTGGGCATGCGTGTCTGGGGATTGAATAACAAAATGGCTTATAAGCCGGAGGTACGTTTAAGTGCGGACCAAGGTGATACGACCTTGACGGTGAATAGTAAGATCACGAAAGATGGATATCACGAGACGATCTTGAAGACTATACCAACTAAGAAAGTAAAGCGTGTGTTTGGATATATCCGTATGGATAATATGGATACGACTTATTATAAGGTGTATATAGATAGCTTAAGCTTGATGAAATATAACTATGGTAAGGAGCTTGCCGAATTACCTAAGGATTCTATTAAGTAATCTCTCTATTGTTTATTGTACTTATGAGAAGAATTGCCGCTCATTACGTTTGGTGTAAGCAGGTTTATCGTATGCATTATATCGAACTGGATGATAATGGTGTGTTTCATGGTGTTTACCCGTTGAATGAGGAGATAGCTGGAACCACTTTTTATGATGGAGTGCTGGTGCCGGTTCTTTCCTCGGAACCGGCGATTGGTTTTAAGCAGGTGATGGGATCTTGGCCGGCGTTAACCGAAAAGATTACGCCGGGTTGTTCAGTCCATATATATCGTTTAAGCGGGATTCCCTTGGCGTCTGCGAAACTCGGCACAGACCACGGCTGTAGCGATGGCCACATTGAGAGACTCTGAGGTGTCTCTTCCTTCCGGATAGTTCGGGATATACAATTTTTCGTTTACAAAAGCCTCGATGGCGGGACGTATTCCATTTCCTTCATTACCCATTATCAAGATACCGTTTCCGGATAAGGTTTTCTCATATAAGTTTTCTCCGCCAAGGAAGGTGCCGTATAAAGGTATGGCTTGGGCAGATTGGGCCTGTAAGAACGTTTCCAGATCGGTGTAATGTATTTTTACGTGGGCGAGCGCACCCATAGTGGCTTGTACGGTTTTTGGACTGAAAACATCGGCGGTATCTTTGCTGCATACGATATGGGAAATACCGAACCAGTCCGCTAACCGGATGATCGTACCTAAGTTGCCCGGATCTTGGATTCCGTCTAATGCGAGAACAAGCTCCTTTTCCGGCGTTATTTCCGTTATATCCCAATTGGGGCGTTTAAAGATTGCGAGTACATCTTGGGGATTTTTCAGGAAACTGGCTTTACGAATATCATCTTCTTCCGCTACCAATAACTCCTTGGCCGGAATATCGCCTTGTGTAGCCATCCAAGATGGCTTGGCTATTAATAACTCACATTCAAAGGCCGGTAACATATCGGCTACCAATTTATTTCCTTCGGCTACAAAAACATTATTTTCATTCCGGAATTTCTTTAATTCCAGAGAACGGATGTATTTGACTTTGGTCTTGCTTAGCATCTTAGTTCTTTTTACAAAACAAAAGTACGGTAAATTCTTTAAATTCCAGTACATTCGCGATCGTAAAAAGCTTGGAATGATGAATCGATCTCTACGTATATGCTATTTTATCTGTATCGTACTACTGCTAGCCTCTTGTAGTACGACCAAGTTTGTGCCGGATGGGGAATATTTGCTGGATAAGGTGGAGATCGTGTCGGATAACAAGGATTATAAGTCTGCGGATTTAAAATCTTATCTTAGGCAGCAACCAAACTTCAAGGTGTTTGGTCTGATGAAGTGGCAGTTGTTTGTCTATGATTGGTCTGGTAAGAATGAGAAGAAATGGATCAATAAACAGTTACGTAGGATTGGTGAGCCTCCCGTGGTGCTGGATACGATGTTGGTGGAACAGTCCGCCATGGAACTAGAGCGTTTTTACATTAATAAAGGGTATGTCCATGCGGATGTATCAACGACGATCGATACGACACGCCATAAGAAAGCGGTTGTAACTTACCATATAAAGGCGAACGATCCGTATAGGATACGCAATTACACGATGAAGTTCCCCGATCCGAAAATTGATAGTTTGGCACATCTGAAAGCGCCTCGCCGCTCTCCCTTAGCTTCTGCGTTCCGGTCCTCACAGGAAGAGTATAACCAATTAGTTAAGGAAGGAACTTTATTTGACCGGGATATATTGGACAAGGAGCGGGAGCGTATTACGACCTTACTTCGCTGGAACGGGTATTATGGTTTTAATCGGGATTATTTAGGATATATCGCTGATAGTTCTTTTAACCAAAATGTCGTGGATCTTGATATGTCCATGAAACCTTATCGGAAGGTGTTGCCCAATGGGTCGGTAGAGGATCAGCCGCATCGTCAGTATTATATTAAGGATGTAACGGTCTTAACCGATTATAATCCGATGGGGGTAGGAGAGGACGCTAGTTTCATGGCTACAGATACGATGCTCAGCGCAGGGGTGAATATCGTATATGGCCGGAACGGGAAGAGTATCCGTCCGAGCGTGCTCCGGAGGAGTACTTATATTCGTCCGGGGCAATTATTTAGTGAGAAGAATATAGAGCAGACCTATTCGGCGTTCGCTTCTCTAAGGGCTTTGAGGAATGTAAATATACGTTTTACGGAAGTAGAGGAGCGGGATACGATGAAGTTGGATTGTTACATTCTCACTTCTCCTGCGAAGATAAATACGGTGGGAGTGGATTTGGAAGGTACTAACTCGGCGGGTGATTATGGGTTTGCCTCCAGCTTGAATTATCAGCATAGGAATATCTTCCGAGGATCGGAGCTGTTCTCGGCGAGGGTGAGAGGGGCTTACGAGGCGTTATCCGGAAATAAGGCGAATGGCTTTGGTAATTACTGGGAGTTAGGTGCGGAAGGGTCTTTGCTGTTTCCTCGTTTCTTGTTCCCGTTCTTGAGTTCGGATTTTCGTAGGCGGCTACGTGCGTCAACTGAAGCGAAAATAAGTTACAACCTGCAAAAACGTCCGGAGTATACGAGGGCGATTCTATCTGGTGGTTGGAGTTATATTTGGCAAGATCGGGGCAATACACAGGCACGCCATACCTTTAAGCTTGTAGACTTGAATTATGTGTATTTGCCGGATAAGAATATGGACTTTATCAATAGCTTGCCGGATTATATGGTGTTGTATAACTATACGAACCATTTTATCATGAGTTCGGGATATACTTATTCCTTCAGTAATTATTCTCCCCAGAATCGTTTGAGAAACACGCATTCCCTACGTGCGTCGGTCGAGGTCGCAGGGAATTTGTTGAGTGCCTTTTCGCATCTTACGGGGGCGAAGAAAAATGATGACGGTTATTATGAGTTGTTTGGTACGGAATATGCGCAATATGTGAAATTGGATTTCGATTTTAGTAAAGGAATCGTGCTTGACAGTCGTAACAAGTTAGCTTTCCATATAGGAGTGGGAGTGGGGATGGCTTATGGTAACTCAAACTATTTACCTTTTGAGCGTGCTTATTTCTCGGGGGGAGCGAATAGTGTCCGGGGATGGTCTGTACGAGAGTTAGGTCCGGGTAGTATGGAAGTTGACAGCACGACTTCTTTCGCTCTTCAATCGGGGGATATCCGCTTGGATTTGAACTTGGAATATCGAACGAAACTTTTTTGGAAGTTTGAATTGGCGGCTTACATAGATGCCGGAAACATATGGACCCGGAATGTATCAGATGAACGCTATAAGGCTGGAAACTTTGATTTCTCTCGTTTTTACAAGGAGATCGCTGTTTCCTATGGTTTGGGACTTCGTTTGGACTTTGATTTCTTTCTACTACGTTTAGATACAGGCTTCAAGGCTTATAATCCTCAGGAGAAAAAGTCTAGGCGTTGGGCGATAACCCGTCCTAATTTCAAGGATAATTTCGCCTTGCATTTTGCCGTTGGTTATCCATTCTAAATTCAATATGTAAAAAAGTGTGCTAAAAGTTTGCAAGGAAAAGAAAAATCCTTACCTTTGCACCACGAAAATAAGGATGGTCAGGTAGCTCAGCTGGATAGAGCAACAGCCTTCTAAGCTGTGGGTCCTGGGTTCGAATCCCAGCCCGATCACGAGGGAGATTCTAAAAGAGTCTCCCTTTTTTGTTATAATCAGATACCAGTTTTTTTCTTTTGCTTGTTTTGATCGTTGTTTATTGATCTTTTATGGAAAACTTTGAGTGTTATCTATCGGTTATTATATAGAAGATTTCGAGATAGAATTTCATAATTTTGTTTTTGATGGGATAAGGGCTATTAAGCAGGATTCCTGTATTTGAGATTAAACAGATTGTAAATATTTAAAAAGTAGATAAGATGGAAACATTTGACGATATCATTAAAGGGGATAAACCTGTATTGGTGGATTTTTTTGCGACATGGTGCGGCCCGTGTAAGGTGTTGAGTCCGACGGTCGAGGCATTGGGGAAGGAGTTGGCGGGACAAGTGCGTGTCCTTAAAATTGATGTAGATAAGAACGAGGCACTTGCCACACAGTTGAGGATTCAATCTGTACCCACTTTGATCATCTTCAAGAAAGGTGAGATCGTATGGCGCTCTTCCGGCGTGATGGACCACGGAAGCCTTTTACAGAAGGTGCAAAGCTATATTGATTAAAAGCCGTTCATCGGGATCAATACCGTCGGGATCAATAAAAGGAATCCTAGGATCACTAAGACGAGGATGAACTTCCATGCCCATTTGAACCATTTATCGTACGGGATACGACTTACGCCTAGAACCGCTATCAGGACCCCGGACGTGGGTGTTATCAGGTTCGTGAAGCCATCGCCAAACTGAAAGGCCATGACGGTGGCTTGCTTGGATAAACCGATCAACTCCGAGAATGGGGCCATGATAGGCATGGTAAGGGCCGCTTTGGCGCTTCCGGAAGGAATCACTAGATTGATAAGCGTTTGGATAACGTACATCATCCCGACCGTAGCTACTTGTCCCAGGCCTTCCATCCCTTTCGCTAGGTTAAAGAGAATCGTATCGATCACTTTGCCTTCTTGTAGGATTACGATGATACCTCCTGCCAAACCGACAACCAAGGCGGCGCTCATAATATCCTTGCAGCCCTCTAAAAATAGTTTCACAAGCTCATTCGGATTGCGTCCATTGGCAATTCCCGCCGCTATGCCCAAGGCGAAGAACAAGGTCGCTATTTCCATAATATACCAACCGTAGCCCATTACGCCTGTTATCAAGAAAAAGATCGTGAAGAATAAAAGGTTCAATATATATAAGTGCACGGTTTTCCGTAGGGTAAATATCGAGCTGATCACGAACGCTACGCTAAGAATCGGAATTAAGGGTAGTCCCTTGATTACGCTATTTCCTATTTTTAAGGATGTCTGGGGATAATAGATCGAAAAGATAACGAGTACGATAGTCAATAGGACGAAACTGATCCATGCGGCTTTCGGGGTTCTGTATACGATTTCCAAGGAATTGGTACTATGCAAATCTCTCCAATATTGATCATCCTCATAGACTGGTGACAATTGAGGGTTCTTTTTTACCTTGGCGGCATAACGCAATATCCATGTGAAGCCTACCACATTGATAATACACCAGCAAACGATGCGATACTCGATACCGGAGAAAAGAGGAATTCCTGCTAAGCCTTGCGCTATACCGATCGTGAAAGGGTTTAAAATCGCTCCGGCGAAACCTAATCCCGCCGCTATAAAAACCATACATACGCCAGTTATGGAATCGTACCCCATAGATATCGCCATCGGGACCAAGACCAGACAAAAAGCGATGGTTTCCTCACTCATCCCGAATACAGCCCCGAATATACTGAAAAGTAACATGATGGCGGTCAATAAGAATTTATCTATGCCTATTTTACGAAGGATAGGGTTGTTCTCCATTTTGCGTGCTTTCCGCAGGAAACTGACTGTTCCGATATCAAATGCCTTACTGTCGTTCACGATCCAGAATGCACCACCGATGATAAGGATAAAGACAATGATATCCGCCTTGTCTACAAATCCTTTATAAAAGGCGGAGAGTACTTCCCAAGTCTGAGGTACGCTTTCCACGGATTCATATACAACGGTTCGCTCTCCGTCCGGGCTGATACTTTCCGTATATTGCCCACCGGGAATAACCCATGTCAATATGGCGCAAAATAAGATGATGTAAAAGATAATTACGTATGTGTGGGGTATTTGTCTCTTTTTCATGATTCTGTTTTTTCGTCTTCTTCTGTTAATATTCCGATCTCGGGAAGGATAGCCCGGGCCTCACGGTCACTAAGCGTATCTACGTCTTTGAGTTTACGTTGGATGGCACGGGTACGGGTACCTAAAACCTCTTCTATTTGCCCGCTGGCGGTTTGCAAGTTCTTTTGGGCTTTCTCGAGCATACCGCCTACTTTCTCGAATTCTTTTTTCACGGCCCCTAAGATCGTCCATACCTCCCCTGAGTGCTTTTGGATCGCCAATGTACGGAAGCCCATTTGTAAACTGTTTAGTATGGCCGCTAGGGTAGTGGGACCTGTTACGACTACCTTGTAGTTTCGTTGCAAGTCCTCCAATAAAGCGGAACGGCGTACGACCTCGGCGTAAATGCCCTCGAACGGCAGGAACATAATGCCGAAATCGGTCGTGGCGGGAGGCGCCAGATATTTGTCCGAAATATCTTTAGCCATCTTCTTGATCGTTGTCTCCAATAATTTTCCGGCCGCCTCGATCGCTTGGGAATCTGCGGCATCGTAAGCGTCTAGGAGCTGTTCGTATACATCTTTCGGGAATTTAGCGTCTATGGGAAGGTATACGAATTCTCGGGCATCATCCCGCCCGGGGAGCTTGACAGCGAATTCAACGACCGCATCCGAACCTTTCCGGGTATGTACATTCGCCTCGTATTGCTCTGGTGCCAATAACTGCTCCAATAACATACAGAGTTGGATCTCCCCGATATTTCCCCGGGTCTTAACATTACTAAGTACCCGTTTTAACCCGCCTACATCCTGCGCTAAGGTTTGCATCTCGCCCAGTCCTTTTTGTACACTTTCTAATTGTTCGGTGACTAAACGGAAAGATTGCCCGATACGGTCGTTCAATGTCTTTTGAAGTTTCTCGTCTACGGTGACTCGGATTTCTTCCAGTCTTTTTTCCGTGTTATCCACTAATCTCTGCTGGCGTTCGTCCAAGGCGGCGAATTTCTCTTTCTGCAACCTGTTAAAAGAATCGATACCACGTTCGAAAGCTTCCCTGAACTCGTTCATGGAATGAGCCAGTTCTTCTCGGTTATCTTTCGCTACCAAACGGCTTTCTTCCCGGTTCAGGCGGAAGTCTTCCCTAAAGTTTTTCTCGATACGGTCGAACGAGCGTTGTATCTCGTTTAGCAACTTTTCCAGGTCTTCTTTGTTATTATTTAGCTGTTTAGGACGCAAAAGGATTTGCATCACGATGATTATAAGAAGTCCGCCGATAATAATCCAATCCATCTGTTTTTGATTTTGACGTCAAAGATAGGTAATCTGTATTTTGTAACAGCAGTTAAATAGAGTTAAATAAAAGAACATTGTTTATTTTCGTTTGTTTTATCGACAGAAAGCTGCTTATATTTGTGCAGCCAACTTAAGTAAGACTATTAAATTTACATACAAAGATGGCAAAAGTAACATTAAAAGGTAACGAGATTCATACGAACGGCGAGTTGCCGAAAGTTGGGACAGAGGCTCCGGACTTCAAGGGTGTAAAAAGTGATTTATCCGAATTGTCGTTAAGCGACTTGAAAGGAAAGAAAGTGGTGATAAATGTTTTCCCGAGCTTGGATACAAGTGTATGTGCGGCCTCGGTAAGACGCTTCAATAAAGAAGCCGCTTCGCATCCGGATACGGTAGTATTAGCTGTTTCTAAAGATTTACCTTTTGCGCATGGACGTTTCTGTACTACGGAAGGTATTGATAAGGTGATTACATTGTCTGTGTTCCGGTGTTCATGTTTTGAGGATAAGTACGGGATGCTTCTGGTAGACGGTCCGCTGAAAGGGTTATTAGCCCGTGGCGTGATAGTAGTCGATGGAGCTGGTAAGGTGGTTTATGAGGAACTTGTTCCCGAGATTACTACCGAACCGAATTACGACGCGGCTTTGGCGGCGTTGAAATAAATATAGTAGATTATTGTTTTTCATTGGTTAAAGTTAAGGGTTAGTGTAGGAGGCCGTCGGATGTGAATCCCGCGGCCTTCGTTTTTGTGTGAAGAGGCTAAAGTTTTCCTTCCAGCTCGTCGACGATTTGCCCATCGAAGAGATTGATGATACGGTCGGCGTAGGTCGCGTCATGTTGCGAGTGTGTCACCATGACGATCGTAGTCCCTTCGGCATTCAGTTGACTGAGTAATTTCATAATTTCAAGACTGTTTTTAGAGTCGAGGTTTCCAGTCGGTTCGTCAGCCAATATCAGCATAGGTTTACCTACGACGGCGCGAGCGATGGCGACACGTTGCTGCTGGCCGCCGGAGAGTTGCTGCGGATAATGTTTGGCACGTTGGCTGAGGCGTACTTTGCGCAGGATGTCGAGTACTTGTTGTTTGCGCTCAGCCTTGGGGATGCCGAGGTATTTCAATTGGAGGTCTACGTTTTCCTCGACGGTAAGCTCATCAATGAGATTGAAGCTTTGGAACACGAAACCAATGCGTCCCTTGCGATAGCGTGTACGGTCTTTCTCCTTTAGGTGTCCCACCTCTTCGCCTTCTAATAGATAGCTGCCCTCGTCCGGGTTGTCTAGCAGGCCGAGAATATGCAGCAGGGTTGATTTGCCGCATCCGCTGGGTCCCATGATGGCGATGAACTCGCCCTTTTTCACTTCCATGCTTATGCCATTGAGCGCGATGGTCTCTACTTCTTCCGTCCGGAAGTTTTTGCTGAGGTTCTTTATTTGAATCATGACTTGTCTTGTTTTTGTGAGAATGTATACCTATTATAGAATGTTGCTTTTATTCGGTCCGGATACTTTTGATGGGGTTACGGCGGGCGACTTTCAAGGTTTGCCCGATGATTGACACGAAAGCGATGGCTATGATTGCCAAAACTGCTGCGGTTATGAGATACCACGGAAAGGCGATGCGGTTATAGAACGACTCCAAACTGATTTGAACCGCTTTCACGCTGATGGGCAGGGCGAAACAGGCGGCAAGCAACGAGAGTGCCATGAATCGTTTGGAAAGTTCCCATACCGCGCCACTTGTCTCGGCTCCCATCACCTTGCACAAGGCGATCCGTTTGCTTTGCTGTTCGGTGTAGCTTATCGACATGGCCAGCAGTCCCAGGGCAGAGATGAGGATGGAGATGGTCATGAAGCAAAGGACAAGCATCAGCGTGTTCTTCTCATGGGTTAAATCCTTGTCCATATAATCGTCGATATAATCGGCTTCCAACTCTTTCGGTATCCCGATCACTTCATTGGACACTTCCCGGCAAGTGCGGCGGATGGCGGCTAAGGCTTCCGCCCGATCGCCTTGTGTCTTGACGATTTGACGGATGATGTAGTCTTGTGGGTTCAACACCATAACGGCTCCATGCGAATCGGGTTGGGGTGTGTTCAACGCGCCCAGCGAACGATAGTTGCGGATGACACCACAGACGTTATATCGATAGCCGCCCTTGTCGCCATTTTTTCCAAAATGGGGTCTGCCGGATGAAAGCTGGTAACGACGGCAAGTCTCTTCCGTTACCCAAACCATGCCGGGCAGTGGGTCAGACCAACGTTCTACCACTTCGAAGCCCAACAGCCGGAATGCGGCGCTGTCCATATCCGAAAGGTGGAGCCACGAGTATCCTTCTTCTTCCGATTGCAGTACACCATCGTGACCAGTGAAGAAAGGCAGTTTTCGAGCCAATGCTACTTCTGTCACTTGGGGCAATGCCTGTAAACGTTTCTGGAGGATGACTTGCTTGTCGTAGGTGTGTCCCAAGTCCCATGTCTTGACGAATACCAGGTCTGTATTATAACCGGTCGGCAGGGTGGCAAGGTGGTATATTTGGAAGGCCATGGTGAGTCCCAAGGTGATGAGTACCGTGCTGATGATATTCTGCACGATGATGAACAAGCGGCTGAACAGTTGCTTGTTGTGCATGCGGAAATTTCCTTTTACGATATCTATCGGACTGTATTTGTAGGTGATGATGGCTGGTAACAATCCCGATATGCCGGCGATTCCTACCCATAGCAACAGCGAATAGGCTACCATCGCCGGTGAAGAGACCAAAGCGATCCGGGTGGAGAGCAAGTACTCGAAATAGGGCTTTGTGATGACGGCAACTAAGCAACCGCCGATGAAACAACCGGTTGTGAAGATAGCGGACTCTGCGAGGTAGCGTAATACGATTTGCCCTGCCGAGTCACCCATCAGCCGGCGGGTCGCCATTTCATGGGCTCGTTTGCTGGTTTGCGATACGGTCAGGTTGATGTAATTGAAGATAGCAGAGAGTAGCAATACAAATGCCAACGAGAACAAGATTTGTACCTGTTTCCGTGTCCCTTTACGGAAAGGGCCGTATTGGTTCAGGGGAGAGAAATAAATCTCGTCCATGCGTGTCACCGAAGAACCCCAAAAAAGCCTGTTTGTGCTGTTGTCTTCTTTCCAGTATTCCCAATAGCCTTTATACTTATCGAGTAGTTTACGGGCAACAACATCGGGAGTTACCCCTTCTTCCAACGTGATGAGTATTTGCGTTGAACCATAACTGTCCATCCATGCATAATCCTTTTCTGCCAGTTTGAAAGGAATCAAGATGTCTATCGGTTTCAACAGTTCTGTCGAGCTGAAAGCTGGGAGAATCCCAATGACCTGTAGCGGTGTCTGGTTCAAGTACATCACGGTACGGCCGATCGGATTTTCATTCCCGAATACTTTGTGGGCGAATGGCTCGGAGAGGATGACCTCGTCTGTCCCGATCAGTGCTTTGTTGCGGTCGCATCCAACGAGCGTATAGTTGAGCATCTGGAAAAAATTAGGATCTGCCGCGATGCCGTTTACTTGATAATATTGGTTGTCTACCATGAAGTCGGCCGCTTCAATATGGATCAGGCGTGTCCACTCTTTTATTTCCGGAATGGAAGGGAACAATTCCGGGGCAGTCCCGGTTGTCATACCGATCCCATCTCCATAGCCGACGGCATACAATTTGTGAGAGTACGGCTGATTGTTACCGATATTAAATTCGGTTTCAGCATACGAGGTCAGGAGGATGACAACTCCCAGTGCGGTAGCCAATCCACAGAACTGGATAGTTGTGTAGAGTTTGTTGCGGCCGAGAAAGGTAAAGTACGATTTCATATTTTGCTTGTTTTTGATACAAAGGTATAGAGCGGTTGGCATCTGGCAAGGGCTTGGATGCCCGGTCGCGGTAGTTTGTATGAAAATCATACACCCGCTTGTATGATATTCATACAGCCTTTTTCCGTACCTTTATCCCCGATAAAAGAGATAAAGGAAAAACAAACGAATCGGATATGGCGAATTACGGGACAATATTGGTGGTAGATGACAATCCGGCGATTCTTACGGCGGTCAAGATCTGCTTGGCCGGTGAGTTTGACAGGGTATTGACACTCGCTTCTCCCGACACGCTTCTTACGGTATTGGCACAAGAGGTGGTGGACGGGATTTTGCTCGACATGAACTTCACGCAAGGGGGAAACTCCGGACAAGACGGCTTGCTTTGGCTTCGGGCGATCCACAAGAAGCATCCGGCTATCCCGGTGGTACTGGTGACGGCATATGCTGATATCAAGTTGGCGGTGCGTGGTTTGAAGATGGGGGCGGCAGACTTTGTTGCCAAGCCGTGGGATAATCAAGAGCTGATCCGTGTCTTAAAAGATGCGATTGATGCCGGGCGTAAAGTGGTTCCATTGGAACAGGTCGAGGCGGAACATGTGAGCAAGGTGGTGGAGTGTTGCCACGGCAATATCAGCCGGGCCGCCGAATTGTTGGGAATTACCCGGCAGACGTTGTATGCTAAAATAAAAAAGCGATGATGTTGATAGGCACTTTGGGAGTCGTTGTCGTTCTCTTTATCGGATGGTTCTACCGCCATCAGGTATTGTTGAGAGACCGGGCGCATCTGATGCGTGAGGCGATTCGTAACCAAGAATTTACGTTTCGTCTTCCTGTGAAAGGCCTGTTCTTCGGGGAGCGGGCGTTGCAAGAGGCCCTTAACGAGACGGGCAGGGACATCGGGCAGTTGCTTGCCCGCAATGAGGTGGAATCGTGGCAACGGCTGACCCGTGTGCTTACGCATGAGATTATGAATGCCACTACGCCTATCGCCAGTATCAGCCAGGCCTATCTGGAGCATCCCGCGATTGCCGGGACGGTTTACGAGGAGGGGATCCGTGCCATTCACGATACCAGCCGGGGACTTGCCCTGTTCGTGGACAGTTACCGGAAACTGGCGGAACTGCAAGAACCTGTTATCGGAGAGGTCTATTTGAATGATTTTATGGAGGGGATCCGGGCTCTTTATCCCGATTTAGAGTGGCATCTTTCCATTCCTTTGTCTGCTACGATGTGTACGGATCAGAATATGTTGCGGCAAGTGCTGATTAATCTGATCCGGAATGCTTGCGAGGCAGGGGCTACGACCGTGGATGTGCGTTGGAAGAAGGGGTTGTGGGTCAGCAACAATGGTGCGCCTATTCCGGTGGCTATCGAACGGGAGATTTTTATTCCTTTCTTCACGACTAAAAGGACGGGTTCCGGTATCGGCTTGTCGCTTTCCCGGCAGATGATGGTGCGGCAAGGCGGGGATCTTTGTTTGGCGCAGCGTTCTGTGCCGGGTTATCAAGTGACGTTTATAATTTCTTGTGTAGGATAAATTTAGGATAGGATATGAATCGGAAAATACTTCAACTGGCCATACCTTCTATCGTCTCCAATATAACCGTGCCTTTGTTGGGCCTGGTGGATGTGGCGATCGTAGGGCATCTGGGATCGGCGTCGTACATTGGGGCGATCGCCGTGGGCGGGATGCTGTTTAACATGATCTATTGGATATTCGGCTTTCTCCGGATGGGGACAAGTGGGATGACCGCCCAAGCCTATGGGAAACGGGACTTGACGGAGGTAGTCCGGACCTTGCTGCGGGCTGTCGGGGTAGGGCTTTTGATCTCCCTCGGGCTTTGGATCCTTCAATCCCCGATCCTGAGGGGTGCGTTTGTTTTGATCGACGCGACGGAGGAGGTGAAGCGATGGGCCTCTCTTTATTTTAATATCTGTATTTGGGGAGCGCCGGCCGTATTGGGTTTATATGGCTTTGCCGGTTGGTTCATTGGTATGCAGAATTCTCGTTTTCCGATGTTTATCGCTATCACGCAGAATATCGTGAATATTGCGGCCAGCCTATGTTTCGTGTTTGTGCTGGGTATGAAGGTGGAAGGCGTAGCGTTGGGAACACTGATCGCCCAATATGCGGGCCTCTTCATGGCGTTTGCTCTTTGGTTGAAATATTATGGGCGTCTGAAAGCGTATATCGATTGGGACGGTCTTTGGGATGGGGAGGCGATGCGTCGTTTCTTCTCTGTCAATAGTGATATATTTTTCCGGACCTTGTGTTTGGTCGCTGTTACTACCTTCTTTACTTCTACAGGTGCGAGACAAGGGGATGTGATATTGGCCGTAAATACCTTGTTGATGCAGTTGTTTACCTTGTTCTCTTATATAATGGATGGTTTCGCTTATGCGGGAGAGGCATTAGCCGGCCGGTTTATTGGGGCTAAAAACGATGTGGGGTTACGTAGATGCATTCGTTTATTGTTTCTATGGGGAATCGGCCTCTCTTTATCATTCACGATTCTTTATGCGTTTTTGGGGAGGGATTTTCTGGGGCTGTTGACGAACGATACCTCGGTCATTAAGGCTTCCGGGGATTATTTCTATTGGGTATTGGCGATCCCTTTATGTGGATTCTCCGCTTTCCTTTGGGACGGTATCTTTATCGGGGCCACGGCTACACGCCAGATGCTTTACTCGATGCTTGTGGCCTCGGCTACTTTCTTTATTATTTATTACCTGTTTTATCGATCGATGGGAAATCATGCGTTATGGATGGCTTTCCTTGGATATCTCTCCTTGCGAGGTGGTATGCAATGGATACTTTGGCGATATAGGAAGATTACAATGCCCATTATAAGCAACTGACAATGCCCATCGTAAGCGGCTTATAATGCCCAGTATAAGGAGCTTATAATGCCCATTGTAATAAACAAAGAAAGCGAGACTTCTATTTGGTTGATAATCAAGCCTCGCCTTCTTTGTTATGTGGAATGATAGTTGTTTATCGTTGTCTGTATGAGATCAATTCTTCTGGGTTGAATCGTCCGATATAACCCTGATGTTTCTCAATCTCAGCCTCTACGTAATTGGTGTAAACAACCGCGGACTTAGCGAACAGCTCCGGTGCTTTCGTCGCGTCTTGGATCAATAGATGAGCCATGATGATATCAGCGGCCATCTCCATCAAGCGGCGAGCCACGAAATCGAGTAATTCCTGATCTTGAGACTCTTTTACTTTCGCCATGCTAGCCTCGAACTTATTAGCCATCTCTACTAAACGAGCCTTCAGCGGTTCCATCTCGGCAGAGCAAGGGATCGCCTCGAATTCACGGATGGTAGCTAGGTAAGACCCGTTTGTCACGTAACGTATGGCTGCTACGGTCTGCAATTGCGTCGTGCCTTCATAGATGGAGGTGATACGGGCATCGCGGTAGATACGTTGGCAAGCATACTCCATCATAAAACCGGAACCTCCGTGTATTTGGATGCAATCATAGGCATTCTGGTTGGCGTATTCGGAATTCATACCTTTTGCCAACGGGGTGAAAGAATCCGCCAATTTGGCGTATTGCTTCTGTTCCTTACGTTCTTCCGGAGTCAGTTTACGCTCACGGGCGATGTCGTCCAGTGCCTTGTAAATATCAACGTAACGAGCGGTTTGGTATAACAACGCACGTCCGGCATCCAGCTTCGCTTTCATGATGGCGAGCATGTCGTAAACAGCGGGGAAGTCGATGATTGCCTTACCGAACTGCTTGCGGTCTTTGGCGTAGGCCAATCCTTCGTTGTAAGCAGCTTGGCTGAGGCCTACCGATTGTGCGGCGATACCTAGGCGTGCGCCGTTCATCAAGGCCATCACGTATTTGATCAAGCCCAGTTTGCGATCGCCACAAAGCTCTGCTTTCGCGTTCTTGTAAACTAATTCGCAAGTAGGAGAGCCGTGGATTCCCAATTTATTCTCGATACGGCGTACGTTTACACCCCCTTCCTGTTTGTCGTAGATAAACATGGACAAACCACGTCCATCCTTGGTACCTTCCTCGGAACGGGCCAATACGAGGTGAAGATCCGCGTCGCCATTCGTGATGAATCGTTTTACGCCGTTCAACCGCCAGCAATTCTCTTTCTCGTCGAAGGTAGCCTTTAGCATCACGGATTGCAGGTCGGAGCCAGCGTCCGGCTCGGTCAGGTCCATAGACATGGTTTCTCCCGCGCAGATACGTGGGATGAAACGGCTGTGCTGATCCTCGTTGCCGAACTCATATAAGGTTTCGATACAATCCTGTAATGACCAGATATTACCGAAGCCTGCGTCAGCCGCCGCTACGATCTCCGCGCACATGGTGTACGGCGTGATCGGGAAGTTCAAGCCACCGAAACGGCGAGGCATCGTCATACCGTTCAAACCGGCTTTTACCATCGCGTCGAGGTTTTGCTTCGTGCCGGAAGCATATTCCACACGGCCATTCGCGCAGTGAGGACCTTCGGCATCTACGCCTTCCGCGTTAGGGGCGATAATCTCTCCGGTGATCTCTCCGGTAATCTCCAGCACCTTATCGTACGAGTCTATCGCGTCGGCATAATCTTGCGGCGCGTAGTCGAACTCTTCCTTGTCTCTGTACTCGCGTTCCTTCAGCTCGCAAATACGTTCCATCATCGGATTGTTCAAGTGATACTTGAGTTCCGGTATGTCTGTATAATAATTAGCCATCTTTACTTACTGTTCTTTTTGTAATACTTAATCATCTTAGGAATCACCTCTTCTACCGTACCATTGATTACGTAATCGGCGATCGTGTTGATCGGGGCGTTCTCATCATTATTGATCGAAATGATGATACCGGCGTCTTGCATGCCGGCGATATGTTGGATCTGCCCGGAGATACCGCAAGCGATATACAATTTCGGACGCACCGTGACACCGGTCTGACCGATCTGACGGTCGTGGTCGCAGAAACCGGCATCGACAGCCGCACGGCTGGCGCCTACCTCGGCGTGAAGCTCTTTCGCCAAATCGAACAATAAATTAAAGTTCTCCTTGGAGCCTACGCCATAACCTCCGGCCACTACGATCGGAGCGCCTTTCAGGTTGTGCTTCGCTTTCTCTACATGACGGTCGATCACCTTCACCACATAGTCTGTCTCGGGGACATACTTCGCTACGTCGTGGCGGATCACTTCACCTTTATAGTTCTCGTCAAGGACTTCCTTTTTCATCACGCCCTCACGAACGGTCGCCATTTGCGGGCGGTGTTCCGGGTTGATGATCGTGGCTACGATGTTACCACCGAACGCCGGACGGATCTGATATAATAAGTTCTCATAGGTAATACCCGCTTTTTTATCCTCGTGCGAGCCGATCTCCAAAGAGGTACAATCGGCCGTCAAGCCGCTTGTCAAGGCCGAGGATACACGAGGACCCAAGTCGCGACCGATCACCGTAGCGCCCATTAAGCAGATCTGCGGTTTCTCCTCCTTGAACAAATTAATCAAGATGGAAGAATGAGGAAGTGATGTATAAGGGAATAAACCCGGAGCGTCGAACACATGAACCTTGTCGACGCCAAAAGGCAATACTTGTTTCTCTACACCCTCAAGGCCGGAGCCGGCAACAATCGCTTCCAGTTGGCAGCCTAATTGATTGGCTAGCTTACGACCTTTGGTCAGAAGCTCAAGACTTACATCGGCAACGCTCGTGCCTTCTGTCTCACAATATACAAATACGTTGTTCATAATCTTATCCGATGGTGTGGTTAGCTAATAGTTCGACAATCAAATCCTCTACATCTTGGTCGGAACCGTAGATCGTCTTGCTTTCCTTGGCCTGGAAGACGATGTTCTGGATCGCTTTTACCTTTGTCGGCGAACCGCTAAGGCCGCATTGAACCAAGTCTCCATTCACGTCGGCTACGCTCCATTCCTGGATATCCAGATACGGGCGGGTCTCGTACAATTCCGGGTAGCGAACGGTCGGTTCTCCATCTTGGTGACAGGCGGGTTGCGTGTTCCGCTCTTGCTTGCCCATGGCGTATTTGTACTTCTGTACCAACTTCGCGTTACGAGGACGGCAGGGAGCGGCGGAACCATTCACGGTGATTACGATCGGAAGCGGACCTTCCACGGTCTCGACACCCCCGTCGATATGACGTTTTACGGTGATACGTCCGGCCTCTTTATCTACGTTCAGGATTTCCTCGGCATACGTGATCTGGGTCAGTCCCAATTTCTCGGCGACTTGCGGACCTACCTGTGCCGTATCGCCGTCGATCGCTTGGCGACCACCGATGATAATATCATAATCGTTGATTTTCTTGATAGCCGTGGCAAGCGCATAGGATGTGGCTAACGTGTCGGCTCCGGCAAACGCACGGTCGGTCAACAAAAAACCGCCGTCAGCACCACGATACAAACCCTCGCGGATGATTTCGGCGGCACGTCCCGGGCCCATCGTCAGCAGCGTAACTGTTGTCCCGGGGTAAGCGTCTTTCAAGCGTAACGCTTGTTCCAACGCGTTCAGGTCTTCCGGGTTAAAGATCGCAGGCAAGGCGGCGCGATTGATCGTTCCGTCCGCTTTCATGGCGTCCTTTCCCACGTTTCGTGTATCCGGGACCTGCTTCGCTAAAACAATAATTCTTAAACTCATATTATATATTAGGAATATTAGATTAATCTTGCGTGCAAAAGTAATCAAACATTCTTTATCTCAAAGCATTTCGGGCGAGAAATGCACACTTCCCGCCCTTTTGAGCATAAGACCATTCTTAATTTAGGGTTGCGATCTCTGCTGCAGTGAGGCCGAGGACAAAATATCGGTATTTTCATGTGAAAGCTCCGATATCACCGCTGGGGGGATACCGGAGCTTTCGTTCAGTTATTCTTAAAGAGGCCTATCTAACGATGATCTTCTCCGTATGCTCTTGCTCGCCGTCGGAGGCATAGATCATGTAGATGCCGGCGGGGAGGTTGAACGTGTATTGTGTCGTGTTCACGGAGAATCGGCGCGCTAGCGAACCGTTCAAGCCGAATACCTTGATCTCCTTCACCGGCCGGAGAGCGGATACGATCACCTGTCCTTGCCGTGCGGAGTAGATGGAGATCGTGTTCTCCAACTCGGATCCTAAGGCGCTGTCACGCAAGAAATAGCGTCCGTGGCTGTCGCCGGAGAGGGTCAGGCTGTAGCTGTCGCTTTCTAATTTCACGCTCTTGCGGGTTTGCGTGTCGTAGAGGTAGAGAGGTTCGGCCATGCGGCTGAGGCCCTCGATCGTCACGGTCACCTCGTCGTCGCTTTCGCTGAAGACACCGAGGCCGATGTTCTTGACAGACTTCACGGCGTTCACCTGCGCGGCCCGGCTGCCGGATACGGTGTAGACCATCGGCGCGTCCAGCTCGGAGTCGAGAAGCACGACGGCATCCTCGTCGGCCTTATAGCCATCGTTAGCCTTGTCGGAGGTCAACAGGCGGGCGACGCTCTTCTCGTTGCCACGCTCGGCGGTCAGGGTGATGACCGGGTGGGTGGCGGAGGCGGATTTGGTGGTTACCTCGGTTGGTTCAACCTTCTGGGCCGCCATCATATCCGCGTTGAAAGTGATGGAGGTGTTTTCATCCGGGGTTACATTCTCATTCAACTCTACGAAGAATGCCTGCATGGGCTCTACCGTACCGTTTGCGCTTCCATCTTCGAAATTTATGTCCGGTGTACCTACGACGGCATTCGGCGCGCCATTTGCCAACGTCCAGTATTTGGTGGCCAATACATTTTTATTAGCCTTAAAGAACTTCTCCATATCCAAGTAGGTCATGAATGGATTACCTACCAAGAAATGCTTGTCATCACCATCTACTGCCATTTTCAAATTCAAGGTATAGGTGTTGTTTGATAAGGCTACTAACTTACCGGTGTTGGTTTTGTTCAGATTCTCTCCACTGCGCAAGGCTTTTGTCTTTGCCTCATAAGTGTATTCTGTATCAGCCTTAGGAAGACGAACCAAAGCGGTTCTCCCACCATTGACATCAACACTTAGGTAGAAACCCTTGCCCGGAGTATAAGGAACTCTAACGTTGTTGTATTCGATGCTCCAGTTGGATTTGACAGCGGCGACAGGTGTCATATTACTACCTGTCTCGTCTGTTGCGTACTCGATGGCCTTGTTCCATGCCTTTTGATAGAAGGCGGGCGACCAACGGCTGTAGTCAGTCGTATTATAGTTTATCTCGCTGAACGCTTCAGTCTCCTGCCTGCCGTTCGCGGATGGTGCGTATATATCACCGGCGTACACAGCTTGCAGCGGAGAGGTCATCCAACGCTTCTTGCTATTGGCGATCTCGAACTCCACCCATGCCTTGCCGTAATCCAGATAATGCTGGTTCATCAACGTTGCTTCCGGCTTGAAGTAGATTTCGCTTACCTTGTTAATATAGTAAGGTTCTACTATTACCGTACCATCAGTACTCGTATTAACGGCCATGTCGTATTGGATATCCTCTGTAGCATTGGCTTTGTCAGTTAGAGATAACACATTCGTTGTCTCTTCTTTTTCCACATCCTCCAATGACAATGAGGCGCTTTCGGGAATCGTGATCTTCGTAAAGTACAACGGAGCGAAAGCGTTGCTTATATCGTCATTACCATTCGCATCTTTGTCGGTGGCTTTATTACCCATATACAATTCATCTTCCGTAGATTGCTTCCAATTGCCATCGTTATACCAAGCGCCATCAGCGTCTCCCTTCCAAGTCAGGTATTCGGGGACGACTTTGACGGTCAAGGAAGCCAACCCTTCACAGGCGGAGGTCAGCAATCCATCATAGTTATATTGGGCAAAAGGTATCAGCAATTCATAGCTTTGTCCCTCTTGCAGCAGGGTCTTTGCTGTTTCTCCCCATTGGATAGTTATCTTCGCATTTGCAACAGTTCCTTCGTTATCAATCGGCTTCTTTATATCTAAATCGGTGACTGTTCCAACGGTAGGCAACGTGGTTGAAGCGTTATTCAACAAGACCTCATTTCGTTCGTTCTGTCCTATGTACGTGGCATCCTCAGACATTCCCGTAATTTTACGTACAGGAATACTCAGTCTTGTCGCGTTACCTAAGTGCAACTGGCCTAAACGCAAGGGCGCACTTTCCGTAAATGGATAGGTTACTCCAGAGATACCGGTAGGCATATCCGGGATACCCTCTTCGGATAAGTCAAAAAGTACGGAGGTCTTGTCGGTACAGAAAGTATAGTTGTCTCCACCGTTGTTTTCATACACGTATGGCATCGCCACGATTTCCGGTACGTTGATGAACAGGTCGAATGTCTTCGCACCTGTAGTTCCCGTTTTTAGGAGACCGCCTTGGATTAATTGTATCAATCGATCCTTGGCTGTATTGTCTCCGCTCCAATCGTCTAAATCCGCTATGGAAATAGGACCATAATTTTGGGACGAGTTTCTATATGCCTCCAAAAGGTTTTTGATGGATACATTGTTGTTGGCGATAGCATCTGCTTCGTATGCCTCCATGGAAGACAAATACCAGTCAAAGATATAGTCGATCCCGTTATCTTTCAAATCCACATCATTGCCATCTATATCGTAACCGTTAAGGGTAGCCGTAATCTTTTTCAGGTTACCTTGGCAAATTGCTGTTGTCGGATTATCCAAGTCCGTATCGATCTTGATGGTCGTGGCAGGAAGGACGGTGAACAGCGACTTCAAGCGGCAAGGGTCTGCCAGGTTGAAACTGTTTTTTATTGCTTCGGAATCACCATGTGTACCTGCTACTGTGCTGGCACTGAAAAGAATCACATAATACTCGCCTGTAGCTGGTGTATCTTCGCCCGGTCGTTGCTCGCCTTTGTACCTCAAATCCGTATTGTCCACATATATGTTGGTAAGGAAAATCTCGGTACCATCCTCGCTTCTCCACGGGAAACGTACACGAGGTATTCCTAAATAGACATACATCTTCTTTTTGAGTTTGTTGTAGGTATCGAGAAGATTGCTTGTGTTATTTATGATAGCATCGACGTATACTTCTTCTACTCTATGAAGAGATTTATCCTCTGGCCATAAAACCTTACAAAGTGTTTGGAAGTCTGTTATAAACTGCTCCAGTTCAAAAGCTCCATTCGTATCCGTATCCGGATCCCAATAAGGTCCAGAGTTATCCGGTCTCGTTTTGGTATCCGCTATGAAATCGTTCATGGCATAGACATTCAGCATGACTTCCCTTCGATAGGCTTCTTCCGCGGTTGTCGGGAGTTTGCTCCAAGCCCCGTCCGGTTTAGTGGCATCCAGCATATCCGTCGGCAGGGCGACACGGATTGTCTTGTGGTAGTTTCCGTTTTTGATCGCGTTATCGCTTTCGCCACCATCCAGCAAGTTCTTGTTTACGGTTACCCAGTTTTCTGTGTCTTGTCCCCATGTCCCGTTCGCTGAATCGGTGGGGTTGGGATAGGCGAAAGAGAAATAGACGTTACCTGTCTTTAGGGCATATTGCAGGGTGTCTATATTCGCATACGAATTGCTATTCATCAGTCCGTAACGGTACTTACGTCTATCACGATCTGATAATTCGTCTTTATTAATAACCTCCTCGTTATGATCCCATCCCAAGTTGTTCAAGATGGTCTCGTAGTTCGAGCTGATACATAGGGTAGAGGCGTTGCAAGCGTCCTCGCGTTGTACACGGATGTCCGGCAGGCTGCGCCAGACTTGGATGTCGTCGATACCGTAGTCCGAGCCGTTGGAGTTAGGCGTGTTGTTGGCGATCTCTAATATATAGGTACCTTCGCTCGTAGGTACATCCGTTATCTTGAACTTGAAGAATATTTGCTTCCATCCGGCAACCCCGTCAGTGGTGGAACGTTCGATTACGCCGGAATAGTATTTGGCGAGGATGGTTTCCGTACCGTCCTCGGCCTTCCATTTGAAGGTGAATCCGACATCCGCATGAGAAGCATTGTCGCTATGTGCCATGTCGCAAATCCATGCGCTTGCGATCAACGTCGTATGCGGGCAAAGTTGTTTCACTTCAATCTTTGTGATTACGCCCGGTTCGTCCGTCGCGTCCAAATACATGAAATAACCATATTGGGTTCCTGTCTTTTTGTACGTACGGTCAACCATATAGGTAGTACGGATTTCTTCAGTGGCACCACTACTCATGAAATAGTCGTTGTAACCTTGAGTCGTTGTAGAAATTTCCGGATAGTTCAGCGTACGGTAAAAAGCATATTCGCCACGACCAACAGAACGACGGTTGTTTTTTCTGTTCGCGTAGTCGCCCGGGTTCGCGAATGCGTAGCTGGGTTCGGAAAGAACTCCGGGGCGTGATGTCAGATAGTTGTTTTCGATTGTCAAAGCCTCAGAGATATTTTCGCCATCGAAAGAAATATCGACAATCTTTTCGTACCGGGTATCGGCTCTTTCCATGTAAGCCTCCCATCTTTCTTGATAATGGGTTGGATTGCTTGTGGCCATGCGCTCAATCTCGGCTTGTGTCAATGTCTCCGTGTATGGCTCCAAATGGACGGTACGGAAAGCGGCGGCGTATTTCGTCCCACTGTTGTTTACGGCTTCCGCTATCAGATAGAAAGTCGCCTGTTTCGTTTTATCCTCTTGTGGAAATGTGAGTTTGGCAATCTCGCCATTATTATGATAAGTGATCGCTGGTTGTGGATTCAGCTGTTGCCCATTACTACCGTATGCGGTCCATACAACACTTTGGGGAGAGGCGATGGTATTTCCTTCAGGTACATAGTAGTTTCCTATAGGCTCTGCCAAACGGAAATTCGTGCCGGATCCGTAAGGCTTATAAACCTCATAGCTTGCTACGAACTTCTTTTTGAACGCTTCCATCTCGCTCTCATTATTCACGGGAATCGTGATGTTATCGCCTAAAGTTTCTGTACACCGGGCTTCGCTTATTACGTGGATCTCGTAAACTGTTCGGACGGATATCTCCGGTGGAGTGATGGTGTTATTTGTGACAGCTCCGATCTCATTGCTTGCGCTACCTGCGAAAACAACACGATACACCGCTCCTTCAGTCGCGTCTGTGGGGACGGTGTATTTAATCTGGCAGGCTGATGTAGGCGAATAATCTTCTTGAGCTGTAGACAAATTTCCCCATTTTGTCCAAGTATTATCAGCAGACCATGATTGATTCTGTCCTGTTTTCGGGTATTGCAGGCATAAGGTAAATGTTCGTTTACTATGATGCCCTCTTAACCAAGCTAAGCCGTTCTTGAAAGTAAGCGATTTGGCATTATCTTCAATATAGCCACCCCAGGCTAAACGATCTGATTTGTCTGCTGGATCATTCCCTTGCGATGCCTTTTCATACCACCAAATAAAGCCATCAATATTTTCAGCACCACCTCCTTCTTGGAAGGCTAATGTTTTTTCTTCTCCTTGTCGGGCATAAATAATCTTCTTGGAATACCCTGCCGAAGTGGTGTCTGTAAGAGAGATTGAATAATTATTAGATGTAGCTGCTGTTATCTTATCAGGCCATTTTGTTTCAGTTGATACATACTGAGTCCATTTTATATCATAGACGTATCGACTACCTTCTTCTCTAACTGTTCCTTCGATACTTCCGCTTTCAATATCTATACTTCCAGCATCTACCAAATCCAAGAATTTCTTTACGTCTTCATTCGTATTTACATTGGCTTCTAATATTTTCTGAATCTCCGTCCAATCCGTAATGCGTTCAGGTGTTGTCTGTCCCCAGACATCGCCCCCGCCGCCCGCGATGAGCAGCGCCGCTATTACCAGCAAGGTACGTGTCGCGTTGTATATATTATATAATGTATAGTGTTTTCTCATGAGTTACCTCCTTCCTGTGTTGTCCTTGTTGTCTCTTTATAGTTTTGTATGCGGATGGTGTAGGGGATCTCGATCCTTTGTTTGGGATTGCTATTGCCGTATTCCGCTACTAAGTTGAGGCGGATGGTTGCCGTAGATTGTTTGGATAATTCCTGCGTCCAGACTTGGAAACCGGCTGTCGTAGGGTTAGCGTTATCCGGTATCGTAACCGCGAATTCCGTGTTTGTAGCTAAGGAAGTGCCGGTCTTCTTGTCGATGAGGAGGCCTACTGTGTTATCGGTCAAGACTGCCGAGCTACGCAAGGTTCCTTCCCCTGCCGCATTGTTGGCAAGGATTGCCAGGCCGCTGCTTATTTGGGCGATCGATTTTACCTCCACCTCTATCTCGAGGGGACCTGCGTAATCAGGGTCTACCACGTTTACAGCATCTACGAGGAATTGAATACCATCTGTCTCACCGTAAACAATCTCATACGGTAAACCGCCGATCGGCATACGCATGTTCTTGAAGCGTATCACGGATGTGATGTTCGATATGACGATCGGTATCTCCAGCCAGTCGTTGCGGCGCATGAAGCTGAAGCCCGTGCTTTTTGTGGAGGCAGGGCGGTCGTTTATTTGGAGAGTCACGTTCAACGCCGCGCTCGGGTTCGATTCCGTGCCGGTCTCGAAGGGGTAGAAAGAGAACGTAGTCTCGTCGCTGTTCGCTATGCTCGTTCCTTCGGACGCTATCTCTACCCTATGCGTGTATGTGCTAAAGGTAGCGTCCGTTGGGAAGGAAGGCAATAAGCTTTCCTCGTATACCGGTTTGCCTACCAGGTCGTTTAGCGTTATATTACCTTCGCTATATGGTAATAACTTAATAGCCCCATTACGAAACTTTTCCATGCTCAATTGTTTAAAGGTTAGGATATTGCCCGTTTGGTTGGATACGGAGATCGTTACCTTGCCCAGCATACGGAACAGGGGGATATCCGCCTCGTTCTTGCCTGTTTCCGAAACCACGATGCTTTGGGCATAGCTGCTCATCGGAATCGCCTTGCCATCGGCCGACTTAAAGTTTTCCGTTCCTATCAAGGATACGGCCCAGTCCTCCAGATTTTTTTCCGTTAAGGCGGCACCGTCTTTCTTGCCGGATTCCAAAGCGGAGATAAGCGTGTTTCCCTCGGTCAGATTACCCAAGTTGGCGAATGCGTATCCGGTATAAGTCCCCACGGGCAGTTCCACCGTGGCCGTAGACCTTGAGTCCTCGTCGATATGATTGATCGTGAAATTCGTGGTGGAAGCGGTAGCCATCCATGTTCCCTCCTCATTGAAGATCACCACCCAGCAGGTTTCGATCTGCCGTTCGTAAGCCTCATCCGATTCCTCTGTCATGTTGTTGTCCGCCTTGGTGACAGGTCGGGCGTTTTGGGAAGAGGCCAGATGAATCGTCAGTTGTGCGTTTTTCACCTCGGGGATATCGGGACCGCCGCTCTCACCATCTGAGCAGGCGGGCATAAAAAACGATAACAGTAGCGTGAGGGCTACTGCTGTCGTTGTCGAGATTCGGTTGTATTTCATTGCTATATCGTTTTATTGTTTTATAGTTCACCATTGTTGATACGGATCACCCAGTCCTTAACTTGGATCTTATAGCAGGAGTAGCTTACGATCGGTACCTCCGGATCGGGGATGATCGGATCTGGGTCTGGGTCTGGATCTGGATCTGGATCCGGGCAGTCCGGGCAGTAAGAGGGAGTCAGGAAGAAGATGATGGAGTATTCGTCCTGACGGTCCAGGTACTCTTGCGCCGAGATGCGGTGTCCCTCCATCTGGGTGAGGAGGAGGTAATTATTGAGGTTTACGTTGATCACGTCGTTCTTCCAGTCCTTGTGGCGTACCACGAGGCGGTAGTTCTTGCCGGCCATGAGACGCATGGTGTTCATCTCGGCCACGGCCACGTAGCGGTTGGCCGGCTTGCCGTTGAGGCTGTCGCCCTCGGCCTCGCCGGCTACGTCCACGCTCTTCTGGTAGTAGGGCTGGTAGGTGATCACGGGATCGGGCAGCAGGTGGTTGTCGTAGTCCATGTAGCCGTTGTCCGCCGTGATCTCGAAGGTGAAGTTCTTTGCGTCCATGCTATTGCCGTCAGTGTCTTGCAGCACGACGCGGAGTTTGTTGGTGTTCTTGGCCAACGATATTTCTTTATCCTCATGCCGGTCGCCGGTGATGACAAGCGTGTCGAGGGCGTGCCAGAGAGGTGTCAGTTCATTGGGTTGGGTAGCGTCGGCGCCGCGTAAGGTCTTCACGCGGATCTCCTCCAGCGTGGAGGTGCCGGGAGTCAAGTCGGGCCACTCGTAGGAGCTGTCGTCCAGTCCGGCCCAAGTAAGCACTTGGTAGGTGCCGGGATCGAGGTTCATCACGATGCTGTTCGCTTTTAGCTCCGTCCCCTCGATGTCTCTGCGTTGGATGAAATTACCCTTGTCGTCGCAGATAAACAACGCGGCTTTGCTGACTTCTTGCTGGAAAGCGTCGGCGAATTTCATGTTGTAATCGTACACGAAACGCAGGCGATATTCGCAAGGGGCGATCGAGTCGTCGTGGATATAGTCGCAAGCGGCGAGTCCTGTCAATGCCAGCGTTCCGATGGATCGTATTATAATGTTAGATATATTTCTCATGCTATGTATTGAACTTGTTTGTTTTCTGCCAAAGATAATTTAGATGAAAGGAGGGAGGACGTGTCGAGCCTTGACACATCCCCCTCCCGGATTTTTCGCTGTTTAGAATATGATCTCCTCGTTCTTACGCAGCGTCCAGTTTTTCACATAGAGTGCTACGTTGAACAAGAACTCGTCGCTCTCGTCCGGATCCTCAGGATCGGGTTTCTCGTCGCCTGACAATCCCAGCTTGTTGATCTTTTTAACCGCCAAGTCGTAGATGTTGTTACGCACGATACCAAATTCCATCACACCTATCTTCGTCGCGTCGTTATTGTCCGCATGTCTGATCCAGTAAGGATAATAACATTCGCCGTTCTCGTAGAACAATACGGTGTTAACATCACCTATGTTTACGCTGTGGTCTTTATCTCTGATAAATTCAGTGAAAGATTGAGCTGGTTGTTCAGATTCTAACTGCTTCACAACGTAATCCACATATCCGAACGGGCCTTTTTCCAAGGCGAGTTTCGATGCTAAAAAGGCTTCTTTTTTATCTGCACTGATACCGTCTTTGATCTGGGTCCATGTAAAGTTCTCATCGCCCATCTTGTCTACGATACCCGCGAAGATCGCTTCACGGTTTTCATAGATAACGCCTTTATAGAGGTAGAAACTTTTCGCTACTTTCTCACCTGTGCCATAGTCAATAGTCGTTTCTACAACCTTGTCCTCTGAATTGAGTGCCATCCATTTGAGCGGATAATAGGTAGCCTTGAAGATCGCCCCGGTAGAGAATCCTTGAAGGGATCCCTCTATGGATGAGGTGTTCTCTTGGGTGTAACACAAGGTTACCTTCTTGCCGTCAGCGAACGTTCCGTCATCGGCTCCGTTCAAAGTAGTAGTGGTAAAGGAAGTGTACATATTGTCGTAGTTTGTACCGCTGAAAGGTTGCGCATAAGATAATAGCGTACCTTCCGCTGTCGGCATCGGGCTTGGGAAATTACCATCAGTCAAACGCTTGATGCGAGTCCATGGGTCGATCACGAAGTTGGTGGCAGTAGCAGTCTCATCTCCCAAATAAATATCCGTGTTAAGAGCAGGAGCTTCTTTCGCTAGATCTGTCTCTTCGCTATAAGTACTTGTCGTGACACGCTTCAGCAGGTAAGTACCAGAGTTGAGTTGGTTCACTACGGCTACGCTGTTCAGTACCACCTCGGCCAGTTTTTCCTCACCTTTACCATCGTCGTTCATCACCGGATAGGTAAAGTCGGTAACACCCGTTTCGGTAGTTGCCCCTATGCGGATCTTGGCGGCCAGGCGTTCTACATATACGTTTACGGATGGAATGTTACCTTCCGTGGCGTTAGACTGTAGGGTGATGGTGCTTTCGGTTAATCCTCCGGCATTATTCTCCGCTATGGTATGCGTGGACATGACGAAGTTTTTCCCGTCGGTCTGTACAGTCGTCTGTAGCATATCTCCTAATGCGCCGAGTGTTTTGTCTGTTAAGGTGTTGATTTTTTGGGTTAGGTCCCCGGCATTCGTCACGGTAATCACTCCGAACTTTTTCCCTGCCAGAACCTCTTGCTCCTCATCCGTGACTTCCACCTCTACCGATGTGTACCAATCGTGTTTGCTTACGCCTCCGGTACTCGGAGCACTGACATCCGTGGTATAGCCTATCGCCTTGATCTTACTATCGGGTAGTACCTTGTAGCCATTTGTAGCGACATTGTCGTTTTGATACAAGATCACCATCACGTTGTTTACCGTGCTTTCATCCTTGGTTCCCACCTCGTCGTCGTCGCCGTCTTCACCGGCTGTGGCTTTTGTTACGGGGGGTGTGCTGATCGCTACGTTGATGAGTGCGGTCTCGCCCTTTCCCGTGTTGTTGTTCCCGTTACCCGGTCCGTTCTCCAGATCGTCCGAGCAAGACACCGCCGCACAAGCGAAGGCGAGTGCCCATAATGTACTTTTCAGTCTCATTTGTTTGTCGTTTAATTAAAAAATCGTTTTGTTTTATAGTCTGTAATTTCACCTGTTTTACACCCCTTCCGACATCTGCCGCAGCTCCCCTTTGACATCTGCTGGAGCTCTCCTCCGATATCTGCCGCAGATATCCGAAGAGATCTGCCCGAGATGTCGGAAGGGGTCTGCGGCAGTTCTCCGGAGAGGCTTAAATCTCGTCCGGGCTCTCGCTGTCGCCTCCGTCCGGGGTCGCCTCGTTCGGATCTTTTACGCGCACGAAAGTCGTATCGTCGCGCATCTTCTGCAACAGCTTGCCCGGCGTGAACATCAATCCCGGCTTCTTCATCATCGTGGCGGCGTCGAACTCCTTCTTCGTGAGCGAGCCTTGGCTGCCCAGCGTGGGGCGGATGCTTCCGAGCTCGCCCAGCTGCACGTTGCGGCCCTCGCTCAGGTGCCGACGTAAGATGCGGGGCAGGCGGTCGAAAACACTTTTCACATCGGCGCTTGTCAGCGCCGTCTCCTCGGCGATACTCTCGCAAAGCTCATCGAGCGATACCGTTCCGTTGCTGACGAGCTGCGCGTAGAAGCGCTTGCCGTCTTTCGGGGCATCTTTCGTGAAATCCTTGCGCTGTATCAGTTTGTACCTGATTGGCATGATATTTACCTCCTTTTTTAGTTATACATTTATTATATAGGGTGATGGGGGAGCGTCACTCCTCCATCTGCTCTAGGTTAGCCCGTGCTTGCGTGCCTACCCGCGTGTCATCCGTTAGGCTGCGGAATGCGGCGGTAGCCCGTTCCGTGTCACCCTCAAGCCAGCTGGCGGCGGCCTCGGCAAGGCGTTTCTCGGGGCTCTCATCCGCTTTCGCCAGATAGCGGCGTGCGGCGGCGGTGTCACCGTTCAGCAGGGCGGAGTTTGCGGCGTTGAGGTTCGATACGGGATCGTCCGGATACATGCGCACGGCGATCTCGAATACCTCCTTGAATTCGGGGCTACCGGTCTCGTAGGTCTGCGCCACGCAGAACATCTCGTCGAGGCTCAGTTGTTTCGGGTCGCTATATATCAATTGCTTGGCTTCCTCCACGCTGATGGGACGTATGGTGTAGCTTACCGTATAGTCCGAGTGGCGCAGGGCGGGGTAGATCTCTTTCAGCAGGTAGCGGTAAGGTTCTCCGCCGGCAATGGTCTTGAGTTTCGCTTCGCGGCGGTCCGGGTCGGTGATCGATGCGTCGCGTATCACGCTGAGCAGGGCCTCCTTGTCGGGCAGCGAGGAGCGTTCCACGCGCGCCTCCAGCCCTTCCCAGTCCTCCGGCTCGTATTGCACGTCGGTGCTGACGCCGCTCAGGTCGCAGCGTTCCTTCACGTAGGCGAGCAAGGCCTCGGAACGGCCCTTGGCCAGCCGCTCGTTATTGGCGTACGATCCCTCGGGCGAGGCGTATCCCTTGATACCGATGCCGGTGATGGTGGCGTATTTATCGTCGCGTACGGACTCTACGGTTTCGCGTATGGTGGACAGCTCGCGCGAGTTTTGGCGGTAGTCTGGGTGGATCTCCGTGCGGTTCACCGGGAAGTCGAGGAAGGCGCTACCCTTCTTGGAGCGGTTCTTCACCTCCGCTTGCGGGGCTATGTAGGCCATGACGGGGCGAGGCGCCTGTGGTTCGAGGTGAAGGGGGAAGAGGGTAGAGCGGTCGTCGCTGAGCACGTCCCATCCGCAACCGCACTCGTCGGTCACCATGGCCATCTCGGAGTTGTTCATCCATTGGGCGTAGGGCATGCGGGCGTGGTAGTCGAAATGTTGCTCGGTGCCGTTCTTGCGTCGTAGGGCGAACTCGCCGTCTTCGATCGGGTTGCGTCCCGTGCGTTCGTATAGTATCTGGCGGTTCCGCCCGTTTACGATCAGTGGGGGGAGTTTCGCGAGGCTGTCGCCGCGCTGTATGACCGGCGTGTAGACCACGGCCCGGTTGGAACGGACCTGAAGGTCGCTGAGGTTGAGGGTAAGGTCTACCAGCAGGTAATCGCCGGATCGCTCGATAAGCTTTTTCTCCACGCGCAGCCTATTCTCCTGCGCATGCGTGCCCGCCGCTGGCCATAGACCGGCTAGCAACAAGGCGATGGATATGAATCGTTTTTTCATCTGTGTACTTGTTAATTTAGAATAAGTAGATCAAGCTGACGGCCGCTTGCGTGGGGCCGAAATAGTGCTTCTTGTTGTCTTCGGACTTGTTGCCGCAATTCTTGCAGGGGAACTTGTCGTAGTTCAGGTAAAGATAACCCGCCCCGAGAGTGGCCTCCAAGTTCCAATGCTTGGAAAGCAGCCATTGATACCCGTAACTGATGCCCACGCCGGTGCCCCATCCCTGCCGGCGCTCATTCTCAAGGTCGAGTAATTTGATGTCGGCGAAGTTGTAGGCGATGAAAGGTACGTGCAATCCGAGGAAATGCCCTTGGAATGCCTCGCAGAACCAGTAGCGCAACTCAGGATGCGCACGGAAGTGCTTGAGGGTACGGCTGTAGGAGCCATCCTCGTTCTTGCCATCGAAGGGGTTGAGACCCGCTTCGAGGTCCAAGGTCCAATGCCGGGCTAACCGGAACTCGGCACCTGCGTTAAACGTGCCTAAGGCCCCCCAGTAGGGGAGGTTGGTCTTGACGGCCGCCACGGCACCTTTGTCGTCGCTCGGCGAGGCCTGTGCGTTAGGCGACAGGGAGATCGCGGCCAGTAACAGCATGCAAATAAACTTTCTGATCATACTCTTTCGTTTTTAATCGTTCTTTTTAATCGTTGGATTTCTCTTGTTGTCCCGCCGCCTTGACCGCCGCTACCAGCTCCGGCTCGTGCATGTGCAGGTATTGGCGGAGACTCTCCGGGGGGATTCCCAGCTCGGCGGCTACCCGCATGATCGGCCGGGGATTCGCCCGCAGACTCTCGATCGCCGGGGCATACTTGGCGGCGGTAGACTTGAGGTAACGCTTGCTGCCACTCAAGTCGAGCCTGCACTTGTCGCAATCCGTAGCGGGTTTTCCCCCGCGACGCTCAAGCATCAAGTCGCGGTGCCATTTGCGCAGGTAACTCCGGAACCCCCCGATAGGGACATCCGTGCGGTCGGTGATCTCCCGTATCGTAAGGCTTGTCTCCCGATAAAGGCTTAGGGCTTCGGCATATTTCTCCCGGATCTCGTGAGAAGGCTCGGTCAACCGGTTGTTCCCGCTCATCTCGCCCCATTGCCGGCAACCGGCCGCAGACTCTTGCCGTCGGTTCTTCCAATCTACTAGGTCTTTGTGGTAAAAGCGCAGATATTGGCTGAGGCCAGCGAGTGACACGCCGCATTCCTCGGCGATCGTCGGCAGGTTCTTGTCGGTGGAGCGGAGCATCTCCACCGCCCGGGCGTATATCTCCACGCTCTCGGGTTTTGCGCCCCGTGCGAAGTTGTCTTTCAGTCCGAGACGCGTCCTCGCCTTCTCACGCCGCTCGATGATCTCCGGATAATGCAGTTTCAGCTGGTTGCCCAACGCCACACCGTCCAGCCCGAACAGCCGTGCGATCTGCGATACGTTATATTGGATGTAGGAAAGATCGTCGCAGGCATCGATGGCCTGTTTGTATTTTCGGTAGGCTGCGGGAGTCTGACCACTCTTTTTGCGTAATAGGATGCCGTTGGTAGCGTCGGCGTTCACCTCCAGCCCGTTCCTCCTCAGCATCAAGGAGCGATGGTGCCGCCTCAGATAAATCCGGAAAGCGGGCAGGCTAAGGCCGCATTGGAGCGCGATCTGCTTGCCGGTCATTTCCGTGCTGGCATACAAACGTACCGCCTCCGCATATTTCACCGTGATAGCGTCAGGGGTAGCCTGTGGATTCGTGTTTTCCTTTTCTTTCATATATATCTTTGCTAGAAGCGTTTGATACTTATTTATGAAATAAGGAGGAGCCTGAAGTAACCTTATTTATGAAATAAGGTAAATCGCCCCCAGAATTGGAAAGAAACTTATTTACCCTTATACGGGACAGCCTTATCGGAACACCTTTTTTGCCTTTTAGGACGATCGGCTTTAAGCTAAAAAAAGAGAGGAATCGTAATGAAATGTAATTAGAGGTTAAGAGGGGGAGGTTTCGAGTCGCCACATGTCTTTTACCAGCCTTAGGAGAGGGCGAATATATAAATATTCTTAAAATTAGGCTATAAAAGGCCTAGAGGAGTCTTTTTTACTAAAAAACCCTTCTTTATCTTACCATTTATTGGAGATAAAACCTTATTTTTACCGCTCGAAATAAGGGACAGATGTTTTTTGAAACATTCGTATGCTCTGAGAACAAGCTTCTTGACAAGCTAAAGTCCTTATTTCATAAATAAGGATTTTCCTCTTTATTCCCTTTTGATTAATAGCTCTATAGTACCGGAAATTTTTTGTCTGGCTTCCGTCAGTTTGGATATATCCAGCTCGCTCAAGTAATAACGTGTCGTCTTCTCTGAGCTATGCCCTAACGCTTGGCTGATGACAGCTACCGGCACCTCATTCTCTAAAGCCGCCGACGCCCACGAATGGCGTGTGACGTAGGAGGTGAGCCGTGTCGGGAAACCTTGTTCGATCCCGATCAACCTCAATTCTTTGTTATGCAAGGCTAGACGGTACTTGTATTGCGCATGGGTGAGTCTCTCCACGTCTGGCAGGATGGGGAACAAGAAACGTCTCTTGCCATCGTCCGGCTCATATTTCCGGATCAGCCGCCACATAGCATCGGATATTTCCATACGTATTTGCGAACCGGTCTTCTTCCGTTTATACACCAGCTCGTTACCACGGATATTCTCCCGGGAAAGGAACGCCATATCCACGAAGGGCATTCCACAAGCTAGGAAACTGAAAAGGCAGAGGTCCGTAGTCAGTTCCCGCCGTGGATACTCTTCCTTTTTCCGGGTCTCGGCCAACCGGTAGATGAACGACACAGGGATGGCTCGCTTGGTTGTGGGTGAGCGCCTCAGTCTCAGCCCCTCGAAAGGGGACTTCTCCGGATGCAATAACCCTTCGTGTAAGGCGGCGTTGTAAATGGCACGGAGGGCGCTGAGGTAGGAATTGATGGAGTTGGTGGCCAACCTTCGCTGTTGCAGATAAGCGGAGAAGTCGGTTACCATAGTCTTGCTGATCGCTTCTATACGTATTTCCTTGTCACCTGTGAATTTTAGGAAATGGCCGATAGCTACTTGATATAGCTCGGCGGTGCCCATCTTGTTCAAGGTCTGCTTCAGCCGTATCCGTTCCTCCGCATATGCCTGCAAAGCGGGCGAAATGCTCTTTTTCTTCGTTCTTTTCTGTTTCATATTCCAATTATTTATTATGCACTAACAAATAATGGAAATTTCACCGACTTTATCACACTCGCCAGCCTTACTTAATGACACCTGTCTGCGGGAATCAGCCTTGTGCCTGTTTCCGATCTAACCGCTCCACCACCTTGCCATAGATGATGAGGGCAAAAGCCGAGACTAAAGCGATCGCTCCGAAATAATACCAGATATAATGGGCATTTGCGCTAGCCGTCAGCCATTCCTCATGAGAGGCGAAGAGGGTAGGTTCCGGACAGTATTTACTCAAAAGGAATCCGGATAATCCAAACCCAAAGATAGAGGATAAGAAGGAATGCAAATGGCTGAATCCAAGATAAAGACCTTCCTCTCCCTTGGGAGCTTGCAAAGAGAAATACTCGAGGAAGCGAGGCGATATGAATGTCTCGGCCAAGCCTTGGAACACGATGCCTACCACCATCATGAAGGCGACAGGGTGCATGCCGAGTATATTCGTATTTCCGTCTAGCATGTTACCGGATGCCATGCAAAGAGCGGACACCGGCATGATAAACATTCCCACCGTCATGGAGGTAAGTGCTGTCCGCTTCCGCATCATCTGCGTTACCAGATTGACTGTCAAAACTACGACTAAAGGGTTTACGTTGGCATACCAAGAAGGAGAGGCCCCCTCGCCGGCCAAACGAAGCACATATTTAGGCATCGTGGCATACAGCTGGTGTTGCACCATCCAGAATCCGGTGATAATGATGATTAAGGTAATCAGCCGTCCGTTACTACAAACCTTGATCAAGGCGTTCCAAATTTGCCCGAACGTCTTGCCCTCGCCCGAGTGCTGGGCGCTTTTGTAGAAGAACCAGATGGCTAGCAAGGCAAGGAACGTCATGCTGGCCGAGAAATAATTCAGGGTGATCAACCCCTCGTTACCCAACGCCTCGCGAAGCGGCTTCACGATGGTCTTTCCGGAGAAAGCCCCGATATTTACCATCGCGTAGAAGATAGAGAAGCCCTTTGCCCGGGTTTCCGGCGTAGTCTCTTTAGCGACCGTACCGGAGATAACGCTCTTGATAAAAGCCCCGCCGCATACGATCAAGGCCATGATAGGGATAATGCCGTACTGAAGATTGCTCTCCAGCAATCCCGTAAAGGTAGTCGTCGTGCTGTATTCAACAAGTCCGGCGGATTGAAGCCAAGTAGGGTAAACTGCCAGTCCTAGATAACCACAAGTTAACAAAGTGAAAGCCAGTAGCATCGAGTTGCGGAAACCGATCTTATCGGCCAACGCTCCGGCGAATGTGGGCAGCAGATACAGACAAGCGGAAAAGATACCGGCGATGCTGGCGGCCTGAATGTCGTTAAAGCCTAAGATGCGGCTAAGATAAAGGGTGATGACGATAAATACGCCGTAATAAGCGGCTCGCTCGAATAACTCGACGGTGTTCGCTACCCAGAATGCTTTACTGAACTTGATTTTCTCTTGTTTCTTAGTTGTCATGATGTTTTTATTATTAAGATAGATTAGATCGGTAAATCAAAGAAGAGGCGCAGGTGAGAAAATGAAGAGCTGCGCCTCCTTGTCTTTGTTTTACCGTATAGAATAATTACGAATTAGGGCTTTACGGTGTACAGTTGGTGGATCGCCTTATCGAAAGCTTTCCAATGCTCATCCGTCATGTTGCCCGGCGTAAACAACGCCACGCCGGCCGCTCCGTTCTCCATGGAGCCTCTTACGGCCTCCTCGATCTCGGACGGGATCAGTCCATGGCCTTCCGGGTCCTTGATATTCGCCTTGTTCTGCCAATCCTCGCAGATGAACAGACCGCTATAAACCGGCTTCTTGCCTTGCACGGCGGCTACTTCCTCTTTCACGATCGGAGCCAGCCAAGAAGCGTCCTCCAGATAGAAATCGTTATAATTCATCGGGAAGAAAGCGTCGATATTCCATTTATTCCATTCTTGACGAACCATCCATTTAGCGTGAGAGTCCGGCCCCGGGAATACGGCGGCGCTCACTTTTTTGCCTTTGCCGTGAACCTCGTCGGCGATGCGATTTACCAATTTCGTGATCAGGTCGCAACGAAACTGCGCCCATTCCGCGCATTTGGAAGGATCCTCTACGGATTTGATGTCGATACCGGTAGCAGCCTTGAAATCGGCCACGCATTTGTCACAGTAGCAATAGTCCGCCGTAGGATATTCCTCGTCCATCACCAAGCCGTATTTTTCCCAAAGTCCGCGGGCCAGGATGACATCCACGTAACGGATATAATCCAGATGGATATAATCCACCTCCGGGATATCGGCTACCTTGCCATACAGATTCAGCAAGAACTCCGCCGTACCTTCTTGGTTCGGGCACAGGCATTTGTAATAAGGAACATACGCCTGTACGGAATAGGCCGACTCGCCTTTCCGGTTCACGGCATAGAGGGTGGAGTCTAGCCCATGTTGCAGCATGGCGGGAATCCACGCGTGAAATTCCATACCATTGGCATGGGCCGCTTTGGCGGCACGCTGGATTTTCTCCGTGTCATGGCCGGCGTTGTAGCACATCCCGTCTACGCCGTGGGCATGCCATTTACTAAAGTCCGCCTGTAAGGTTTGCTCGGTGGTATTCTCACCTTCGCCTTGCCATGCGTAAACCTTGACTGTTTTCTCGGGAGCCTTGACGCAAGCCGTCAGAGCGACGACCGCCAAAGCGACGGTCGCCAAAGCGATAAAGAGCTTCTTCATATCTCGCAAGCGCATAAAGTCGGTATTAAGTTACGATCGCCATAAGCGTTATCTACACGGGCTACGTTAATCCAAAACTTGCTGTCGTGCAACCATTCCAGCGGGAAGGCAGCCTTCGTGCGGGGATACGCATGTTTCCACTCGTCAGCGGTCACCTCGTATTCCGGATGCGGGGCATTCTTCAAGACGTTGTCCTCCTTGGATGCCTTGCCTTCCTCCACCTCCTTGATCTCGCTCCAGATACATTCCATTACCTCTACGAAACGATCCAGCTCGGCCTTGCTCTCGCTCTCGGTCGGCTCTACCATCAAGGTGCCGTGTACCGGGAAAGATAGGGTAGGAGCATGGTAGCCGAAGTCCATCAAACGCTTGGCGATATCGCCCTCGTCGATGCCCGAACGCTCTTTTACCGTGCGGCATTCCAAGATCAACTCATGACCTACACGGCCTGTCGCTCCGGTATAAACGATGCCGTACGTATCCTTAAACTTAGCGGCCAAGTAATTGGCGTTCAAGATGGCCGTCTTCGTCACTGTCTCAAGACCTTCCGTACCCAGCAAGCGGATGTAAGCGTACGTGATCGGCAGGATACCGGCGCTACCATAAGGAGCCGCGGATACCGTATTCAAGTCGCTGCCCCAAAGTACCGGATGCTGCGGCAAGAACGGAACCAGATGCTCGGCCACGCAGATCGGGCCTACGCCGGGACCACCACCTCCGTGAGGAGAAGAGAAGGTCTTATGCAGGTTCAAGTGACATACATCGGCGCCGATCGTACCCGGATTTGTCAATCCAACCTGCGCGTTCATGTTGGCGCCATCCATATAAAGCTGTCCTCCGCAAGCGTGAACGATCTCGCACATCTCCTTGATGTCCACCTCGAAGATACCATGCGTAGACGGATAGGTAATCATGCTGGCAGCCAGACGCTCCTTGTTCTCCTCGGCTTTCACACGGAAATCTTCCAGATCGATATTACCATTCTCGTCGCATTTAACGGTTACGGTCTTATATCCGCATTGGATAGCGCTGGCCGGGTTGGTTCCGTGGGCGGAAGCCGGAAGCAAAACGATATCACGATGGCCTTGGCCGATGCTTTCCTGATAAGCACGGATCACACGAAGACCCGTGTACTCGCCGGCGGCGCCGGAGTTCGGTTGCAACGTACAGCCCTTGAAGCCTGTGATCGTGCATAAGTAAGAAGACAGGTTCTCGATCAGCTCCGTATAGCCCTCCACTTGCTCCTCCGGAGCGTACGGGTGGATATTCATGAATTCCGCACGGCTAAGCGGCAACATCGTAGAAGCCGGGTTCAGCTTCATCGTGCAAGATCCCAGCGAGATCATGGATTGAGCCAAGGAAACATCCTTTCGTCCCAAACGGGTGATGTAACGCATCAACTCGGTTTCCGTATGATATTTCTTGAATACGTCTTGCTGCAAGAAATCGGAGGTACGGGCGAATTTAGCGTCGAAATAAGTCTGGGCGGGGATAGACTCGTCCAGCATATAGTCTTTACCTGCGGCTCCGGCGAAGATGTATAGTAATACGCCTATGTCCGTAGGCAATGTCGTCTCGTCTATGCTGACGCCCACTTGTCCGGCCTCGAAGTAACGCAAGTTCACCTTGCACTCCAAGGCGATCTCACGCAGCGCGTTCACCGACACGTGTGAAGGAAGCTGTATCTTCAAGGTATCGAAATAATCCTTGTTTAATTGCGTATATCCCAGTTTCTCCAACTCCTTGGCCAAGAATCCGGCCGTGGAATGAATCCGTCCGGCGATGTTACGCAACCCCTCCGCTCCATGATATACGGCGTAGAAGCCGGCCATGGTAGCCAACAACGCTTGAGCCGTACAGATATTGGACGTAGCCTTCTCACGCTTGATATGTTGCTCACGGGTCTGCAAGGCCAGGCGATAAGCCGGATGGCCGTAAGCGTCCTTGGAGATACCGATGATACGTCCCGGGATCGTACGTTTATAATCGTCCTTCGTAGCGAAGAAAGCGGCGGAAGGGCCCCCGTAGAACATCGGGATACCGAAGCGCTGGCTGCTACCGAATACGACATCCGCTCCCCATTCTCCCGGAGGAGTCAACAATACCAAGCTCATCAAGTCGGCGGCTACGCCTACCTTGGCTCCGGCGGCGCCCGCACGGGCTACGAATTCCTTATAGTCCTCGATCGAACCATCCGCGTTCGGGAACTGTACGATGGCGGCGAACACATCCGGCGTGAACTCGAATTTCTTATAATCGCCCACTACCACCTGGATGCCCTGCGGGACCATGCGGGTGTGGATTACGGCCAGCGTAGAGGCGAACACATTCTCGTCGACGAATACCGTATTCGCTTCCGCTTTCACCTGCGCGCGGCTACGTGAGCCATGGAACATGGTAACCGCCTCGGCTGCCGCGGTCGCCTCGTCGAGTAGCGAGCAGTTTGTCAAAGGTAATCCTGTCAATTCACTGATAACAGTCTGGAAGTTCAGCAACGCTTCCAAGCGTCCTTGGGATACTTCCGCCTGATACGGCGTATAGGAGGTGTACCAAACCGGGTTCTCGAATACGTTACGTTGGATCGGGGCCGGGCAAACCGTGTCGTACCAACCCATACCGATATAAGAGGTGAATACCTCGTTCTTGGAAGCCAGCTCGGCGATATGCTCGGCGAACTCACGTTCCGTCATGGCCTCCGGGAGGTTCAACGGCTCTTTCAAACGGATGTTGGCCGGAATGGTCTGATCGATCAACTCGTCCAAAGACTTCACGCCAATCGTCTCCAACATTGCGGGAATATCTTCCGCTGAGATGCCCACGTGGCGGTTTACAAACTTATTTGTGTCCATAATTCTAGTATTTTATAAATAAGGATTATTTAATTTCTCATCAATGATTCGTGTCTCGGGGCCATGGCCGGGATATACCACGGTCTCGTCCGGCAACGACAGCAATTTGTCCTTGATAGCGGCAAGCAGTATATCTTGGTTGCCTCCCCACAAATCGGTACGGCCGATGCTTCCGGCGAACAAGGAATCTCCTACGATCACGAAACCGTTCTTCTTGTTATAGAAAGCCACGCCTCCGGGCGAATGGCCGGGAACGCTCAATACCGCCAGCTCGGATTTCCCGAACTTTATGATTTCCCCGTTTACCAGATATTTCCCTACCGGGATGCTTTTCGCCTTCATCGGCAGGCCGAATGCCTTGGCTTGCTCCTCGGGAGAGGGAAGGCCCTCCACGTCCGCTTTATGGGCTTCCGGGCTCAATCCGTAGGTGTCATGGATGAATTCGTTACCGAATATATGATCCAGATGGAGGTGCGTACAAAGGTAACGTTTCAGCGTCAGCCCGTTCTGGGCGATAAAGTCGCTTACTTCTTTTTGTTCCTCTTTGCGCAGGCAGCCGCAATCGATAAGGACCGCCTCCTTGGTATCATCGTATAGCAAGTAAGTATTCTCGGAGAAATAGTTTACTTCGAAAGATTTTATCGTAATCATAAGGGTACGTACACTACTTTTTTAGTTTCAAAAAACTCTTCTTTAAAATGATCTTTCAGATCCATGCTTATCGCTTGGTTCCGGAAAGGCAATATCTCGTGCGCCAGCTCTCCACCTTTCAGGCAAATCAATCCGTTGGGCAACGCGTTGATCTGTTCTTTCTTTATATTCTTGCGGACGATCTTTACCAGATCCGCCAGAGGCATCACAGCACGGCTTACCACGAAATCGAAAAGCTGCTTTTCCTCCTCGCCCCGGCAATGGCGGAAGGATACGTTCTCCAGCCCGATCGCCTCGGCCACGGCTTGTCCCACCTTGATTTTTTTCCCGATGCTGTCTACCAGATGGAAATGGGTCTCCGGGAATAAGATCGCCAAGGGGATGCCGGGAAAACCGCCTCCCGTACCCAGATCCATCACCGAGGAACCCGGCTTGAAACGCAGCATATGGGTGATACCCAGCGAGTGAAGCACGTGATGCGGATATAGGTTCTCGATATCCTTCCGTGAGATCACGTTGATCTTGGCGTTCCAATCCGTATATAGGTCATATAGGGCGGCGTACTGCTCTTTTTGCCGGTCGGTGAGATCGGGGAAATAAGATGTGAGAATTGAGAATTGAGAATTGAGAATTGAGAATTTCTCTGTATTTTGTTCCATAGGACATCTGTTTATATGTTTATCTATCATTAATTTTCAATTCTCAATTTTCAATTTTCAATTAACTGACTTATCGGGCTGTCATCCCGCAGCAAATAGCGGATTTCCTTGTAAGGGAGATGGACGTTCGTGACGCCTACCACGTATGCCGCTATCTCATATTCGTTGAAAGAATAGGTGATACCCGTCTCGTCTACGAGGAAGTTCCCGTTCGGGAAGATCTCGTCCACGCTAAAGAAACCGATATTTTCCAGTTCCTTGGCGTCGGATACGTTGTTTTGCTTGGCGATCTGATCTACCAATATTCGCGCCAGATTGTCTTGATAGTTGTCCACGAATATCTCCTCCTCGGTGATCGGCTTACCGGTCTTGAGGTTCACTACATGGTTATTGTAGGAATGCGCGCCGTGCGCTCCGCCCGTATAGTTCTCGAAGCTTACCGTATAGCTGATGATATCGTCTTGGTTGAAGGCGATATCATCAGACGACATCTCATAGTAAGAGAACCAAGAGCCCACCGGTGTCTCGTCGGATTTCGCCACCTCAGCCTTGTAATCCTCTTCCAGATCCTTATAAGCGGCCAGATAGTCGTCGGTATATTTCCGTACCGCCTCCTCGGGGGATAATTGCTCATAATTCTCGCCGAAATAAGAGGAGACGAACTGTCTCTGTAGATTCTTAAGAACCTCTTTATCCGAATATTTCCGGGGATAAACGAACTTGATCTCTAGATTGCAATTGGGATTATCCGGATTATCTAACAAATGGTAAGTCTTTTCCACGCTGATAGAATCAAACGTGATACTGTTTTCGGAAGCCTTCTTCGTTCCGGTATCGCAACCCGTGGCTAAGATACCTATCAAAAGAAGCGCCAGCATGCTTTCGCGTAAATGCGTTCTCATCGGACTACAGATTTAATTTATTTGTACGCGAATGTACGTTATTAAATTGTATAATCAAATTGCACGATGAAGTTTAATAAGAGGACAATCTTTCCTCGGTGGTTTTCGGGTTGAGTTGTCTATTTGTCCGATACTTTCCGGGTGTTCTCTTGCGTGAGAAGGATAGTTCCCATTTTATATCACCTAGGGGCGTACCCAGCCTTATCCTTCATAAGATGCAAGGCCACCAAACGCTGTCGTTATATTAATGTCATAATACAAATACACTTTTGCGCCTGCATCAGGTTTTCTTGAGCTTGTACTTTCTTGGTCATAATAAACCTCTATTTCGGCTTGAGGATCTTCTGGTTTTTCCCCTTCATCGATAATGTCATTTTCACTACAACCAATAAAAATGACCATGAAAAATATGAATAAAGAAGTTCTCATGTTTCTGAATCAGTTTTAATTAGTTAACAACTAAAATAGGATTGCCCTAAATGTACAATTAGTTTTTATCATACCATTATAGTTTGAAGGAAATTATGGGTAATGATGATAAAATTTAACTATAGCCTATTGGCACAAGTCTACCATCAATAGGATGTGAACGCATTAAAAAGGTTAAACAATAGTGAGCTACCTATATTCTCACGAACGAGATAGCTCTTTTCTTTATTTAACTAAATAACCAAGCTTTTCCTCTGAAAAGCCATGTTGTTAAATTCGATTAATTATAGGCCAAATGTATAATTATTGGAGAAATAGAGTTTTTATGGGCAGACACAAAAAAAAGCGTGAAGCTGCCGTTATATTGTTATAGGCTTGTCAGGTATCCCCATACCTTTGTCAACTATAACAAACGACAGCTCACGCCATTATTGTATATTTGAGATAATACAACAGCGTGAGCATGAAGTTTGTTATTCTAGTTGACTTTGCTTTTAGGGATGTTTGACAATGCCTAGAATAACACTCGATGCTCTAATACATAATATGTCGCCATGCTTTTCGGCTAACGCTATAGCCACATGACGATGCAAATATAACTATATATTTTGTAAATCAATGTTTTTATTGGCGAATTATTAACAGATATGCAAGTGCATACTACTCGTTCTTATGCTTTCTCTTTAGCTATCAGCCCATCGAAATACCTCCGCAGCAACCATGCCATGGCTTGCTGTCGCACCATCGTCAGCCGATAGTCCTCGCTGATGGGCAGGTGACCCGGTGGTCTCCAATGGGCGAAGAGGCTCATGGCGTGGCGTTTCTCCTCGGGGGTATCGTGTATTAATCCCCGCTCTTGCAAGGACTGATTGAAATGGGTCGGGTAAAGAGAATTTCTTACCCGGCTCG
>ULVU01003966.1_pt1 | contig 103566 bp, 82 predicted proteins | sample 1959731 | NCBI WGS metagenome assembly ULVU01 (sample SAMEA4835794, study PRJEB28245) | human gut metagenome | biome: gut microbiome; material: fecal sample | place: Denmark | collected 2008 | reverse complement strand
CCGTGTCGTGAAAAAGAAGGTATTTCAATCAAAAAGATACCATTCATCGCATTAAGCTGACATCCGCGATTCTTGTCTTATCCCTTTGAATTAAGTCTGTCCCCAATAAATATCGGGTGAGCGTTTACTTGATTAATATTGGCAATATATGAACGATGAATCTGCAGAAAAATATCTTGAGGCAACGATTCGTCAGCAACCACGTCTCTGGCTCATAGACAAAAAACGAAACGGCAGACATCTCCGCCGTCCCGCCCAAAAGAGATAGCCTTATCTCTGTTTGTACACATGTCAAGGTTGGTTGTTTACTGATATCAGGGCCTATATAAACCCTGTTTTTCATATCGTGCGTAAACATAAGACTTTTTTTCGACAAAAGAGCAGATTCCTTCTTCTTTTTGGGAATACATGTTCTAAACATGCCACACTACCTCTTGGCTACTAGCGTGAGCTTCTATTATAGAGGAACTATGAAAAAGCATTTTACATCAAAACATAAAGCTAAATCCTTTCTTCTGCGAAGCATTGAACCGTTCAATCTCCAAAGAAAGAGATTTCTTTAACTGATTAGCCATAAATATTAAGAAAGACCTGCGCATGATGCAAATTGCCTTCAGTCGTTTTAAGGATTTTCTGAAAGAACAGTAGCCATTATATGAATGTAACATCAAGCCGGAACTTATTACTAAAGATATGATGGTTCTGTTTGTAGACTATTTGCAATCCCGTAGCGTTGGCGAGGGAGCAAAAAGTATCTATCAGCGTTTCAAGAAAGTGATACGCTATGCCATCGAACACGATGTGATACTGAAAGACCTTACATATAAGAATGTAGACTACTCAAACAAGCTATTGAAGTTTGAACAGAATAAGACCAAAGGGCATTCTTCTGCTAGTGGAGTAGTCATTCCTTTGAATGACGGTTTGGTCTCTATTATTGGTGAACCTCTTGCGGATGGCAACAAAGATGTGCTTATATTTAATCTACCATCCTATGAAAGCTGCTGTAAATCAGTGAAGCGTTGGGTGAAAAGATCCGGAATAGACAAGCACATAAGCTGGCATTGCGGCCGTCACTCATTTGCAGTGAATATCCTTAACAATGGTGCTAATATTAAAACAGTAGCCAGTTTGCTCGGACATAGCGGGCTGAAACATACGGAGAAGTGCCATTCAAGACACGCTGTAAGCACAAGCAGCACACTCTGTAAACCTTGCACTAACTTCCCGTAACTGGCTTATGGGCTGTTATATCGTGGAATTTGAACAAAACGGAGAAGACCGTGCAGCCTATGGTGAGCAACTCTTGAAGAAGCTGGAAAAACGACTGAATACCAAAGGGCTTAACGAACGTAGATTCCGGGATTTCAGACGTTTATATCTTGTTTATCCACAGTTGAAAGAAGAGGTTTTAGGCTATGTTATGTCGGGTTCGGGAATTCGGCGGTCAGTAACCGCCAAATTGCAAATGGTTTCAGAAATTGCAAATAATGACTGGAAATTGGCTGCTGAAAAGCTATTTAACAGATTATCTTCTACGCATTTGAATGCAATATCTGCTATTGACAATCCTATTAAACGTGCCTTTTATGAAATGGAAACGATTAGGGGATGCTGGACTGTAAAAGAACTGGAACGGCAGATTGATTCATTGTACTACGAGCGTAGTGGATTATCTAAAAACAAAGAAGCTCTTTCTGCATTAGTACAGCAACAGGCAGTTCAACTACAGCCTGCGAATGTAATAAATACTCCCTTGACCTTAGAGTTCTTAGGGTTAAATGAACGGGCATTAGTTACAGAGAATGATTTAGAGCAAGCCATCCTTGATAATTTACAAAAGTTCCTTCTGGAAATGGGACACGGCTTCTGCTTTGAAGCTCGCCAAAAACGCATACTGATAGATGAAGATTACTTCTTTGCTGACCTCGTTTTCTATCACCGCATATTGAAATGCCATGTCATAGTGGAAATATTATGTTGTGCACAACATAACAGTTCATATGTTGCGTAGCCATTTATGTTGGCTTCCAACTCTAATCCTTTGTATATAAACAGTTCCTTCATTTTCTACACAACATAAATTTCTACGCAAAGTTGGCATAATATCACAGACTATCCAAAAAATCCATTAGTTTTTTATCGTCCTTCCAATGGCTTTTCACTTTATACTTCTTCTCTATTTCACAATTTGACAACGCTTTCGCCTTCATTTCCATATTTACTTCAGCATAAATATTGGTCGTATTAATGGATACATGCCCAAGCCAAGCTCTGATAGTATTGATATCAACACCTGATTGGAGTAGATGGGTTGCGGTTGTATGTCTGATTGTATGCGGACTGACGCGTTTCTTTTTAATTGTAGGCATCTTATCTTCTATCTTTTCTGCATAACGGGTTACCATCTCATAGATGCCAAAGCGGGTTATTGGTTGTCCAACTCGGTTTAAAAAGACATGGTCATCCTCTGTTCTGTTTTTGATAATGGAAGATAGTGCCTCACGGGTATGTTGCCATAATGGACATCTTCTTGTTTTATTTCCCTTGCCCGTTATAGTCACTACAGCCAAGCCCTTTTTCTTGGGTAGGGATAAATCCCTTATCAATAAAGTAGCAGCTTCTTCTGCCCGCGCTCCCGTATTATACAAAAAAAGCAAGAGGGCATAATCTCTCCACCCTTGGCTTGTACTTTTATCTGGTGCGTCCAGTAGTGCATTCATTTCCTCTTTTTCAAGGTACGTTATCAAAGTCCTCCCGGTCTTCTTGACAGGTATGTTTCTTATATTTCGACTCCATTCTATATGCTCCGGACTGTTGGCGGATACATACTTTGCAAGAGAACAAAAAGCAGCCAGTCTGAGATTTCTGGTCTTGATTGAACATGACCTGTCTTTTTCAAGACTTTCCAGGAAGTCGGCAACCTTGGTATCTGTAATATCAGTAAGGAGTATCTTGTCCACTTCTTTTTTCACACACTTGGCAATAAAAGGCATCAGCAATCTGATCGCATCCCGGTACGATTTAAGCGTATTGGCAGACAGGTTACGTATATTTGTCAGATATTCACAAAGAAACCTTCGTATCCAGTATCCGGCATAAAACTTATTTTCTTCATTCATCTTTTCCTTGTTTTATGTATGATTCAAAACGGTTGTTTGCTTCTCCCAGCAGTCCATCGGTCATGGTCAGGTAGACTGACGTATGGGATAAATGTGTATGTCCAAGATATGTGCTCAACACAGGGAGCAACTGTTGGACGTCCTGATTCTCCCTATACCATGAAGTAAGCCGATGGACGGCGAAGGTGTGCCTCAGGTCATGTAATCTTGGCTGGAAGGGGGATTTATCCGAACGGGAGATGCCGGCATGTTCCCTGATTCTTTCAAAAGCACCTCTCACGGTGTCTATATGCATGTCCAAGCCTTTCTTATCTAAAAAGAGTTTGCTTTCGGGTACGCAGCACATGCCTTGTTTCTCTCTCCATTTCAAAAAAGTATCAATCAACTCTCCAACCTTATGGTTGTATGTGACAATCCGTGACTTGTAAAATTTCGATTCTCGTATATGTACATACAATTCCGGTTGGTTCAGGTCTCTTATTCTCAAAGACATCGTTTCGTGGAGCCTCAATCCAAGAAAATAGGTCAGTTGCAGTATCATCTTCATGCATTCAGGATGGATTTTACTCCGGTTTTTCTGATATTCCATGGCTGAGCGGAACAACCGTTGCAGTTCCGGTTTGCTATAAATATAAGGCGTCATGTGCTCCAAACGCTTGGGCAAGTCTGCGGGAAGGGGTACATTGTTCATTATACCCCGTGACATGGCCCATTGGAACATGCCCTTTAAGGCTGTGTGCCTTATGAACCAGCCGGCAGTGACCGTTCCTGTGGGATAATATAAATAGGGTTCGACCTGTCCTACTGCCAGTTCCGCCGGATTCGTAACGCCACCGATATGCTTCATAAAGGAACGCAATGCTTGTGCGTTTGTCTTGAACTTTTCTCCCAAAGCCCGTCTGTAACTTATATAAAGTTCTGTCATTTCATTCAGTTTCATAGCAAGCCCTCCCAATCCATGTCAGCAACCTTACGTAAGTTCTTAATGTCGACTTTGGCATATATGCGTGTGGTATCAAGCCCGATGTGCCCCAGCAAATCTGCGATTTCTTTCAAGGAATGCCCGGTATTGATAAGGCGTGTGGCGCAAGTATGACGCAGGCTGTGCGGCCCGTAATGACGCAGCTCCAGTCCTTTGCCTTTCAGCTCGTCCCTGACCAGCTTGTATATAGTAGAAGTGGAAAGCTGTTCATGAGGGGCACGTCTGCATAAAAAGAGGTATTCGTTTCCGCTTTTATTAAAGCGTGCCTCTTTGATGTATCTGATAATGGCATCGCCAACGATGGGAAGCAAAGGCAGCACTTGTGGCCTGCAGTTCTTGGCCCGTCTTAAATACAGCGTTTCATTCCGCCAGTCTATATCTTTCAACTTCATGTTTGTCACCTCACTGCAACGAAGGCCATAGACAGTCAAAAGAAGCAATATGGCATAATCCCTGACACCTGTCCCGGCGGCATCCTTTTTGGATTGCAGGATATCTTGAACTGTCTCCCAAGGGACAAACGAAGGCAGGTTTTCATGGGCATATACTCTCGGGGCTTTTAAGCTATACACTAGTCCGGGATTACACAGACCTTTTTCTTCTGCGTATCTGAAAAATCCACGAAGGACAGTGACGGTATCGGCTATCGTTCTTCTGTTACAACCGTCCTCATCATGTCTCTTACGTATATAGTCATCAAGAACTGAAGACGTTATATCTTTCAATCCGTCGACTTTTAAGTTCATCATCATCGTTTTGAGCTGACTGTATCTGCCTTCGGTGGTGCTTGAAGAATAGCCTTTGTTTTGTTTCAGCCAATCAAGATATTCCATCACATGTTCTTTAAAGGGAAACGCATCATCTTCACATATAAGCTGACCCATATAAGATAACCAACTGGTAGTATATGATATAAAACGTCTTCTTGCGTATATCCCGGATGCATCTCTTACACCGGGCTTCTGTACAGTCATCCAACTGTCAGCGGATTCTCGGATATCCTCAATACTGACCATGCGTCTGTCCTCAACATGCAGATAGTCAATTAAATGAAGTTGGTATGCGGCTATATCCCGTAGTGTTTGTGTAGCCGCACCTTTGTCTTCCCATATTTGAAGATACTCAGCCCGTTCTTTTAACAAAGGATAGGTGAGATAACGTAACTTATGATGTTTACGGGTAAAAAGGCGGTTCAAAATAATAGCATTATTTGTATAGATGCCATCTAACTTGCCTATGTAGGCAAGCCATGAAAAAGCAATATCCATATATTTTCGAACACTGCTGGGATTGTTGTCCTTTCTCTTCATCGGATGGTTCTTTTTTGTCTTTGACCATGTGATGGCGGCGTCCTTGATGCTACTGATAGGGACCTGTTCAGAGAAGCCATCTTCAAGCTTGAGGCTTGTGACTATCAGTAGTAGATAATCTGCCAAAGAAAGCAGATAATTATGGCTGTAGTTGCGCTTTTCAGCCATGAAAGCAAGATAGTTTTCACGTTCTTTCAATAAAGGAGCGTCGAGGTGCTTTTGCAAGTACCATTTGCGTCGAATGATTGTTTCAAGCATAATTCTTCTTTTTAAAGTTAATACTTAGGCTGTTTCCTAAATATGAAGAATTAAGGCGAGTTATATGCTTTTTAGAGCAAGTAAGTTTGGTCAAATGGAGACTTTTAGCTTCTTTCGCAACTAAATTTATGTTGTGTAGAAAATGAAGGAACTGTTTATATATAAAGGATTAGAGTTGGAAGCCAACATAAATGGCTACGCAACATATGAATTAAAAATCGACAAATTCTACCATGAATATGCATCACAGTTGAATCTGTACCTGAACTATTTCAAAGCGGAAGTAATGCAACCAGATGACAATCCACCAATCGGCATTTTATTGTGTACGGAAAAAGGAGACACATTAGTAAAGTATGCCACAGCTGGATTAGATCCTAACCTTTTTGTGCAGAAGTATATGGTTCAATTACCTAGTGAGGAAGAAATTAAGGATTTTATTTCAAAAGGTATATGATATTAAGTAACAAAGTGAGTCTGTTGTATGAAAAGATATATTGCATTTTTAAGGGGCATTAATATTGGCGGTAAAAATAAGATTTCGATGCCGGACTTAAAGGCAGGTTTTGAAGAACTGGGGTCAGCAGAAGTTAAAACATATCTGAACAGTGGCAATGTCATCTTTTCTCGTGACGAGAATGACAAAGAGGGCTTTTCCGGTCGGCTTGAAACAATGATAAACGAAAGGTTCAATTTGGATATACCGACTTTTGTCATATCGAAAGAGGAACTGGAAGACATATTGAATAACGCTCCCAGTTGGTGGGGAAATGACAACAAAGAAACGTACGATAATCTGATTTTTATATTGCCACCGACAACATCTATCGAGGTTTGTCGTGAATTAGGAGAACCTAAAGAAGAATTTGAAAAGATAAAGGCTTACGGAAAAGCAATATTCTGGTCTTTCAGCCGAGAGGATTATCAAAAGACAAATTGGTGGTCGAAAACGGCGAGCACAAACATTAGCGGCAGACTAACAATCAGAACAGCAAACACAGCTAGGAAGATAGCCGGGATGTGATAAGGTTGCGAAGTTTCGTCTCAACAAGTATTTAATAACGCTATTATAAGCTATAATAAGTTTTCATTCAGATAATAATATCTGCAATAATAGAATAAAATTCAGTGAAGCACTTTCGCTCATAAAATGGAGAATGCCCACAATGTGGCAAAACATATTCAGAACAAACCACCCCATGAGTTTTGAACGGTTCTATAACACCCTCAAATGGATGAGGATCATATTCTCCATGTATCAAGTGTATCGGACACTTTATCTGATTGATTAACTGACACATTTCGCCTTTAGTTCTCATTTCAGCCGCCTCTCCCCAAACAGTCTGATTCATTTGATAATCAGTAAATAGAACATATTGATCAGTTATTGATTTCGGTAGTGGAAAGCAGTTGTCACATTTATAAATTAGTTTCTCCATTTCAGTAATTGATATTGCAGATTCAGAGTTCAATAACTCTTGCAAACAAGCAGCATCATGTGTGGATAGATTAGATATTCGCTTATCCATAATGCAAGATACATATTTGTCTTCAAGTGGCGGAGTTCCAATAAGAATAAGCGCTTTCACATTTTGAGGATAACGTGCAGTATACATCATTGCCAGCCATGCACCCCAAGAATGTCCCAGTAAAATTATTGGTAACTGACTATTACACTTTAGTTGTTCAAATAGCTCATCTATTAATGCAGCCACGCTATACTTTGATTGAAGCGGCTCAATCACTCCACAAATCTTGGCTATCTTTTCCGCCATATAGCCAAGTGAACCAATTGATCCAGGACCACCATGTATTACAACTATGCGATAGGGCGGCTTACCGTATTTTCGAATATTACCAAGCATATTATTATAACTTTATCACCCATAACACATTCAATATCAGTATTGATATTGAATCAAGAATTGCTACCACATTATTGGAAGTAAAAATCCAAAGTTTTAATGCGTGCGATCCTATTTAGAGATCCCAGGCAGCTTCACACGCAAAGTATTCAGCAATAACGGCTGGCAAACAAATATTTGTTTCTCTGAGCTATCACAAAATGCTTCCTCTTCAAAACCTCCAAACTTGTGAATAATATCAAAATCAGCCTGTTCTAAATATGAATCCAATTCTTGAGGGAAAAACATCCTCATGTCCAAATTCTGGATTGAATGAAACTCGCCATTGATATAATAGTGCCATTCTATGCGATTGATTTGGGTTGCACTCTCATAACGCATTGTTTGTTTTATCAACACATCTCGTCCATCATCCGTTGTATATTCGGCAATCACTGCCTGCACTTTTTCGCTCTCGGCAATATACTGAATATTAGGATTAAAGCAATCTAACAGAAATAAGCCTCTTGGTTTGAGATGGTTTCTAACACACCCTAACGCCTTGAATAGATCTTCATTTCTGTATAAATGGTGGATTGAATTAAATGGAATAAAGATAAGGTCGAATTTTTCTTGCAAGTCGAGCATTCTAATATCTGCTTTTATGAAATCAATCACTAATCCTGCTGTGGCAGCTTTCACCTTTGCTTGTTCAAGCATTGACGGTGTATAATCCACTCCGCAAATGCTATATCCATCTTTGGCAATGGGGAGCGTAAGTCTGCCTGTGCCACAGCAAAGTTCAAGTATTTTAGCGTCCTTATTTTGGGGCAGCCACTTTTTATAAAATTGCAAATCAGACAGAAAAGTATTTAATCCATCATAAATATTTGCATCATAAATCAAATCGCCAACCTTGTAATCTATATTCATCTATGTTCTCCAATATTTATTGTTTCATGTTCACAATAGGCAGTCCGTTAATGTCAGCCCTATCTCTACATGCAAATATAGAAAAAGTGCAGTCGATAAAGTCTAATTAACTGCACTTTTTCACGTATTCCAGCAAAATAAGCTATGTTACATCTTCATTCCCTTACCCCTTTTCTGTGGTTGCATGGGTTGTCGTATAGTCCGGGATAGTTTTTCAAACTGCTCCCTAAACCATTCGGAGACACCTTTCCCATCAATATGCAAAGCAAATTTTCGTTTGTCGGTCGGTTCTATCACTATCCGGGCTGAAACCTGTGTAGCATTGAAATTCCGTTTATGTTCCTCCGAATAAAGTGTGCCGCTATAGTCCAACGGTTTGAGTGTCAGCAGTCGTTCTGTCTGTTCAAAAGTAAAACCAACCAAACGGCATAACTTCTCTATCCGCATGGCGTCGGCAAACAACGGAAACCATTTACATGCCCTGTCTAACCATTTCTTTAAGACAGACATTTCCTTTTGCTGCGTATTCTGTACCGCTATATGCTTCTCCTGTATTTCAAGTAACTGCTTGTTGTGCTGTGTCTGCATACGCTGCATATTGGTTTGCAGGTTCTCAATACTCTCGTCACGAACGGCAACTTCTTCATGTAATTCTTTGTTCTCTTGCTCCAAAGCTTTGAACTTGCTGCTCCCGAAAAGAGAACCGACACTTTCCACAATATTTGTTTTAGCCTGTGTGGTAACAGCTTTCAATCGGTCGGTCTTTATCTCTTTCCTTACTTGTCGGAGTTGTTCTTCCGCTTCTTTCCGGTCTTCTTTTAGTTGCTGAACTTCCGTCTCGCATATTGCTTTCTCCCGTTGTACATCACGGTAAAACTGGACTGTTGTAGTATGGCGAGCTTCCGAACCATATACGCCACGCTGCAAGCCGTACTTTTCCATTGTCTTAGCGTAGCTATCATGGAAGGCTACCATTGTATCACGGTTCAATACATCATCAGCACATAAACGGACGGTATCAGTTTTCTTGCGATACTTCCGTTTGCCATCCGCCTGTTCTTTCTTTGCCTTCCTGCGTTCTCCTGTTACTATCGGAACAACCGTAGCATGGATATGTGGTGTTAGTTCATCCATGTGTAGGACTGCAGAAACGGTGTTCTCCCGTCCGAAGTTCTTGTACAACCATTGCAGATTATCATTGCACCATTCGTCAATGCGTCCGCTCTCCTGTATCTTCATCATATCCTCGTGCGTTCCCGAAAGCATGACACGGATTGCCCGTACTTGGTCGGGGGTAATCTTTCGTTTTACCCCTGCCGATTTGATGCGGTGGCTTATCGCCTCGTTCCGGTCTTTCACGCCATCGGGTGGTTCTATCAACTCCCGGTTAAGATGCGTGCGTGTGGGATCGGCATTGTGAGGTATCACTTTGCGCTCGATATGGTCGGACATCCGGCTGTCGGATGTGCCTTTGGCTTTATTGAATTGTAGGCTTGTATATCCCATTACTTTATCTGTTTAGTTAGACAATTCCGCTTGCCAGCATGCCGCATGGCTCACGGGGTTTCCAAAGGGGCAGCGCCCCGTTGGCTCATTCTGGTGTTTTTAGCAAAGGAGCGAAGCGGTTGCGTGAAGAAAACGCCATAATGAGCTATGGTATTTTTGACTAAATACCTCCGGGGCTGCGTGCGGTCGGCTACATCCTAAAACCTCTGCTTTTCTTCTTAGGTGGTTGTTGCTCCTGCTTATTGGTTTCCTTAACCGACTGTGTTTGCTTAGGTGGCTGTGTCAAGTCTACCGACTGCGCCAATCGTTTTCCACATAAATAGTCGTTCAAATCCTTGTGTCCGCTATACAGGTGTGAAGAATCACGGACACGCAAACCGTATTCGCTTTGGATTACTTCAACAGCTTTGCGTCCTGCATCGTCATTATCCAAAAGACAATGAATGCGTTCGTAACTCCCCAACGGGTACAGGGCTTTGGAAAGGTTGGAAGTTGAGTTCAAGATAAGATAGTCCTGTGCATTCAGATAGGGATATTCAGGGCTTCTCTGTTTGCGGATAGTAAGAAATGAAAGGTAGTCCATAAATCCCTCAAATACAAAGCAAGTATTTCTCGGTTCTCCTACCTGCCGTATGTGGGTGATGTCTTTAGGAGCTATACACCCTTTAAAAAATGAATTTCGCACTTCATACCCTCCTGACACATTGGGAAAGCCGACTGCAAAGTATGGCTTCCCATTATTAACAAAATGCAGTTCCTTACATTCTCTTTTTGCCAGTTCTACATCTATTCCACGCTCGTGCAAATAGCGAAGCAATGCCGGATGAGCAAGCGGAGCAACCTCTAAATTCTGAAAACTTGGTTCTATGGCTCGCTGTTGAAAAGAGAAAGCAACCGGGCGAATAGACGGTACTTTCTCTTCGATGCAGCGTAGCAGGTCGGACACATTATAAATGTGATAGAGTTCTGCTGCCAGTGCAATAATATTGCCACCCTTACCCATTCCGAAGTCGTACCATTCGTTAAGGTCTGTATTGACTTTGAATGATGCTTCCTGTTCTGTTCTCAATGGTGATTTATACCAAAGGTTACAACCTTGTTGTTTTACAGGATTAAAATCCAAACTATGCAGATAGTCTGCCAATCTTATATTTTTTGCTTCTTGTATAGTCATATATTCTACGAGATTAAAAATGAATAAAAAATTGATGATTTGATGAATCGGGAATATTACTCACTGAAATACAAACAGATAGCCATTCATCAAGGCTTCATCTAACTACTTACCAAAAGAGAATTATATCTTTCTCTTTTCATCAGTACTATATTTTAGATGAGTAAATGATGAAAGTATATACTGTTAATTATCAGTATATTATTTTATTACTTCATCAATTCATCAAAATAATTAGAGTTCAGCCAGTTGTTTTTTGGTTACGGTATAAAATCGTCCCGTTTTCTTGACTGACAAGTAATGACACTGCTGTGTATAGTCCAATTGATACGTAGTATAGGTAAGTGTGTTGATGGCAGGTGTCAGTTTCCAACACTCTTGTACAACCTTGCGTACTTGATGCTTCTCTACCTTGACCTGCGTATTTATCAATAACGGTATTACATCGTTCAAGCAGAACGAAAAGCTATCTATGCCTACACTATCCATAATATCAAGAATGAGTTCCGAAAGTTCTATCTCCAATCGGTTACGGTTACTGCGGATAATCTTCTGTAATGCAGGGGTATTTGTCAGTTTTGGATCAAACCACATCCGGCTTTCTTTTTGCGTAGTCAATATTCGATGTAGCAAATGATACAGGAATGCCGGAATCTCATCTTTCAGCTTTTGGAGAAAATTAGTATCGTCCTTTTCCAAACGGCTAATCTTTCTTACCCAATAACGGGTTTCTCCGGTATCAATGATGACAGGTAAGTATTCATTATTGGAGCATAACACAAACTTGGCGAAGAATGATATTTCGTCACGGTCTTTTCCTTTGGCTTCTACTTTATAGGAAAGTGTTGTACTTAAGTTCTTTAATCGCTCGGAATCCTCTCTACGGTTCAAAAGCACTTCATCTACCATGATAAGTAGTTTTCCTGCCCAGTCAGAATTAAACTGGCTACGAAAATCTTCATTCGTATTGAATGTCACGTTATCCTGAAAGAGGGCTTTCAGGAAGTTCAGAAACGTACTCTTTCCCGTATTGCGTTCTTCTGATACCAACAATAAGACAGGTAACTTTTGAACAGGCTGTAAGTAAAGTAATTGCAGATAGTCCATTCCTAACTCGTATTGTTCTCCAAAAATGTGCTTCACCAACGATTGAATACAAGGAAATTCGCCTTGCTCCGGCTTATGGTCTATCTGCTCATACCTATTCAGGAATTTATCGCTGACGATAGGCTGATAGTTCACATGGTCGGGGACAGTACAGAAACCGTCATATTTGGGGACGGTTCCTATATAATCCTTGCCGTAGTCTTGGCGCAATGTTTCATTATTCCATAAGACACGCTTTTTGATACACTCTCCGTTTAGGTTTGGTTTCCACACAATCTTATAAAGCGTAGTAGCCACACGGATAAATTCTTCTTTATTCTCCGGCATCGCTTACTTCTTTGCCAAAGGTTTACTACTCATTACATATCGCTGTGCTTCCTGCTCTATTTGCGCCTGTGTCTTAACAGGATTTTGGCGTAGCCACATTTCCAAATCTGCTTTTTCAAAGTACAGCATCTTTCCTTGTGGCTTGTAATGAGGAATCAGGTTGCCCGAAGTTAGCTTGTACAGGTAACTTTTAGACAAGCGCAGAAACTTGCTTGCTTCATCGAAGCTAAGCACATTCTTTGTAAGGAATAACATTTGTTCGAGTTCTGAAACTCGCATCTCTAAATTCTTATCCATATTGTTTTTGGATTTTGAGTGAAACAATATGAAGGTGCGCACCCTCGTTTTCTTGTTGTTAACGGGGGCGAAGTTAGAGCATTTAAAATGGGTGGGCGTTGAGCCTTGTTTGACCTCTCAATCTATGCTCAACCTTTTTTCAGTTGTTCGATGTATTTGTCTATGATTTCGTAACCTTTCGGTGGTATACACTTGGCACTATCATTTGCGGAAGATAAATCGGTACGTGTCAAAGGCTTACCCTTTACTTTCCCTAAAATGAATTTGTTGCTTGCAATAACCGATTGCCATTCATACGTGATATAATGATAGGAACTCAATTGCATCATCAAATAAGCAAGCAACCGGGTATTATTAGACTTTAAAACCCCATCAAGGGTACAAGAAAAGAAACGGCTAAGAATATCAGGGGTTACTTCTGTAGTGAAAATCTGTACTTCATTGACACCCTTAGTGAGAATCTCTATCCTTTTAGAGGTCAATGTAGATTTAAACGGGTTTGATTTTCCGACTACCTTTACAAGCTCAGGTTCGGGGACTTCTATTTCTTCTTTTTGGCAAGTAGGCAGTTCTTCCACTACTACAGGTTCTACCACCACTGGTTCAGGTTCGGTATATTTCTGCTCTTGCTCCTGTAGATAATCCAAATACTTAGACGATGTGACAAACTTAATAATAGAAGAAAAATAGGGCAGTGATTCATCATATACAGTTGGCTCTTTCAAATATTCGCTCATATTGAAATCATCACACAAGAAAGAAATATATTTTTTCCGTTCATTGGAAGTCAAATCTTCAAAGAAACTACTCTCCCACAAAAAGTCGGGCGTATCCATATCCATTCGGATGGAGCGCAAAGTGTGGTAGGTTTGACGCATGACTACTATTTCTTCTGTCACCCGAAAAACCTCCTGTCGCAAATATTCTTTCAACTGCGGAACGGTTAAATATTCCCGTTTCAGTACAAGAGCATTCGTCATTCTATCATAGTCATGTGCAATGCAGCTATCAACTATCTTTTGTATTTCTCTGAATGTGGTTTCCCGACTATCTTCCATAATTGTAATATTGAGTAGTTACAAGTGCAAAGATAAGGCTCTAACAGACTTTTAGGGAAAGAAAAGGGGAAGAAAGAGAAGAAATATCAAGAGAGCGAGTTAATAAATTCTAAATATAAAGGTCTACAAACAAGTAAAGTACACGTTATTCTTGTTTTCGTCAATCAGTACACATTTAGTACACTTCATAGAAAGGAGAAACCCTGATAATCAGGTGATTATCAGGGTTTATAAGTACCCAGAGCCGGGATCGAACCGGCATGGAAGTGAATCCACTGGTGTTTGAGACCAGCGCGTCTACCAATTCCGCCATCTGGGCATTTTTGATTAACCTTTTAGCTTTAGCAGTAGGTTTGTTTCTCAAATGCGTTGCAAAGGTACAGCTTTTTTTTAAACCCGCAAGCGTTTGGGTGAAAATTTTCAAATATTTTTTTCACAGTGGGAATATGTATGGGATTGTTTCGCATAGAAAGATTATTTCGTTACATTTGTAAACGTATAATCATAATAACAGCCAATATCATGAAAGATAATTATTGCGTCATCATGGGAGGCGGAATCGGTAGCCGTTTCTGGCCTTTCAGTAGAGAAAGTTACCCAAAGCAATTCCTTGATTTTTTTGGGAGCGGACGGTCTTTACTGCAAATGACATTTGATCGCTTCGCAAAAATCATCCCTACTGAAAATATATACATCGTTACCAACGAATCTTATGCGGACTTAATCAAGGAGCAGTTGCCGGAATTAGCGGAAGAACAAATACTTTTGGAACCGGCTCGTCGCAATACAGCCCCTTGTATCGCTTATGCGGCTTATCATATTAAGGCATGCAATCCGGAAGCCAATATTGTCGTAGCCCCTTCCGACCATCTGATCTTAAAAGAGGATGTTTTCTTGAGGGACGTTCAAAAAGCGTTGGATTTCGTGAAGAGAAACCGTGCGTTGGTCACCTTGGGCATCAAGCCTAGCCGCCCGGAAACAGGATACGGATATATCCAAAGCAGTGATACGGTAGTAGATGATTTCACCAAGGTGAAGACCTTTACTGAAAAACCGGATCTCGAGTTGGCAAAGGTATTTATGGAAAGTGGAGAATTCTTCTGGAATTCAGGCTTGTTCGTCTGGAACGTGAATACGATCTTGGAAGCGTTCTCTAAATATCTCCCGGATATCAGCAGCCGTTTCGATCTAGGTAAGGATAAATTTAATACCCCGGAAGAAAAAGCGTTCATCCAAGAGAATTTCCCTTATTGCCTAAATATATCCATCGACTACGGTATCATGGAGAAAGCACACAACGTATATATGCTATGTGTAGATTTCGGTTGGGCCGACCTCGGTAGCTGGGGATCTTTGTTCGACCTAGCGAATAAAGACGAAAATGAGAACGCAGTATTGAAAAATAACGAGGCAATGCTATACGAATGCTCCGGCAATGTGATCGCATTAAATAACCCGAAACGTCTAGCCGTTATCCAAGGGCTAAAAGATTGCATCGTGGCCGAGTCTGGAAACGTATTATTGATTTGTAAGAAGGATGACGAACAACGTATCAAACAATTCGTAGCCGACGCTAAAATCAAATACGGAAAAGAATACAACTAATTAAGAAGTGAGAATTGAGAATTATCGGCAAGCGGTATTCATTCTCAATTCTCAATTTTCAACTTCTTAGCAAGATATCGTACAGGATACCACGCAGCCAAAAAGCCTATCGTTAATACCGTTACAAAGACTGTTATTATATCGACCGGGACTACACGTACCGGATAAGCCTCTATAATAAACGCTCCGGCAGCTTCCCCTAGTTTTATAAAGCCAAACTCTTGTTGTAGCAAGCAAAGTACAACCCCGATCAAGACTCCGATCAAAGCTCCAAAACCGGAGATCATCCAGCCTTCAAACAAGAAAATCCGACGGATCAGACTGTCATCAGCCCCCATATTACGCAGTGTGCTCACATCCTCCTGTTTCTCGATCATCAACATGGATAAAGAACCCACCACGTTGAATAAGGCGATCGCCAATATAAAAGTAAGGATCAAGAAGGTCATCCATTTCTCGACTTGCATCATCTTGAAAGAAGCCTCTTGTTGCTCAAAACGGTCTTGCACGATATATTGATCACCTAGGATACGTTGAATCTCTTTCTTTACCGGAGCGATATCCCCGCTATCTTTCACCTTCAATTCCACCGCTGTCACTTCTTTATCATAATTAAATAAAGAACGGGCCAATGACAAAGGCACGATCATATATGAATCATCGTAAACCTGTTGGTCCGTACGAAAGACAGCACCGATATAAGCATATTCCAAATTGAAAGAAGAAGCCGGATTCGCCATGTTCACCTTCTCCTCCCGCTTCGGAGCGTAGATCTCTAGCGGAGAGACGAAGCCAGCGTTTATTCCTAGCGAGAAAGCCAATCCGATCCCCATATTCGCGTAATTCGCCACCTCGTCATTCAGAAGGAACTTTCCATCGATCAAGATACTATCGATCTGCGCCAGTTTCTCATATTGCTCGTCTACACCTTTCAAGGTAGCTACACCCTGACGATCTCGATAACGGACCAAGGCATTGTCCTGCAATACCTCACTAAAACAAACAATGCCGGGCAATTCCCTCACCTTACGTATCTCTTCCGAGGTCGGGTCGAAAACCTTCCCTTTCCGGGGCATGATCTTCAACTCCGGATCAAAATTGCTGAAGAGAGAAGATACCAAATCGTTGAAACCATTATAGACCGACAAGGCGCATACTAAGGCGATCGTGGCGACAACAACCCCGCATACCGATACCATCGATATGATATTTATGGCATTGTGCGACTTCTTCGAAAAGAGATATCGCCGGGCTATATAGAACGGAAGATTCAAGGCTCCTCTGATTACTTATGCAAAAGATTGTCGATATTCTCGATATAATCCAATGAATCGTCTATAAAGAAGCTCAATTCAGGAATCTTACGAACCTGCAAACGAATACGTTGCCCCAAATCAAAACGGATCGCTTTCGTATTGCTCCGTATAGCCTCCAATAGCTCTTGCGATTTATCCGACGGGAAAATGCTTAAATAAGCTCTCGCCACACTTAAATCCGGACTTACACGAACTACGCTGACAGAGACCAATACACCATGCATTCCTTGCGTCTGCTTCTGAAATATATCACTCAACTCCTTCTGAAGAAGGCGTTCGATCTTTTGTAATCTAGTACTTTCCATACGCTTTATTATTTACTTTTTCCAGATCATCGTCAAGCCGTCACGTAAAGGGAGGATCACCTTCTCTACCCGATCGTCTTGCTTAACCTTTTCATTAAAAACCAGTATTCCCTTCGTTTGTTTATCGGAAGGATGCACTTCTTCTACCACTTTACCGTCCCAAAGCGTATTATCCGCGAGAATCAAGCCGCCCGGACGGACCATCGGGAATACCAAATCATAATACTCGGAATACAGGCGTTTGTCGGCATCGATAAAAACCATATCGAACGTCTCATCCAAACGGGGGATAATCTCCATCGCATCCCCAAAATGGACTTTTATCTTGTCCTTATGTAGCGAGCGGGAAAGATATTTCATGATAAAATCCTCCATCTCGTCATTGATCTCAATCGTATGGATCAACGCCCCCTCTTCCATGCCTTCCGCCATACACAAAGTGGCATAAGACGTATAAGTCCCGATCTCCAAGACTCTTCTCGGACGAATCATCCGGCAAAACATCTTCAATATCCTACCCTGCAAATGCCCGGATAGCATACGCGGACGGAGAAGGTTCACATTGGCGTCGCGATTCAACGCCGACAGCAAATCCCCTTCTTCATCTATATGAGAAAGAATATACGCATCAATCTCGCCCGTAAACATTCCTCTTACTCTTTAAAAGTAGGCAACTGATATTGCGTGCCGGCATCCAGCACCTTTCCTACGTTGTTAATCTCCAAAAAGCTGGTACCGCCACCTTCGCCGAAGCTACCGCTCAAATACGCTACCATATCGTTGCGAGTGATACGTCCGCTATGGATCAGCTGGTTCAACGCATCATAGAAATATCCCCTACGACTGTCGTTGTACGGCTGATGAACCGCCCATACCCCATAAGAAAGACCCAACATACGCATCACACGAGGATTATAGCATATAGCGAACACAGTAGAGGTTCCGCGGAAAGCGGCCAGATAACGTGCCGTACGACCCGTATAACTATCCGTGATAATCGCCTTCACATGTAATTTAGAAGAAGACTTAACGGCTTGTTTCGCCAAGAAAGAAGTCACGTCTAAATCATTCCCCTCGATCGGCACACGGATATCATTCGCGGAAAGCTTGGTCTTCTCGGCTTCACGAGCCACTTTCGTCATGGTCTGTACCGCCTCGATCGGATATTTTCCATAAGCCGTCTCACCGCTTAACATCAAAGCATCCGTACGATAATAAATAGCGTTGGCGATATCCGTAACCTCGGCACGAGTAGGACGAGGATTATTAATCATGGAATGAAGCATTTGCGTAGCCACGATAACCGGCTTCTTCACCTCCACGCACTTACGGATCAACATACGCTGGATACCCGGGATCTTCTCGGCCGGAACTTCGATACCCAAGTCACCACGGGCGATCATGACACCATAAGCCACTTCCAAGATCTCGTCGATATTATCCACGCCCTCTTGATTCTCGATCTTAGCGATAATCTTGATAGGGCTGTTATGCTCGTCCAAGATACGTTGGATATCCAATACATCCTGTTTGTTGCGAACAAATGAGTGAGCGATAAAATCGAGATCATGATCGATCGCCCAAAGGATATTATTACGGTCTTTCTCAGTCAACGAAGGCAAATTGATACGTACGCCCGGCACATTCACGCTCTTGCGGCTACCTAGCGTAGCGTCATTCTGGATCTCGCAAAGCAAACAATCGCCGGATTTCCCGGTAACCTTCATTTCCAGATCACCATCATCGATAAGGATGTCGCTGCCAATCGCCAAGTCGTTCACGAAATTCTTATATGACACACAAATACAATCATGCGAAGTTTCCTGATCGGGATTACCGATTACCTTCACGATCTCTCCAGTCTTGAAAGGGATCGGTTCCTTGTTTACTGTCGTCGTGGTACGTACTTCCGGCCCCTTCGTATCCATCAAGATACCGATACGGTCGGATACGGTACGGACGTTATTTACCACACGGGTCAACCCCTCTTCCATCATGTGAGCCGTATTCAGGCGCACCACATTCATTCCCGCTTTATATAACGCCTCAACGAACGCAACGTCGCAGCGCTGGTCGGAAACTGTAGCAACAATCTTCGTATGCTTTAACATATACCTTAAATTATTATAACCTAATTATTAATTCTATTTGATAACCTTCTAAACCTTCTATCACATAAACGATTCGATCGCCAACCGATACGAATCCAGCCCAAACCCAAGAATCACTCCCCTGCATACCGCCGATATCATCGACACATGACGAAACGATTCACGGGCATGCACATTCGAGATATGCACTTCCACGACTGGCGTAGTAACCGCCTTGATAGCATCGTGCAACGCAATGGAAGTATGCGTATAAGCGCCGGCGTTCAACACGATACCGTCATATTCAAAGCCCACCTCATGGATCTTGTTAATTATCTCTCCTTCCACATTACTTTGATAATAAGATATCTCACACTGAGGAAAGCGGGCACGTAACTCGCTCAAATAGTCCTCGAACGAGGCATTTCCGTATACTGTCGGTTCTCGCTTGCCCAACAGATTCAAATTAGGGCCATTGATGATCTGAATCTTCTTCATTCTTATTGTAAGTTTATTACCTTTGTACCGCCCGTTGAGGCCGGAATTATCCGGCAAAGGTAAGGATTTTATTTGACACATTCATAACGACATACCGACAATGCGACAAGGAAAAGATATAATAAACCGATATAACACCTATTTACGATTAGAAAAATCGCTCTCAGCCAACTCCATCGACGCCTATTTGACAGATCTTGACAAATTGCTACGTTTCGCAGAGGATGAGAAAAAGGACGTTAAGGAGATCAGCTACGACGACTTGCAACAGTTCATCGCCCAATTACGTGACATCGGTATCCATCCCCGATCGCAAGCACGCATCATCTCGGGTATCAAATCGTTCTATCGTTTCTTATTGCTTGACAATTATATAACAAATGATCCGACCGAATTGTTAGAGTCTCCCAAGATCGGATTGAAGCTGCCGGAAGTATTAACCGTCAACGAGATAAATAGCATTCTCGACACGATAGACCTCACGCTTCCCGAGGGACAGCGGAACCGTGCGATGTTGGAGGTTTTATATAGTTGTGGACTGCGCGTATCGGAGCTTACTGGCCTGCGTTATTCGGATATATATCCCAAGGAAGGTTTCATCCGGGTAGAGGGTAAAGGAAGCAAACAACGGCTTGTTCCTATCTCCGAAGTTGCTTTGCGGGAAATTAAAAACTATCTGTATGACCGGAATTCGGTCGTGGTTAAAAAAGGCTTCGAGGATATTTTATTTCTAAGCCGGCGAGGAACGGCCCTCTCCCGTATCATGGTATTTCATATCATCAAGCAACAGACGGAGGCCGCCGGTATCCATAAAAACGTAAGTCCCCATACCTTCCGTCATTCTTTCGCCACCCACTTGCTGGAAGGAGGCGCCAACTTACGCGCTATCCAAGAGATGCTGGGGCATGAGAAAATCACCACCACCGAGATATATACACATATCGACCGGGAATTCCTTCGCAAAGAGATACTGGAACATCATCCGAGGAGCAGGCCAAGAACTTAAAAGAACCGATCCTGCTCCGCTAGCAAAGCCCCAAGGATGTCATAAATTATTTATTTCCTCCTCTGACAAACCAGTATAACGCACGACCATTTCCATCGAAAGCCCATCAGACCGCATACGCCGAGCTGTTTCTAGACGTTCTTCCACACGGCCTTCTTCTCTGCCTTCTGCTAATCCTTCTGCTAATCCTTCTTCCCGTCCTTCAAACTTAGCAGTGCTCAACACGTCATTCTGGATCATAATCGCATTCAGATGTTCGTCATAAGCATAACGTTCCTCGGGAGACATTGAGTAATAGCGTAATTTCTCTCGTGCCTCTTCCAAGCCGGGGGCTGTCGTTCCGGAAGTTATGATCCCATCTTTCAAGTATCGCACCCATTCCTCCAAGGGGGTCACGGCCACCTTATCAAACTCATTCACCCGGACCAATATATACTCAGGAAAGATCTCCGAGGGAAGACGCTTGACGATCGCACCCCGCTCCTTGGTATTCACCTGTAAATGATCATGGGTATGCACGCCGACAAATTGGTTCTGCCCGTGATACAGATAATCGGTTCCTACGCCTATATCAAAATAAAGGATACTGATAGAATAGACCTTTTTCACCCCGGAATAGTCCTGTCCCAAATGAAGATGCTCGGTGACGGCTTTCGCCACGCCATAGAGCACACGTTCCAAATAATAAAGCTCGCGAGTATTCTGTATCTCGATAAGAATGATATCTCCCTTGGTATTCTTGGCCTTGATATCCACCCGATTGAATTTATCATCAGCGTCCTGCTGGTTCCCCTCACTCTCCAAGATCTCCTCGATCGTGATCTTCTCACCAAGAAACACGGTAAGGAAGCCTTCCAGCACCCCGAAATTCGCTTTTTGCCGGAGTAGGCGTTTGATGGCCCAGTCGAAACGGATATATCGATCTTGTAATTCCTTCATATACTTCTCCTCTTTTTCTGTTTTCTTTTCCATAGTCATATCATGTTTTAGTTACCCCACTATTGGGTGGCTTCAAATGTACATAAAAAGATCTGGAATACAAGCTTATCCCATCTAAAAAGAAATGTCCTTCTTTTTGGATCCGTAAGTTAATAGCCAACGAACGGGATCGTAAGCGGTCGCAAATGGGTATTCGTGTACCGTTATTACTCTATTTTAATCTCATATTTTATCGATTTAAACTATTTACTTAAAGACAAAAAACATGGATGTGGACAAATGATCACACATCCATATCTAATTATCAACAAATTAAAAGCTATCAGGTTCTCCTAAAATGAACAAATGTAAATACAGCTCAATTCTTAGAAATGAGGATTCTGTACCAAATGGCCATCCGACTTATCAATCTCCGACTGAGGAATCGGCAAGTATTTCTTTGTATCATCCCAGCCTTTGATAAAATCTTTTGCTTGGTTCGTACGTACTAAATCCCAATAACGAATACCTTCCATCGCAAACTCATAACGGCGTTCCTTATAGATATTATCCAATGAAACCGCCGGAACCTTATAATCATCCCCCATCGCACGTTTAACGACTCTCGCATAATAATCCTGTGCCTCGCCTACGCTACCTCCACTTCTCAACAAAGCTTCCGATGCCATCAATAATACGTCGGAGAAACGAATTACACGGTAATTGTTCTTATAATTCAGCGCTTCCGTGCCAACCGTAGAAGAATACCCCGCACGAGGATGATATTTGCGTACGCTATATCCTGTATATTGATTCACATCCGAGCTAACCGTCCCGCCTTCCGCTCTAAACTCCTCATGATCTATGATTGTTGTCCACTTTCTAGGATCATTTGGTAAAAACGCATCATTCAATGCTTTTGTTACAGGCGCAAAACCCCAACCTTCCACATATACATTATTAGGATCTTTCAAACCTCTGGCTCCTAGCATTATTATATCGGAGTTACCTTGATTAGCCTTGCCTGCCCAATCATTCGAGTTCCCGATTTCCGTATAATTGACTTCAAAAACTGATTCTTTGCACCATTCATACTCATCATCAAAAAGAACTTTATAATCCGGGATCAAATCATATTGATAGGCAGGATCGGTAATTAGTTCTTTCAATTGGCTGGCGATCTCCTTCATTTTAGTATCATCATTCTGATATAGAACGATACGTGCTTTCATCGCGATAGCGGCACCATTCGTAGCTCGTCCTTTCTCATTAGCCGGGACTATCTTAGGTAACTTCCCAATAACATTATTATCTAAATCCTCGATTAATTTCGCATAGACCTCATCCGGCTGTAACTGAGGGACAGTTGTTATATCATCCAATCCCAAATTCGTCTCGTAATACGGTATGTATCCAAAGAAACGCCACAACTGGAAATAATAAAATACACGCAAGAAATGAGCCTCAGCCACATAACGATCACGAAGCTCCTCCGACATCGTCCCCTCCGGAAGAAGAGGGCATTTCTCTATCACGATATTCGCACGGTTCACACCTTCATACGAACGCCCCCATAAACCCTCGGGTAAGTTTGTCGGTGTCACCCAATTGGTAAAATCATTCACTCGCTGCAACTGCGGTTGATCCGATACCGTCGATCCACCGGTCTCCGCATCATCCGACATGATATTACTTACCAGTTCATAAGAGCTATACGCATTATAAGCGTTCCATTTCAACGGGTCATAGGCAGCGACCAATGCCTCGGTCAAATCCTCCTGTGTCTTGTAATAATCCGTTTCGATAACCTTATTCGTCGGAGACAACTCCAAAAAATCATTGCAGCCACTTAGTCCGAATACAACGGCTAGCAGATAAATATATTTATTCATAACACTAATTTTAATGATTAAAATGTCAAATTCAATCCAAATGTATAAACCCGGGCTTGAGGATATACACCCTTATCTATACCCATTGTCGAACCGATTTCCGGATCCATTCCCTTGTATCCCGTAATAGTCAACAAATTATCGAACGACGCATAAAACCTCAAGCGTTGTATATAAGCTTTTCGGGTCAACTGGGCCGGCAGCGTATAACCTACCTGTAAATTACGTAAGCGCAAGAAAGAAGCATCGTGAACCAACAAAGTAGACGGACGGAAGTTCTTAGGCGTATCACCCAAGACAATCCTTGGCATCGAATTGGAGGTGCCCGGTCCTGTCCATCTTTCCAAAGCATCCGACGTATAATTGACCGCCGCCAGCTCATAACGGCGTAACGCATCGAAAACATCCGCCCCGAAAGAACCTTGGAAAAAGGCACTTAAATCAAAGCCATTCCAATCAGCCGCAACAGTAAGTCCAACCATCCAATCCGGATTAGGTTTGCCTATCATCGTACGGTCCTCGTTATCATCGCTGATCACACCGTCTCCATTCAAATCCTCAAATTTCGTATCACCGGGTACCGCATTCGGTTGTATAGGCTTACCGGTAGCAGGACTGATATAGTTATCGATCTCCTCTTGTGTCTGGAAAACCCCAATCGCCTTATATCCGAAGAAATAACCGATCGGATAACCATTTTGGTTCCTTGATACCGTACCTAAAGTCGGTAAACTCTCCTTATCGATATATCCTGTTTGATTTCCTAGATTCTTGATCTCATTCTTCACATAAGAAGCATTCGCCAAGAAAGACAGATTCACTTTATCTACACTTAATTTATAACCGACTTCAAGCTCGATACCTTGGTTGGTCAATGTCCCGACATTCGACAAAGGCGAGCCACTTCCCACATATAGGGGTATCGGACGCTCCATCAACATGTCTTTTGTATCTTTCTTGAACCAATCAAAACTAAAAGAAAGGGAGTTATTAAAGAAGCGGGAATCAAATCCAAAGTCCAATTGCTCCGAGGTTTCCCAACGCAAATCAGGATTGGCCAAAGAAGTAGGTTTTGTTCCGCTATGGATGACACCGTTCGAGCCAGCCCCGAAACTATAGTTATTTCCTCCGGTCATTGTCGTAGTATATCCAAACGATCCGATTTTTTCATTTCCGTTTTGGCCCCAGCTTCCGCGTACTTTTAAGAAATCGAACCATCCCGGTTTATTTTCCATGAAAGGCTCGTTAGTCAACGTCCAGCCTGCGGAGACGGAAGGGAAATAAGCATATTGATTATTCCGGCCGAAGTTAGAGGAACCGTCCCGACGAAGGGTTAACTCTAGCATATACCTTTCGTCATAATTATAGTTCAATCGTCCAAAAACGGACGCCATCCGATGCTCTGTCGCACCACCTTTCGAATGCTGATCGCCGGGAGAGGCACTATTAGTAAAATCGATCCATGCTTTATGATCATCTTCCGCTCGTAAATTCAAGGCTGTTCCCTTTACCTTTTTACTATCATACCGTTCCATAGAGGTTCCCAGTAAAACCGCGAAATTATGTTTATCGATCGAACGTTTATAACTCAACGTATTCTCCCAAAGAAGTTTCATGCCACGATTCATCGTTTGCTCCACCCTCGATTTCTCATTCTTGACCATATAACACAAATAACTAACAGGGAACCAATTCCTTTCGCCCCAAAAAGCCATATCCGTAGAGAGAGAGGTCTTAAACGTAAGATTCTCGAATACTTCCAATTCACCCCAAACAGATCCTACAAATTTATCCCAGTCCTTGTTATTGTTTAAGGTCTGCATCATAGCGACCGGATTCACGATCTCTTGATTTTCGATCACGTTATAAATACGGCCTTCGTCATCCTTGACATAGCCGGCATAATTTTTCTCGTAATAAGCGAGATCTTCTGCCGAAGGATTCTCCAGATAGACCGATTCGTTCGGTGGAGTCATCACCGCACTTGCCAACGGGCCGGAGAAGTTGTCATTCTCCGAAATACCTTTAGATATGATCCGTGTATAGCCTAGGTTCGTACCGACCTTGAAACTACGGAAAAATTTATTCGCCTTATTCTCAAACACATTATAGGTATTGTTGAAACGTAAGCTATATCGTTTATAATCCGACTTATCTTTTCCTCCAACGATTCCTTCCTGATCTAAATAACCAAAAGAGAGGAAATAACTTCCCTTATCCCCCCCCCACTGATGCTCGCTTGATGATTCATGATCGGGGCATTCTCGTTATAAATCTCATTCTGCCAGTTCGTTCCTACACCCGCTTTCGAAAGATCATCGTAAATAGGGTCCATCCCGGCATTCACGTAAGCCTCATTCATTATTGTCTCATATTCGGTGGCATTCAAGACCGACATTTTTCGCCAAGGATTTTGCCAACCGATAGAGAAATCATAATTGACAACCGCTTTTCCTTTTTTCCCGCTCTTTGTCGTAACCAGAATAACACCATTAGCCGCACGCGAACCGTAGATAGCGGCTGAAGCGGCATCTTTTAAGACCTCGATAGATTGTATATCCTGCGGATTCAGATAATCGACACCTCCTTCAAGTGGCATTCCGTCCACAATATACAAAGGGTTACTATCATTGATAGTTCCTGTACCACGGATACGGACTCTCGACTCGGCTCCCGGTTGTCCGGAATTCTGCATAATGCTTACGCCCGATACTTTTCCTCGTAACACATCCTCTACCCGGGTCGGCGTCAGCTTCTCCAAATCATCGGAGGTGACACGACTGATGGCCGCTGTCATCACGCTCTTCTTCTGAACGCCATAACCAACCACTACCACCTCATCCAAGGCTTGCGTGTCCTCTTTCAAGACAATCTGTAAATCAGTCTGCGTACCGACCTTAACCGTATGGGAGAGATAGCCTATAAACGAGATTTCCAATATATCGCCATTTTTCACATCTAGCGTAAATACACCATTCATGTCAGAGATCGTACCGGTAGTAGTTCCTTTTACGGAAATACTCGCACCGATAACCGGAGTTCCATTTGTATCCAAGATCGTTCCTCGCAATTTTCTTGTCGCTTGAGAAACTTCCATCGGATTTACATCGGGATGGGAAAGGCCGCTTGCCTCCAGATTGCCATTTAAGGAAGCGAGCAATAATGACCCGACACATATCCAACGCCATCGCTGATCCTTACTTTTCTTTTTCATAAACTATTCGAATTTAAAGGTTTAAACAATATTCCTAACATTACTTTTTTTGTTATTCAGACTCTGAGTATTTTCAAAAAAGGGGTAGCATTCCCCTCGACAGCACTCACGAGGAGTGCCGCCGTAGGAAATTGGATATAAAAGCTAACCTAACTAATTTAATGTATACTCGAAGTAATCCTTGAAAGAGGTTACCGCATCGCCTACTTTTAGGTAACGGCGACTAAGCACTGGTTTCGCACCCCCCTTCTCATGATACTCGGCTATCAGAAGATAGCCTCCTGCTTTTGAGGGCAATTTCAGAAGGCAAGGTTGAAGTCGCTTGCCAAAAGGTTCAATCACAATAGACTCTTCTTGTGTCGAAATAATAGTTCCTTTCTCGTCTAGTAGTTTCAAGAGAACTTTTCCAGACGAGTCTTTATTCAAGTCGTTCACCCCAACCAAGTTGAAGACTAGATCACTACCCGGTTTCAAGGCAGGGAGATGTTTTGTATAACGATGGTCCGTCAAATCGATAAAGACCGCCGTTGGAGCGAAGCAATGCTTGAACCACCGGAAAGCCGGCGAAGGTTCCAAGTCCTTAATATCATTGATAAACCAATCTCCCGTGAAACCATAATTATTGGTCAGATGGCAAAAGGCCAATATTCCACCCACCGAGCGTTCTGAACGCAGCCACTCGGTCTCAAGCTGTAACCAATAGGCTTGCAATTCACGGCATTGAGCCGGAGTAGCGTTCTCGCCGAGATAATAATTATAATTATTGAGTGTCAATTTCGAGGGCCGTCCATCACGCCAGAGCCAGATCCATCCGTATTCGTTCACCAATTGAGGAACACCCGCATCCAGTATAGAGGAGAAGCCAACCCAGTTCTCATGTAATGCTCCTAAATTATAGGGATTGTTTTTGAAGTAATCATTCAGTTCACTGGAATGCATCAGCGTAAGCGCACGATAGGGGTGTGGCTCATCCATCTCATCATTCGTCCCCATCTGATCAGATGTCATGTAGCCGGCATCCCAGATCCGGGTCGGATCTAATTCTTTAAGTTCGGGAATCAGCGTATTTCCTATATAACTGTCCCAATTCTCATTGATCGCATCCCAGATCACGATACAGGGATGATTCCCATCGCTCCATACCCAATTCGTATACTCCTTACGTACCTGTTCATCCCATCCATGATTTTGCCAATATAGCCACTCATTCTGTAATACGATACCATACTCGTCGCAAAGGTCATACCAGAAGTCAGGTACAATTCCTACACATATTCGCATAGCGTTCCAATCGATTGACTTCGGCAAGTCTATCATCAACTTCTTCACCCATTCCCGATCCCAAGCCAACGCTTGACAACCCGGGTCCTCAAAGAAACGTTGAAGCGTAATATTGGAACCTCGTAAGTAGAATTTATCCCCATTAAGCGTAAAGAATTTGCCTTTTCTCGAAAAATCACGCATACCGAAGTTCACGGAATAACGATCTACAAGCTCATCTTGGTCATAAACAGAGACCTCACCTTCGTACAAGAAAGGGGAATCAGGAGTCCAAGCCTTCGGATTATCCAAAGAGATACTTGTTTCGAAATAAGTCCTATTATCCCGCTTAGCCTCACCTTCAATCATTTTCTTTCCTACTATCCTCCCTGTAGTCTTCTCCTTGACACAGAACTCAATCTTACAAGAATCCTTCATTTTATCCCCATACAACATTTGGGGTGGATACAAACTTCTAACCAAGGTCTTAACTGTCACCAATCCTTTAGCCAGAGAAGGCAGGAACAAAACTTTATCGACCCGCATCTTACCAGTAGCCGTAATGAACACGTCATCCCAGATTCCGGGTAGGTAATGGACTTTCTCCTTATCCGTACCGCCGGCGGCCTCGCTAGGCAACCACGCCCGGTCGCCCACCTGAATCAATATCTCATTGTCCGAGCCATATTTTACGGCACTCGTAATATTAAAATCCATTGGAGTATAGCATTCCATAGAAGCCCCCACTTCATGCCCATTCACGAAGACTCGTGTAACATATTGGCTTTTCTTTATCGTAAGGAATAATTGCTCATCCTTGAATTTCTCATCGATAAATACTTTCCGCTTATACCAATTATACATCGGCGTATAATCTCTCTCTAAGAAATTAAACTGTTCCACCAGCTCCACGCCGTCAGGTTTCTTAAAGAATTTCTCGTATTGAGAGATTTTTGGCCTCGCTAGATGTACCAATCCCGGAACCGGTATCTTACGGGTATATTTCCGTGGAGGAAAAGCCAGTTCCGTTTGATCGAAATCCCATTCCCCGTTTAATGAGATCGTTGTTCTCCCATCATCGGCCCAAGCGAATACAGATAGGAAACAACACATAATTAAAATTATTCTTTTCATGACATCCGATTTATTTAACTCTTTCACGAAGGCAAGTTACAATTATTAAAGACATAAACTTTATAGAAATTTACCTCCTGCTTTTAGAATCTTACCAAAATATAAGAATGATCGTAATACATACCATCCCAAGATTAAAGTCGTTTCAACAATTTGGCCGCTACCTCATTATTCTTCGTGAGAGACGCATCAATCGGAGAAGAACGGATGATGGAAGTCAAGCGTTTATGCCATTCCACATCCCGCCACATTCCAACAAACTGAGGTCCGCAAAAATTACTAGTCGCTACACCGACCCACATACCCGTACGGGCAGCCGTAATAGCTCCTAACTCGCAAAGATCCTTTATCCAGTCCCATTTCAATAAAGGCCAATCCTTATAATCCACCAATCCCCAACATTCCGTCGTAACGAGAGGACGGCGATTCTTCCGGGCTACAGAAGCCATAAGCTCGATCTTATCAGTCAACAATTTCTGCCAATATTCAGGCCTTTCCCGATAAACCCGTTCCGCGTTTTTCACCACATTCTTATAATCATCCGGTGAAAAACGATTGTAGCCATATCCCACCAGCTTATAAAATTCTCCACCATTCTGTTGGGCCATCCAAATATGATGCTCATACAAATCAAGAAAAGAGCAATCCACCTCTTCATATTTCTTGACATCCCCATGATCAAAAGAATATAAGAATGGCATATCCGGATATGCTTGTCGCATCTTCTCCAACGAGGTTTTCATCCATCGTAAGGATTCCTCCTTATACCAATTCCCCCAACCGACATTCGGATATGTCTTAGCGAAAAAAGGCGCCCACGAATCACCGGGCCACTCATTGCAAAGATCTACATAAAGGATCGTATCCAATAACCCATCCTCCTCGATCGAACGAAGGGTTGTCAGCCAGCAATCCGCCAATTTCTCCGGTGTATCCAATTTCAGGCAAACCTCATCCACATCGAGACGATACCAAGAAGAAAGTCCGACCTTAATATCCCGCTCCTTACATTTCGACAAGAACAAGTTCAAATTCGGTTGAACTTGTACCTCATTCATATCCGGACTTCCCCAATCTTGCTGATTCCAAACTTCTTTAAGTAACCATTTCTTCATTGGATTCTCCGCTATTAAATGAGGATAAGCATCAATACGTATCGCATTATACCCCCGTTCCGAGAGCTCGTCCAATACTTGGTCCCAGTCCTCATAACCGGCTCCGGGCCAACGCCTCTCCAACCAAGAAAAATCCCACATGGTGATTGCCCGGGGCGAGATTTCTCCTTTCCCGGCAAAAGCCATTTCACTTTTAGCTGATGCCTTTGATAAATCAAAAGCCGCTAAGCTGCCTAATGCCGCAACTGCTGTTTGTCTAATAAATACTCTTCTATCCATATTATATTATTTTATCTTTCGGGTGTCCTCCTTTTCTCCAAAAAGTCTCGATCTTCTCCAATGAAACTCCTTTCGTTTCCGGTACATAGAAATATCCCCAAATAATCGCCACAATTCCAATAAACGCATAAAATAAGAACGCTCCTGCCGGATTCCCTTGGCTTTCGCCATTGATCGTTAAATCGGTTCCCGGTATTGAGAATACCTTCAGTATCTTGAAAAAGGTAAACGATACGATCGCATTGAAAAACCAGACGGACAATGAACCGAGAGAAGCCCCCAGCCCTCTTAACTTTTGTGGAAACACTTCCGACACAATCAACCAACCTAGAGGCCCGATGCTGATAGCGAAAAATCCCACATATAAGAAAATAAGGACAATGGAAAGCCATTTCCCAGAATCCCCTAATTGGGCGGCGAATATAAAAGAGGTAGCGAGTAGCGACAAGGAAATCACGATACCGCTCAACCCCAGAAAATAAAGTTTACGCCTTCCCAGCCGATCTACGAAGTAGACAGACAACAACGTGAATAATAAATTGACAACACCTACCCCGACAGAGGCCCCAATCGCAGAGACCGCACCATTGAAACCGGCCATCAAAAAGATTTTAGGGCTATAATAAATCACGGTATTGATACCTACAAATTGCTGGAAAAACATAATACCGATAGCGATAACTAACGCATTCCGTAACCAAGGCTGGGCCAGATCCTTAAAACATCCTTGTCGCTCATCATTCTTTCGCGTTTCATTCCGCATCTGCTCAAATGAGACATTTACTTGATCCGGATGCTCGATCATCTTTAAGACCGATAAACTCTCCTCCTCCCTGCCAACGGACATCAACCACCTTGGAGATGGTGGAACCAGCAACATACCCACGAACAAAATAATAGCGGGAATCACCCCCACATAAAACATCGGCCTCCAACATGAAACAGACGTCTCATCCGCAAAATACAAATCCGAAAGATAAGATACCAGAAGCCCGATCGTAATCATCAATTGGAACATGGCGACAAACATCCCCCGTGACTTCGCCGGGGAAACTTCCGCAATATAAAGAGGTACGGCAAAAGAAGAGATCCCGATAGCCACTCCCAAGAATAAACGGGCGGCAATCAAGTGGTAAATGTCCGGAGCCCAACCCGATCCTAACGCACCGAAAGCGAAAATAACAGCCGAAGTCAAAATGACTTTTCTACGTCCTATGCGATCCGTCAATTTACCACAACACAGCGCTCCCAGAATAGCTCCCAGCAAACCGGAGGAAGTAACTACCTCCACCATACTATCGTCTATACCAAAATCTTTCTGGAAAAAAGGAATCGCCCCGGAAATCACGCCGGTATCAAAGCCAAACAATAGTCCTCCCATAGCGGCGACAATCGCTATTACATAAATCATCCAATATCTATAGCTCGTGTTTTTCATGTTTTTCTTGTGTATTTAATCCATCTATAAACTCAAGGCTCGAAATCACGCCATACCTCCGCCTTCAACGCCGGATTAGGCACATATAAGAAAATCTCCGGATTTTCCTCGAATTGTCTGTAAATAGATACCCCTTTCCGAATATCTAAAGAAATATAATCCGAAGGAGATTTACAAATCAAATGAGAGGAATCGTACATCGGATTCGCGATCCATTCCAATTCATCGCTTCCATTAAATACAGGAAACCAAGCGATTCCCCTGTGTTTACGAACCCCCTCATACACAAAACCATAATCTCTATCGCACCACGCCCCGAAAGTCAAAGGTAATCTCGGATTTGCGCTAATCGTCGCATGTACCCAATAGGGAGGAACGATCACTACATCCCCCGGAAAGGCATGTACCGCATAACATCGACCGGGCTGATCCTCCGCATACTCCTGCATATAAATAATCGCCTCTCCCGACCAAATCTCATAGATCTCCGGCGTAGACCAACCGCTATAAGGAGATATCTTATGAATATGCCCTTGACTTCTGACTGGCTCCTGCCCCAATTTACCAGCGCTATATGTCACTACCCCGAATAACAAATGTAACTTATTCAGCAACGCACGATGTTCTTCCTTGCCGACATCCATAGCGATCGAGTAAACCTGCTCCGGTCCCTTGCATTGAGGATCACGCAAACTAGCCCGTATATCTTCCAGCCGGCGAATCTCGACCTCCGGACCAAATACACCCGCCCCATAGGTAAACCCCATAGGCGATTGAACCGGTGTTATATCAATTCCTTTATCAAATACAAATCCGTTCATTTTGCTGTTGTTTTACCATGAAATACTCCAAGCCGAATAAAGCGGCGTCATCGCCCAAGATTGCCGGGACAATCGGGACTTTCCCGGAAGGACACCAAGCCAACTCATCCACTCGTTTGCTGATATAAGGGATAATCACCTCTTGGCTTTTTAAAATCCCTCCACCTAGAATCACGACTTCCGGATCATAAGCATGTATATAGGTTATTATCGCCGACGCCCAGATATCCATACATTCATTCCTAATTAATAAAGCATCTTCATCCCCCTCCTGCGCTAACCTAAAAATGCGCTTGAAATCATAGACATCCGCATCTCGTTTAAACGATTCCGATAAAAGGGCATGCTCCCTGACAATGGTCGGTAAGAAGAAAGAGGAAGACAGAGCTTCTACACAGCCGTTATTCCCGCATGAACACCGACGGCCCTTATAATCCAGCACAAAATGCCCACCCAAAGAACCCGCTTGAAAATGCTGTCCATACAGAAGCCGTCCATCGATCACGACTCCCGTACCGATACCGGTTCCGATTGTCATCATGACTACATTGTTCTTTCCCCGGGCCGCACCCTGCCACCATTCTCCGGCTACGGCCAAACGAGCGTCATTATCCATGCAGAAAGGAACTTCCCAATTCTCCCATGCCCATTTATCCAGACTGATCGAACAGGCATCATCATACTTCTCATTCGTAGAGATTACCCGGTTATGAATTGGATCTACCAGCCCGGGAAAAGCCAGGCCGATACAACGAAGCGCCGCCACATCAATACGCCAAGCGGCCAACAACCGATCGATCGCCTCCTTTATCTTAGGTAAGTTCGGAGCTAATCCCAGAGCCAGACGGGAAGGTAATCTCACACAGTCTACGATCTCACCATCAGACAATAGTCCGATCTTTACGACCGTCCCCCCTAAATCTATCGCTATCGTATACATAAGCTATCGCAATTTAGGGGTACCGTTCACTTCTACCAATCGGGCCGAGAAGCCCTTATTCGCGATCTCTTCATAATTATGCCCGGCATCCGAAGGCCAGCATGCGGCAAATGACAAGACGCTATTTCCAGTATTAGCTACCCGGTGCGCTACACCGCCCGGTATATAATGCAGGCTACCCGGCATCATCCTTTCCGCCCACGTATTCCGCTCTCGGTCCATCAAGATCAACATACCTTCGCCTTCCAATCCCCAATAATACTCCGAACGATCCTCTTGTTGATGAAAATGGCCTTTCGTCATGAAATACTCATCTCCCACCTTTCCCGGATATAATTGAGTAATACCAAAATAAAGCCCCCCCGGAGTGCCTTCTCGCTCCGGTAAATAACTATATACCTCGTATGCTAATTGATCTAATGGTAATTGGGAATAAGCATCTTGATTCTCAAAAATTCCGGCAAGCTCGCCTAAAGTTCTCCGGCTCTTTACCACACCTTCCCCCTTTAGCTCATCTTGAAAAAATGACAAGGATGGGATTACAATCTTTTTATGTTCCATGATATTCTATTTTACGATACAACTTATATCGCAAAAATAGATCGAATACCTTGGGCTTTATTTTAGTATTTTTCCAAACAACTATGAAATCCTGCCCTTATTCTCCATCCAGGCGCTCCTTATATTTTTTCTGGTACTCGGATGGAAGCATATTCGTGGTTTTCTTAAATTGGCCGATGAAGTTGGATAGATTATTGAATCCGGCCTCGGAGCTAATCGTGGATATCTTCAGATTTCCCTCTATCAATAGTTTTTTCGCGTGTCCTATGCGCATGTCATTCAGGTACTCCACGAAAGTCTTCTTGGTCCGTTTCTTGAAATAACGACAAAAAGCGGTCGGAGTCAAGCCTACCAAAGCGGCGACTTCCTCCAGCTTCATTGGAGACGTGAAGTTCTTCACCAGATATTTATAGACCTTATTGAAACGCTCGAAATCGTCCGAGTTGACCGTTTCCGTAAACCCCGTACTGGCTAATATCTCATATTCTTCGGAAGTCGCCATTAATTCCAGTAAAGCAATCAATTTGATCACCCTACTCGCTCCCGTCTCATTGGCGGATTGGCTGATCAGCTCGGCAATCTTCTTCCGGGACTTACCCACAAACTTAATTCCTCTACGGGAACGCTCTATCAATTCCCGGATATTATTCATCTCCGGAAGACGGATTAAATTAGGTTCAAAAATCTGACGCTTGAAGAACAAGCAAATACAAGTAGCCCGCAAGCCAGAGCTCTTATCGAAATAAACAGGGTCGTTTCTCCACTCATGTGGCAGTTGAGGGCCGATCATACAAACATCGCCCTCGAAATATCCTTCCACATGATCCCCGACAAAGCGAGTACCCGTACCACTTGTGATATACATTATCTCAATAGCCGGATGGTAGTGCCAAGGCACTATAAAATGCGGTAGATCCTCCACATAGAAATGAATGTGACTATCTATCGGGAATGGCAGTTCTTGAAATAATGGTTTCATAAGCTTTATACTAAAGGTTTCAACCTCTCGATCAGTTCATCCCCAAGCGCCCGTTTATTCACGATATGTTCCTGCACGGCGGTAACAAACGGATTATTCACGAAATCTCCTCGAACACCCTCGAAATCCTGTTGTTTTTCCTTGTTGGAACCATCCACACCGAAACCGATCATAGAAGTCAAGGAGAATTCCTTACGGGCATCCTCATAAAGCATCTCATCCAAGCGGATCACACATTCTTGCCAACGACGAACCAGATCAATAATCTCTGCGGCGGAAATCGAACGGAGATCCACCTCATAATAACGTTCGATCATCTCGTAGGCCCATGTCCATTCCAAGGAATAATAACGTCCGTGAACCAAACGGAAAAAGCATTCCACATCCTCTAAGGAAGCGATTTCCCCCTGTTCGATATCTTGCAACAAGGCATCTAGCGGTTCCCTCGGGAGGATCAAGCCCGCCAAGTCCAGCCATTCTCCGGAGCCTTTGGATTCCGTAGGACGCAATTGCTCCCAGACCTCTTCCATAGAACAATAGGTCGTACCTTCCAAACGCTTGATTAACGAGTTACCAAAGAACTTATTAATTGCCATCCCATAAAAGTTCAACGCATTCCGGAGGGAGGAACCTTTTATACGAGTATTCTGATAATAATAAATCTCGGAAGTCTCTCCAACCAATGCTTGTAGGTTTTTCAAGATATCTACTGCTTTCAGCATCTTCTGGATCGTATAGGGACTCAATAGATTATAGTTAATCATATCCAAGCGATCCGGGTCCGTACGTTTATCACGCTTCGGCCATTTCTGGGCATCACGGATCGTACCTACGCTGCGAAGATTAATTCCCGGGACTAAGTAAGTCTCATCATCCTTCTCTATTAAATAGGAGAATGGAATATCGGAAGTATCGCTATGATGATGATGGCGGCCCATTACCAAAGAGAAAGCGCCGATACGGGCCGGCCAAAGAATATACGAGTCGCTGGTCGTCTTGGAACCACGTTCCACGATCCCTTGATGGATCGGTCCCAGCTTATACATATGATTACTCTGGTTGGAGCCACTTCCCGCGTTCAAGAACGAATACATTCCCGCTATCAACAAACTACTCTTATGCATAGACACCGTAAACGGACCGGCGAATATAGCGCAAGCCTCCCCATTCTCGAAAGCGCAGTTGCTGAACAACAAGGAATCATGGGCCGAGAAGTTATGCGTCACTTGGCAAGCCTGTCCGATAAAGCAACGGATAATCTTAGCGGCATCCGCGATCTTGGCTCCCGAAGAGACAATGAAATCTTGCGCAATCACACTATCCCCGATAAATACCGGGGCCTCTCTCTTACTATTTACGGAACCATTTTCCAGACGTGCGCTATTCTCTATGGTCGCGTAATCACCAATCTTCACGTTACGGATCGTACCGGTATTGACAATCTTGACCTTATCGCCAACCGTTCCCTCCGTAGAGGCAATACCCTCCGTATAAGCGGTAATCATATCCCGCAAGCGTTCGATCAAGGCCGGACGATGACGGTACAATGCTATAATATAAGCCAATGAAGCCGACAGGCCATCGTAAATCGGAACCTCACGCCCGCCGGTCTCATTCAAGACCGACACCTCGACATTATTCCCGAACGTAGCCTTGCCTTCCACCAACATAACATTTATATTCTGGATAAAGCAGTCATCACCGATCCGGTAATTAGCGATATAATTCTGTACGTTCTCGATCAGCACATTATCCCCCAACGTACAATTATGCAGGGTAACATGACGAAGCCCGCTATGCTTTACCAATCCTCCCGGCAGGGTAAACACCTTACGAAAGGCTCCTAACTTAACCACTCCTGAAAAACGTACGTGGTTCACATATTCAATATCAAACACTTCTGGAACCCAAACTTGATTCCAATCATCGGCCCGGCAAGCCTGAGATCGCAAGGTGGCGATCTCATCCGGCCGCAAATTTCTCAAATGATTCATTGGTACTAATTTTGTAAGACTCTACTCTTCATCATATTGCTGAAAGAGGAAGTCATTGTAGGGGAAACGGGTGATATGGATTTGTTTGACCCGTTCATACAACATCTCTTTCAACGCCTCTATATTCGTACGTTCCTTGGCGGAGATAAAGATGCAATTATCTTGCAATTTTCCCATCCACGTACGTTTCAGTTCATCCAGATCGATATTCTCACGACCACGAGGGGTCAAATCATCTTCCTCTTTCGGGACAAAGGTAAATGCGTCCACCTTATTGAAAACCATGATCATCGGTTTCTCGGTCTTATCGATCTCCGCCAACGTACGGTTCACGACCTCTATTTGCTCCTCAAAAGTCGGGTGTGAGATATCCACGATATGTACCAGCAAATCCGCCTCCCGTACCTCATCCAAGGTAGATTTAAAAGATTCCACCAACTCGGTCGGTAACTTACGGATAAATCCGACCGTATCAGACAGCAAGAACGGCAAGTTCTCGATAATTACCTTGCGTACGGTCGTATCTAGCGTAGCGAACAACTTATTCTCGGCAAAGACCTCACTCTTGCTCAATAAGTTCATCAAGGTAGATTTACCTACGTTCGTATATCCGACCAACGCTACACGTACCATCTTACCCCGGTTTTTCCGTTGTACGCTTTTTTGCTTGTCAATATCCACCAGCTCTTTCTTCAATCGTGCGATCTTATCCAAGATAATACGTTTATCAGTCTCCAACTGTGTCTCACCCGGACCACGCATACCTACGCCGCCTCGCTGACGCTCCAAGTGTGTCCACAGACGAGTCAAGCGGGGTAACATATATTTATATTGTGCAAGCTCCACCTGTGTCTTCGCATGGGCGGTCTGCGCACGGCTAGCGAAGATATCCAAGATCAAGCTCGTACGATCCAAGATTTTCACCTGCAATTCTTTCTCAATATTACGGAGTTGCTTCGGACTCAGCTCATCATCAAAGATCACCAAGCCAATTTCATTCTCTACCACATACTCCTTAATTTCCTGCAATTTACCGGTCCCGACAAAAGTGACGGAATTCGGGTAATCCATTTTCTGGGTAAAACGCTTTACCGCATCCACCCCTGCCGTATCGGCCAAGAAAGCCAATTCGTCCAGATATTCCTTAACTTTTTGCTCATTTTGCTCAGGGGTAACCAAACCCACCAAAACGGCCTTCTCGGTCTGTGCCTCAGATATGATAAATTCTTTCATGCCACAAAGATATATTATTTCAATTATTTACGTATATTTGCGAACATATTTACAAATATAAATCAACTTAGCTATGAAAAAGAGAATTTGGCATCTATCCAGATGCGTTGTCGCTTGTACGGCATTCCTATTCGTACAACAATTTATTCAGTCACAAGTTTCAAATCCGTCTACATGGGAAAGCTTTGTGCAAAGTAACGCAAATATATCTATTCGAGATACGTTTCGGATGCAGACATTTGAGGGACTTGCTTCTGATAATTGGGATTATGCCATTACAGGTGAAGCCCTTATTGAAGATATCTCCGGCGTGAAAGATATTCCTAACAGCCACGGAAACTACGGGTTACGAATGCCAATGAATACGCAAGTGGCTTTCGAGCATTTCACGTTAACAGATCATCAAGATATAAAAATCAGTATACGGAAAGGGGGCATCCTTCTAGTAGAAGGAGAAGGCATGAGAGCCAGAACCTATCGAAAAGGGGAAACAAGTTATCCCTCCTTAGTTCCAACCATAGGAGAGAGTGGCATCAATCCTTTCAAAACCACAGATATAAAAAACAATCCTCCGGGCTTAGATCTTATCGTCCCCACACCGGCCGCCAATACCAAAAACGGCTATTATTATGTAGACAGCGTTTACGCACACGGCATGATTCCTACCTATTCCCTATTTACCGGAAACAGCGATTGGAACCATGAGGATCGCTGGAGCCACCTACCCGCCTACCGTCACCGCAACGCCTTGATTAACGGCAATATCTCCATAAATACAAATATCAGCTGTAAAGATATCTTTATTGGCAATGGAAATATCCATATTTTACCAACCGGAAATCTATCCGCAAATAACCTTACCATCTATCCTAATGATGGTATCTTGGCGTCTTCCTCCACCTTGCGATCGTTTGGAACTATTAACATCTCCGGCAAAATAACAATCGAGAAGACCTTCGCTCAAAAAGGCAAATGGTATTTTATCTCCTTCCCCTTCGATGTATTCGCTTCCGGCATAGACCCGGATTTCCAACTGGGTGATGACAAAAGCGATACAAACGGTAATTACTTTTACGTACAAACCTATAACGGAGAAAAGCGAGCTAATTCACAAAGCCCTTCCAACAACTGGGAAGTCATACCACGAACAATAATCAATACATCCCAGCCCATCTTCAAGAAGAACAAGGGATACCTGATCGCTATTGACGCTTCCGCCGATCGTCAGAACCTTCGTTTCTCCTCGAAAGCAAAAGATATCCCTATAGATTTCGGAAAAAACGGTCAAGCCTCTATTCCGGTAAGCATTAACAACCAAAGCCAGAACCAGAATCACAACGGCTGGTATCTATGCGGTAATCCTCTGCCGGCTCCTTTAGCTCTTAGTCAAATAGAATCAAACTCGGCCTTAGACGGATACATTTATATATATGACGGCTCCACCTACCAACCCTACGTGATCGGTAGCGATTTCGCCATCCCTCCATTCTCCGCTTTCTTTGTCAAAGCGCATAAAAGTACCAGCCTATCTGTATATAATACATCCGAACCAGCCAATTATAAATTATTATCAACGAACGCACCCATATCTTTCCCGACATCGGAACCTCAAGCCCGACAAGATTCCCCTGTTTCCAATCAAGCCTTTTCATTTCCGGAATTAAGCTATCAGCTAGAGAACAAGACTTTATTCATTACTAATCTTCCATCCCCCGGTAAAGTCGAACTGTTTACTCCGGCAGGCATATTAGTATTCACGCAAGCGGTACAGGCAGGGAACCCTATCCTCCCGATTCCCCTCCCACAAGGTTTATATATCTTAATTATTCAAACAGAACATTATCGGGCACAGTACAAATGCGTTTTAACCTCCTAAAGCCCGAAACAATCTTATATCTTTGCCCTGTTTTTAGAATAAAACGAATATGAAGAAGATCAATATCACAACAATTGCCTTACTTGTTTACTTAATCGTAATGAGTATCATCGGCTGGCCGGGAAACAATCCCGGAAACAATTATACCGAATATTTCCTGATGATCGGCACTACGCTCGTCATCATCATCCTTCTACGCTATCTGCAAGTCAAGCGCTTGAGAATGCGGGACAAGTGGAATAAAGACGACGATCCTGCCAAGCAATAAAAACACAGCCTGTTTTTCTTCACAGAAGAACAGGCTGAATGAACTTTATTTTATTACACTAGTATTAATATTACTGCTTTTTCGCCCTCACAGGCTACTTGAATGTCTCGTAAAGAACACACGCACAGTATAAATTATTCGATTATAAATAAGTACAATCTTAACAGGGAATCCAATCTACTTGTTTTGGTTACTTCCTTAAAATGAGTTACTTTCAGAAATCTTACGTTTTATTCACTAGTACTAAAACCGCATCCAAACATTCATTTTCAGGTCTGATGATAAGGGAGGCTTGTTGTATAGGTTCATGTACGCTTTTGTACCCGATCGTATGATCCGGAAAAAACACGTACGTGTTTCCCGAAAAACATGTACGACTTTTTTCAGAAACACGTACGTGTTTTTCGGGAAACATAATCATCTTTTTTAAGATGCTATTATTCAACAGTTTGTACAACTACGTCATTCGCATACTTATTGTATGGAATTTAAGTTACTATTTTGATGGGATGAGACGCAGCACGCTACGTCTCTACAACTAGAGGCATTATAATTTATCTTTCAGGAACCTACCGGTATAGGATGCCTCGCAAGCCGCTATCTCCTCCGGTGTGCCGGCACAAACCAGCTGTCCGCCAGCCTTTCCGCCTTCCGGTCCTAAATCGATCACATAATCCGCGCATTTGATCACATCCATATTATGCTCGATAATTACCACGGAGTGACCTTTCTCGATCAAGGCATTGAAAGCTTTCAACAAAGTCTTGATATCATGAAAATGTAAACCGGTCGTAGGCTCGTCGAAAACGAACAAGGTAGGTTGCTGCTTCTCTTGGCCTAAGTAATAAGCCAGTTTCACACGTTGGTTCTCACCACCGGATAAAGTGGAGGAAGTCTGTCCCAGCTTGATATAGCCCAAACCTACGTCTTGCAGCGGTTTCAAGCGTTTCACGATCTTCTTCTCTTGGGAGCCGGAACCTTTCTCGAAGAACTCGATCGCTTGATTCACGGTCATTTCCAACACATCGTATATGTTAGCGCCTTGATACTCTACATCCAATACATCCTGCTTGAAGCGTTTGCCGTGGCAAGCCTCGCATTCCAAGGTGATATCCGCCATAAACTGCATCTCTACCGTGATCTTGCCCTCGCCCTTACATTCCTCGCAGCGACCTCCTTCTTTATTAAAGGAAAAATAAGCGGCGTTATATCCCATCTGCTTCGCTAGAGGCTGCTCGCCGAATAGTTTACGGATCTCATCGTAAGCGCCGATATACGTCACAGGGTTCGAGCGAGAACTCTTTCCGATCGAGTTCTGGTCTACAAACTCAATCGCCTGAATCATATTCAAATCTCCACTGATACCGGAGCAATCTACGGTCAGGCGGGCGGCATCATCCAAATGGCGTTTCACGCCCTCGTAGAAAATATCACGAACCAAGGAGCTTTTACCCGAACCGCTCACGCCGGTAATCACCGTCATCACGTTCAAAGGAAACTTCACGTCCACGCCCTTTAAGTTATTCTTCCGAGCCCCTGTCACTTCTATATAATTATTCCACGGACGGCGATAAGGCGGGATCTCGATCTGATCCTCTCCCGTCAAATAACGTACCGTATGGCTATCGCTACATTTCCGGAGGTTATTCACATCGCCTTGATAAACAACCTCACCCCCCAAACGCCCCGCTTTCGGACCGATATCGATGATATAATCCGCCGCACGGATAATCTCCTCATCATGCTCCACCACGACCACGGTATTCCCCAAGGCTTGCAACTGTCGCAATACCTTGATCAACAAATCCGTATCCCGGGAATGCAGACCGATACTCGGCTCATCCAAAATATACAACGAACCCACCAAGCTACTACCCAACGAGGTAGCCAAATTGATACGTTGGCTCTCTCCTCCGGATAAAGAGGCCGAGAGGCGATCTAAAGCCAGATAACCCAACCCCACATCCAACAGGAATTGCAAGCGATTATTGATTTCCGTGAGCAAACGTTTAGCGATCGCCGCATCCGTCTCGTCCAGTTCCAGTTGATCAAAGAAAGCCTTTGCCTCCGAAACCGGCATCGTCACCAGCTCGGCGATATTCTTACCACCCACTTGCACATACAGCGCTTCCGGCCTCAAGCGGCTCCCCTTACAAACCGGGCAAGTCGTCTTTCCCCGATAGCGGGCTTGCATCACCCTGTATTGTATCTTATAAAGATTCTCTTCCACGAACTTAAAAAAATCGTCGATGCCGTGTAAACCTCTCGCCCCATGCCACAACAAATCTTTCTCTTTCTGTGTCAAGTCGTAATACGGACGGTGGATCGGAAAGTTATATTTCTCGCTCTTCACGATAAAGTCTTTCAGCCATTCCCCCATCACCTCACCTTTCCAGCAAACCACGGCTCCTTGGTAGACAGACAAGCTTTTATCGGGCACCACCAGATTCTCATCGATGCCCAGCACCTTACCGAATCCCTCACAGGTCGGACATGCGCCCAACGGATTATTAAAGCTAAACATCATATCGGTAGGCTCCTCGAATATCATGCCATCCGCCTCGAACTTCTTCGAGAATTCCTTCACGACTACCCCTTCCTCCGTATAAATACGAATCAAACAGGTACCATGGCCCTCAAAGAAAGCGGTCTCGGCCGAATCCGCCAAACGGCTTTTCAAGGTCTTATCGTCCGATACCGTCAGGCGGTCCACCAACAACTCGATCGGGTAAGACAGCAACTCCTCGCTCGCCAGTACCTCCGAGATACGATATACCGTATCATTTACCGACAGACGGGCATATCCTTCTTTCCGCAAGATCTCCAGCTGCTCCTTCATATCCCGGCCTTCCGGCAAGACAACCGGAGCGAATACGGCAAAACGAGTTCCTTCGGGATATCGCATGACCTCCTTGATAATATCGCTCACCTGATGTTTTTTCACCTCGGTGCCGGAAACCGGCGATATCGTCTTTCCGACGCGAGCATATAACAAGCGTAAATACTCATAAATCTCGGTAGATGTACCGACCGTGGAACGCGGATTACGGGTATTCACCTTCTGCTCGATAGCGATAGCCGGCGGTATTCCCTTAATATAGTCGCATTCCGGCTTACTCATCCTCCCCAAGAACTGGCGGGCGTAAGCGGATAAACTCTCTACATACCGACGCTGTCCCTCCGCATAAAGGGTATCGAACGCCAACGATGATTTTCCACTCCCCGACAGCCCGGTTATCACCACCAGCTTGTCCCTCGGAATCTCTACATCTATATTTTTCAAGTTGTTGACACGTGCCCCCTTGATGAAAATCGAATTGCTCTCAGACATATTACCTTTATCTTTTTCTTTAACGCAAAGATAGCCAAAACTAACCGATTCTGCCCTATCTTCATCGAACTAATTCACACAGTTAGACAGGGTGTGCCTCGTCTCTACTGCCAAGTAAATAAAATAACAAGGGTGAAATATTTCATATTTACAGGGAATCTTCTACATTTGTTGAAAATTTCATAGACAAACACAGCAAGGCACCCATGTACATTAAATATTTTCGCTTCTTAGTAGCGATTCTCTTTTGTGCGATAACCTCATGTTCTACGGTTCGCGAGAAGCCTCGTCCGGCTACAAGTACGGGCAAGGAGGCCAAGCGAGAGTTTAGGGGAGCATGGATACAGACCGCTTTTCAAGGCGAATACAAGGATATGACTCCCGCCCGGATGAAAAAAGACTTCATCCGCAAGCTTAATTACCTGCAAGCATGCGGCATCAACGCCATCATCTTTCAGGTGCGCCCCGAGGCGGACGCTTTCTATAAATCCGATATCGAGCCGTGGAGCCGCTTCTTCACCGGAGAGCAAGGCGTAGCCCCGGCAGGTGAGTTCGACCCGATGGCCTTCCTGATCCAAGAATGCCATAAACGGAACATGGAGTTTCACGCTTGGTTGAATCCTTACCGGGCGAGCACGGCGGGAAACACCCGTTTCGCCGATTCCCACATCTATCATAAGCATCCCGAATGGTTTGTCACCTATAATAAACAAATCCTTTTCGACCCGGGATTGCCGGAAAGCCGTCAGTTTATCTGCCGGGTAGTGCGTGATATCGTCGGCCGTTACGACGTGGACGCTATCCATATGGACGATTATTTCTATCCCTATCCCGCAGCGGGTATGCCTTTCCCGGATGATAACAGCTTCCGGAAATACGGCTTGCGAAAAGGATACAGCGAGGCGCAAAGGAACGATTGGCGCCGGGAGAACGTGAATACCCTGATCCGGGAATTGAAACGTACCATCCTGCTCACCAAGCCTTGGGTACGCTTCGGTATCAGTCCCTTCGGCATCTACCGCAACAAGAAAAGCACCGCGGACGGATCGGGTAGCAATACCAACGGTCTGCAAAACTACGACGACCTCTACGCCGATATCACCTATTGGGTACAGCAAGGTTGGATCGATTATAACATCCCCCAGATCTATTGGGAGATCGGACACCCGGCAGCAGATTACATCACGCTTATCAAATGGTGGGACAAAAACGCCAACGGAGGTCATTTATATATCGGGCAAGACGTGGCCCGCACCATGAAAGCGGACCAATTAACCCGCAAGATGCGTTACGAGCGTGCCTTGCCTCACGTGAGCGGCAATTGTTTCTGGCCCGCCAATGAGATTCTATGGAACAACAAGGGCGTAGCCGACAGCCTACGGCGGAACTACCACCGTTACCCGGCCCTTATCCCAGCCTATACCCATATGCATAACCGTCCGCCAAAAGACGTAAGCAAGCTAAAGACCGAATGGACGCCCAAGGGCTTCCTCTTGCACTGGCAAGCGGAGCAAAGCCCCACGAATCCGGAGCTAGCCTCTTATTTCGTGGTTTATCGCTTTAACGACAAAGAGCCTATAGACACGAGCGATCCCTCGAAGATCGTGGCTATCACCCGGGAAACCGGCTACTTGATGCCTTACGAGAAAGGTAAGGTAAAATACCGCTATGTAGTGACCGCCGTAGATCGCTTTCACAACGAGAGCGAGGGCAAGACAAAGAAAGTAAAATTATAAAGACACCAATTATGTTAACCGACCATCGCTGCACCAAATATACCGACTGTTCCTCTTGTGGTTTCTACCAGAGGGATATATTCAAGTATCGTCTTTATCCGAAAGGGTACGTGATCCCTCAGACAAGATGCATGCAGAACATGGTATTCTTCCTGATCAAGGGAGAGATCTGGCTGAACAGCGAGGAGCACCCGGACACTACGTTCCGGGGCGGACAGTTCGTATTGCAACCGATCGGCTCGAAAGTGGAGTGCAAGATACTCGACTACACCGAATGTATCATCTATCTCTTCGAGCGTCCGCAAAACATATGCGACAACCGTTTCAATAAAGGCATCTCCATCGTGGAGAACGAACGCCAGCAGCCCATCGTCATGACGATGGGCCCGCCGATACAACTCTTCATCGAGGGCATGAAGCTCTACCTCAACGATGATTTAAGATGCTCCGGACTGATGCAAGCCAAACGATCGGAGATGGTCTACTTGCTGAACTGCTACTACCCCATCAAGGAGCTAGCCGCCTTTTACGCCCCGATTTACCGGTATAGCCACAGTTTCCAGTATTTCGTGATGCAGAACTACCAAAAGGCGAAAGACGTGGAGACCTTCGCTCAATTGGGAGGCTACAGTGTACCCACCTTCCGCCGTATCTTCAAGGATACGTTCGGAGAGCCCGCTTATCAATGGATGCTGAAGCGCAAATGCCAAGACATCCACAACGACCTTATCATGACCGAGCTTTCCATATCCGAGATTTGTTACAAGTATGGTTTTGAATCGCTTTCTAACTTCTCGCACTTCTGCAGGGCTAATTTCGGCCAATCTCCCCGCTCTATTCGTTCTCTAAAAGATGAAAATACATAATATTCAATGATTTTTTTAAAACTTCTCAACTTTTGCAACTCTTTGGACAAAAATAACAATTCTCCCCTTTAGCATTACCTATACATTTGCGTCCAGAAGGTCAATCATAATTGATTTTCAAAGAAAAATAAAATGTATAGGTACAATAAGACAAGTATTATCTTAAAGATCACGATCGCCATTCTATTTATTACGAGTTTAGTGATAGAATGCAGTTGCGAGAGATCTGACGAACCGAAAAAAGAGAGTACCGGTTTCATCACCTACACCCTTCGTTGGGATAGCGTGATACCCGGCTTTCCGGCTCCCGAGAAACTTCGATATTGTATTTACCCTTCGGAGGGAGGGCCTATGATACAGACGGATGGGGACGCAAATAGCATGATGTTGTTCTTACCGCCGGCCACCTATAAAATACTGGTTTTTAATTACGACGCGAAGAATATCGACTTTCGTAATATGTCAAGGTTCGACGAAGCGGAGGCTTATATCCTCCAGACGAAGGCCACCGGACAGGCATCGCAAGGCATAACCCCGTTGTATGGGTTTGTCGTCGATTCATTGGAGATCACACCGGGGCAAGACAAGTCGGGCACTTTGGTACTGACTCCGTTGGTCCGCCACGTAACCTTTACGGTACAGGTAGACAAACCGGAGGAGATAAAGACTTGCAAAGGTTCATTATCGGGCGTATCCACCTCATTAAACTTGAGTAAACGCAAGGTAGTGACCGAGGCATCCACAAATGTAGAGTTCGATATGGAAACCTCCGATAAAGGAGTAAACGGCGATCTGATCATATTAGGTACCGCCCTCCCTAAGGAAGAAGAACAAAAACCTGTCACGAATCAAGTGACAATAGATTTTACCCTAAGCGACGGTAGCATGGTTTCCGCTACCGCCGACTTAGAGGACAAATTAAATGAAATAGACACTCCTCATGTCAACGTGACTATAAATGCCACGGTTGAGAAGAGCCCGAAATTCACGATCCGCCTCACGAACTGGGAAGTAGGTCCCGGCGAAGAGACCACAATCGAATAAGATTAAAATGATATACAAATAGTAACAACTTAAATTAGGGTAAAATGAAAAAGTTAATGATTAGTATGTTGGCCATGGCAGCCATGGTTAGCTGTACAAATGAGATTGAGAATCCGGATCAACCGAAGGTGAATGGGAATGAGCAAGTAGAGATTAAAGCGACAGCAGGAGTATTAGGGGTAGAGACTAAAGCTCCGATCATCAACGGAACTAAATTCACACCTGCGATAGTAGGCTGGGAGGGAACCGCCACTCCTACTACAGAAGCTCCTGCATGGAACACTACTACATCATCCGATATTGAAGCAGGAACGGATGTATCCATGCCATTTAAAGATAAAAAATATTACAATCCTGATGGTATAACCCATACCTATATTTGTGCATTCTTCCCTACGGGAACAATAACATCAAACATTGTATCATTCACCAATACTAATGCCGATCAAGATATAATATTGACGAATATTGTAGATGCTGGCGTAAAACCTGCGGGTGTTGCAACTGCAACAACGATGACATTCTCTCACAAGTTAACCCAATTACAATTTAAAGTAGGAGGGGATGCATCTTTAGCTACCGGCACAAAAATAAAAAGTATTAGTTTAGTCAAAGTCACTGTACCTACTGGTTTTAACATTGTAACAGGAGATTTAAATGGAACAGAGTCTGCTACTTTCACAGTTCCCAATCTTACAGAAAGTGTGATTCCTACAATGAACGAAGATGGAACAGGAGCCTCAAATGCAGGCGATCCAATTATGATCAAACCTATTGGTGGCACAACATTCAGTATCAATGTTGTAACAGACCAAGGAACATTCAATAACGTTACTGTAACATTAGCTCAAGCTGATACAGATGGAGGTATATCATATAATGTGACATTAACATTCAAACAAAAAGAGATTACAGCCCAAGGAACTGTTACTGCATGGACAGAAAAAACAGGTACTGGTACAGTCGAATAATATAACCTAAATAATAACGAACCAAGGGAGGACTTCTTTCCTCCCTTGCTAAATCAATAAACATTATGAAATCTATTGTTTTATATATTTCATGTTTTTCTTTGTTATTTGCTAGTTGCAATAAGGAAGAACTAATGGAAGAATATGAAACACTAGTTCCAATCCGTTTCTCAACTCAATGTATCGAAGTAGTAACTAAAGCAGAAAAAGGCATTAATAATAATACATTATCTGAATCTTCCCAAACAAGTCTTTTCTCTATTCAACATAAAGAAAATATCCCTGTCACAATTTGGCAGCCTGAACTTTTTAAAAACACTCCAGGAGTAGCAAATTCACAAGGAGATATACTTTATGACAATACTTACTATTTTCCTGTAGGTGAGCAGCTGGATTTCTTCGTGATCCATCCTTTCATATCGTCCTTAACAACAGGCTTCGACTATAATGGTACTCAATCAACCACCGTCACCCTCAAAGACAACACCGCCGATCAATACGACCTCATGTATGCCTCTTTACTGAATCAGTCAAAGAAATCGTCCGTATTAGTATTTGAGTTCCATCACTTACTTACTCAAATAACAATAAACATCATTAAAAACGCAGGCGTCACTATAGACCTCCCCCTAACCAAAGTACAAATTACCGCCCCACAAAGCGCCACCTTGGATATATGGCAGGGTCAATTAAGCGACATCGCCGGACAAACAACCTATACTTTAAACACCAACACGACATTAAGCGACGGAGATAATTCAATCCCCGGCCAATTCCTCCTGTTCCCCCAAAAAGCGAACGAAATGATATTAACTTTCGGAAACGATGAAAGCAACGTGTTCCACGTCGCCCTTTCCGATGAGCCGCAGATTTGGGAAGCCGGGGTCAATTATCAATACAATATAACGATTAACCGGAATATCCCGGAAATAGCCTCTCCCGAAGTACCCGCAGATAATAACGCTACACCGAACGAAGAGGTAAACAACGGAGGCGAGATACCGGAGACTCCTACGGACTCTACCGTTACCGAGCCCGAAACCAAGGTATCGGATCCAAACCCCTACCATATCCATTTATCAATCGACTAAATCAAACGAAAAGATAAAACACGAAATATGCGATACACAAAACAACTGATCACCGTATCTCTTTTGATGGGACTCTCTCTAAATAGCTGTACAAACGATGATAATGGTGGGCCTTCCAAGCAAGCACCCGCCGTTATCCTTTTCAGCGCCTCTCCTTACAAGCTGGAATCGAAAGCGATCCATACCGAATCTACCATGCCGACCGACTTGCCGATCGGGATATACGGATGGGGCCATAAACTAAACGAGACCTCGCCACTCACCCCGCGTCCCGACCTAACCAACCAAGCCTATACCACGGCGGACGGCACGAACTATACCTCCGATATGGACGCTCATTTCCCGGTAGCCGCCGATACGGTCATTAATTTCTACGCTTACTATCCGTATCAAGCCTCGCTAAGTAATACCCTAGCTAGCTACGAACTGAAAGACCAGATCGATATCATGTACGCCACCCCGATCCTCAACAAGGGAAAGATGGATGTACAAACCGAAGCCAACGGCTCGACGGCCATCGTCGCCCTCAGCTTCAATCACCAGCTATCCGCCATCACGATCGTCATAAAGAAAGCCGATGATATCAAGGAAACCCTAGTCTTGCAAAAAGTAGAGCTGGTAAACTACCCTGCATCTGTCCGTATGGATATCCAGACCGGCCAGTTGACCACCTCGGATACGAAAGCGGACTATCCGATACCGCTCGCCGCACCGATTACCATCACTCCTACCGAGGCCACCGTAGCGACAAACTACCTGCTCTGGCCCGGCGAGGCTCCCACGTTCCGTTTCTCCATCAGCGGCCATACCTACGAGGTTCGTCCCTCCCAATCATTCATCGCCGCCAAGAAACAGAAATACACCTTCACCATCCAAGCGGAAGACATCAACGTAGGCGCTTCCATCAACCCATGGACAGAAGGCCCCGGCGGTTCGGGAGAGATCGGTATCTAATAGACAAAAGGATAGCAATTCTCACGGATTTCCGTTTACATTTTGACAAAATGTGAAGTTTCAAATAAACTTCCATCCAATCATCATACATATACCATTTATTCTATTTATATTTGTGGCAATCCTTCATATCTAAAGCGTAGGTCACTGAAGGAGGACATAAATTAACGAAGAGCGTTTAAAGATATTATCCCGTATTGAAATCTGGACAATTTCATATCCATGGATAATAGACAATGAACGCTCACGTCAGTGCTATATTTACCAGTAATCGCTCTGGACGATATAACAGCATGGCGTGGGCTATTGTTTATTACATGGATAGGGCCGTCCAGAGCCTCAATACGGTAATATCAATAGTTTCCACGCTTCTGTTTTTTTAGCCCGGCAGCCGATGGAGACAGGTTGCCCTTATCCATTAAATGAAGACGATCCTCCTGTTACCCGTCTTATCGCTATGGCTCCTGCTTGCCACGCAAGCCCATGCCCAAGTCTATCACCTACGTTTATCCGACAACACTTGCCGGATAACAGAATGCGTCGATACCCCACAAGGCATCAAGCCCTTGGGCCAGACTTGGAAAGGAAACACCTTCCATGACCGTTTCACGCTAGATTTCGAATGCGATACCTTCACGTGGGAAAAGGATGGAAAAGTAACTTATGCCAACAAGATCATCAGCCACACCGCCAAATACGATCATCACTCATTCACCACGGGGCAGATCGCCGCCAACCTCACCATCAACAGCCATCGAGCCGTCCTTCAACTTATCCACTTTCAGAATTGCCAATGGATACAGGTCACTTATTTTTGCGAGGTGGGGAATTAGCGGCTCATGCGAAATAGTCCATGGATGAATCAGCTACTTACTAATATTGATTTTATGAAAACATCTACCATATCTGCCACTATATCATATACCACTTTATCAATTAGAACATTACCTATTGGTTGTAGATATCCAGACATCTACAATTATCATTCATTATCTACCACTTATACTTGATATTCGCGCATTTTCTTTACTTAGGATAAGAAAACGTGTTATTTTCGAAAGACATTGATCCGTCAGTTTTTTCGGGCATATGGGAATGAAGGAGGAGCCGGTATTTGACGCTTGGCAGAGTGGCTATCGATAGGCAAAGCGATAAGGCTAATAAGAGTTTCCTTTAGGAGAATAAATAGTTTCTCCTAGGGAAAACTAAAGTTTCGTAAGCACGAAACAAAAGTTTCCCTATGAGGAAACAAGAGTTTTCCTAGGAGAAAACTTTTGTTTTATGCCAATAAAAACTATAAATATCAATTATTCAACACCTTATGACCCATCTCTACAGCTAGAGATCCTCAACTGGTGGAGCGTTATAAGACTCAAGCATATTCACCCGGGCCAAGGCCGGTTACTTGCCGGATCATCTCGGAGTCGATGCCTAAGGCTTTCATTCTTTGGGCAGTTCGCTCTAGGCCTTCGGCCAATCCTTCCTCACGCCCCTCCTTTAGGCCTTCCTTCCGACCTTCTTCACGACCTTCCTTTCGACCTTCTTCACGGCCCTCGATCTTACCTTCTAGCTTAGCGGAATCAAGTACGTCGTTTTGGACATGATAGCGCTCAAATGCTCATCGTAGGCGTGACGCTCGGCGGGGGACACGGTTGAACTAGTCTTCCGCCGACAGTTGGTTACCCTCGCTCTCCAGCAGCTCCACGATCGTGATCCTCTCTCCGATGAATACCGTGAGAAACCCCTCGAGCACATCGAAATTGGCCTTCTGACGAAGCAGACGCTTGATGGCCCAATCGAAACGGATATACTTGTCTTGCATCTCGTTCATAAACTCTTGTTCCTTTTTTGTTTTCATAGTCAATTGATTTTGATCCGCTATCCACTATCGGACACTCTACCAAAGATAGTCCTTAATTCGGAAAGAAACAATAGCAAGAACTTTCTTTCAGCGAAAGACGTACAATCCTTTTCTAGAATTCGCAAAGTAAGTTAACTTCGTTGGCAAAGTAAGCCAGCTCAAATCACATAAAGTCATAGAAAAATCATTATCTTTGTGAATCCTGTTTAAATCACATAAAGTCATAAAATGGAAACTATCATAAATCATATTCATATAAGCAACTTCAAGTCACTCAAAGATGTGACTTTAGACCAATGCCGGAGGATCAACTTGATTATTGGCAAGCCGAATGTGGGTAAAAGTAATCTATTGGAAGCGATGTCCTTGTTTTGTCTGCCCTATTTGAAATATACCCGGAAAAGAAGCATCCAGCAGTTTATCCGTACGGAGAACGATGCAGAGTTATTTTTCGACGGCCATGTAGATAGCCCAATTTCTGTGAAAACGAACAAGGTGAATGTAGAAGTAAAAATGGATAACATGGGACTTCTTTATTCGCAAACCAATCCGGCTCATCCCGCACAAGATGTAGCTTTTACTATTTCCAACTTGACGATACCCGCCAAGAAAAATATAGATATTCCAACGGCAAACCCTTTCAAATGCTATTTTTATCCACCAGCATTCGATAAGGAGAAATTACCGATTCCTTTCCTATTACCTCCGGGAGGAAGCAATTTGATGAATATCGTTTCCATGATGCCCAAGTTGAAAGAAGAATTAAGAACTATTTTCAACGACTATGGATTGAAATATGTCTTCGATACCAATAGCCAGGAGATTAAAGTAATGAAAGAAAAGAAACCGGGAGAGATATTTTTAATTCCATTTCATTCCATAGCCGATACCCTGCAGCGTATGATTTTCTACAAAGCGGCTATTGAAAGTAACAGTGAGTCCGCATTAGTTTTTGAAGAACCGGAAGCCCACTCATACCCTCCTTTCATATCAAAGGTAACGCAGGATATTATCCAATCGGACAGAAACCAGTTTTTTATAACGACACACAGTCCTTATGTGGTTAACGACTTTCTGGAATTACCGAGTGACGAACTTGCCATTTACCTAGTTGACTTCAGGAATGGGGAAACTTTCGTGAAAAGAGCCAGTGACACAGAAGTACAAGAAATGTACGAATATGGCATCGACCTATTTTTCAACACCGAAACCTTCTTAAGATAATGGCAGAACTCTACATAATTCCGGAATGCTACGTCGATACAAACCTAATCGAGACGTTGGTTCCCACCGCTAAAGGATATAATCATCAGAAAGGCTGTAACAACGTCGTAAAAGTGATGAAAGAAAAGTTATCGGATAAATTCGCGGTTGGAATAGTGGATAAAGACAAACGACAGGTCAGTTACGTCAACGAATTTGCGGAAATAGGACATACGGACTCCCTATATTTTTACAAACACCCGGACAAGGCTCATTTCTTAATAATGATCGATCCTGCCGTAGACCGCTTTATCCTAAAATGCGCTAAGGAAGAGAAAGTTGAGATGAAACAATTCGATCTTTCAGATGAATTGAGATCTTTTACAGCGCAGACAAAGCAAGTATCGAGCAAAGAGGATACGAACTTCAAAAAGTTATTTCACGAAATTAAGAGCGCAGAAATGAAAGCTCTTATTGATGGGCAAACATCAAAACTGTAGCAAGCTTCTTGGGATATTGTGGACTGAAACATAGCGAAAGATACAGAACACATTGCAGGCACAAGCCCATACCCAAGTCTACCGCCTACGCTTATTCGACAGTACTTGCAAGATAACGGAATGCGTTAAAAACTATTTTACGGAATGTCCAAATGTTCTGTCAATACGTTTACGAATGTTCGTAATGGCGCACCTTCATAATTATCCAACTCCCCAACCAAGATCAGAGCGGCGTTCTTCATCCATGGGTGGTATGGAATGGATAGTTCATAGGGGATTTCCCGGATCAGTTCCGGGGTGTTCTTGATTACCGTATAAGTGTCGCCATCGGCGGCTTTCTTGCCTTCGAAAACTAAGGTACGGTCGTACATTTTTTGCTTGTTTGCCCCGTTTAGTACTACCGGGGCCATGACTACGGAATCTCTGTCGCTACGCAACATCGGCATCAAGGACAGCGTTTGATATCGTCCCACGGAGAGTCCGCAGACACTGATCGTTAGGTCTAGACGCAAGGAGTTGCCCTCCCGCTCGATGCGGTTTTGCTTCACGGAGACTTGCCCCCGGTAAGATTGTATAGGCACCTGCGCTCCTGCCGGAAGAACAAGGCCGATCACAAGCAAGCATATATAAATGAATGTCTTCATAGATTTATCTCTTTATTTGATGATGTAAACGATACTGATACCCGCCTTTGTTAATCCCCAATACTCGTTGCGGAACTTGCCGATAGGCGCATCTCCTCTAGGAAAAGCGTACTTATCATATTCGAAATGCAAGTATCCGAAACCCGCCGTGAACTCCACGTTCCAACGGGGCGACACGTATAACTGATAACCATAAGAGATACCGCCGCCATAAGCGTTACCGTTATAACTATTCTTTTTCTCCATCCCATACAGGAGCTTCAAACCGGCGAAATCGTAATCCATATACTGGGCATGAACCCCGAAGAAATGTCCGTTGAAACGCTCGTGTATCCAGTAGCGCGCCTCTGGTTGTATCATCCAATGCTTAAAGGACTTATCGCTCGAGAATGTCCAACCGTTATAATACCCCGATGCCTCAACCGACCAATGCTTGTTGAACGCGACCTCCGCCCCTACGTTCGGCGTAGTGATCGCGTCATAAAGCACATTGGTCTTCACGGCCACGACCTGTCCTTGAATATCCATAAAGGTTGACAAAAGAAATACTAACAGTAAATATAGTTTATTCATATCTCCCGGTTCATTAGGTTTGTTTATTTAAGAGGCAAAACCGTACAAATATAAATATTATTTATCAGTTCATTTGTACGTTAACTTATATAATATCCATGATTTCAAATGAAAAACGTTATCTTTGTAAAATAAATCCAGAATATGACTCATGAAGGCTAAATATATCGTGATTTTTTTCCTGTCACTCCTTTCGTTTGTCGCTTGCGATAAAGAGGAGGTCGTTATCCCTACTACTGCCCCTCGTACGGTTCTTATCTATTTCGCGGGGGATAATAGCTTGAGTGGATACGTGAGCCAAAACCTGAGGGCGATAAAGGAAGGGATTGAGCAAGATGGATTGAACAACGGCAATTTGTTGATCTATACGGATAAGCAAAACGAGGCTCCCCAGCTTTTCCAATTAAAGCTGGAAGCGGATACCATCCGGCAGATCGTGCTCGAGACCTACGACTCGAACCAGAACTCGGCCTCTACCGAGACGCTAACGCAAATAATCGACAAGGTACAAAAGGAATATCCGGCGGATAGTTACGGGTTGGTGCTGTGGAGTCACGGAACAGGATGGCTACCTTCGGATATCTATAGCTATCTGCGTTCTTTCGGGCAGGATGGGAAGAATAATTTCATGGAGATCAATGATCTGGCCTCCGCTTTATCGAAGTATCATTTTGATTTTATTTTGTTCGACGCTTGTTATATGTCGTGTGCCGAGGTAGCTTACGCTTTCCGGGGATGCGCGGATTATATTATCGGCTCGCCAACGGAGATATTGGCGAACGGCTTCCCTTATCAATCGATAATGGGGGATATGTTCAAGAAAGAAGCTGATGTGGTGGGGATAGCGACAAAGTTTTATACGTATTATCAAAGTGAGGCAGGAACGATCTCGGTCATGAAAAGCGATGAGTTGGATGAATTGGCCGCTACTTGCCGTGCCATATTCCATGATAAGACGGAAAGTGATCTTTTCGCCGTATCCGCTAGCGAATTGCAGATCATGGAGTATTTGACACCGAATTATCATGCCTTATATGATTTTGATGATTACGTGAGCCGTCTGGCCACGGAAGAGCAATATAACGCATTCAAGCGGAGCATGGAAAAGGCGGTTGTTTACAAGGCTACTACACCCAAGGCGGTTTACGCTTATCCGTATCCGTATGGAAGCTATCTGCCGGTCAATAAATATAGCGGCTTATCTATCTATGTCCCCCAAGAAGCCTTGCCCAAACTAAATGAGTGGTACAAGGATCTTGAGTGGTATAAAGATGTATATCAATGATTAAAACTCATCTCTTAGCCAGCGTTTACCACGAGGGGTATACAGGAATATCAAGAAACCTGCCGCCATTATAGAAATAACCGTAAAGAATACTGCTAATAACATATTTCTCTATTTTAATAATGCGCTTCCTACTCCCAATACAAGAGCGGCAAAAGTTAATTTTGACAAATCGAAGAAATACTTTGAAGTATTTTCTCTTCTGTTCTTCATTAAATCCTGAGCCGCTTTTCTTTTTTCAATGTTACCGTTATAGTTACTCATAGCAAAAATACTAATATTATTTCACAAATGAACTTATTTCACTAAAAACACTTCCTTATATCGTTTTACCTGTCCTTGAGGATGAACAAGTTCCGCATAGAAAATATAAACGCCGGTTCTCACCTTGGAACCATTCACCGCAAGGCCGTTCCAAGTTAATTCACCTTCTATCCCTAATAAGTCATGATTTACCACCTCACTGATATGCCTTCCGGAGATATCAAATATCCAGGCCCTACAGGTATAGCCGGATTCATCAAGATGGTAGGAGATCGTATATTCCTTCGTTGCCTCAGAATAAACGGGAGACTCTATGCCCGTGACCTCGCCTTCATCTTGCTTTCCATATTGGGAATTCCGATAGCCGGGCGTACCGTATCCCGCCGTAGCCGAAGCCGAGGTCCAATTCATCTCATCCTGCGTATCGCTATCAGGATTAATCCGCTCCAAGGCAATCCCCTTCTCATTTTTCACGGATGGGGCATGCCATTTAGAGGAATAACGAATCTCATCGATCATAACCTCATCTTCCGTACGAAACAGGACTAGCGTAGCGGAGGTATTTGCCAAGACCGGAAGTTTTAATTCATGCAAAGCATCCGGCGAAGATATCAGATAAAAATCGCTCACTCCTTCTATACTTTTAGTCAGCAACGCATAATCTTGTGGTTCTACCGGAGAGACTATAGAAGATAAAGGATAATGCGTACTCAATGTACCATCGGATTTGCGGGTAGCAACAGACAGTCCAGCCAAAGACAATGTCCGGTCCGAACGATTATAAAGCTCGATATACTCACTCCCTTCCGGGTAAGGATTCGGCAACAACTCATTAAAAACGATCTCATTGGGTAAGACTATAATGTCCGTGGGGATACCCGGTTTATGGGGAGTGTCCGGACGATCCGGATCTTCTGGTTCATCGTCAGGAGAAGAGTTTGCGGAACCCGGCGTGCCTCCTCGTTCATCCGTTGATAAATAAAAACCGGTTTCAGAACGTTCCCAAGCGATACCGGCTTTCGCTTTCTCATAGGCAATCCGGTCGATCTCCTTACCGGAAGGATCTAATAACGCAAGCTCCTTCCCCGTGTTCGCCAAGGACGCCGGAAATTTATCCAAGGGCATATCTTGTCCCGAATCGTCAATATGTATATCCCTACCAGACCGATAAAGCACGATATATCCATCCGCATCCAAAAGCAAAGCTGTCAATACCGTTGGCTTACTACCATATAAGAATGACCAACCATTTAACTCTATAGCCTTATCCGTCGTATTATAAAGTTCCACATACTCCGTTTCCGGAAAAGCCTTTTGTCCTTTCGGATCAGCCATCACCTCATTAATACGGATACTACCGGCGGGGAAAGAAGGAGTATCCGGCACTTCTGGTTCCTCCGGAGCGTCGGGCTCTTCTTCATATTCTAACCGAATCTCGGTAGAACTCTCCGGAATCTTATTTCCCTCAAGATCCATTAACCCCGAGCACAACAAATCATAACCCATACCAACCTTCAACTCCTTATCAAAGCTGATATTCACATGGATCCGCATATCATCCGCATAGGTCATACGAGAGGCATTACCGATACCCGATATAGAGAATATCGCCTCACGGATATCCACCGGAAGATTATATTGTAATTGGAAAACAGACTCGGATATCGGTTGGATAGCAAGAAGCCGCGGAAAAACCAACGGCTCATCGGGCTCATTGGGTTCTTCTGGCTCTTCGGGAGTATCCGGCTTCTCTGGTTCGATCGAGATATTATCGGATATAATGATGTAGTTACACGCAAAATCATTTACTCGCGTTTTAGAATAGCGGCATTCAAAACGTAGTTGTCCCCCTTTACATGAAGAAGAAACTTCAGACTCACAACTACCTATCAAGACAAACCTACCCTTCTCTAGCACATATAAGTTCCATATCTTATGATTTTCTAAAGTAAGTTTCACTTTCAAATCCACGGCTCCCAACAAGACATCGAGCGCTTTCTCTATTAAGATCTTTGGATTCTTCTCCGTTGCGGTATGTTTCCGAAAAGTTATCGTTTTCTTATTACTGCCGATTTGGACATAGTAATCAGTTTCAAGTCCAAGCATCCTCTGATCATCTAAATAAACATGTAGCCGGATATGGTTTTGATCGCTTGGTTTGAAATCCATCCGAATCTCAAATTCCCATTCCATTGTAGCAGAATAAACGAGAGGAGTTTCTATGGAAACACTTTTCCGGGTAGGATCCGCACGTGAGACCAGCCATCCGTTCTCAATCACAAAGCAATCTAAATCACCCGTCCAAGGGTTATCCGATGTAATCTCCGGTCCATTAAACGGTTCTTTTAACTGGGGATAAGCGCAAAGCGGAAGTAAAAACGCAAGAATTAATAATAATTGTTTCATAGCTATATCGTTTTAGTTATAAATTTCTCTATCTTTGCACCCTAATAAGTTACAACTGTAAATAATAGGGCGCAAAAGGCAAAAATATGAAAGCCCTTTACAGACAGCAAAGTTATAACTATTTTACATTATTCAAATTAAATCAGTGCTCAAAATGAAAGTAGCAATTGTTGGTGTAAGTGGAGCCGTAGGACAGGAGTTCCTGCGTGTACTCGACCAGAGAAACTTCCCGATGGATGAGCTGGTACTTTTTGGCTCATCTCGTAGTGCCGGACGTGTTTATACCTTCCGTGGTAAACAGTATACCGTTAAGGAACTGAAGCATAACGACGACTTTAAGGGAATCGATGTTGCTTTTGTTTCAGCCGGAGGTGGTACTTCCAAGGAATTTGAGAAGACGATCACGAAACATGGTACGGTGATGATCGATAACTCCAGCGCGTTCCGTATGGACGAGGATGTTCCATTGGTCGTACCGGAAGTAAACTCGGAGGATGCCTTGAATCGTCCTCGTGGCGTGATCGCTAACCCGAATTGTACCACGATCCAGATGGTTGTAGCGTTGAAGGCGATCGAGAACTTATCTCATATCAAGCGTGTTCACGTATCTACTTATCAAGCTGCCAGTGGAGCAGGCGCTACCGCTATGGCTGAGTTGGTAAAACAATATGAGCAATTATTAAAGGGCGAGGAGCCTACAGTAGAGAAATTCGCTTATCAATTGGCATATAACGTAATCCCTCATGTAGACGTATTCACGGAAAATGGCTATACGAAAGAGGAGATGAAGATGTATAACGAGACTCGTAAGATCATGCACTCGGATATCGAGGTGAGCGCTACTTGTGTTCGCGTACCGGTTATGCGCGCGCATAGCGAATCTACTTGGGTAGAGACAGAGCGTCCGATCAGCGTGGAAGAGGCTCGCAAGGCTTTCGCCGAGGCTGAGGGTGTGGTATTGCAGGATGAACCGGCAAACAAGGATTATCCGATGCCGTTGTTCGTAGCGGATCACGATCCGGTTTACGTAGGCCGTATCCGTAAGGATATCAGCAACCCGAATGGTTTGACATTCTGGACCGTGAGCGACCAGATCAAGAAAGGCGCCGCTTTGAACGCCGTGCAGATCGCCGAATACTTGCTAAAGGTGGGTAATATCAAGTAACAGACAACTTTGTAAATTCTATATACGTGGAAGCGGGATCAAGAGAATACTCTTATCCCGCTTTTTTATGCTTAGCGTAATACCTTCATGCCTTCTCAAAACGTATAAATCAATACGCCCAATACCCGATGGTTGGTTATCGAATGTGTGTCATGAATCCGTCCGCCATCTTGCAAATCCACATTGCCATACCATGCGATGGAAGGGCTATATTCAACACCTAATTTCCAGTGCGGAAGATTATACGAAAGCTGCAGGTTGGTCGTAAATACCTGATCTACGTCCAGACCTACGCCATAGGTTTTGCCTACCAGTGCCTCATTCGCTCCCAAGTTCTTCAAATAGCCTAAGAACAAACCCGGTTTCCATTTCTTTCCGTACACGATATTCAACCAAGAAGTTGAGAAAAGATACGGTGAATATTCCTGCTCACCGGTACGCGGGTCGATAGAGGTGACGCCGTAACCACCCAACATACAAGTCTGCGTCAAGTTAGAAGCCAGCAAGGTTTTCGCCATCACCAACCAATTCGCGTCCTGATATTTCACGTGCGCCTCGCCGGATACGGAAGTAACCCGCTCGCTGACTTTATAAATCTTGCCATCCACCTCATTCTGCGTTCTCGGCACCAACGACAAGATCTCCATACCGGCTCCTACCTGCCAACCGGGTTTCTTATAATCCACCCCGAGATAGACCTCCGGCACGCAACTGTTCTTGATGTATTCCTCGCTCTTCCCGTTCGGTCCGGCCGATAGATATTGCAACTGCCATAGAACCGACCCGGTCAATTGCCACCCATTGTCCGTATAACGATAACGAATTTGCGGGCTGCGGTTAAAGGGCTGGAACGGGGCGCCGGTAGAAAGATTCAACATCTGTGGAAAGACCTCGCCAAATAGCGGATGCCATGTCTGTCCGATCAAGACAGCGGACTTGCCCCAATCCAGATTCACATAGGCGTGACGGATACGGAGCACCGCCCAATTGCTACCCGAACCCCGGAAATCGGCCTCCAATTTCAAGGAAGTCTTGGCTGAACCAACCTTCGGTCCTTGCACATCGATTCCCAAACGAGAATAAAGCAGATAGAAACTGCCGTTCGGACTAGCGTTCAAGTCCTTGCCATCCGCATCCAACGCCACGTCCTTCGGATATAGGTGGAACAAACCATCCACGATCTCGGCGTTCGCACGGGAATTATAGAACAAGTCTCCACGTACCTGTCCGTAAAATTTGTAAGAGAAGTTTTTCTTTTGCGCCTGTACGCATACCGCCATACATAGGCCGATCAAAAGAAGCAAGTTGCGTTTCATTTCCATTCCGGTCAATCTATCTTTAAAAATAATACATCATCAAACCTAAGATACGATGATTCGTTATCGCATGTGTTTGCTCGATACGTCCGCTCTCTAAGTCGGTCGTGCCATAATAAGCTGTCGCCGGACAATACTCGAAACCGAACTTCCAATGCGGTAAATTATACGATACGTTTAAGCTGACGGTTATTAATTGATCGATATCCAATCCCATACCATACACCTTATCCGCTGAGACCAAGGACTTCCCGGTTCCCAAATTCTTCGTATATCCGACGAAAACACCCGGTCTCCATTTCGTTCCGTAGGCGAAATTCACCCATGTCGTAGAATGGCGAAAAGGAGTATATTCCTGTTCGCCCGTACGGGAGTCCACCGAACTCACCCCGTAACCACCCAATAAAGCGGTATGATCCAAGGCTGAGGCCATCAAGGTTTTCGCCGCAAAGGTATAGTTTCTTCCGCTATACTTCAAATGTGCCTCGTAAGAGAATGCGGTCATTCGCTCGTTCACCTTAAAAGCTTGCTCTTTCCATTCCGTGGAAGTACGGGGTTTCAAGGAGATCATATGAGCGCCGAGCCCCATCAACCAGCCATCAGCAGGGGTAAAGTCCGCCCCCACGAATATCTCCGGAATGCAACTATTCTTGATATAATCCTCACTCATTCCTTTCGGTCCGCTGGAAAGGTATTGTAATTGCCACAACACGGAAGCCGTCAATTGTACCCGGCTATTCGCCTTATACTGGTAACGGATCTGCGGGCTACGGTTGAAAGGCTGGAAGGGCGCTCCGGTGGAAAGGTTCAAGACATCCGGCATCACGGCGCCAAACAAGGGATGCCACGTGATCCCTACTAATACCGCCGATTTTCCCCAATCCAAGTTTACGTATGCCTGCCGGATACGTAACATCGTATTACTACCGGAAAAACCGCCGAAGTCCGTCTCTATCTTAGCGGAGGAACGAGCCTTGCCAATATCGGGACCCGTCACGTCCAAGCCCAAGCGGGAAGTGAACGTATAGAAACTGCCATTCGGCGTGGCGTTCAAATCCTTGCCATCCGCATCAAAACTCTTATCCAAAGGATAGAGATAAAAGTTCCCATCGATCGGAGCCATATTAGCCCGGGAATTGTAGAAAAGATCTCCACGGACGAAGCCGTAGAATTTGTAAGTGAAGTTTTTTCTTTGCGCTGTCGTAGAAAATAAGGCTAGCATCCCCACGAGCAACAGGGTAATCCGTCTCATTATAATTCAGTTTGTTATTTTTCTTACCTTATAAGCCGCGAATGTATATATTTTTATGGATTCAATTTGAGGAAACGAAATATTATTTGTTCCTTTGCTTCCAAGTTGTAAGCCTTAATGGTCAAATTAGATTAATATTGTAAACACCAGATAAAGAAAATGAGTACTAAAAAGTTTTTGCTAGAAGAAAAAGATATACCTACGGCATGGTATAATATCGTAGCGGATATGAAGAACAAACCGCTGCCGATCTTAAATCCACAAACTAAACAGCCCTTAAAGGAGGAAGATTTATATCCTCTATTCTCGAAAGGCGTCTCTCATCAAGAAATGAACACGACAGACGCATGGATCGAGATCCCCGATGAAGTACGCGAGCTTTATAAGGTATGGCGACCGACTCCGTTGGTTCGTGCCACCGGATTGGAGAAAGCGCTGGATACACCCGCTCATATCTATTTCAAGAACGAGAGTGTAAGCCCGATCGGTTCACATAAGTTGAACTCCGCCTTGGCTCAGGCTTATTATTGTAAACAAGAGGGTACGACAAATATCACGACCGAGACAGGCGCCGGACAATGGGGTGCCGCTCTTTCTTACGCGGCAAAAGCTTTCGGCTTGGAACTTGCCGTTTATATGGTAAAGGTTAGTTACCACCAGAAACCCTACCGTCGTTCGATCATGCAGACTTTCGGAGCACAAGTTGTTGCCTCCCCAAGTATGAGTACGAAAGCCGGACGTAAGATCTTGACAGACCATCCTAATTATCAAGGTAGTCTAGGTACCGCTATCTCCGAGGCGGTAGAGTTGGCCATGCAGACACCGAACTGTAAATATACATTAGGTAGCGTATTAAACCACGTTATGCTGCATCAGACCGTTATCGGACTGGAAGCCGAGAAACAAATGGAAATGGCTGGCGAGTACCCCGATGTCGTTATCGGTTGTTTCGGTGGTGGTTCCAACTTCTCCGGTATCACATTCCCATTCCTGCGCCATAAACTAACGGAAGGTAAGGATATCCGGGTTATAGCGGCGGAACCGGCATCTTGCCCGAAACTTACAAGAGGGCAATTCCAATATGACTTCGGAGATGAGGCTGGCTATACCCCGCTAATCCCGATGTTTACGTTGGGACATAATTTCTCTCCAGCGAATATCCATGCGGGAGGTTTGCGTTATCATGGCGCCGGCTCCATCGTCAGCCAGTTGATGAAAGACGAATTGATGAGCGCCGTGGATATCAAGCAATTGGATACCTTCAAGGCCGCTACTCTATTCGCGCAAGCGGAAGGAATCATACCGGCCCCGGAATCATCCCACGCTATCGCCGCGGCTATCCATGAGGCAGAGCAAGCCAAGATCGAAGGTAAACCTCGTACGATCTTGTTCAACTTATCGGGCCACGGCTTGATCGATATGGCCGCTTACGACCAATATCTATCCGGTGATCTAACAAACTATGAGGTAACGGATGAGGAAGTAGCTAACAATTTGAAAGATTTGGAGAAAATCATCTGATAAAAACAAGAAAAGGGGCGATACCAAATCGCCCCTTTCCCTTATTTGTCTATGAAAGTCTTAATTTAAAGTATGTATTATGAGAAAATTTCTTCGTAATTAGTACTCGGGATAATCATGTTCTGGACATTTAAGCTAAAGTTTTTCTTCTTCTTATCCCACATACCGTAATTTGTCTTTATCTCTCCACTTCGATCATCATATTGATAAGTGATCTGATAGAATGGAACCCATTCGTCGTTTGTCCGATCCCAACGAAACGCTTTCTTCTCGGAAACCTTGCCGTTCTCGTTGTACTGGAACTCATATCTTACCTGTTTGTTCAACAGTCCGTTTTCCTGTAAGAATACCACTTTAGAGATAATCTTACCATTCTCCTCTTTTGTATCATATAGATAATCTTTAGGAGACGCTGCGCTTATCGCTAAACTACACATGAAAGTAAAAACTAGCGCAAGAATACTTTTACCCCAAACTGATGTCTTCATACTATTTTAATTTATAAGGTTACTATCATTTTGTACCGCGAAGTAAGGAAGTTTCCCGACAATCACCAAAAGCAAAGTGACAAATCGTTAGCAATATCACAATATTTAACACATTCAAGACCTTCATTCCCTTCGATTCCCCCATGTTTACTGACATATTGTAAACCAAATCGTAAGTTCCCCCGATTTTTAAATATCTATTATTTACCACCAGCCGGATGTAACTTTCAAAAGAAAACTTTAGACACCGCTTTTTTAATAAATTAAAAATCTATTGATTAATAAATATATTCTTACCTTTGCAAAGGCAGAATGCAAATTGATTTCTTGACATGCGACAAATAATGAAACTATTTATCACATCCTTTCTTTTTATCCTATTCTCAGGATGTACAAAGGATGTATATGATCCTTCCGATAAAATTCCGGGAGAAGGTACTAATCCATTCTCAAAGGTAACAATTTCCTCTAATTTCGATTGGTCGATGATACAAATATCCCACCTTACCGTACAATCTTTCGACCCCTATGATGGCACCTATAATTATCTGGTAGAAGTATTTGATAAAAGTCCAGAAGATCAAGATGCGAATCTTCTCGCTACCGGGGTTTGCTCAAAGAAAACGCTTTTCGATAAGAAAATTATCTATCCAAAGGGAGAGTCGGATCAAGTTTACATACAATTGACGACCCCTACCGGATATCAAGTTACCGCTCCTGTCACCTTAACACCGGGTAATGATAATGTCTGTGCTTTCGATTCGTTAGCCGTATCGCAGGAAACAACCGCTACTCCGGTTAGCCGTACCCCGACCCGAAGCGTGTCTTCCACCTATACATTTATAATAGAAGACTCTTTCCCTAATTATGGAGATTATGATTTTAATGATGCCGTGATAAAAGTCCAGATGAAAACTTCCATGAAAGACGATTATGTACAATTCGCCAATATAAAACTGACTTTCCGTGCATTAGGTGGAACTAAGCGGGCCGGAGCTTTCATCCATCTCCCCGGCATAAAGTCCAAAGACATCCAAAAAGCCGAGTTAAATGGCTGGACCACGACTCCAGAATCGGAAACCGAGACTCCGGTTTATGCCCTATCGGATGATATACATGGATTATTCTCTTTTCATGAAATGATTAATACAGATAATGACCTTCCATATAGGGGAAAGCAAGAACGTTTGATCACCTTTTCGTTCGCAGCCGGTGCCTTAAAAGATTTGACCATTGATGACATCGATCTTTTCACGACCGTATTAAAGCGGGAAGGAGAGGTCTTACGCACGGAAATCCACCAACGTAATTATAGCTATACCCCCAAAGGGGTCAGATACCGTTATTACTCAAATGATAATTGCATATGGGCCTTAATGATACCGGATGATTTCAAATACCCTGTGGAACATGCTTTTATTGGTGATGCCTATCCGGATCTATTGAAATGGGTAAGTGGAGATAGCAAACATGTACAATGGTATAAAAGTAAGAATACGGTTGATAAGTGGATTTATACCCGAGAACAATAACAACCTAAAATCCTCCGTAAAATGAAAACGACCGCCATCTTATTTCTTGCCTATCTGGCTTTATGCGTTCAGTGCTCAGTGCCGGAAAACAAGAGCACGAAAAAAGAGATTAGTACTCAGCCGATAAAGGTGGGTGTATTCGATGGGCATGGAGGAGCACAGACCTGTATTTGGGAAACTGTCGCCGCTATCCGGCTAGACCCGGAAATGGAGGTATGTACCATTACTACAGCAGATATAGCTAATAATGTGCTCGATTCGATCGACGCTATTATTATCCCGGGAGGAAGTGGCAAAAGTCAGTACTTAAACCTAGGGACCTTAAATCAACAACGTATCAAGGACTTCATCGCTAAAGGTAAAGGGGCTGTCGGGATCTGTGCCGGAGCCTATCTATTCTCGAATACTCCTGATTACACCTGTATACAGCTAAATGGACAGCAAGCGATCGACATCGAGCATGACAACCGAGGGCATGGATTAGCGAAATTCACCTTATGCGAGGAGGGTAAGAAGATATTCCCCGAATTAGCCGACCGCGATACGAGTTTCGTCATTTACTATGAGGGACCGGTATTTATAAACAATCCGGCTGATACGATCCAAAGCAACACGCTTGCCATCATGGAAAGCGATGTGCATGAGGAAGGAAACGCCCCGGCTAATATGACAAACGGTAAGCCATTCTTCGTAGCCAATAACTACGGGAAAGGGCGTGTTTTTAGTTCCATCGCCCACCCCGAAGGTACTCCCGGCATGATGTGGATGATCCCCCGGATGGTACGTTGGACCTTGAATAAGCCTTTTATCCCTTATCAATCCTCCGCCGTACGTCCAGACCTGTTCAATCATGAATCATTAATGGCTACCGATGATTTAAAGCAGGAAGAAAAAGCCTTTCAAATCCTTTTAAGCGGAGAAAGCGAGCAAAAGGTTGCCGCCTTGGATTGGCTGGAAGCACATCATTCATGGGACGCCAAACGATGGGTACAAGGATTGCTTTATGACGCTTCACCCGCCGTCCGTATCCGGGCAGCCCGGTATATAGCGGATACCCATTACTTACCTTTCTTACCCAACTTACAGGCGGCCTACCGGACAGAAACCGATAAGGCGACCCAAGAAGAGTTAAAGACGCAGCTGGAGAAACTAACAGCCCTACTTCCTTAGGCTAGGGAGATTTAAACTCTCCCTAGATATTCATCTACCGTATAGTTTAAGAAACGATTGAATGGTAATAACAATTTAAAGTCATCCACCGCCTTATCCATCCAATCCGTAGCGTAAAAGAAATTATCCGGCTTATAAGACACCACGCTGAAATCCTTATGCTTCATGATATAACCATAAGGGGAATCCATTGGATAGCCGGCAGGCATGCGTTTCAGCATCTCCCCCTCTAACACCGGGAATGTTTTCTTAAATGTAGGTTCCTCGATAATAGCCGTAAATTCCTCGATATGATCGTATATATCCTGACGAAGTTTCTTTAATAGCGCAGGTGGCGGGCACCATACACCTCCGGAAAGCAAGCAGCCTCCCGGCTCCAGATGGATATAATAACCACCCCGTTCGCTGGCACGACCACCTTGGGAGATGTAAGCGGCGAAATGACATTTATAAGGAGTCTTATCCGGAGAGAAACGGATATCCCTGTATATCCGGAACAAACAATCTTTCGCCTCCAACCCGGCTACCTCGGGATCGAATAAGGAGATACGACCTATTAAATCTTGTACCTCATCGATAAACCCCTTACGTAGTGCATCGTAACGATTTTTATTGTCTTGGAACCATTCCCGATTGTTATGGCTCCTCAACTCTGTCAAGAACTCTATGATCTGTTCATTCATAACTTTCTATTTTTAATCCTTACAAATGTAAGAAATATTAGAAACTGTAACCCAGATTCAGATAAAATTGCAGGTTATTATTCCGGTTCGACAATCCGAAGTTCGTATTCATCGGACCGAACATACTATTATAGGCATAACCGATGCTGCCTCCCCATACACTTTCTCCCTTGAGCAGGTCGAAGAAATTATCCTCATGGATCGCATAGTTGGCTATCAATGAGATATAGTGCCGCTGCCCGATACGCTGACGTAAGTTCAAACGGACGATCGCCACGGAATTATCGAATATCTCCATCCGATTGATCCCCGCGAACGGTAACTGCTGGGGAAGGTACCTTTCCGGCATATCGCCTCCCACCACATTCAAAAAGGGATAAGCCGGATCTTTCCCGATCAACACGCGACCATCGATAGACGGCAACAGACTCAAATGGGAAGTCAGCGGCAATACTGAAAGGAAACTGAGTTTCAAAGCGGAGAAGAAGGTATGTCCCTTATAAGTCACGAAGTTATCCGTATAAATGGAATAATCCGCTTGCAGAGAAACGCCTTTACTCGGGAAGTAACGGCGGTCCAAGGTTTCCAGATGGGCCTGAGCGAAGTAACTGATAAAGCCTTCCGGTTTTACTTGATACTTTTGGTTTTCCGCCGTATAAAGGAATGAGTTATAATCAAAATACTCATAACGGGCTCCTAGCTTCAACTTGAAATTCAGCCAGTTCATGTCCGAATACCCGAGTTCCACGAAATGATGGCGATACGTCGTATTCACGATTTTATCCCCCCGGTTATAGACGTCAAGATCATGGTACGTGAACATGTAAGACAGGTTGATGTTACGCAAGGGATTACGCTCTATCGCATAGTCCACTCGCCCATACATACGTTTCCCGATCCTTCCCGTTACGGAGAACTTCGAATGGTAACGAGCCCGATTGTCAAAAGTCGCGTTCAGCAACAGGGCGACGATATCCTCACTATTAAAATTCAAGCCCACATTAATCGCGCTATTTGATTTTTCCTGTACCGTAAGCACCAAATCCTCCTGCCTCTCACCGACCAATTTATAGCTCACATTCGAGTAAAGATTTGTACCGATCACGATAGACATGGCTTCCTGCAATTTCTTCACGGTAAGCAAGCTGTTCTCTTTCAAGCCGCTGATTTGCGTCAACCATTTCTCATCACGAGGATCTATACCTTCAAACAAGACACGCCGGATATGAAACGTATCGGTAGGAGCTACCGGATAGGAATGTACTAATCTCTTTCGGTGCATATCCGAACTATCGGATAAACCAATCTTCTTCTTTAAGGCAAGAATCTCATCCCATTGCTTGCGGGCGACTTGCTCACCCCGGTCAATCAAGGTATCCAAGGCCGTCTCCCCAAAACTAGCGGAATTATAAGGGTCTGTATTCGGACGGAACAACAGATCGGTTTGTTCCTTATTCGGTCCGTATTTCTCATAACCATGCAAGGCGACGATCTGCCCTACGATATCCCAAGGGGTATTTATCCGCTCCAACTGTTTCAAGTCGCTAGTACCCAGATCTACGCCAATAATGATATCCGCCCCCATATCCCGTGCGACATCCGCCGGATAGTTATTCTTGATCCCACCATCTACCAACACCATGCTATCCAAACGTACCGGCGCAAACACGGCAGGAATCGCCATACTGGCACGCATAGCCAACGGAAGACTTCCATGATGGAAAACATATTCTTGCCCGTCCACCACATTCAACGCCACACAAGCGAAAGGTATGTTCAATTGATTAAAATCTACGGAATCATGATAACCGATCGTTAAATCAGAGAAAAGGTTCTGGAGATTTTGACCTTTTATCATCCCTTGGATCGTTATCTCCTTTTTACTCCGGCCAAAAGGAAGGGAAAAGACATATCGCTCGGAATTCTCTTTCTCCGGAAAAGTAAGGTTACTACGTTTCACACGGTCACTTAGCAACATGCTCCAATCCTGCCAACGTACCATGCTATCGATCTCAGCGGCAGTATAGCCAACGGAATACAAGCCACCAACGATAGCTCCCATACTGGTTCCGGCAATATAATCAATCGGGATGCCGGCCTCCTCCAATACCTTCAACACCCCGATATGAGCGACACCTTTCGCCCCACCGCCTCCCAGCACCAAGCCAACCTTTTTCCGCTCAGCCATCACAGAAGGCACCAACATCAACCCAACCAACCACAATAAAAGGAACTTCCTCATCTAGATATTCTTTCCGGCAAATGTAGCTGGTTTACTCGAAAACGCAAACGGATTCATCTAGAATAAAACGTATGTTTACCTATATATAAAGTTTATCGCTATCTCATCTATTCTATAAACCATGCCGTGAACTGTATAAACCAAGGCGTGGTCTGCACATTCCACGGCGTGGTTTATACAGTTCACGGCGCTGATTTAAGAATAAATACTTATTCGCTATGGAATGTATAGGTTATCGGAGAACTATTTCAACAGGAGAGGAACATTTTATTTCCGGAACATAAGTGGGCAATCGATAGTATTTGATACGGCCTCCCTAAAATTAATAGGTATTTCTCGCTCAAATCGATTTACGTATTATGAATCAAGTATGTACGTGTTTATCAAAAAATAATATAGCCATCAACTTACTTTTTTCCAGCAAGGTAGCAGCCGGAGCAATATATTACTTTTTCTTTTTCAGCAGCATGACCACAGGATTCGACTCTTCATCCAAGTTTGCGGCGATCTCCTTCAACTTTCCTTTTAGCTGGCCTTTCTCGTAAGCCTCAACTAAGTCCGGGGCATCTAGAGTTTGGCAGATAGCTATTTCGGGGTTTCTTGGCTCTGATGTTAGAGAGACTTCTTCCTTATTGATGAAATCATCATTGTATAGAATATAACTGAATAAGGCCTTTTCTTGTTTATCATACACCAGATCTTCACCAAGGAAACCTTTAAACGTCGTAAAGTCAACCTCTTTTCTCATGGTTCTCATGAAACAGTAGCGATCGGTGATGACGGTTGGAAAAAGAAATACTTTAGTATCCATGGAGGATATGGAAGGGCTTCTTACGATAAAAGGACTCAGATTACCATCCGGCAAGTAATGGAATATGGTATCAGACGATGTATTGACAAGTATCCATTTATCCCGATCCGGAAACGTAAGATAAAATTCCGGCGTAATGATAAACTCCCCTTCTGTTACAACCGGAGTCTCAGTCCCCTTAGAGGGAATTTGGATCTCATGAATGATACGGCCATCTTGTTTGGAAATAATCAAATGACACTCCCGCTTGCCTTTTTCCGATGGATAACTCTTATAGCAAATCAAATGATCACGATCATAATTAAATATATAATTATAATAACTGGTATCCGTGAACTTAAAACTCCTTTTATAGTTTCCTAATAAGTCATAGACACCTATTTTTCTCGCTGGATTATCCTTGACGAATATCTCATCGTTATCCTCATCCAAGACAAGCCCTGTAAGCTGCGTGTATTCCTCACCGCTTTGCCCTAAGCGGTTTATCTTCCTTAGTCCCTTTCCGTTTCTATCGAAAACAAGAATATCCCCATCACTGCCCCGATTCGTCACCAGCATGATATCCTTTCCGATCGCTTTCACGGCACCTTTAGTTATAAAATCATCCGTGGTTTCCAACGCGATGTATTCCACGTCCATAAGGTCTTGAAGTATCAGTTCCTTTTCCGGATAATCGGCCATGACATCAACCCTTATAAGGTTATCGACAGAGGAAGCGGACCGATTGCCACATCCCATACATCCGACTAAAGCGAGTAGCATAGCCACTGCGTTCGTAGTTAATTTTCTCATTTTTTATGATGTTTAAAGTCTTTCGTTCAATGTCATTTCTTGCTCTTTAGCGTTTTCTCCCGGTCCATCATTCGTATCATCTCTTTTACCTCATCGGATGTCTCCGGCAATTGTTGGATCAGAGATTGGAGTTCATTTATAGAAAGCTGGCTTTTCCGGTTATCTGGAGCCAGCATGGTTTGCTCCGTGATACCCCGTTTGGACATATCCGAATTTAATGACTCCAAGAAAGGCCGGGTAAAAGTCAAGTTACTCAGATCCGACTCGTTTTTCAACAGTTCCTTCGCGTAAGTCACTTGAGCGAATACACCTCTCTGTAGCTCCTCCGCATTCTTGAATCCGGAGATATCCGGATGGCTATATAGGTTCGCGATCTCACGAAGCAATTCTACACGAGTACCCTTCACCTTCCACGCCCGATAAAGCAGACGGGCCGCCTCCTCTATCTTACCCGAGCTTCTGGCGCTCATGGCACGAATCTCCATGACCATCTCCGATTCCTCCGGCAACTGATTGATCAGGTTACGCAAATCCACGATAGAAATCTTGCTCTTTTTTCCATCCGGGTCTATCATAGTCTCCTCCGCCACATTACGGAAGAACATATCCTCATAGAAGGATTGCAGAAGCGCCCGGCTAAACACCATCGTCCTCCCGTCCGCTTTTTTCTTTAAACTCTCATTCATATAAAGTACCAAGATAAAAAGCCCTCGCTGGCGATCCTCCTCGCTCTGGAATTTAGACACGTCAATCTCACTATACATATGCGAGATCGCCGCCAGGAAATCCAGTCGTTCCGGATTCTTCTTCCATGCCTCATAGTAGAGACGGGACGCTTCCTTGTATCTCCCATCCTTTTGGTAAGTCTCCGCACGGAAGGCCAATAATTGATTTACCAAGAAACGATTGGGTTCCAATCCCTTTTCCGCCCGGTCAAATAAGTCGTAAGCCCGCTTCCGGTCATACGTCTTACCCAAGGCGGAACCCAATAAGAGGCATACCTCGACCGAGGTCGTATCCTGCTCATATGCCATATCCAAAATATCTACCGAGGGCATATACAGACCGGCATAATACTTCGAGGCTCCCCCATATTTCAAGGTAAGGTAGGTGGAATCACCATCAGCCAACAAACTGGAATAGACAGAATCCGCCTGAACAAATTGTTTCACGATATATAGCCCCAATCCTTTACTACGCAATAATTGACGATTCCCGGGATTATAAAACAAGGCGGTATCGCAAATCGCTATTCCTTCCGATATATAATCCGGGCTACTAGCCCCCATCCGATACAATGAATTCACTAACGCAACCGCCAACCCCGCATTCTCACGATTCAAGTTATACGCCTGAAAATAAGCGGTCGTAGCAGAAGGATATTGTTCCATTCGAGTATAGCAATCGCCAATCGCACGGTATAAGACAGTATTATCCTCATTCTGAGCTTGCAATTTCTCATAGGCATCAACTGCTTTCTCATACTCCCCCAATTGGAAATACAGACGTGCCAACTGATAATTAGCGTAGAAGTTCGAGCTATCGGCGGATAATACCTGATGAAAATATCGCTCGGCATCCTCCGCACGGCCTAAGTTCGTCGCCGTCCGAGCCAAGATGTTTAAGATATCCAAGTTCGTCGTATCCATAGAAAAGCAAAGACGGTAATAGTCATAAGCCTTCTGATACCGAAGCATACCCTCATAAGCCTGCCCGATAGCGTTCATAATCTCATAATTCGAAGAATCAGCTAGTGTAAGGCTATCAGCATGAGCGATCACAGCCGCATATTGCTTACGGTTCACCAAGTCTTGCCAATTAAACTCTTGAGCATTTCCGGGAAAAATAAGGCAACAAAGTAACAGAACTGTAACTAAATTACATTTCGCATTCATATCTGTATATTTTTAAGATTACTGATTAAGCGACCAACATAGCCTCTATTCTTATTTCACTGTAACCGGAAAGTAATAGGCACCGTATATAAGACGCGGACCGCCTTTCCGTCCTGACGACCGGGAGTCCACCGGGGCATCATTCCGATGACTCGCAAAGCTTCCGCATCCAAGGAGGGATCTATTCCCCGTATGATTTTAGGTTCCACGATATTTCCTTTCTTATCTACCACAAACGAACAGATCACACGACCTTGCACTCCCGCTTCCTGCGCATCTGTCGGATACTTTATGCTTTGAGCGATAAACTTTAATAATTCACGATCCCCTCCGGGATATTGCGGCATCACGTCCACTACCGTCAAAGTCTCTTCCTTCGTTTCTTCTACCGGACTTTTCAAACGGAACGTAATCGGGACCGTATATTTCACGGCGACCGCCTTTCCACGTTGCATTCCCGGATTCCAGCGAGGCATAGTGTTTATTACCCTTACGGCCTCCTCATTCAATAAAGGAGTCACTCCCCGAAGCACCTCCGGATTATTGACAGAACCATCACGCCCGACGATAAACGAGCAGATTACACGCCCTTGCTCCCCGTTATCCTGGCTCTCTTTCGGATACTTTATATTCGTGGCTATGTATTTCAACAACTCCGCATCCCCACCCGGAAAACTAGGCATCTTCTCTACCACGGTAAATACTTGCTCGTTCATCTCACGGGATTTGGAAGATAAGGACAAATGGGTATTATTTGTCATATCAGCAGCCAAGACCTCTTGGGACTCCCTTCCTTGATAGCTGCATCGCAAAATCGCATTCGCAGGGACCTCCAAAGAGAAAGCCCCTTTCCTATCCGTGATAGTCCCCTCTTTACCGCCCTTCACCACAACTGATGCCCCGATCAAAGGCTGCCCAGTCTCATCAACCAGAATGCCCGTAGCCGTCACCATAGCGTTCGAGACCGTAGCCTCATTCGCCAGACGGACAGTCAAACGCGCTACCGCCTCGATATTACTTAACAGCATCAAGATCCCTACCAATGGAATAAATATCAGATATTTCGTACGTACGATACCCGGGCTCCGCTTCTTGTTCATCATCATAATCCGGTTCTTCAGATGCAGCACATTGAAACTATTATACAAAGTAGTAACGGACTGATGATGAGCCAATCCCAATAAATGGTATTGATAGCTCTTACTATCGTAACCAGACTGGATCACCGTGTTATCCGCCAGATACTCCAGATTATGCCTAACCTCACGCTTCAATAACCATACAAAAGGATTAAACCAGCAAGCCATACACATCATCTCGCTCAAGATCACGTCAATCGAGTGCCATTGGGATACGTGCGTACATTCATGTGTCAATATCTCATCCGTTTCCTTATCCGAATGACTCTCCGGATGCAAGAAGACCATACGGAAAAAGGAGAATGGTCCGGCGGCCTTCCGCAACGCATAAACCGGAGTTTCATGAATAACAACACGCTCACTGGTATGAGCCAACCATAAGATACTGCTTAATTGCACGAGAAAACGTCCGCATAAGAACGCTACAATCCCCCAATAAATAAACCCCAAAGATCCCAGCAACCATCCATACCAATCCACGGACGCCGCGGCATCCGCTTTCGCCGTCGCCTCAGGCAACATAGCGGAATACATATAAATCACGTCCACTATAGGCTCTTGTTGCCTTACCCAATCTTGGATGTTCAGCAAAGGATAAAACAGAGCCAAGCCAAAGAACGCCAGCAAGATCGCACGACGTAGCTTGAAGAACGTGTCCTTATAGAAGAACAACCGGTAGAAGGCGTAAAAGAGTACAAAGGCTACATTTACCTTCAATAAGTAGGCAAATTCCGGTGTCATGGTATGTGGGATTTAGGTTATTCTTTTCCTTTCTCAATCAAATCGATGATATCCTTTAGATCATCCGTAGAGATTTTCTGATCTTTCGCAAAGAAAGAAACCATTTCTTTATACGAGTTAGCGAAATAATTCGTTACCACGCCGCCAAGGAACGTACGTTTATATTCCGTTTCCTCTATCAAAGGACGGTATTCATACGTATTTCCATAACGTTTCGCCTTCACGTACTTCTTTCGCTCCAGATTCTTGATCACGGAAGCGAGCGTCGTATAAGGAGGTTTCGGGTCCTCGTATTTGGCCAGCACATCTTTCACAAAACAAGGACCGATCCGCCAAATCCAGCGCATCGCCTCTTCTTCCTGCATCGTTAGCTTCTCCATAAATCTTATCCTTTTATTTAATGTATATCCACAAAGCTACGAAATAGTCGTAAACAGCATGCGGAAGGCACGTTAATTAACATTAAATAAGAATCACAAGACCTGCAATCGTGAATTATTGCAACTTAAATGTGATCGGCACCGTATATTTCACGGCTACCGGCTCGCCTTTTTGGGTGCCCGGTGTCCAACGAGGCATCATTTGCAAGACCCGAACCGCCTCTTGGTCTAATGCCGGGGAGATTCCTCTAATGACCTTGTAATTCGTAAGCGTTCCATCCTTCGTTACCACAAACGAACAAATCACACGGCCTTGCTCCCCTTTCTCTTGGCTCTCTTGTGGATACTTTACATTCTTGGCTATAAATTTCAAAAGCTCCGCATCACCGCCGGGAAACTTCGGCATCACCTCTACTACCCTAAATACCTGCTCTCCATTTTCCAGCGTATCTTCGTCCTCCGCTTCCACCTGTACTTGCTCTTGTTTTTCTGCCTTTGTTACATCTGTCGGAACACTTTCTTCTTTTTGTTCCGAAGACTGTCCGCATCCTACGCACATCGCCAAAGCGAACAGGATGATCATTGTGTTCATAATCGCCTTTTTCATTTTCAATCCGTTTTAATGTTATTTATACCGTTATTACACATACTTACCAACCTCTAAGCATATCCGGATATTACGTTGGTTTCGCAAATATACGAAATACTCGTAATATAAATATAAACAATACGTTAATTAACACTAATAGCCATCAAAGGCATAGAAAAGATAAAAGAACACGATTATTTACCGAACAGTTAAAATACACAATATGCCCACTTTGCACGTAAATATTAGTATATGGCTGATATCTAAGCAGTTATACATACACGCCTATTACCGATCCAATTACTATCTATAATAAATCAGATTACTATCAATAGTAAATCAGATTTTCTATAGATAGTAACCATGAATACTATAGCTTCTATCGCTAGATTATTACAAGAAGTACAACCGAGCGATACATATCGAAGTCAGATAAGCGAATAAAACACAAAAACCGGATTGCCCTCCTCTCCTTTTAAGTCCAACTCCTGCGGAATCGTGATCGAGCGAAGCGATTTATATAAGTTTAGCTCATACGGGGTCACTACTTGTACCAGCTCATCTTTTATGACCCTCCCCCAGACCGGGAAATTCCGATAACTTCTCGTACCCTGCATGCCATGTTGAAGGTTCGCATCCGCCAGTTCATAGATAGAACCCGGCATCACACATTTTTCCACAAGTGTCTTTCCCGTCTTTTTATCTACAGAGGCTATATAATAGCCTTGGTTATACAATAAACGGAAATAATAATGTCCCGGAAACTCAATCATATCTTGCACAAAGATATCCTTGGGGTCCTTTTTTTCAATTCGCAAATTACTCATGTCCGTAACATCCAACGAACGAATCACTTCCGCATCCGAGTTTTTCAGATCAAGGACACAAGCCGCACTTATTCGATCCGCCGAGATACAGAAGACCGTATCATTACTACCGGTCTTAAACAACACAGAGTTTTGCGCATCAGAATAAGCGGGGGCGATACTTGTCGTGAACCCGCTCTTCTCATGGGGTAATAAAAAGGAATAAAAATCATTCTTGATCGCTATCGTATCCCCTTTCCTCGAAAATAGGCCTAATCCGAATCCTCCTCCGTTGAAAGGCTGAAAAGGGAATGATATGGCGGCGAAACGATCCTTTCCGATATGACGCATATAGATTACCGAATACTCATGGGTGGATTGTCCAATAAATTCACCTTCCAACGTATATTCCCAAACTCGATTATTACTAAATAAAAAAAGGCGATCATTACGTTCGTCCACTTGGATACATGGCAGAATACCGCTAAATTCACCCGGCCCCTGCCCTTCTTTTACCAACGTCCGGATAAAACGCCCTTGCCGATCGAACAGGACGATACGGGGCTCTTTTACGGGAAGCACATAGATATATCGATCTGTCACGGCATAATCATAAACTCCGTCTATCAACGAGGCATCATCCGTGGTCACCTCTAAAGGGACAAAAGTAACCCCCTTGATCTCATCGCCTAATCCCAATAGCCCCGGTTTATCCATCCCCCCTCTTATATCTGCGGTTAAAAGAGAGGACGCTTCCGTTGGCGAAGAACCGCATGACACGAAACAAAAAACGACAAAAACACTATTTAAATAAAACAAGATAGAGGCTAACTTTACACTTTTCATAACCATGCTTTTTTGCCTCCAAAAATATCCCGTATATCTCACAAATCACATGATAAATGAGAACAAAAATGAGAACAAACCTGCCAAGACCACTATAAATATATAATAATCAAAAGTTTGATATAAACTCCACAAATGCCTCCGTAGAACCTTCTTTCTTAAAAATCTTCCGGAATAGACGAGGACGAAGTACCGAACTATTATATTTCAATACCCGTGTGATCTGGTTGGCGGGAACACCGATTTTCGTGAGCATACAGGCCTTCAACTCCGTATCGGAAATAACAGGATATAGCTTTTTCAGCCGTAAGGTAAAGTCATCATAAGCCTTATTCAACAAAACCTCCAAAAGCTCCCAATCCTCAGAGATAATCTTGCCGGCATCCCGATCGTGAAACTTCTCATAGACCTCCGATTTCCGCAAGATCGCGACAGATAATAAATGCTTACTCTCCTTATTATGAATCGACTCGTTACAAATCTCCAGCCGTTGTTTTTCCAATTGTAAGGAAACCAACATCAACTCTTGATCCTTTTCTTCCTTTATTTTCGTAATTCTCTTTTCCAAAAGGGCGATTTGCCGTTCATTCCCTTCTTTTTCTTCTCGCATACGTTGTTGCTGGCTAGCAATCGAGCGTCGCAAGGCTTCTTCCCTTCGAAGAGCGTTTTCCTGCGTATTTCTCCATCGCCGATAAAGGAGGAAGCAAATAAATAGGATTATGCCGATAATAAATGCGTACAGATAACGCTCCTGTCCCCTTTGCGATAGCATCAATTCTTTCCTATATAAGTCCTCACGAACCGGCCTTACATCATACCGGGAAGTGATCTGATAAATCGATTCTCTCGCTGACAGCGATCCGATAGAATCCCGTAACGCCTCGTATTTCTTGACTTCCCCCAGTATCCGGCCTTGTCCGGCCGTATCATTCAAGAGCTGATATTGGGCACTCGCTTTTCTCAAAAAAGACATAGCCTTGCCATATAATTCCTGCTCGGCGTACAGCCTCCCTATCTGGTTATATAACCGTCCCCAAAATTCGTAATCCCAATTCCCTCCCTCATATTCCAACGCACGTAAATAGCATTCCAAAGCTAGGGACGGTTGATCCATATCCTCATAGACCTTCCCCCGGTAAAACCAAGCTTTGGGTGGCCAGTAACAGCCTCGTGTCGTCCTATAATAATCCGTAGCGATAGAGATTATGGAATCCGATGTATGCCTCAATCCCGCCTCATCCCGTGATTCGGTCCATAACAGACAATAACGGGCTTTCTCTCGAAGCGATAATCCATTGATATCCCTCACTTTCTCTAATAACACCAAAGCACTGTCCGGATGATGCGGAATCAATTTCTCTACCTGCCAGAACAGGTTGCCATGCTTGTCACTCCTATATGAAAAAAGCACAAGAACCAAGATCACGATCGTAAATAATAAGATCGTAAACTTGATCCCTATGGAAAAATGCCGTGGCCCATTCAAATCCTTACGCATATAGGCAAATGTATATAAATTATTCATAAGGAAAGCCTTTTCCTTCCGCATTATTCCATGTGTCGGGACACATGCCCTGACCTCTCCCATTAATGCAGAAATATTTCTTTAATCGTTTGCGCAATATATGGATTTAGCATACCTTTGCGTGATAATTACATAGTTTAAGTAGAAATTTCTAAATACAATTAAATAACTTAAATTATTATCTTATGTGGTTACTTAATTCTTCTATCGGGAAGAAGCTGATAATGAGTATATCAGGCCTCTTTCTTGTTCTGTTCTTATTGTTCCACCTGTCGATGAACGTGACGGCCGTTTTCTCCGGAGAGGCTTATAACATGGTTTGTTCGCTGTTGGGCTCTAATTGGTACGCTGTGGCAGCTACTCTCGTATTGGCCGCAGGCGTTGTGATCCACTTCGTGTACGCTATCATTCTTACCTTGCAAAACCGTAAGGCACGTGGTAACGACCGTTACGCTATCAACGCTCGTCCGAAAGGCGTGGAATGGGCATCTCAGAACATGTTCGTTTTGGGTTTGATCGTTATCCTGTTCATGCTGTTGCACTTCAGCCAGTTCTGGTATAAGATGATGTTCGCCGAATTGATCGGTCATCACGAAGTAGCATTGGGGTCAGCTATGGTATCTCCACAAGACGGAGCCGCTTTTATCAACTATTACTTCCAAGGTAATGCCGTGATCACCGTTCTTTATTTGATCTGGTACGTGGCTTTGTGGTTCCACTTGACTCACGGTTTCTGGAGCGCTATCCAAACAATCGGTTGGAATAACACGATCTGGATGAACCGTTGGGAATGTATCTCTAAGATCGTAGCTACGGTTATTTGCGGACTTTTCGCGATCATTACTATCATCTTCTTCCTAAACGGAGTAGGTGCTTAATTGCAAGCTACAGGTTTTATAATTAAGAACTTTTGAAATTAAATCATTATGTCTGAAATAAATTCTAAAATACCTCAAGGCCCGTTGGCTGAGAAGTGGACTAATTATAAAAATCACCAGAAATTGGTGAACCCCGCTAACAAGCGTCGTTTGGATGTTATCGTAGTCGGTACAGGTTTGGCCGGTGCTTCCGCTGCCGCATCTTTGGCAGAGATGGGATTCAACGTATTGAACTTCTGTATCCAAGATTCTCCCCGCCGTGCGCACTCTATCGCCGCTCAAGGTGGTATCAACGCCGCTAAGAACTACCAGAATGATGGTGACTCTGTTTACCGTTTGTTCTACGATACGATCAAAGGTGGTGACTACCGTGCTCGTGAGGCTAACGTTTATCGTTTGGCTGAGGTTTCTAACTCAATCATCGACCAGTGCGTGGCTCAAGGCGTTCCTTTCGCTCGCGAATATGGTGGTTTGTTGGATAACCGTTCATTCGGTGGCGCTCAGGTATCGCGTACGTTCTACGCCCGTGGCCAGACGGGTCAGCAGCTTTTGTTAGGCGCTTATTCAGCGTTGAGCCGTCAGATCGGTTTGGGTAAGGTTAAGATGTACACTCGTCATGAGATGTTGGATGTAGTTAAGGTAGACGGTCGTGCTCGTGGTATCATCGCCCGCAACTTGATTACAGGTAAGATCGAGCGTTACGCCGCTCACGCTGTAGTTGTAGCTACGGGTGGTTACGTTAATACGTTCTTCTTGTCAACCAACGCTATGGCATCTAACGGTTCCGCCGCATGGCAATGCTACAAGAAAGGCGCTTACTTCGCTAATCCTTGTATGGTTCAGATCCACCCGACTTGCGTTCCGGTACACGGTGATTATCAGTCTAAATTGACTTTGATGTCCGAGTCTTTGCGTAATGATGGTCGTATCTGGGTTCCGAAGAAACTGGAAGACGCTAAGGCTTTACAGGCAGGAACAAAGAAAGGTAAAGATATACCTGAGGCAGATCGCGATTATTATTTGGAGCGTCGTTATCCGGCATTCGGAAACTTGGTTCCTCGCGACGTGGCTTCTCGTGCCGCTAAAGAGCGTTGCGACGCTGGCTTCGGTGTTAATAACACAGGTTTGGCTGTATTCTTGGACTTCTCCGACGCTATCAACCGTCTGGGTAAAGAGGTTGTAAAACAGAAATATGGTAACTTGTTCGATATGTACGAAGAAATCACCAACGACGATCCATACGAAACTCCGATGATGATCTACCCGGCATTGCACTATTCAATGGGTGGTCTGTGGGTTGATTATGAATTGATGACTTCTATCCCGGGTCTGTTCGCTATCGGTGAGGCAAACTTCTCCGATCACGGCGCAAACCGTTTGGGTGCTTCCGCATTGATGCAAGGTTTGGCCGATGGTTACTTCGTATTACCTTATACAATCCAGAACTACTTGTCAGACCAGATTCAGGTTCCGCGTTTCAGCACCGATCTGCCTGAGTTCAACGAGGCAGAGAAGAATATCCAAGCCCGTATCAATAAATTGATGAGCATCAAGGGTAAAGAGTCTGTTGATTCTATCCACAAACGTTTAGGACACATCATGTGGGAACACATCGGTATGGCTCGTAACGCAGAGAGCTTGAAAGAGGCTATCCAGATGTTGAAAGACTTGAAGAAGGAATTCTGGAGCAACGTATTCATTCCGGGTAACGCAGATGACTTGAACGTAGAGTTGGAGAAAGCGTTACGTTTGGCAGACTTTATCGAGATCGGTACCTTGATGGCACATGACGCTTTAGACCGTGCTGAATCTTGTGGTGGTCACTTCCGTGAGGAGCACCAGACTGAGGAAGGCGAGGCATTACGTCACGATGACAAATTCATGTATGTCTCTTGTTGGGAATATCAGGGTGAGGATAAAGACCCTGTTATGCTGAAGGAAGATTTGAACTATGAATTCGTAGTTCCTCAGACACGTAACTATAAGAAGTAATCAATCATTGCAAAAATTAGAATCATGGATAAAGATATAAATATCACACTCAAAGTTTGGCGTCAGAAAGGTCCGAATGTAAAAGGACAATTCGAAACTTACCAACTTAAAAACATCAACCAAGGCACTTCTTTCTTGGAAATGTTGGATATCCTGAACGAGCAATTAATCAGCGAAGGTAAAGAACCTGTTGTTTTTGACCATGACTGTCGTGAAGGTATCTGCGGTATGTGTTCATTGTATGTAAACGGACATCCGCACGGACCGGCAACCGGAGCTACGACTTGCCAATTATATATGCGCCGTTTCAACGATGGTGAGACTATCACGATCGAACCGTGGCGTTCCGCCGGTTTCCCGGTAATCCGCGACTTGATGGTAGACCGTTACGCTTACGATAAAATCATTCAGGCGGGTGGTTTCACATCCGTAAATACCGGTGGTGTACCCGACGCAAACGCAATTCCTATTCCTAAGCCAGACGCAGAGATGGCAATGGATGCCGCTGCTTGTATCGGTTGTGGCGCTTGTGCCGCCGCTTGTAAGAACGGTTCAGCTATGTTGTTCGTATCCGCTAAGGTTAGCCAGTTGGCTTTATTACCTCAAGGTAAGGTAGAGGCTGCCCGCCGTGCGAAAGCAATGGTCGCTAAAATGGATGAACTTGGCTTCGGTAACTGTACGAACACACGCGCTTGCGAGATGGAGTGTCCGAAGAACATCTCCGTTAGTAACATCGCTCGTTTGAACCGTGAGTTCATTTGCGCTAAATTACAAGACTAATATTTGATTAGTATATCATGGAAAAGGCGTCTTTCTCTAAAAGAAAGGCGCCTTTTTATTTTTGTTATATGTTGAAAAACATAATTTAGCACTACAGATCTTGACAGGAATTGAAAAGTCCGTATATTTGCATCGTGGTTTTTTCATAATAGTATTAGATTTAAGGTTAACAAAGTTTGGTTAGGGCTTGTCGTGAGACAGGCTTTAATTGTTTATAGACCGACCTTTTAAACATGGACCACAAAATACTGCAAATAGAGATTGTTTAGCGTCATTTTATCGTCGATCTTTGCCTTTAAAGATCATATCGTATATGCTAATAAGTATTTTATTTGGCTTCTTATGTTATTTTCTCCGGGTGTTGATCAAACACAAGGAAAAAATCATGCGCCAGATAAGACAAATGGTAAAACAAAAATAAAATGGACAAAAAACGAACCACCAGTTCTTTCCGGGCAATGAGCACGGAAAGAAAACTCGAGTCGATCTTCCTTTTCGTAACAGGCCGATGCAACGCCAAATGCGCGATGTGCTTCTATGCCCAAGAAATGGATAAGAAGCAACCCGACCTCACGTTCGATGAGATCAAGAAGATATCAGAAACCGCCGGGCAATTCAACCGATTATGGATATCCGGGGGTGAACCTACCCTGCGTGAGGATCTACCGGAAATATTGGAGTTATTCTACAAAAACAACCATATCAAAGATGTGAACATCCCTACGAACGGCTTAAAACCAGACCGGATCGTCGAATGGGTAAAACGGTTCCGCCAGAACTGCCCGGATTGTAATATTAACGTAAGCCTTTCCTTGGATGGTTTCGGTACGACCCACGATACACAGAGAGGCGTACCGGGAAACTTCTATAAGGCACTGGAAACCCTGCGTAAGATACAGGAGAATTTCGGAGATGACGGCAAGGTCCTGAAAAATATAGCAACCGTTATCACGAAATACAATATAGACCAGGTAGAAGACTTCATGACTTGGGTATACGGACGCTTCCGTACCTCCACACATACGATTGAGGCCGCCAGAGGCATGACCCGTGACGATGGCGTGAAAATCCTAACCGAGTCAACGCTACGCAAAATACAAGACGACATATCCCCTATCTATTCAGCTTATGCGGATCGGATGGTAGCGGATACCACCGGCTTAAGGAAACCGATCACGCACTTCTTCTATCTCGGCCTTATACGTACCTTATATAATGTACGTGCCAGCAACATAGATCACCCAACCCCTTGGGGGATGGATTGTACGGCCGGGGAGACTACCTTGGTAATCGACTACGACGGACGTTTTCGTGCCTGCGAGTTACGGGAACCGCTCGGAAATATAAAAGAGTATGGTTGCGATATAAGCAAAGTGATGAATAGCGATGCGATGAAACAGGAAATAGCCGCTATCGGACATGGGTATAAAGCCAACTGTTGGTGTACGCACGGCTGTTGGATCACCTCATCCGTCATTTTCAATCCACGTAAGATGATTCGCTCCGTATATAAAGGATACCGGGAAACGAAACGATTGAATCATCCCCTAGCCATCAATGAGCAGAAACTACAAACGATGGAAACCAAATACCATCTGGATATCGAACGTTTGCGTCAACTGAATATCCGGTAAATAAGACCCTCATAGCCCATAAATAAACGTAGCATGAAAATACTATTAGTAACCAGAGGCTCACAAGGCGATGTCCTTCCTTATTTGGCCATAGCGGCCGAATTGGAAAGACGTGGTCATGAGGTGACCATCAATCTCCCTCAAATATTCGAGGAGACCGTTAAACCCTACGGATTTAAATACGTCTTGCAGCAGTTTGACGATATCGGCGGCATGATCGATAGCGCAGCGCAAAACTCACATAAATTCCGGCCGTTCCTTAAATGGATGCGGAACGTGATCGATAAACAGTTCGATCAATTGATTCCCCTACTAAAAGAGCATGATATTTTAGTATCGACCAACTCGGAATTTGCTGTCGCAAGTATCGCCGAGTATTGCAAGAAGCCCTTGATACGTACCGCCTACGCCCCGTTCTTGCCGGGTAAGAAGATTCCCCCGGCCGTATTGCCATTTCCCAAACCCAACCCGATCATCACTCCCGCTATCCTATGGAAGTTGATGAACCGGATGACCAATTTCATGGTCAAAGACACGATCAATAAGAACCGGGCTAAATACGGACTCGCTCCGATCCGCAATTTTGGCTATCACGCGGGAGAGCGTTCATATAATTACTTGCTTTTCAGCCAGCACCTAGGAAACGTAGATCCGGACTGGACGTTCGAATGGTCGATCGGAGGCTATTGCTTCAATGACACTTTTCAATATGATGAGAAGGCTTACGAGGAAATGATATCATTCGTCGACAGCGCTCAAAGCCCTATTATCTTTTTTACCCTCGGGAGTTGTAGTTCCAAGGATGGTAACCGTTTCAGCAAAGCCTTGGTCGATATTTGCAAGAAACATGATTATCGGCTCATCATCGGTTCCGGTTGGGCAAAGACAGGAATCACCTTACAAGCGGATAAACATTTATTCTTAATGAAGCAGCCGGTTCCGCATAATTTGATATTCCCGCACTGCGACGGCGTTATCCATCATGGAGGTTGCGGCACGACCCATAGCGTAGGAAGGGCGGGAAAGCCCCAATTAATCACTCCGTTGATTATCGATCAACCCTATTGGTCCTATCGAATCCACCAATTAGGGTTAGGGCCGGAAGGGGTTAAGATAGCGAAAGCGAGTGAGCAGGAGATCGAACGCAAGGTTTGTGATCTGGTCACCAATCCGCTTTACAAGAAAAATGCCGCTCATATAGGCGAGATGATCCAAAAAGAGGGAGGTATAAAGAATATATGCGACTCTATCGAAAGATTTCAATGAGGCATAACTTCCTATTAGATTTTATTACATGTTGCAAAACACAATTTAGCACTTAAACTATTGACAAATAACGGCAACTCCGTATATTTGCATCGTGGTTTTTTCATAATAGTATTAGATTTAAGGTTAACAAAGTTTGGTTAGGGCTTGTCGTGAGACAGGCTTTAATTGTTTTATAAGGTCTGTTTCCCACAAAGCCCTTGGTTACATCAGAATAATCCGATGTGTCAATAAAGTCGATATCTTGTCCTTTAAGACCTTCCCATTAATCGGTTTCGCCGTATAGGCATCAAATCCACTTTTAATAATCCGCTGCTCATCTTGGGCGAAAGCGTAAGCCGTCACCGCGATAATAGGTACGCTGGAAGAAACCTTACGAATCTCTGCGGTAGCCTCATATCCATCCATGACCGGCATCTTTATATCCATCAAGATCAATTGCGGTTTGTGCTGGTGAAATAGCTCCACAGCCTCCTTTCCATTCCATGCATGGATCAATTTATATTCAGGTTTCAATATAGACTCAAACAGGCGGTAATTACTGGAATTATCCTCAGCGATCAAGATCGTAAGCTCATTACGGGCGATCTTGTCCAAAGTAACAGGCTTCGGCTCTCCAGCGGGTAATAATTCTTTCTTCGGCTGAAAAGGCAATGTAAACCAGAACTTAGAGCCTTTCCCTTCCACGGAATCAACCCCGATCGTTCCTTTCATCTGGGTAACAATCATCTCACAGATACTTAAACCCAATCCTGTTCCTTGAGCGAAAGTATTCAGTTTCACAAAACGTCCGAAGATATCTTTCCGTTTATTCTCAGGGATTCCGCAGCCCGTATCCTCTACATAGAACCACAACGTATTATCATCCCGCAGTTTATAGCCAAATGAGATCGATCCTGTCTTCGTAAATTTCATGGCATTGTTCAGCAGATTGATCATCAGTTGAGACAAACGATTTCGATCCGTATAAATCACGCAAGGCTCCAGATAATCCAGAAATGAGATCTGTACGTCCGGATTCTTATTCTTCAAATGAGCCGATTGCTCCAAATCCCTCAATACAGCGTTAATATCCACATAATCATAAGTAAACTCCAAGGTACCCGCCTCGATCTTTGATAAATCCAAGATATCGTTTATCAACTGCAGCAATAGGGAATTATTATTCTCGATAATATCAGCGAATTCCTTCTTATCCTCAAGGTCATCGGTCGAGGCGAGGATATTAGAGAAACCTACGATCGCATTTAACGGTGTACGTATCTCATGGCTCATATTTGCTAAAAACGCTGATTTCAATTTATTCGACTCCTCCGCCTTATCCCTAGCCATTCGAAGGTCATGCTCCAATTGCTTACGCTCGGTAATAGATATCGTAGACCCGATCAACGCTTTCGGTTTACCGGAAGCATCATATTCAGCCATTACCTGTATCTCCTCCCACTCATGGCGATCTTCTCCCGGAATCAACCGCTCCAGACAATATTCTTTTCGTACTTTCTTTATTTTCCCATTACACAAATCATCGAAAGCCTTTTCCACGCAAGCCCTGAAAGACGGGTGTATCTTGCTGAAATATTCCTCCAACGAAACCTCATGGGTATGTATCTCGGCAGTCTCTATATTATCTTCCGGATGTACTTTCGACTCATAGATAATCTTCCCTTCAGCCAGATTATATCGCCACGGCAAAAGATCTGCCGCCTCTAGCGCCATGGCCAGCTTATGATTCATGGCTTTCAAATGCGTCTGGAATTTATGGATATCCGTAATATCAATAAAAAACGCGTCAACTACATTCTCTTCCGAGGTAGGCATGATGATAATCGTATAGTAAAGCCCTGTCGGCTCAAAATAATACTCATAAGTGAAGGATTTTCCACTCTCTAAAACCGTAGGCACTGCCGATAGGAGCAAAGGATAACTCCCGCCAATCAAATTTGCGATCTCTTTTCCACGCTTATTTACCACAAAATCTTTAGGAGCGATTTTCTCCTCGAAAGCATGGTTCACATCTAAAACCTGCACATCGATTTGCGTACCTTCCCGAATCAGCCGCTGCCGTATATAAGGTAACGGCATATTATTAAATAAATCACGATAACGGGACAACAACCTCAACTCTACTTCCTTCATCTTTTGTTTAGAACGATACACATAATGCCCCGCTAAAAACACTACTACCAGAAAGAATATCAGAAAGCCTAACAGCTGCATCCAATATTTTTCCAAGAAAGAGGGAGGCGCATTCAAATAGATCGCATCACGCGGGAAATTATCTTCATTAGATATCGCACTTATCAACGAAGCATAATTCAAGTATTTATGAGGATCATTTACCGTCGAAACCGGGATCTTGCCCATATCTTCACCGTTATAAACTTGTTGTAGCAAGGGAATTAGAGCAGTCTCAATCGTTTTAGTACTATTATAATATCCACCAATCGTATATCCTTCTTCCACGCCCATATCATATAAAGAAAAAACAGGATGCCTAGAAATGCCGTTTATACCTTGATACAAGGTACTATATAATAACGAGTGATTCAAGAAAGATTTCTCGGTAATCCACGAGTAATACATCACGGCCGTCGCTCGATGTGGATCTTTCTCCGACAGAACCGCCATTAAACTATCCATGGAGCAAGAACCCTCCGTATAAAAATCCACTTTCCCCTCAGGGAAAGAAGTTTCCATATGTTTCTCCATCTCATCCCGAAGCCATGTGGAGACATAACGTCTGTCGGATATGAAAATCAGACGTCTCAAACCCGGGATTAATTCCTTCACCAAGTCGATCGAACCTTTAACATAATAAGGAATAACCAACCCCGTAGCGTTATACCCCTTAACCGCCTCTTGTAAAGGAATCACCCTATCAGAGGAGTGCCTCTGATTAAAATAGCATTCATCTTCTGCCATTTCACCCGTTTCCGAACAGACCAGAGTGGGAATATCCCCCCATTTCTCCCGGATCTTATCCCGCATAAAAGCCCATCCATTTACGCCTAAGTAGATAATTCCATCCGGCTTCTTCTTGTTAGCTTCAAAGAAGACCTCTTGTTTCTCTTTTAATTTCTCTGGCGTATCAACCAACATCACGCTTATATGATCTATCCGGAGAGTGTACTCCTCCGGGGTAGCGAACTTCGAGATCATGTTTAATAAATTACCAGACCAACGTTCGCCATCCACATATGAATTTATCACCAATACATACGATTCCTCCTTGACCGGATATGAAGAACTCCCATAAGCCGGAGTCGGCATACCGGCTATCAAGCATAAAATCAATCCAAAATAAAGTATTATTGCCTTTAAATTTATAATATTTCGTATCATTCCCTACATTCCTCTATTGCAGTTGTAAAGACAAAGATATTCCTTAATTATCAACTAATCTTATCAAACTCGTTTTTTTATCAAGTTTTGGTGTCAAATTCACGTTTCTTACAAACTAAAGGCTTTTTTAATCGGGATTATTCGGTTATTTACCGATACTCGTATAGAAATCAGCGGTATTTACTTGTGTATAGAATGACGAACCCGTACATTTGATAAAAAACAAAAAATGGAACTTATGGATATGAAAGATTATGACATCGATTTTAAAGAGAAGAGGACAAACGGGTATCTGATCGCTACCTTATTTATCATTGTCGGTATATTATTTTTACTGCGAAATCTAGGAATGATAGATCCATCCTTATTTGACTTGCTTGTATCTTGGCCGATGCTGCTTGTCGTGTCGGGCATCTTTACGATTTTCCACCGTAATCCGGTAGGAGGTATGCTCCTCGTGGGCGTGGGAGTCTATTTCCTTTTCCCGCAGTTAAATTGGATCACGAACGATTTCTTACGTATATATTGGCCGTTAGGATTAATCCTGTTAGGATTGGTCATCATGCTGAAGCGGAAAGATTCTATCCGCACGAAAAAGCATAAACGTCCTTTTAACCATCCCCCTTTCGGGCACAGAAAGCCTAACGATGAGATCAACTACGAGACAGATAACGGTTTCGTATCGGTTGACACCACTTTCAACTCGGTAAGGCACATCGTACTGGACCCCGTATTCAAGGGAGCGGACATAGACGTATCTTTCGGCAACGTGATCCTCGATCTTAAAAAAACAACATTAGAGGCTGATGAAACCATCATAAACATAGATAGCTCCTTCAGCGGCGTAGTAATATATGTCCCTAAAGGATGGCTGGTTCGTCTAAAGGTTGATTCCTTCTTGGCTGGATGCCAAGACATGAGGGACCTGACAGAAACAACCGACATGACGCACACGTTATATATATGTGGAGACTTGTCGTTCAGCGGCCTTGAACTAAGAGACTAAACTCATCATGCAAGAACATCCTATTACAACATCCATATTACATAAAGGGCTGGGAAGCCTATTATTACTTTTAGCCATAGCGATCCAATGCGCATTATTAACTCTTTATGGCGATCTTCCGTTGAGCATCACTTTGGTCGATAGCTTACTTTCCATCGCATTGTTCGCCGTAGCGGGATATTATCTTTGGTATGTACAATGTACGTTACATATCATGCAAGCACGAGTGGCTTTCGCCGTACTCGTACAAATCGCTTGCATAGCCGGATGCTCGATCTTGCTACAAATATTCGGATTGGAAGATTGGGAGGAATTCTCGATCACGATTCCTTTTCGATTCCTGTTCGGCCTAATGGCATGGATCATTCTATCCCAATGGTATGCCAGCCGGGAAAGAAAGAGTGAGGCGGAACCTATCGGGAGACAAATGGAGGAAAAGACGGCACCTCCCCCGACTACCGTTCCGGAGGAGATTCTAGATCGTATATCCGTAAAAGACGGGACACGTATTCATATCATCCCGATAAAAGAGATATTCTATTTGCAAGCATGTGGCGACTATGTGACCTTATTCACCACTTCCGGTCAGCACGTAAAGGAGCAAACCATGAAGTATTTCGAGCGAAGCCTTCCTTCTCCGGAGTTCGTTCGTATACATCGCTCTTATATCGTTAATACGGAACAGATATTGCGAGTAGAACTATTCGGAAAAGAAACCTATCAAGTACGATTAAAGGATGGAACCTATCTTCGTGCCAGTAGCGCTGGCTATAAGCTACTCAAAGAACGTCTTTCCCTTTAGCAGTCCTATAAAAGGGACCTAATCATCGTTAAAATTAGAAGATTTTGATTGTAATATATAGAGTTTTGTGTTGTGTAACACTTTTTGGCAAGCATCGATATGTTACTTAACATATATTAGTTGCAAAAGACTTGACAAATGGTCTTGACGAACGTATCTTTGCAACGTGGTTTTTTCATAATAGTATTAGATTTAAGGTTAACAAAGTTTGGTTAGGGCTTGTCGTGAGACAGGCTTTAATTGTTTATAGGGGATTTGCCTCCCTAGATTTACATATAACTATAAAAAAACGGCCACCCCTAAAAAGAGGCGGCCGTAATTATTCTTAATGAAAGAACCTACTCTTTGACAATCCTTGTAACTTCCAAATCAAAGATCAAAGTCGTATAAGGCTTTATTATGACACTTCCCGAAGCACTCCTTCCAGCCGAACCGTATCCCATCTGTTGAGGAATCCAAATCTCCCAACGATCTCCTGGGTGCATATTCTGTAACGCTGTAGCAAAACCATCTACCATATCAGAAACAGTAAGCTCGGCAGGCTCTCCAGCCTCGAAAGAACGATCATCAAAAACTTCACCATTTATAAAAGAGCCTTTATAATAACATTCCACCTTGCTCGTATAATAAATCGGCTCCTTACTCTCCCCAGTCTTCAAGACCTTGTAAAGGATAAATCCGGCATTACTTTGAGAACTCAATTGCTCGAAACCCGGAACCAGCATCTGGGCTTGAAAAGCCTCCTCATTCTGGACCTTCCAAACCTCATCCACCTCTAGTGCCTCATCATCATCCCCACAAGAGGTGATCATGAGCACGCAAAACAACATCAACGCAATATGCCAGTACTTCTTCATTCGTTTACTCTATTACCTTTTTCAATAAATTCTTCATGCTCACCTTCTCCGTGATAATATCGTGAAGCTTATCGATGCTTACGCGCTCTTGCTCCATCGTGTCACGGAAACGGATCGTTACGCAATTATCCTTCAAGGTGTCATGGTCTACCGTAATACAATACGGGGTACCGATCGCATCCTGACGGCGATAACGCTTACCAATAGAATCCTTCTCGTCGTATTGGCAACGGAAGTCGAAACGCAACATATTTATAATCTCCTCAGCTTTCTCGGGCAGGCCATCTTTCTTCACCAATGGCAATACGGCCAATTTGATCGGAGCCAAGGCTGCGGGCAACTTCAATACCACACGGCTCTCGCCATTCGCCAACGTCTCCTCGCAGTAAGAACCCGCCATGATGCTCAAGAACACACGGTCTACACCGATCGAGGTCTCGATTACATACGGAGTGTAACTCTGGTTCAACTCCGGATCGAAATATTGGATCTTTTTACCGGAAAACTTCTCATGCTGACTCAAGTCGAAGTTCGTACGGCTATGTATACCCTCCACTTCCTTAAATCCGAACGGCATTTCAAACTCGATATCCGTAGCCGCGTTAGCGTAGTGAGCCAACTTCTCATGATCGTGATAACGATACTTCTCATCTCCCAAGCCAAGAGCTTGATGCCATTTCAAGCGAGTAGACTTCCATTTCTTGAACCACTCGATCTCCTCACCCGGACGAACGAAGAATTGCATCTCCATTTGCTCGAACTCACGCATACGGAAGATAAACTGACGAGCCACGATCTCATTACGGAACGCCTTACCGATCTGGGCGATACCGAACGGGATCTTCATACGGCCAGTCTTCTGCACATTCAAGAAGTTCACGAAAATACCTTGGGCCGTCTCCGGACGAAGATAAACCTTCATCGCTCCATCAGCGGTAGAACCCATATCCGTAGAGAACATCAAGTTAAACTGGCGAACCTCCGTCCAGTTACGAGTTCCGGAAATCGGGCAAACGATCTCGCAATCCAAGATCAATTGGCGAAGATCCTCGAAGTTAGACTCGTTCATCGCCTTGCTATAACGCTCATGGATCTCATTCCATTTCGCTTGATGCTCCAATACACGAGGATTCGTCTCACGGAATTTAGCCTCATCGAAAGCGTCACCGAATTTCTTTGCGGCTTTCGCCACTTCCTTATTCATTTTCTCCTCGATCTTGCCCAAATGGTCTTCGATCAAAACGTCCGCACGGTAACGTTTCTTCGAGTCCTTGTTATCGATCAACGGATCATTAAAAGCGTCAACATGGCCGGAAGCTTTCCAGATAGTAGGGTGCATAAAAATAGCGGAATCAATACCCACCACATTCTCATGCAGCAAAGTCATGCTATCCCACCAATATTTCTTTATATTGTTCTTTAACTCAACACCATACTGGCCATAATCGTATACCGCTCCCAAACCGTCATAAATCTCTGAGGAGGGAAATACGAAACCATACTCCTTACAGTGTGAAACTAATTTCTTAAATACATCTTCTTGTGCCATAATCTAATAATTTGCCAATTTTGTTAATATGCCAATGTGCCAATGATAAGTCCATCGGAGACCCGCCTGAGTGGCACATTAGCACATGGTCTCCTTTATGAGGTTACAAAGTAAATGATTTTTTCCGTAACTATAGAAAGTTTTGTATATTTACGACGTAAATCGTTAGTGTTTGCGCAAACAGTATAATTTAAACAAGATAATACCATGAAATCAGAAGAAATCTCACGCCGCTCGTTCCTTAAGCGAGCGCTAGCCTTATCGGCAGTATCGGCCATCCCGTCGTTCTGGACACCCGCCCACGGACGTGTTCTACCTACTTCCCCGCTAATCAGCGCTAATGACCGGGTAAACATCGCGTTCATCGGCATCGGACAACGAGGGGGCGAGATCGCCAAGGAATTGTATAACACAGGTTTGTGTAACGTAGTAGCTCTCTGCGACGTGGACATGGGAGCCCCTCACACGCAAGAGATTATCAACATGTTCCCGAAAGCGGCCCGTTTTCAAGACTTCCGCACGATGTTCGACCGGATGGCGGACAAGATCGATGCCGTAAGCGTAGGCGTGCCGGATCATTCCCACTTCCCGATCACGATCGAGGCGATGGCGCACGGCAAACATGTATATGTAGAGAAACCGATGGCCCGCACATTCCAAGAGATAGAGATCATGATGCGTGGAGCGAAGAAATACGGCGTTGTCACCCAAATGGGTAACCAAGGACATTCCGAGGCGAACTATTTCCAATTCAAGGCATGGAAAGAGGCTGGTATTATCAAGGATGTTACCGCCATTACCGCCCATATGAATAATCCGCGTCGCTGGCACGGATGGAACCCGAATATTAGGCATATGCCTATGGGAGAACCGGTTCCCGAGACGATGGATTGGGACACATGGATCGGCGTAGCTCAATATCATGATTACAACCATGACTACCATTTGGGACAATGGCGTTGTTGGTACGACTTCGGAATGGGTGTCTTAGGAGACTGGGGAGCGCACATTTTGGATACGGCACATGAATTCCTAGATTTAGGATTGCCTACAGAAATAAATCCGCTTTATTTGAAAGACCATAACCCGTTCTTCTTCCCGATGTCATCCACCCTTTTGTTTAAATTCCCGGAAAGAGGGAATATGCCGGCCGTGGATATCACTTGGTACGATGGACTGGACAATATCCCCTCCGTCCCGGAAGGTTACGGTGTTTCCGAGCTCGACCCGAATATCCCGACCGTAGCCGGCGGCAAGATACAACCGGCGAAGTTGAACCCGGGCAAGGAAATCTACTCGAAAGAATTAACCTTCAAGGGTGGTTCTCATGGAAGTACCTTATCTATCATCCCGGATGAGAAAGCGAAAGAGATGGAATCCCGCTTACCGGAAGTGCCGAAAAGCCCTTCAAACCATTTCGCAAACTTCCTGTTAAGCTGTATGGGTAAGGAGAATACTCGATCGCCGTTCTCTATCGCCGGCCCATTAAGTCAGGTATTCTGTCTCGGCGTATTAAGCCAGCGCTTGAACCGCAAGCTCGTCTTCGATCGTGACACGAAACAGATCACGAACGATCCCGAGGCGAATAAGATGCTGTGTGGTTTGCCGCCCCGCAAAGGATGGGAACAATATTATACCATTTAATTGTAAAATGGAGAATTGAAAGTTATTTGTTTATCGCTTTGACTTTCAATTCTCCCATATAATTTACAAGCCCATTTGCTACAATATCTACAACTATCCCTGCAATCATCTGGCCTTAGGATATTTAGTTCATGGTGGTAGATAAAAAACATCTACAATTATCTGGCTCTATCTACCACTATTTACTGCTATTTACCACTTTTCCTTCACCTAACACAACGATCCTCTACACTCACCATATAGCATAATCCAATCTCCTTTCAACATATATAAAATATTAGCATCTAGTCATTTGTAGTTTTTCAGCCTAAAAAACAAAAGTTTTATTATAGGAAAACAAAAGTTTAATAAGCGGAAAACTTTTGTTTCTCTATAGGGAAACTAAAGTTTCCTCAGTATGAAACTTTTGTTATCTCTAAGAGAAATGTCTTTTGCTTTTAATCCCGACGCTACGCTCTGCATTTTTTGTTATATTTATGGCAAATATAGAAAACCATAAGAACTAAAAGAATTTTCAAATTACCGAAGGAAAAGTACAAGGAGTGAGAACAACTACGGAAGGGGTCTTATTGTATAAGGGTATTTCATGAAGACCGGAAATCCGAACGAACAAGGATTGGACGAATAGGCACCCTATACGAAGGAAAAAACATTCGTGATGACATTCCATATCGAATAAAGTCATCACGAACGCCTTCAAATATACTCATAGGACTCCGAGAAACTCGACTGGGAGCTAGAAGAAGCCAATTCTTCAGAGACTAATTGAAGCAGATTGCCATTCTGATCATAGGACTTCGTGATCCGACGAAGCTCTATGGGTTTCTTCTCTGTCGGGAGAGAAGTATAAACCATGATCTCCATGTTCAATCCGTTCTCATTGCGGTACTCGCTATATCGGAGAACCTCGGACGTTTCGGGATCACGAATCGTTTCTTTTGTCAACAACCCTGTCTCATCGTATTCATAGTCCGTATAAGTAAGCTTCCGGCCGAGTTCGTCGTACTCAACTTTCCGTTCCAGAAGATTATTCTTATAAGAAAAGACTGTCACCTTGCTCTTGCCAATAACCGGATATTCAGTAATCTCCTTTATTTTCCGGCCTTGTTCATCATACTTATAATGAAGCGTAGACAAATTATGATACGTCTGATCTAGGTTTCTGTTGAAGTAAACTTCTTACGCCAAAAGACACCGAATATTCGTCAGATTCGTATCCTATGAGTGATTTGCCGTTAAAGCTTGAACTTATACCCAACCGTCAGACTCATCGTATTGTAATTGGCACCGACACTTCTTACCTCATACAGAGAGAAATTATCGCCATCGATCTTATAGTTACCGCCCTCATCACCTAGAGAGAGATCATACCCCAGATTCATCACCCAGTTATTCACCTCTATACCAAAAGAAGTTGTCAATCCCCAATCAAAAGAATTCACGTCTCGAAATGGATGATCGGCGTTTTCAGCCTCATCATATCCCGAATGGCCATAACCATAACTATATCCTAGGCCAGTAGATTTGGTATATTTACCAAGTGTCTCCGGCTTCTTCGAATACCCCATCGTAAACGAAGATCCCCAATTCGTATCATTCTTGACAGATACACCGGCATACATACCGACCGCTAAATGCATACGTACCTCTTTCGACACTTTCCATGAGAAATCAGCCATCACGGGCAATTGCAAAAAATGCTGCGTGATACCACCGGTCATCATCTCTTTCAAGACATGCGTAGCAGACTCCGTCGTTCTCGGATAATCTCCCAACGAATACCCTCTATTCGCATAATATAAACCGGATTTCAATCCAATCCATCCCGGTTCAAACTGGTAAGATACACCAACGCCTACCTTAACCCCCGCACGCCAGCTAGAGCCCATTCCTACACGATTAATCGCGGCGAATCCACCCTCCGGAGCAATCCCCCAACGTGATTGAGCGCTCACCATCAAGCCGCTCAAAGCGCATAACACAAATAAAATCAGCTTCTTCATATCATTATTCTTTTACATGTAAATATCAATTGTTATTGATAAGACAAAAAAGCCCCAAAAACCCCTACCGCCTAAATATCCATTTTATAAAATCTCTTTATTTAACGCAAACTCACCCTCGTAAAAGCCTCATTCTTATAAAAACTGCCGAATATTTGCTATATTTACACGCTGTTAGCAATTTGCCGTAATAGCGTTGTGTAGAAAGAACTGGATTTTATGAGACCGGAAGATAAAGAAGACGATTATATCGAGGATAAGGAAAACGAGGAAATTGAGGATATAAATAGTGATACCCAAGATAACGAGACTACGGAGGAAGAGGCGAATACCCATTCCGACTATAAAGTCCCGGGGAAAGGGGATACGCGTGTCACGACCTATCATTTGTCTGGGATGTACCAAAACTGGTTCCTAGACTACGCTTCTTATGTGATCTTGGAACGGGCCGTTCCGCATATCAACGATGGATTGAAACCTGTACAACGACGTATCCTGCACTCCATGAGAAGGTTGGATGACGGGCGGTATAACAAGGTTGCGAATATCGTAGGTCATACGATGCAGTTCCACCCTCACGGAGACGCCTCTATCGGAGATGCCTTGGTGCAATTGGGACAAAAGGATCTATTGATCGATTGCCAAGGTAACTGGGGTAATATCCTCACGGGAGACGGAGCCGCCGCTCCTCGTTATATAGAGGCTCGCCTTTCCAAGTTTGCCTTGGAGACCGTATTCAATCCCAAGACAACCCTTTGGCAGCTTTCTTACGACGGGCGTAATAAGGAACCGGTTACCTTACCGGTAAAATTCCCTTTATTGCTGGCACAGGGCGTGGAAGGTATCGCCGTAGGCCTGTCTTCCAAGATACTCCCCCATAATTTCAATGAGTTATTAGACGCTTCCATCGCCTATCTACGGGGAGAGGAATTCGCGTTATACCCGGATTTCCAGACAGGAGGCTCTATCGACATAGCCAAATATAATGACGGAGAACGGGGTGGATCGGTGAAAGTCCGTGCGAAAATCGGCAAGCTCGATAATAAGACATTGGTGATCTCGGAGATCCCGTATGGAAAAACGACCTCTACCGTGATCGAGTCCATCCTAAAAGCGAACGATAAAGGAAAGATCAAGATCAAGAAGGTAGACGATAATACCGCCAAGGATGTAGAGATCTTGGTGCATCTCGCTCCGGGGGTCTCTTCAGACAAGACCATCGATGCCTTATACGCCTTTACGGATTGTGAGATCAGTATCTCCCCGAACTGTTGCGTGATCAAGGAGGACAAGCCGCATTTCCTTACGGTCAGCGATGTGCTTCGCCACTCTACGGATCGTACGCTGGAGCTGTTACGGGAAGAACTCAAGATTCAGAAACAAGAGCAAGAGGAGGCCCTGTTCTTCGCCTCCCTTGAAAAGATATTTATCGAGGAGCGCATCTATAAAGATCCGGAATTCGAGAACGCCAAGAACATGGACGAGGCGATATCGCATATCGACCTTCGTTTAGAGCCGTTCAAGCCTCAATTTATCCGTGAGGTCACCCGGGACGATATCTTGAAACTCATGGAGATCAAGATGGGACGTATCTTAAAGTTCAACTCCGACAAGAGTAACGAGTTCATCGCCCAGACCTTGGAACAAATCGCCAAGATCAACGATAAGCTGGACCATATCGTCGACTATACCATCGATTGGTTTACCATGCTGAAAGAGAAATACGGCAAGGCTTACCCTCGCCATACCGTGATACGCAATTTCGACACGATCGAGGCGACCAAGGTCGTAGAGGCAAACGAGAAATTGTATATCAACCGTCAAGAAGGTTTCATCGGCATGGGACTGAAAAAGGACGAGTTCATATGTAACTGCTCGGATATAGACGATGTCATTATCTTCTATCGCAACGGTACTTATAAGATCGTCAAGGTAGCGGATAAGATCTTTATCGGTAAGGATATTCTATATGTCAACGTATTTAAGCGTAACGACAACCGGACGATTTACAACGTCATATACCGGGACGGTAAGTTCGGATATAATTACATCAAACGCTTCGCCGTCACAGGCGCTACACGCGATCGGGAATACGACCTGACCAAAGGTACGGAAAACTCCCGTGTCCTTTACTTCAGCGCAAACCCGAACGGAGAGGCGGAGACCGTCAAGGTAATCCTGAAACCCAAACCCCGGCAGAAACTACTCGTCTTCGAAAAGAACTTCAGCGAGATAGCCATTAAGGGACGGGGTTCTCAAGGTAATATCCTGACGAAAGCGGAAGTGCACAAGATCAGCCTCAAGCAGAAAGGCTCTTCCACCTTGGGAGGCCGGGAAGTATGGTTCGACTGGGACGTACTCCGGTTAAATTACGATGGGCGGGGAGAAGAGCTAGGCGAGTTCCACAGCAACGATCAGATATTGGTGATCCTGCCGAACGGCGATTTCTACGTCACGAATTTTGACCTTAGCAATCACTACGAGTCCAATATCATGGTCATCGAGAAATACCAGCCGAGCAAGATATGGACTGCCGTATTATACGACGCGGATCAGAAATATTATTATATCAAACGATTCCTGCTGGAGGTAAACACCCGGAAGCAGAATTTCCTAGGAGAGAATCCGAAGAACCGCTTGATGTTGCTTACGGATGAGGTCTATCCTCGTATCGAGGTGATCTTCGGAGGCCACGACGCCTTCCGGGAGGCTCTCGTCCTCGATGCCGACGAATTTATCGCGGTGAAAGGCTTCAAAGCCAAAGGTAAACGAATCTCTACATTTGAGGTCGAGACAATCAATGAGCTGGAACCGAATCGCTTCGTCCCTTCCGAAAACGCATCGGAATCAGACGATACCGAAGGCAATGAGGAGGGAAACGACACTGACGACGGGCAGAGTACCACGGATATTATCGATGAAATTACGGGACAGATGAAATTGTTTGACGAATAACCTATGAAAGCTATCACCTGTTTGATTGGTTTGTTCCTGCTGTTTCTCGCGTCACCGGCCAAGGCCCAGTCCGATGGAGACGAGATCCCTTGGTCTATCAACAGCGGGACCATGGTCGGTATAGGAAGCTACAACCTAATGGACACCTATTTATCTCCCAGCATGGAAGACAAGAAATATACAGGCCCCGGATTACGGGTAATGAATGAACGGATGAAGAGGGTCCGACTGGCAAACTATCGGGTATCCAGACAGCAAATCATAAGCGTCGATCTGGCTAGCACGGATAATGCTGCCTCTACCGCTACGGATTTCGCGGGCTTTATCGATTATACGTTGGGTTACCATTATCATTTGCCCACGGTATTGCCGGATTTAAAGCTTCTGGCGGGTGGTGCCGTGCATGGCATGGGTGGTTTTATATACAATACCCGCAACGGAAATAACCCGGCCTCGGCGAAAGCGGATATCGATTTGAACATCTCCGCCATGGCGATCTATAAGTTACGCGTCAAGGAATATCCTATGACGCTGCGCTACCAGTTCACGATCCCCTTCGCCGGTGTTTTATTCTCCCCCCATTACGGGCAATCGTATTACGAGATCTTCAACCTAGGGAATGCTTCGGGAGTGGTGCAATTCAACTCCTTCCATAATAAATTCGCCATGAAGAACTTTTTCACGGTAGATTTCCCGGTTTGTAATTTTACGATACGGGCAGGTTACCTAAACAGCTCTTACCGTACGGATGTCAATGGGATACAGTCTCATATAATCTCTCACTCTTTTATGATCGGCCTCGTGAAAGAATTTATCTCTTTCGGAGGAAAACGCCTAAAGAATACCCAGCGGTTCAGAAGCGCTTATTATTAAAAGGAAATCAAATGAAACGATACCTTATATATATATGTATATCTCTCGGATTCCTGTTTACCGGATGTGAGAAATCGGACGAATACGTGGCTTCCCCTCAGGAGAACTTTGAGGCGCTTTGGAAAATATTGGATGAGAATTACTGCTTCTTCGAATACAAGGACATTGATTGGAACGAGGTTCACGACCGTTATAAGACGCAGATAAGCGATACGATGAACCAATACGTCCTATTCGACGTATTAGGCGATATGCTAAACGAGCTGAAAGACGGGCATACCAATTTGATATCCACCTTCAACATGTCCCGCTATTGGGATTGGTACCTCGATTATCCGGATAATTTCGACTCGGACATACAAGAGAATTATCTCGGAAGGGACTACTCGATCGCCGGAGGACTTAAATACACGACATTGAGTGACGGGCAGATCGGGTATATTTACTACGGTAGCTTTTCCAGTTCGGCCGGCGAAAGCGGTTTGGATCACATATTCTATCAATTCAAGGATTGCAAAGGTTTGATCTTCGATATCCGGGATAATGGCGGTGGCATGTTATCAAACGCCGATCGCATCGCTTCCCGTTTCTTGGAGGAAAAGATACTGACCGGCTATATCCAACATAAGACGGGTAAAGGGCACGATGACTTTTCCGAGCCTTATCCCCTTTATCTCTCACCTTCCGAGCGTATCCGCTGGTTACGCCCTGTCGTGGTCTTAACGAATCGTCATTGCTACAGCGCCGCCAACGATTTCGTGCAGAAAGTACGCATGATGCCTTATGTGACGACGATAGGAGATCGTACCGGAGGCGGTAGTGGTTTCCCCTTCAACTCCGAGTTGCCCAACGGCTGGGGTGTCCGTTTCTCCGCCTCTCCCATGCTGGATGTAAACAAACAGCATACGGAATTCGGTATCGATCCTACATATAAGGTTTCTATGACCCAAGAAGATATCGAGAAAGGTAAAGATACGATTATCGAGGCGGCGATCACCCACCTCTTGTCCGAGACCGAGAAGAAATAAGGTTTCGCTAAAAAAACAACGCAAATATTTGCAAGTTTATAAAAAAGCATTACCTTTGCACACGATTCCAATGCGGCTGTGGTGTAATTGGTAGCCACGTCAGACTTAGGATCTGATGCTTCACGGCGTGGGGGTTCGAGTCCCTTCAGCCGCACAAATCCAGAAATCCTTGTAAGTTCGCTTACAAGGATTTTTTAGTATAGATAAACCTCCTCCATATATACAAGCACTGTGCAGATCAAGGATTACAAACAACATCCAAATTGTTAATTTTAGAAGATTTTGCGCATATTCTGTATAGTTTCAAATTCAAAAACATTTTTTACACCGGACTGGCATATTGTTTAACACAAGTTATACTCAAAACCCTTGACAAAGGGGCTTTACAAGCTTATCTTTGCATTGTGGTTTTTTCATAATAGTATTAGATTTAAGGTTAACAAAGTTTGGTTAGGGCTTGTCGTGAGACAGGCTTTAATTATTTATAGGGGTTTCGTTCGTTTATAGATGCTTCCCGGCATCGATTTTATCTTTCCATCCAGTTCCAACTCAAAGAGTATTGAAGACAATTGATGTATCGGAAGATTCAAGGCTACGGACAATTCATTGACATGAGACTCCTTTCGCGTTTCCAAGAACGACAAGATCCGTTCACTCTCCTCGTTCTCCGGAAAC
>ULVU01034952.1_pt1 | contig 141225 bp, 125 predicted proteins | sample 1959731 | NCBI WGS metagenome assembly ULVU01 (sample SAMEA4835794, study PRJEB28245) | human gut metagenome | biome: gut microbiome; material: fecal sample | place: Denmark | collected 2008 | reverse complement strand
ATAGTTAACCATATTCAGTTTTCTTATTATAGTTCATATTTCTTTCTTTTTGACAGGGATATAAATATCTGTGATTAGTTCCGAAACCGGAGTTTTTTCGGGTGTATTGATATAAGTCTCAAAAGTAAATGGTTCTCGCAAGCTATAATCATTTGCAGGTAGCCAATCAAGATAAATATAACGATATACCCTATTCAGTTCATGATATAATCCTTTAAAACGAAATATAGCATATTCACCCGCAGGAACTTCATAAACACCGAACCCCTTCGGAATTTTAAATGATTGTGGTAATGTTACTCCAACCATAAAACGACTTTGTTCTTCAAGCGTGATAAAAGGATAATCAAGAGTCAGGCTTACATATTTACATCCTTTTGATAATAATCCATAGCTTTCAGAAAATTGTAGCACCTGTTTCCATAAAACAGAAAAACTATGGCTGACATGATGTGTTCTCTCTAATTTTAAATATGCAATCCGTGTATGAGGCACTCTTTCAATACTTGGTTCAATCTGTATTGGATTCTTGCCTTCAGAACAGGCATTTGAATGTCTTTTACGAAATTCAGGTATAGAGCAATTAAAATAGTTTTTGAATGCCCTTGAAAGAGTATGTTTATTCTGATAATTGATTTGACTAAGAATTTCGGAGACACTTACATTGGTGGATATTAACTTAAAAGCAATGTACTCCAATCTTAATCGTTGGATGTAATTCCCAAGGCTATCACCGCAAACTGCTTTAAAAAGTCGGCGGAAATGATACTTGGAAATGCATACAATTTGGGATAACTTTTCAGAATCAAGGTCATCAAATAAATGACAATTGATATATTCTTGAACTCTGATCACTAATTCGTATTGTATGTGAGCGGTATTAATTTTTTGCTTCCATCTTTTAATTTCAGGTAACCGTCTGGACATAATTTCTCTCAACTCCGACGAAGTATGGCGTATGCCGACTTCTTTATAGTATTCTTCGGGAAAAAGTCCCCAAAGGTAGATAAGATAATCCATTGAGAAGTCATACAGTTTAACTCCATTTTTCAGACAGTAATCACAATATTCCTCATTTTGGTCTGCCTTCAGATTGGTATAATCAATATCCAAAGGTATTCCGCAAGTCTGGCAATATTTTGTTTCAGAATTGATGTTCATAAGTTTTTTATTATTGAGTGCAAAGTTAACCAATATGTTATGCAAAAAGTTACCATAAATAGCCTTCTTTCGTTTTAATTTGCTTTTTATTGGTTCTGCATATCTCCCCACGTAATTTGAATGCGTTTTTGCTCTCATGCTCTAACAATTTGTCTGCATCCCTTTATTCATCGTTGTTTCAAGTATGGTAGCAAGTGTGGTAGCAGGTATGAGAGCAAACGTTTGCTCTCATACCTGTCTTGTGTCTATGTTGTCAATTCTATCCTAATTCTTCTCGTGCAAACTGCAATTATTATCTTCATCGCATTCGGTGGTTATTTCTGTATGTTTCCTCGGAGGCGTTAGTTTCCTCGGAGGAAATGCCAGTCCCTTTAAAAGGAACGGTCGTTTCCATTAAAAGGAACGCCTGTTCCCTCACCGGGAAACGACAGGTTCCATTATAAGAAATGATAGGAAGCATTAACTCATTTATTGATCAATAATACATGAGTTATCAGTCTTTAATACCTGATTTCTCAACTATTAATAGCTTAAAAATCAAACGTTAATAGTTGACACATCAGATATTAACATCCTGTATACCAAAAGATAACATTACAAAAACGATATTAATCAAGACGAGATAGAGTGAGAGCAACCGTTTGCTCTCATACTTGCCACCACGCTTGCTACCACCCCTAAAACATCGATGAATAAAGGGATACAGATGAATAGTTAGAGCATGAGAGCAAAACTGTTATCTAATTCCTTATGGTGCGAACAGAAAAAAGGGACTCTTTTTATAAGAAAAAAAGAGAAATCACTGTTATGTGAGACACTGTCCACAAACTATTCGAAATTCTTTCGATAAGTACATCCATTTCTCCATTCCGAACATCCGTAAGCTGTCTTCCCTTTAATGATGGTTCCCTTACCACAAACCGGACACGGTTGTCCGACAAAAGTATCTGCATTACCTGTAGCCGGAGCAGAGGCAGGAGCAGAAGGAATCGAAGCAGGAGACGGAGAAGATGCAGGAACTTTCGATTCTGCTTTCGCCTTCTTTTCTTTGGGAGCACTTGCTTTACGCTCACGCTTCTTAGGTTCTTTCTTTGCCTTTTCTTCCGTTTGGGCAACTGCCTCCTGAATAGTGATACGTCGGTTCGTATTATCTGAAAGTACGCTCATCACGATTTCAGATACCATTTGCTTCAGTTCTTCGAGGAATTGACGGGCATCGTAAGTCTTCTTTTCAATCTCACGTAGTTTCTTTTCCCATATACCGGTCAGTTCCGCAGATTTCAGCAGTTCTTCGTGGATGATCTGTACCAGTTCCACTCCCGTAGGGGTGGCTATCAGGTTCTTTCTTTCCTTGCGGATATAGTTTCGCTTGAACAACGTCTCGATAATGGCGGCACGGGTAGACGGCCGACCGATACCATTCTCCTTCAGAGCATCACGAAGTTCGTCATTATCCACCAACTTTCCGGCTGTTTCCATCGCACGAAGCAATGTTGCTTCCGTATAAGGTCTGGGCGGTTGCGTCCACTTCTCATTCAAGTCCGGAACATGAGGACCACTTTCCCCCTTGACAAAAGCAGGAAGTACATTTTCATCCTCTTCCTCTTTTTCTTCGGAAGTATCTTTCACATCTTTGGCAAAAACGACACGCCATCCCGGCTCCAGAATCTGTTTGCCGGTTACTTTAAATTCTATCTTGTCCACTTCGCCCATCACGGTAGTGGTAGAAATCTTACAATCGGGATAGAACACCGCTATAAAACGACGGGCTATCAGGTCATAGACACGACGTTCCATATCCGTCAGATTCTGTGCATAAACGCCTGTAGGGATAATGGCATGGTGATCTGTTACCTTCGAATTATCAAATACCTTTTTCGATTTAGGCAATGAAGCACCTGCCAAAGGAGCAGTCAGCACCTCATAGTCCCGAAGGCCTTTCAATATTCCGGGACACTTCGGATAAATATCGTCACTCAGGAAAGTGGTATCGACACGCGGATAAGTAGCCACTTTCTTTTCATAAAGCGACTGAATCAGCTTCAGCGTTTCATCAGCGGAATAGGCAAACTTCTTATTACACTCTACCTGAAGGGAAGTCAGGTCGAACAGACGCGGAGCATATTCCTTTCCATCCTTCTTGCCGACATTGGTGACAATGAACGGAAGGTCTTTTATGCGTTCCACCAGCGCTTCTCCCTCCTCCCGGTTGGCGATAGGGTCGATGCCGGGATTGTCTATCTTCTTCTTTCCGCCACTCTTTTCTTCTTCCGCAGCAATTTCTTCATCGCTTTTACGGATCAGAGCAGAAAAGGTGGTATCACGATAATTTGTTTTCAGTTCCCAGTATTGTTTCGGCTGGAAGTTGGCGATCTCCAGTTGGCGGTTGACAATCAATGCCAGCGTAGGAGTCTGCACACGGCCGATGGAAAGCACTTGTTTGTTCTGACCGTATTTGATAGTATAAAGACGGGTAGCATTCATTCCCAGCAACCAGTCCCCCATTGCACGGGAAAGTCCCGCTTCATACAGTGATTGAAAGTCGGACTGATCCTTTAGTTTGGCAAATCCTTCGCGGATCGCCTCTTCTGTCAGCGAAGAAATCCAAAGACGTTTCACCGGACAGCGGGCACCTGCCTTCTGCATCACCCAACGCTGGATCAATTCTCCTTCCTGGCCGGCATCACCGCAGTTGATGATTTCATCCGCATTCTGCATCAGTCCCTCGATAATGTGAAACTGCTTTTCGTAAGTAGGGTTCTCTATCAGCTTGATGCCGAACCGTGGTGGAATCATCGGTAAGCTACCCAAGTTCCATGATTTCCAGTTAGGGGTGTATTCATGCGGCTCTTTCAAGGTACAAAGATGACCGAATGTCCAGGTTACCTGGTATCCGTTTCCTTCTATATACCCTTCTTTTCTTGTATGAGCGCCGAGTACTTCGGCTATATCACGTGCTACAGACGGCTTTTCGGCTATGCAAACTATCATTTTTTCTCTTCTTGTTTTTATACTAACAGTCTACAAAGTTACATGATTATTTCTCACTGACCGCATAAAGACGAAAAAAACAGTAGCATGGCTCATTTACGATAGCCCCCGTACAATGACTTTCGGGTCATCATACGAGGGCTTCCGGATATTACCAGTCTTTCTTAAACGCATAATAATCTGCTGCCGCCTTTCTAGTTTCCATATTGGAACTCCACATATAGGAACCGTCACCTATCATTTCCGGGTCGGGATTCATATCATACAGCATCATGGTGGCATACATCATTGTACCCACTACCACGCCTTCTTTTCCATAATCCATATATGGCATATCACCAAAAACATAGAATTTATTGTTGATCACCGTTTCTCCGTCGCACAACATCATCAACTTTTCATCGACTTCCATCATCTCATCTTCAGGCAATTCCATCATTTCCGGTATAAAGACCGAGGCATACTTTTCCATCGGTATGCCAAGTATCGGTTTCAATTCTGCATCTGCGGCATAAGGATTCAAAAAGTCGGTGAGCGAGCTCCAAGCATAATCCAGATAGTCTCCGCCACGTATCCCTGCCTGTTCCTCACAAAGAGACTGAGTCGTTTCACGGGTATCGACCATCGTCAACAATTTGTCGGGCATGCCCGTTTTCAATGCTTTTATCAACTTAGCATACGAGGTATCGTTGACAGGGGATGCTCCTTCCTTTTCGTAGCCGGCTCCTTCATCCCACAAGTTCACCCCGTCCAGTTTGAAAGTGGCGACAGCGGCCTTCACCTGTGCGACAAAGTCATTGATCTGACCATCCGACAGATTGGCAAATCCCAGACCGGTACCTCCACCTTTGATTACCAGACAGACTTTCATTCCGGTCTGCCTCAACGGCTGAAGATAGCGTGCATTGTTTTTCAGGACATGCTCCATATCCAGCGTATACGTCAGCATGGCACGTCCTTGCGTCTGTGTCAGAAAAGCTGTGCGGACGTTTACTATATCTATGGTAGGACATCGCAGTACCAATTCTTCTGTCCACGGGTTAAAATAGAACTTGCTCACTGTAGATATATACTGGTCGGCTATCAGTGGATTCATGACTTCCGTATCTACATAAGCAACAGCCAAAAACTGCTTTCCTTCACGTGACGGAGGCACGATCGCAGAAATGATATATTCTACCTTTCCATACATTTCACCTGTCGCTACATCCGTAGCAAAAAATGGGAACAAGACATCCTCTCGCCCGAGATTTTCATTTTTAAAAAGGAGTTTAACTTTCGCAGACTGACGTTCACCGGCAGCAATAGTCACAGTCGTCTCACGCCCTCCGTTTATCAGGAAGTTATCGGCCAAAGGAATGGATATTCCCTCTATCGGATCGACAGCGTTGGCGGATACCGTCATATTATGCTCTTTCTTGAAGTCTATTACATACTGCATGGCATACGGCGATACATATCCGCCTTCGTCCGGTTCCAGATAACGTTCATCCATTGCGATTTTCAGTGTCAGATCCTTTTCTGCCGGCTTGCTCAAAACAAAACAGACTTCATCTTCGACTCCTGCATCGGTCATACCTCGATTTTCTTGTTCCGAACTCCCTGCTATAAGTTGTATGATCGCATTTCCCGGCGAAGTGGTACTATTAAAATACCCCAAACTTGTTACAGTTTCTTCCGGCACGGTCGACTTGTCGTGTCCGACATCGGGATTAAGCAGTGCAGCGTCTTCCTCACAAGCGGTCATCACCGACAGAAGTAACATTCCGACTCCTATATATGATAATATTCGTTTCATAATTATGTTGAGTTAATTAGGTTATTGTTCTTGATTCACTTTAGGCACTTCGATTCCGCTAGGCCATAGTTCCGCATCGGTCTTGGGATATGTCTCCACGTGCGTTGCATCTTTCCAGTAAGGAATCACTTTCGCATCATTTCCGTTGCCTGTACGGTCGGCAATGGTCATTCCCGTGCCTTCGTCAAACTTCCAGTATGCACACAGGTTCGCTTCGGACTGCGGTTCGGGAATATCATACATATTCTTGTAGATTTCCTCCTGTGTCCGTGCTACCTTCCAGATACGGGCTTCGCAGATTTCTCCGTCCAAATGACGGCTCGGATCACTCGACTCTCCGTAAGAACGTCCGAAGTAGAAATTGAAATCACCTCCGTTACCAAATTCATTATCCGCTGCTTTATCTCCCAGATTAAGAGTGGTCAGGTCGGACTTTCCATGATTGTTATCTATGTGCTGTAACTGTCCGTTTACATAGAAACAGATGGTCTTTGCTGCCAAATCCCATGTCAGGGCTATGTGATACCATTCTCCGGCCGTCAGTTGTTTGCGCTTGTCCTCACCGGGGAATTTGCCTACCGGCGTCTGCACTTGCAGCTGCTGGCGCGGGAAACTGGAATCACCAAAACGCATACATAAATATTGTTCGATTCCCATAATAGAGGAAATCTCTTTCTCAAACTGATTGACCCGAACGATTACTTCCATCGTAATAGCAGTCATATTATTTACCACATCGGCTGTCGGACTCCCCTTGTCGAATCCGGGAACAGCCACATATACATTTTTCAGATTGATGGCAGTAGTAATGGCACTCGACCGCCGGACCAGATAGTACATAGTACGAGAGCCGTTCATCAGTCCTACTTCATTCACTCCTTCGATAGTCAACGGACAAATATAGGTCGCGTCAATTTCCAGTTCATCCAGTCCGGTGAATTGAATAGCCGCTTCCGATGAAGTCGTTTTTCCTGCCGGAATGGTGACGGCTTCTGCTGTCAGCTTATAATGCCTGGCGGGCAATACTTCATACTGAGTATCATTCTTTGCATTGTACGCATCTGCCAGAGAAGGGTTTATCTGTAAGCGGACGGTTACGTCCACCCCAACCGGATAAGTCAGCTTGGCGGTAAACTTCTTGGTCTGCTCCGTCACTCTCCGGTTGAAAGTGAACGATTCTACATTACGAATCTCAGCCACACTAAGATATGCAGAATTATCAAACGGGGAATGATCACTATAATCCGTATTATCGCAGGCGGTAAAGAGCATTGTCCATACACAGCCTGTCAGTAAAAAGAATTTTCTCATTGTTTCCTCCTTACTTTATTTACCCTTTGCGGGGTTCAGCTGCTGAATAAGCCCGCGGGTTTGTTTATAAATAATGTCACTGTTATAATAGTCAGTACCTACATCGTAGATACCCACTCCCGCCAGTGGTCCTGCATTTTGGGCAAAATATGCCGCCCGATTCAGAGAAGAATGAACTGTCTTGTCATTGTCGGTCACTGTACGCCCGTGTACACTTCCCAACATCAGACGTTCGGCGCTTACTCCCCAGTTCAAAGCATGATTGATGGCCATTTCCAGATCATAATCATCGGCGGCTGCGGAAACATCGACGATATAGTAATCGAATACGCTGCGCTGTGCTTCGGACACCAGCAACGGAGTTCCTTCGAATATCAGCAGGCAGTCTGTCTGCCCCAAAGCATCCGCCAATGTTTTCACCACAGACTCATCTACGGAAGATGCGGAAGCTAATGCCACACCGTCAAACGTTCCGGCACGTACGGCATCAATGGCAGCAGAGAGAGCAGCGTTCAGCCCTTCGGCAGCCGAAGCGTCAACATAATACAGTACCCGTGTTCCGTAGTCAGTACGTACCAGTTTCATATCTTCACGGTCGAACCCGGAAAGACGGCCGGCATTGCGCATGGATACCAGATCGATACTGTCCGGCAACGCACGCAGGAAGTCTTTCTCACTGGACGATACTTCCGGCGCATTGTCCAGCCGTGCATAGACCAGTGCGTGCTTGGCGGCCTTATACGCCCGCAGCTTCTGGGTATAAGCGGCATATTGCTCCGGATTCTGTTCCTTGAACCCGTTTATCTCACTATCATGAATTTCCATCTCCGTCCAGTCATCGCAACTGACAGGAACCATCAACAGAAAGACAGACAGTAAACACAGATTTAATATTGGTTTATATTTCATAATCTCATTGATTTAAGAGGTTCTATAAAGTTCATTATTAATTCCCCGAATGATTTTTCACGTCCCACCAAAGCCGTGTTCCGGCAGCATCGGGTCCGTTCAGCATTTGTACGGCTTGTCCGATGTAGGTCGGATTCGAGTTATACTCATCGGCCGGGAAAGGCAGACGGCGGGGGCCTATAGTTACGTTAACACTGTTGTTGGGGTCTTTATTTTCCACCACAGGCAGCAGTTTGGGATAACCCGTACGACGGTGCTCAGCCCATGCTTCCACTCCGAGCGGAAAGATGGCAATCCACTTCTGAGTGATAATACGTTCCAGATTCTTTTCAAAGTTAGCGGCACCCGGTTCCCAGGCTATAGTAATAGTGCTTACGGCATCATGGCTGTATTCTCCCATCGGATCTACATAGTCAGCGGGAACTTTCTCATCATCTTTCACATACGCATCGGCTCCCGACGCTTTGCGCTCGTCAAATGATAAGGAGACTGCTTTCTCGTACAACGCCTGCGCTTCTCCGCCCATTGCCCAGCCACGTAATGCGCCTTCGGCACGGAGGAAAGTCACTTCGGCAGCATTCATCCACAGATAAGGGTCGGTGCTGCTGATGATCTGTTTGGAGTAAAGGTTAATCATATCATCTTTCTTTTTGGTGAAGATGCCGATGCGTACTCCATAGAAATCGTACACGTCCACCTTCTCGCCCTCCTGATCGACCGTTTGCACGCCCTTGACAAGCATCTTGTCCAGTCGGGGATCGTCGTAGCCTTTCATAATGGATACGAGGTCGGCACTGATACGGTAGTCACTCCAGTTATTGAACAGCAATTCGGAGCGATTCTCTGCCACGTGCAGCGCTGCATTATCATCGTTCGATTCTATGACGCCGGCGGCTACGGCAGCTTCTGCCACACGCTGCGCTTCCGCAGGTTTCACGTAGCTCATCCGCATGGCGATGCGCAGCTGCATGGAGTGCACGAATCTGCGCCATTTCGTTATATTTCCGTAGTAAAGGTCTTCCAGCTTGCGGAAAGCTTCGGACGAAAGGTCTTTATTTTCTTCCAGCACTTTGTCCGCTTCTTCGAGTTCTTTCAGCATCTGCGTGTACACCTGTTCCTGCGAATCGTAGGCTACCGCAAGGTCTTCACCTGAGTTATCATCACTCATCATGTTGGAGTAAGGAATCGGACCGTACATATCCGTCACCCGGTGCATGATACATACGCGAAGTACTTTTCCGAAAGCCAGCGCCACGGGGTCGTCCGTCTTGTTCAGCATATCGCGGTATTGCGGATACATCTCCGTGATAGGGTCGGCAAAAGGAGATTTGAGCCATCCCTGTTCGGGGTTGAAGGTCGAAAACTTCATCACCCAAGTATCTACGATGCCTTCCAGATAACCTCCGTAGGCTCCTCCTGCCATCGCATCCATAAATTGGTACAGGTGTTCACGGGTCGGGATCACCAGTCCCTGCATTCCTCTCAGTGTAGCGCCGACGATATGGTTCTCTCGCTGCATCTCTTCCGCATCCGCCTCGTATATGCTACGATTGATTTCACTGTCGAAACAGCCGCCCAAAGGCAGCATAAATACCGAAAGGATCATTATTTGAAAGTAATATATTCGTTTCATGCCAATCATAGTATTTAGAAGTTTATCTTAATGTTGAATCCTATATTCCGGGTACTCGGCATCATGAAGTAGTCGATTCCCTGATAATAGTTGTTCGTAGTAGCTACTGCTTCGGGGTCGAAAGGAGCTTTGCAGTAGATCATCCAGAGATTTTTGCCGACAAGGGAAACATTGACGTCACACACATTGCCCAGCCAACGGCGGGGGATGGTATAGCCGATACGTGCTTCCTGCAAGCGAAGATTGGTTGCACTGTAAGTATAGTAAGTAGGCAAACCGCTTTGCGACGCTACTACCGAATAAAAACCTTGCGGATTCACCCGGCTGCGTCCGTTGATCCATACTCCGCCCGCATCACGTGCGGCGGCAGAAGTCTCGGATACGCCGTAAAGGTCGAGATAAGCCTGTGTAGCCGAATAGGCGATGCCGCCCAGACGGGCTGTCAGCAGGAATCCTACATTGACGCCTTTGTAAGAGAAACTGTTGTTCCATGCCAGGTTCGCTTTGGGAAGTACACTGCCCAGTTTGATGTCACCGGCATTGTCTATCGCAGTCACATTGCCGTCATTGTCCACCAGTACATTGCCATTGATATCCCGTTTCAAGTCGGCATGAGTATAAAGGTCGCCCAATGTACCGCCTTCTTTCAGGATAAACTTCGCTTTTCCGAATCCGCGTCCTTCATCGGTTTTCAGTTCCAGTTTGTCGACGTTATATGTTTTTCCGCTTTCCGGGTGGATATAGTCTTTCACCAGTTCCACGATTTCATTCTTATTGGTCGAGAAGGTGAAACTGCTGTCCCATCCGAAGTCTCCCCAACGATGCCCGTAAGACAACATAGCCTCAAAACCGTAGTTACGCACGTATCCGGTCTGAACATACAGTTTGTCGTATCCCGAAGATACGGGGAGTTGCGGATCGAACGTCTGATTGTAGGTATTGGCATAATAGAACGATCCGCTTACTTTCAAATCTTTCCATAAAGTTGCATCCAGCCCTATTTCCCACGAATCGGTACGTTCGGGATAGAGCTTCCCGATGGGATAATGCGTCTGTGATTTCCAGTCCTGCTTGTTGGCGTCATAAGCATAGGTAGGATAAGTGAGGAAACGCGGATAGGGCGTACCAACGGAACTGAACGAACCGCGTACTTTGAGATAATCGATCCATTCCGGGAGTTTCACCATTTCGGAAATAACCGCCGAGAGTCCCACAGACGGATAAAAGAAAGACGCCTGCGGAGAATTGGTCAACTGGGATGCCCAGTCATTACGTCCGGTCAGAGTGAGGTAGAGCATACTCTTCCAGCCCACTTCCGCACTGGCAAAAACAGATTCCGTAGCTTCACGCCAGCCGACTTGCGTGGCACGTTTCTTGGCATTGTCCAAGTCATAGACGTTGAAGAGATTCGGAATACCTGTATCCCGTATCGGACCGGCATAGCCCAGTTCCTTGCTGGTGACGCCGCTATAGCTGGCACCGATATTGGCAACGATGGTAAAGTCCTGAATACGTTTATTGATATTCACAAGAACGTCCGCATAAGTCTGCGAGTATTGCCCGTTGTTTACGGTGTAATGTCCCTGCGTGCTGCCATCCGTCAATGTGGTGCTGGTGCTTGCATAGAGTTTGCCTTCATATTCGCTGTGAGTATTGTCTATACGCACTCGTCCGGCTACATCCAGCCAGTCAAGAATCTGATAACTCAGGCCTGCCGATGCCATATAACGCTTCTTATTGTTAAGCCGGAGATTGCGGTAAGCAATCCAGTAAGGATTCTGCATACGAAGATCGCCTTCGCCCTGCGGCCAGAACTGGACACTGATCTTTCGCGCCTCATCCCAGCGTTCGAAGTTCTTTATCAGCGAAAAGTCGTCTCCCCGCGGGAAGAGATAAGCGGAAACCAGCGGATTGGAATACTGTCCCTGATTGGTCATATTCCGGTCGTTCTGAAGAATATAACTGGCACTCACATCCAGTTTCATCTTATCATTCAGGAAACTGGTCGTATTGCGGAAAGTAAAATTATAACGGTTATACCGGTTGTTCGGAACCATCCCCGCCGAATTAACGGCTGCCGCCGAGAAGAAGGTCTGATTCTTGTCCGTACCGGTGGATAAAGTGACAGAGTTGGTATATACCGCACCCGTATCGAAGAAGTCCGTTGGTTCGTAACCGTTCTGAGCTGCCGGATTCAGCTTCGGTCCCCAACTGTAAATGCTGGAATTGCCGGCTTTGCCATTACTTCCCGTCCCGTAACGCCCTTGAAAATCGGGCATCTTAAAAGGATTCAGCCACTCAAAGCCGCTCGATACTCCTACCTGCAACTTACCGATTTCGCCCTTTTTCGTAGTAATCACAATGGCGCCATTCGCCGCATTGCTACCGTAAAGGGCAGCCGCAGCCGCTCCCGTCAACACGGAAATGCTCTCAATATCTTCCGGATTGATATCCGCAATTCCTTCACTGGCACCCTTTGAACCAAATTCCGTATCGCCTCCGCCTCCGAAATTGTACATCGGAATACCGTCGATGACGTACAAGGCATTACTGCTCTGCTCAATGGACTTCGTACCGCGCATCACGACTCTGCTGGCTCCACCGACTCCGGAAGAACTCGTATTAATCGTAACGCCCGCCACTTTACCGTTCAGACTATTAATGAAGTTTGCATCCTTTATCTGAGTCAGTTCATCGGACTTCACCTGCTGCACATTGTAACTCAACGCTTTCTGCTCGCGTTTGATACCAAGTGCCGTTACCACGACTTCACTTAGCAACCTGGCGTCCGAAGCCAGCTGAACATTATACGTATTCTGCACCCCCACCTTTACTGTTTGCGGAGCATAGCCTACATAAGTGATGCTGAGCGTACTGCCAACGGGGGCTTCAATTGTAAAGTTACCGTCCAGATTGGTGATCGCTCCGATGGTCGTACCTTCTACAAGTACGTTTACACCGATCAGAGGTTCGCCCTGCTCGTCCAGTACCTGTCCGGTGATCCGCTTGGCAGATACCGGTTCGGTTACTTTCTTTTCTTCCGGAACGATGATGACATATTTTCCTTTCAACTGGTAGGTATAGCCCGTACCTTTAAGGATTTCTTTCAGAGAGGTTTCCAAGGTCGCTTTTTCCAAAGCGAGATCAATGGAAGGCTTGTTGATCAACTGTGATTCGTTGTAGCCGACGGACAATTTCGTCTGCTTCTCCACTTCTTTCAGTGCCTCGATGACGGATATATTTTTCTTATGAATCGTAATCCGTGCATGGTTGCCTTGAGAAAAAGCGGGTGTCGATAAAAGCAGGCAGCACAAAAAAAGCATAAATACTCGACTCATTGCCTGCTTATTGACTATAAATTCATAAATTTGCTGCATCTTCTTAGTATTAGTTTATACAGATATAGTTAGATTCTCGGATTTAGTAGCGTCTGGGTAACGCTAATAGTAAGAATTTTGATTTCACATCCGGAGGAAGCTGCAACCTTCTTCCGGATATTTTTTCAACATAGGCTTTCTGTTTTTCAAGGTTAATGAATCAGGTTTATTCAGTTAGATGACTCAGATAGCATTTGTCCCCCACAATCTTATACTCCAGATTTCCCGTCACACGGGCAATAATATCCAGTACCTCTTCTATCGATGCATTCGGTCCGAAGCTGAGATTGAACCGGTCTTCCCTCAAACTGCGGAAACTATACACAAAGGTATACGGATATTTGCGTTCCAGTCGGGTGAAAATCTCCTCCATCGTCATACTGCGGAATACAATTTCACCCCGATGCCAAGCCGTAACATCCTGCATATCGGGACGGAGCACACTGCCCGAACGGGTATGCTTGTTATATGCCAGCTGTTCGTTCGGTTCCAATATCTTCTGTTCTTTCTGATCGTTATACTCTACCAATACCTTTCCGGAAATTAATGTAGCCGTCACTTCTTCCTCTTCCGGATAAGCGGTCACATTAAATTCTGTTCCCAAGGCAGTAATCTGGAAGTCAGATGACTTCACGATAAAAGGATGTCGCTCGTCCCGCTTCACTTTAAAGTCTGCCTCGCCTACCAAATATACACAGCGTGTATCACCGGTAAATCGCTGGGGATAAAGCAAAGTGCTTCGGGAGTTGATCATCACCTGCGTGCCATCCGGCAAAGTAATATTCCTTGTCTCGGCAGTAGGGATATAAGCCTGCAATACGTCCGGTGCCTGCCGGTTCTGCACAGCCAGATAGACGGCAACCGAAGATACGGTGATCAGCAATGCTGCCGCCACTCTCCAAGCAACCAGTCGGGTATGAAGAGTACGAATCCGCTGTCTTGTACCGATTCCGGTCAATTCGTGCATCCGCTCCAAAGAATGCTGATAATCGGGCGTCGTTACCGATTCGGTATTTTCCCAAAGTTCATTCAGGGTCTGTTCTTTTTCATTGGTATGCTCTTCGTCAGTCAACCATGCACGAAAGTCCTGATCGACTTCTTTCGGGTAGTCGTGTTTTATGTAACGGCTGATAATATCGTGAATATAATTCTTCATAAAAGTATTTATTGGTTTATAGAAACGCTTACATAAATACCACTACTCAGAAAGGCAAACTACGGGAACAGAACGGGCAGTATAACAAACATTAACACTTTGTGCAGTTCTGTCAATGTCTTATAGATATGGTCTTCTACCGTGCGTACAGGGATTTGCAGTTTTTCGGCTATTTCTTTATGAGAAAGTCCTTCTATACGGCTCATCTCAAAAACCTGTTTCCGGCGGGGAGGCAACTGATTAAGTGCCAGTTCGACAAGCAGCACGATCTCTTTATAGTAAAGATTTTCGAGAAGGGAGGTGTCTTCATCGCACAGTTCACCGATTAATTGCGAACGGATGATATGACTTTCATACTCCTGTTCCACCTTTTGATGCTTGAACAGGTTGAAGATTTCATTTCGGGTAACTGTATAAAGATAACCTGTCATAGACTCCTGCCCCTGCCACAGATCGGGACGGGTCCACAACTTTAGAAAAATATTCTGAGCGATATCTTCCGCATCTTCCTCTGACTTAGTCAACAAGCGTGCAAAGTTCTTGACACGCGGGAAGTTGGCAGCATAAAATTGCTCAAAACGGGCATCCATGTCATTTGTCTTTTCATTCATTCGCTTAGTTTTTGCAATGAAGGGGTAGACAAATATAAGCAAATCTCAGCTATGACAAAGAATGCTGGAAAAAAGGTATCCCGTCCTGTCGGTCTGGTATAACCGAAGGGCGGGATAAACTATTATTTACAAGAAAAAACGTTGTGTTTATTCTTCATCCATCAGGATTTCCAGAATCTGGCAAGCAGCCTTCGCTACCGGAGTACCGGGACCGAAAATAGCAGCTACACCTGCCTTATACAGGAAGTCATAATCCTGTGCAGGGATAACACCGCCGGCAATTACCACGATATCTTCACGACCCAGCTTTTTCAGTTCTTCCATAATCTGCGGAATCAACGTCTTGTGTCCGGCAGCCAATGAAGAAACACCTACTACGTGAACGTCATTTTCTACAGCTTCACGGGCAGCTTCCGCCGGAGTCTGGAACAATGGTCCCATGTCTACGTCGAAGCCACAGTCTGCATAACCGGTTGCTACCACTTTGGCACCACGGTCGTGACCGTCCTGTCCCATCTTCGCAACCATAATACGAGGTTGACGTCCCTCTTTCTTAGCAAACTTCTCAGCCAGTTCACATGCACGCTTGAAGTCGCCATCGTTTTTACTTTCTGATGAATACACGCCTGATATTGTTCTAATTATTGCTTTATAACGTCCTACAACCTTTTCGCAAGCATAGGAGATTTCACCCAGCGTTGCACGAACACGAGCAGCTTCTACAGCCAGTTCCAGCAAGTTACCCTTACCGGTCTCCACGCATTCGGTGATGGCTGCCAGTGCTTTGTCCACTTCTGCCTGGTTACGTCCTTCTTTCAAACGTTTCAGGTTCTCGATCTGTTCAAGACGAACTGCCGTGTTATCAATCTCAAGGATATCAATCGGAGCTTCTTTTTCCAGACGATATTTGTTCACACCAACAATAGTCTGAGAACCGCTGTCGATACGGGCCTGCGTACGAGCAGCAGCCTCTTCGATACGCATCTTAGGAATACCTGTCTCGATAGCTTTCGCCATACCACCCAGTTTTTCTACTTCCTCGATACGTTCCCAAGCCTTGTGAGCCAGTTCGTTGGTCAGAGCTTCTACGTAGTAAGAACCGCCCCATGGGTCAACGTTCTTACAGATATAGGTTTCTTCCTGAATATAAATCTGAGTATTACGGGCAATACGTGCGGAGAAGTCTGTCGGAAGGGCAATAGCCTCATCCAGCGCATTGGTATGCAAAGACTGTGTATGTCCCAAAGCGGCAGCCATGGCTTCGATACAAGTACGTCCTACGTTATTGAACGGGTCTTGTTCTGTCAGCGACCAGCCGGAAGTCTGAGAGTGTGTACGCAATGCCAGTGACTTCGGATTCTTCGGATTGAATTGTTTTACAATCTTAGCCCACAACATACGGGCAGCACGCATCTTCGCGATTTCCATGAAGTGATTGGTACCAATCGCCCAGAAGAAAGACAGACGGGGAGCGAACGCATCGATATCGATACCTGCCGCTGTTCCGGCACGCAGATATTCCAGACCGTCGGCCAATGTATAAGCCAGCTCGATATCTGCCGTCGCACCTGCTTCCTGCATGTGGTAACCGGAGATAGAGATGGAGTTGAACTTAGGCATCTTCTGCGAAGTATATTCGAAAATATCGGAAATAATCTTCATAGAGAATGCAGGCGGATAGATATAGGTATTACGCACCATGAACTCTTTCAGAATATCATTCTGGATAGTACCGGCCATTTCTTCGAGTTTAGCACCCTGTTCCAGACCTGCATTAATATAGAATGCCATAATCGGAAGTACCGCACCGTTCATCGTCATAGACACGGACATCTTGCTCAAAGGAATACCGTCGAACAATACTTTCATGTTTTCGAGTGAGCAGATAGATACACCAGCCTTACCTACGTCACCTACCACACGTTCGTGATCGGGGTCATAACCGCGGTGAGTAGCCAAGTCAAATGCTACGGACAAACCTTTCTGACCGGAAGCCAGGTTACGGCGATAGAAAGCATTTGATTCTTCGGCAGTAGAGAATCCGGCGTACTGACGGATAGTCCAGGGGCGAAGAGTGTACATCACTGAATACGGACCACGCAGATAAGGAGGAAGTCCGGCAGCATAGCCGAGGTGTTCCATTCCTTCGAGGTCCTCTTTTGTATAAACAGGCTTCACGTCAATGTGTTCCGGTGTATTCCAATCAGCGGAAATACCGTTAGCCTTTTGCCATTCAGCACCGTTAGCGGGCTGAAATGCAGCATATATATCTAAGCTTTTAAAATCTTTTCTCATCTTACTTCAATAGTTTGGCGTTAAACTCTTTCAAGGTATCCAATACGTTGACACGCACGTGGATGAAGTTCTCGATACCTGCTGCCTTCAGTTCATCCATACAGGCGGGAGCACCTGCTACGATAAACATAGCGCGGCCGTCCAATGCTTTGAAAGCCGGCACCGCATATTCCGCATATTCGTCATCGCTTGAACAGAGGACTACAATGTCAGCTTTAGCAGCCATAGCAGCTTCTACTCCGGCTTCCACCGTTTCGAATCCGAGGTTGTCAACAACTTCATATCCGGCACAAGCGAGGAAGTTGCAAGAGTATTGCGCACGTGCCTGACGCATAGCCAGATTACCGATAGTCAGCATGAATGCTTTCGGACGTTTGCCGGAAGCTTCCGTTTCAAGACGCAACGCCTCAAATTCGCTGGCAGCACGGTCAAATACCAAAGTATCCACATCTTTCTCGCAAGTATGAGCATCACCTCCGCAGCAGCATTTAGCTTCTATCGGCTGTTTCTCGCCTGCTTTTTCATTGAAGTTCGGGAACTGGTTGGTACCCAGTAGCACTTCGCGACGTTGAGCAACTGCCTTATGACGAGCCTTGTTGCTTTCGTTCACTGCTGCCTGAACTGTACCGGCTTTCAGTGCAGCATAGAAACCGCCTGCCTCTTCTACGGCAAGGAAGAGTTCCCACGCTTGTTTAGCGATAGACACAGTCAGGTTCTCGATATAATAAGAACCGGCAGCCGGGTCTATCACTTTATCAAAATGAGATTCTTCTTTCAGTAGCAACTGCTGGTTACGTGCAAGGCGTTCAGAGAATTCATCCGGAGTCGAATAGGTCTTATCGAACGGAACGACTGTCATTGAATCCACACCTGCCAATGCAGCACTCATCGCTTCAGTCTGTGTACGAAGCAAGTTCACATGAGCGTCAAACAAAGTAAGATTGAAAGTGGAAGTTTCGGCATGAACCGCCATCTTCGCAGCACAACGACATTCTCCATTAGCCCCCTTATTATCGCAATCACGCAAGCATTCAGGATGGTAAGAAGCTACAATGTTTGCCCACAGCATACGTGCTGCACGGAATTTTGCAATTTCAAGGAAGTAGTTGGAACTGATACCGAAGTTGAACTTAATTTTCTTGGCTACTGTAGCAGCAGGGATACCTGCGTCTGTCAGCTGGTTCATGTATTCATTACCCCATGCCAATGCATAACCCAGTTCCTGAGAAATGTAAGCTCCGGCATTATTCAGCGAGATTGCATTTACATTCAGTACACGATAGAAAGGAAGCGGTTGGATAGCTTCGATTAGGGCTTTGGCAGTTTGAACCATATCGCCTTTTTCTTTACCGCGAGTCAGCATCTTGTTAAAGAAGTCATAATTGACAGAACCTCTCAGTTTCTTCACATCATAATCCTTCTTCTGGAAATAAGCTACCAGCAGACCGGCCAATTCAACCACATGTCCCTGACAAGTAGAGAAGTTCAGTTCTACACATTCAGCCTGAATATCATTCAACAGTGTTTCAATGTATTCCGCATTGAGTTCCTTTGCTTTTACGTGGAAAGAAAGTGAGTCAACACCTTTGTTCAGAATATCCAGTGCTTTGGCATTGGCTTCCTTCGGGCATTCTACTTTGATTTCCTGACGAACCAACCACTCATTATTGTTCTTCTTGGTTCCTCTCAGATAAGGAAATTCTCCGGGAAGTGCATCTGTTGTTTTCAAACCCTCCAGATCTTCCATCCGGTAGAAAGGTTTCACTTTGAACCCTTCGTTTGTCTTCCAAACGAGCTTCTTCTCAAAATCAGCACCTTTCAAGTCGGCTGTAACCTTCTCCATCCATTGTTCGGTGGAGACAGGAGAAAAGTCTGAGAAGAGTTTTTCTTTTTTGTCTGCCATAGTTTATTTAAAATTAAAACAAGAATTAATATTGTCTTTATTTTTATTTGTCTCTTTCTAAATGTCAGTCGTTCGACTTGCAAATATAATTAATAAGTTCGAACGATTCTTCTTTTTAGAAAAAATTCGCACTACAGGTTACAGAGAGAAAATGAAGAATGATAAACTAAGAATGAAGAATCTCCGTGCAACTTAAGGCTAAACGAAGCAAATTCTTCATTCTTCATTTTTAGTTCTCCTTTTATTTGATTAGCTCCGATGTAATGAGTAATTTTGCACCCGTTTTTAGAAGAACATTATAAAAACTACTAATATTTATGGATTGGTTACAAAGTTTATTGTGGGACCCTAGCTCTGTGGCACACATTGTATTCCTCTACGCTTTTGTAGTGGCCGCCGGTGTGTATCTCGGAAAAATAAAGATATTCGGAGTATCTTTGGGAGTCACTTTTGTTTTGTTTGCCGGCATCCTAATGGGACATTTCGGCTTCACAGCCGATACACACATCCTACATTTCATCCGTGAATTCGGATTGATCTTGTTCGTATTCTGTATCGGTCTTCAGGTGGGGCCATCGTTCTTCTCTTCTTTCAAAAAGGGGGGAATGACATTGAACCTGTTGGCTGTAGGCATCGTAGTGTTAAATATTGCTGTTGCATTGGGGCTTTATTACCTCTGGAACGGCCGTGTGGAATTGCCGATGATGGTGGGTATCCTCTATGGAGCTGTGACGAACACTCCGGGACTTGGTGCCGCCAATGAGGCCCTGAACCAGTTGAGCTACAACGGACCGCAGATTGCACTGGGTTATGCCTGTGCGTATCCGCTGGGTGTGGTAGGTATTATCGGTTCTATCATCGCTATCCGTTACATCTTCCGCGTCAATATGCCCAAAGAGGAAGAGAGCCTGAAAACTCAGAGCGGAGACGCGCACCACAAGCCGCATATGATGAGCCTTGAGGTACGCAATGAGTCTATCAGCGGAAAAACACTGATTGAAATCAAAGAATTTCTGGGACGTAAGTTTGTTTGCTCCCGTATCCGTCACGAAGGACACGTAAGTATTCCGAATCATGAGACGATATTCAATATGGGCGACCAGTTGTTTATTGTTTGTTCGGAAGAAGATGCTCCCGCCATCACCGTATTTATCGGAAAAGAAGTGGAACTGGACTGGGAGAAGCAGGATCTTCCGATGGTTTCCCGCCGTATTTTGGTTACTAAACCGGAAATTAACGGAAAAACGCTCGGTTCCATGCACTTCCGTAGTATGTATGGTGTCAACGTGACCCGTGTCAACCGTTCCGGTATGGACCTGTTCGCTGATCCGAACCTGATATTACAGGTAGGTGACCGCGTAATGGTAGTAGGTCAGCAAGATGCGGTAGAGCGTGTAGCTGGTGTTTTGGGTAACCAACTGAAACGTCTGGACACACCGAATATCGTTACTATCTTCGTAGGTATCTTCTTAGGTATTCTTTTAGGAAGTCTCCCGATTGCATTCCCCGGTATGCCGACTCCTCTGAAATTAGGTTTGGCCGGCGGTCCGCTGGTGGTAGCTATCCTGATCGGACGTTTCGGACACAAACTTCATTTGGTGACTTACACCACGATGAGTGCCAACCTGATGCTGCGCGAAATCGGTATTGTGCTATTCCTTGCCAGTGTAGGTATAGATGCGGGTGCCAACTTTGTGCAAACAGTTGTAGAAGGCGACGGCTTACTGTATGTAGGCTGTGGTTTCCTGATCACTGTCATCCCGTTGCTTATCATCGGTGCAATTGCAAGACTATATTATAAGGTAAACTACTTCACTCTGATGGGATTGATAGCCGGTAGTAATACGGACCCTCCCGCATTGGCTTATGCCAATCAGGTGACATCCAGTGATGCACCGGCAGTAGGATATTCTACTGTTTATCCATTATCTATGTTCCTTCGTATCTTGACGGGACAGATGATATTACTGGCGATGATGTAAAGCGAACTAATTTAATTAATAAATAAAGCCGACCAAATTCAGAAAGAATTTAGCCGGCTTTATTATTATCGGGATTTTGTTTTCTTCTTCAATTACATTCCAATCTGTAGTTTTTTAGCCACAAACTCTTCCACAAACCGCACCGTCTCTTCAATTCCCAAAGAAGAGGAATCAACACACAAATGATAAGTAGCCGCTGCTCCCCATGTCTTATAACTGTAGTAATTATAATACTCCGAACGTCTCTTATCCGCTTTTTCTATCATCTCTTCTGCCGCCTCCTCATCAATACGATGCATCTGACATAACCGTGCGATACGATCTTCTTTAGTAGCCGAGATAAAGACATTTGCACAACGGGGATGTTCCCGTAAAATATAGTCGGCACAACGTCCGACGAACACACAGGATTTCTCTGCCGCCAGACGACGGATAACATCACTCTGCACCTTAAATAAAGCATCATTGCTCAGACAGTTGGTACATGGCATTGCCCCTTCACTGATGAAAGGAAAACGCATACCGAACAGTCCGCCGATAATGCCTTGCGAGGCTTTTTCATCAGCTTTTTCGAAGAACTCCTTACATAAGCCGCTCTCTTCGGAAGCCAGATTGATCAGTTCCTTATCATAAAAGTCGATTCCCAAACGGGCAGCCAACTTCTCTCCTATTTCTTTTCCGCCGCTACCTAACTGGCGACCGATATTGATAACATAATTACCGCTCATAGTACATTTTGTTTTATGGTTTGATAGCAAACATACGACTTTTTTCTAAAAGATGCACCATTATACAAAAGTTATATTTAAAAGAAGCAATCGGAAAGCATCCTTTTTTCATATATACTCTGCCAATAATACATCTACATGGCACAGGAGTCCGGCTATCACCCACCTATTTTTTCTTCTTGCCCCACTTGGGAGTTATACCGATAAAGAACTCGAAGCTAATTCCCGGCATCGGACGGGATAATACCGAAAGATACTCTTCGTCAAAGAGATTATTGACTGTCCCTTTTAAGGATAAATCTGCCCAACGGAGTGAGAATCCTTTTTCAAGGGTCACGTTGCTCATGAGATAGGGTGGGAGGTGTCCCGTATAGGATACAGCATTACTCGTCATTGTATAACGTTCGCTATAGTAACACCATTTATAAAGAAGCCCCCAACTGCGATATGTCAGCCTGCCTGATAACGTAGCTGAATATTCGGGTATGTATGGTAACTGCTTCCCTACTGACTGGTCAGCCTTGCTCGTAGGTTCACCTTCATTAATAGAAGGAGTCCACGCAAATGTTCCATTTAATCCAAGCTTCCATGCTTTATCAATTGCAACTGCATAATCAGCCTGTACTTCCACGCCATAGGCGTGTACTTTTTTAAGATTAACGGGGGAATAAAATCCCTTCGACGTAGGTAGCCAAATAATCCAGTCGTTTATATGTTGATCGAACCAGGAAGCCGAACCGGATAATGTATAAACATTATCCTTATCCACAGAAAAGGACAGCCCCGTTTCGTAAGTAAATCCACTTTCATTATTCAATGCCGGATTGCCACCCGGCAAAAAATAAAGGTCATTCAATGTCGGAAAACGATAATTACGGGTAATAGAAGCCTTTGCCATTATATTGCCTCTTTTAGAAAGAACATAATCTACAAAAAAGGCAGGAATAACCGGTGCCCATTTAGTCCCGAACATCTCTCCCCGCAGGACCAATGACATACCCAACCGATTGACCGGCTGCCATTTCAATGAGACATTACCCGACAACTCAATACGTCCTTTATCAAAATAAACAATAGAATCATTCTTCCTTCCCTGACCATACTTATCGTTCTTATTATCATCTTTATTCAGATCTTTATCCAAACTATTCACCAAATGCTGATGAGCCGACACACCCGCCGTCAAAAGGAGTTTATCTGAGAAAAAATACTCTCCATCCAACTGCCCGTAGAAAGTATTGACTTTACTACGTGAACGGGTCATTGTAGCCATTATACCATTTCCCAAATCCCGCTTATAGTCGTACGCCAACCATGTATGCACATAACCTCCCCTTGCCGATACTTTCCAGTTTTCACGCGTATGATCCCATGATAAAACACTTCGCAGTGTATGTTCCCGTTGTCGGTTCTCGAAATCCATAAGATCACCCTGATCGGTCGTCAGTAATGCCAGTTCACGGTTAGAATCAGTATACCACGCATTCAGTCCGAAGCGATCACCTTTACCCGTATTGTAATATACCTCCTGTAAAATGTGCAGATCTTTGTATGCACCACTACGATTACGTTCTATGGGATAATACTGTTCGATTATATTATATTTATCATCATAAATATTCTCTTTCTTATCATGATTACGATATTTATAATCATTGGGCGACGACTGATAGACCGCCCGCGTCGAGATCTGCCAATGTTTATCTCCATACTTCAATTGCAGAAACTCATCGAAGGTACTAAATGAACCGATACCTTGAACATATTGCATTCCGAAGCCTTCTTGATGAGCAGGCACTGTAGATAATTTCACCAATCCTCCCAAACCACCACCAGCCATATTCACCGATGAAGTGCCATGCAGCAAAGAAGCGTCATCTATAAAATAAGATGGAATCATCGAAAAGTCAGTCATCCCCAACATTGGATTGTTGATACGCATACCGTTCCATGTTACCTGTGTATGCGAAGCAGACGTTCCCCGAAATGATACAGTAGAAAGCGTGGCACGTCCGTAGCTTTTTACAAAAATAGAAGAATTGAAAGTGAGTATATCCGCCATTGACAAGGCTATATTCTCCTTAAGCACAAGTGAATCAAATCTGGTCTGCTGTACGCCTATATCTTTCATCGGGCGCTTTCCTAAAATTTCCACTTCACGAATGACAACTCCCTTTTCCGCCCAATTCTTATTGTCGCTGCTGTGTTGTTGTCCACTCATTATAGATGGAAGTAATAAAAGAACTCCTACAAACTGCACTAATAATATATTTCTCCTCATATTCTTCTCTACCGATTACTTCCAACAAAATGCTCCGGGAATAATCCCTACATAAAACTCATCCACAAGTTCCCCATCTTTCGTATAGCGATAAATCATCCCCTGTTGCTGATAGTCAATAGCATCAGCCACATAGACATCTCCATTCTTCGGACTAACCGTCAGACCATAATACTTCGTATCACGATACTTGAGGAAAGGACGTACGGGGACACGCTCCGCATCAACAGACATACGCCAAATATCTTTGTTAATCCAGTAAAGTTCATCACCCGCACCATTAAGCTGTACTTCCGAAGGAGCATCTCCCAACTGAAACTTAAATTGTTTCTCTATCTTGAATGTTTCGGCATCAATGCAATAAAGCGATGGCTCCTCATACCCGTATGGACTTCCTTTATACCCTCCATCAGTAATCGTCCACATCTTGAAGTTCTTATCCATAACGAGAGAAGTAGGTTGTATACCTACAGTAAGCTGATCTACCACCTTGTCCGTTGTAGTATCTATCTTTAATATACGATTCTGATAAGACCAGCAATTTACATACACATATTTGCCATATTGTACCATCTGTTCTGTTGAGCCTGTTTCCATCGTCATATCCGGACATTCGATATATCCGGTTATCTGATAAGTTTTGGGATTGACAATGAAAATACGATAATCCCAAATCTGTGTGACATAGGCTTTTTCGTCCGAAATAAAATGAATGTAGCGTGGAGAAGTAAGTCCCGTAATGCGTCCCACTTCCTTAAATGTATTAATATCAATGGCAAAAATGACGTGAGAGTTGTTTACTACCACCCAACCGACATCATTACGAATAGTCATTGACTGTGCTACATCTCCCAACTTCATCGCATTAGCCCGATAGAATACTTCATTTTCTACCGTTTTCGTTTCCGGGTCATAATAAGATAAGGTAGCATTACCATACTGAAAGTTCCCTTCATTGGTAATGAAAAGACCGTCTCCCGTAGCTGAGAAATCCTCCATCTCACCATAATCCCATTTCATACAACCGATAAAAGCCGTCAGACAGAAGACAATAAATAAAACAGATAGTAAAATTCGTTTCATAATTAAAAGTGAGAAAAGGTTATTAACTAACTTGTCGCATCACTCATTAGACATCTGCCAGCAAATTATAATTTGCGACAAACATCAAACATAGCATTTGTACCGACCGGTTGAATGAGGAATCAATTGAATATAGGAATGAACTATACCAGTTGATTTCTACCCGAAACCCGCGGGTATAAATCTGCAGCGGCAAGGCAGGTCTTCTGACTCGTCCCCGTTTATCACGCCTTCCCAGTGATGTCACCAGTGGCAAAGAATGTGATAAACTCATCTCCCGAAAGAGAGGACTTACAGCAGCAGGTACTGTCCCGGATTTACACCGGATTCCCTTTTCATCGTTTTGGAAGGTTAGACAATTCCAAATACGAACCTTGCGGGTGCAAAGATACTATAATTATATTTCACGCCTCACTTCTCCCCTGTCTTTTTTATCAAGAACAAAAGATTAAAGACTTCTTCAAATTAGCACATTATGAGCAAGCAGATGAAAAAGAGAAAAGTTTGCCCTCTGTTCCTTCCTATCTTTCGGATAAAAACCGGATGACTCATCAAAAAGAGGAGGAATTTCTATTTTCACAAAAGCGGCTTAATATCAAAACCATCAATTTTCAATCATTTTAGCCTAGATTACAAGAATATGCAAGCAACAGCAAACAAAAGAAACTATATCTACGACATTTTATCATAAACTAAGCATCCATATCAAAAGAGCAAACAGCACAAAAAAGCATAATAACGTACAAAATAAGATTGCTTCTTAACCGAATTAACATTGCTTTATAAGCAAACTAAGATTGGTTTTAAACCAAACTGACCTTCCTTTAAAACCAAGCCCGCCTTCCTTTAAAAGAAAATCAACCTACTTGGTCGGCAAAAGCTGCATATATAACCATTTTTCCTGCATAACGGCCTCCGCTTTCCGCATATTCTTGCATATAAGTAATCCATTTTTCTCCTATTTCAAGTATTTAGCTTCTATTTTCCCAATAGAAAATCTTAAAAACAGAACATTTGGAGATGGTGTCACTATACCATCGGCATAGTGACACTATCCTGCAAGTATGGTGACACTATCAGAGAGAGATAGTGTCACCATATCCAATTCCTCCTTTCCCGCCCCCGACAACGTAATAAAAATTAATTAGTTAAAATAGACATATTATATAAAAAGATAACTATCTTTGCGGTCAAGAAGTTGGTTCTTCGTCGCTATAATAAGTTGTATTTCATTCGATTAAGATATAACAAAAGCTATCGAAGATTAAAAGGGAATGCCGTGTGAATCGGCAACAGTATCCGCTGCTGTATTTTCCCGTACTGCCCTTGAAGGACAGTACAGTTTGTAGCAATTTGTCACTGGATGTTTTCTCTGGGAAGGCGCTGCAAATAAGGGAATAAGTCAGAAGACCTACCTCCTTTCGGTTGGATTTTACTCCTGCGGCATACGGGAGGTAGTTCGTTGTCTTTTTCCACAGGCGCTTACCATGTGCGGACGGAAGAGGCTTCTTCTATATTTATACTTACCGGGATACTGACTGCCCAGCGTAAAATCCATTATCATTCCTGTTTGCAAACTAACTAAAAGTATGCTTATGATAAATGGATTTTTAAAAACAATCGCTAGCTTATTAATGCTATGTACTGTCGTGTCTTTCGCCTCCTGCCGGAACGACGGTGATGATGAAGAATTGGGTGGCGGGACAACAGGTCAACCACCGGTAATTACCTTCGACAACGGTACGGGAATCTACACAGTAAAGATTATGAAAAGCATCACAATCACTCCCCTAGTGAACGATGCCACCGATCCTGTATATACATGGAAAGACGAGAAAGGTAAAATAGTATGTACAGACCTCTCATACACCTATTCACCTAAAGCGGAAGGAGAAGTCTATTTCAAATTCCGCGTGGACGCCAAGAATGGTTATGCCGAAGAAGAACTGCGGGTAGATGTAGTGGAAAAAATGATACCTTCCGTATCATTGATTCCCGCCTACTCTACCTATATGGGAAAGAGCGTAACCCTCGAATCTTCCGTAAATTTCACTGAAGGAGCAAAGTACGAATGGGTGTCCATTGACGAAAGCGGTAAAACCAAAGAAACGGTCGGAACCGAAGCTACCTATACGTTTACCCCCACCGAAGAAGGACAATTCAGTTTCAAACTTACGGTTACCAACGAAGACGGTAGCGGGAATGCGTCGACTTCCGTACTGGTATCACCTGAGCCAGTGATGAATATAACCTTCAGCAGTAATCAACTAACCGTCCCCAAAGGTCGTGCTGCCTGTATAGCTCCCGTCATTACGGATACAACAACCCATGCAACCTACGTGTGGGAAGTAGACGAAGTAATGCAACAGGGAGAAACTGGCCCCACTTTTACCTTCACTCCACCAACAGCCGGAAGCTATGTGGTAAAAGTAACCGGAACAGATGGCGACATAATAAAAAGTGCTATCCAGACCGTAGTCTGCCTGCCGTCTGATGAAGCCAAATACTACCGCGCACCGTCAGCTGGTAGTTCGGACAGTAAAGTGAAAGTATACCACCTACGCCCTGCTCCGGGACAATTCATAGCACAGATTTCCGGACAGACCGAAGAAGAAGCCTGTCGTTACGCTGAGACTCGCATGAATGTACAAAACAATTATGTGTCTCTGGGTGCATGGGGAGGATATATCATCGTGGGATTCGACCACAGCGTATACAACAAACCCGATGTAAACGGTAACGGAGGATACGATTTCTCTATTATAGGCAATCCCTTCGACGGTAGTTCCGAACCGGGTATCGTCTACGTCATGCAGGACGAAAACGGAGACGGACTGCCCAATGACACTTGGTACGAACTACGTGGCAGCGAAACCGGAAAGGCGGAAACCTATCAACACTATGCCGTCACTTACTACCGCCCGCCTACACACAATATGCCCCTGCAATGGATCGACAACCGGGGAAACTCCGGCTCCATCGACCTCAATCCTAACTTCCCGCTATGGATAAAGGAAAACAACTATACTTTATACGGTACCCGCCTGAAGCGAAATACAACCCGGACACCGGGCGGAATCTGGCGCAATGAATCCTATCCGTGGGGATATGCGGACAACTGGGGAGAAGACATTCTCGCCGAGGGCGACAATCACGATGCCGCACCCGTAGGCAACGCCTTCAAGATAGAAAACGCCATGTATCCCGACGGCACTCCGGTCAAGTTGCAATACATCGACTTCATCAAGGTGCAGACCGGCATACAATCCGTAGCGGGAGCCATCGGAGAGTTGTCCACCGAAGTATTCGGCTTCGTCGATTATAAGATGAGCGAAGCTCCTTCAAAGATAGATTAATAATCATTCATTATAAATTCACTTAATTTTTTAGACAATGAGAAAAGTAAATTACTGGAAAACCCTGTTAGTGGTTTTATGTACCGGATGCATCTTTGCAGCATGTGGCGACGACGACGATGAAAACCCGTTCACCGGAGTAGACAACAACTTCCTTAGTTTTTCACTGGAAAGTAATGAAAACGTATGGAAAGCGACGATTATAGACAATGAGATCACCGTAACGGTTCCCGAAGGAACTTCGCTCGATGGCGCGCAAGCCAGCTATACCCTTAGCGAGCAGGCAACTGTTAACCCCAATCCTTCTTCCGTTACCGCCTGGGGCGAAGAGCAACAATTCACAGTAACTTCCTACAACGGAACTACGCGTACCTATAAATATACAGTACGCTACTCCGCTGTAAGTGAAATCGGCACATTCATACTTAATTCGCAAGCTGATGTAGACGCTTTAGCCGACCACCATGTCACGGTTATCGAAGGCAGTCTGAGCATAGCTACAGTAGAAAATACAGAAGACCCCGTGATTAATCTGAACGGATTGGCAAAGATTACCGAAGTAATGGACGACATCACTATCGGGCAATACTATAAAGGTGAAAACCTTGCCGGACTGGCTAAACTGGAAAAGGTGGGAAGTATCAGCATGAGAAACAATAGCTCACTGACCGAGTTTGCACTCCCAAACTTGCTTTCTATCCGTGGAGAACTATTCATAGCAAACCCGGCAGAAAACAACATCACTTCTATAAAATGCCCGCAACTAACTACAATTCTAAAACAATGCTATATCCAAGCTCCCAACCTGAAAAGCTTAAATCTCAATTCGCTCGAAAGCATTCCGGGAAAAGGAGATAACAGTGATGGAGATGGTACATTCTCTCTTTATGGTAGCCAGCTTGTTTCATTAGATTTGCCGGTCTTAAAGCAGGTAGGAAAAAAGTTCACTCTATCGTTGGGAACAAAACATCCGGAACTCACCCAAATTAATCTACCGGAACTTATCTCCTGTAAAGAAGTATCTATTGGTTATGCAGATAAGTTAGAAACAATCAGTCTTCCCAAATTATCCACTCTTTCTTCTTTTAGCATTACTTCTTGTGCCAAATTTTCGAAGTTGAACGAAACCATTGCACCGTCCAATTTGGAAAAGCTAAGTGTATCACATTGTCCAAGCGTAACGGAATTGGATGCAAGTCAAAAAGACATCAACAGTATTTCTATCACTTATGTTGACAATAATTTCGTTCTAAAAGGAAAAGAAGAAATGGGAAGCTATGCATTCACAGGATATCAACTACCCAAAACAGAAGGAATCTCTACTTTTGCCAGTCTCACGGTTACCACTCCGCTTACTAATGTAGAAATTTCCGGTATTAAACAAGTTACAGGGGAATTAAGTTTCCAAGCTACAGCAAATGTGACATTGGAGTCAGTGAGTATGCCTGATTTAGAAACTGTAGGTAAATTCGCTACTGGAAATGACAATAAAAGATGCAACTTTCCTAAACTTACAAGAGTGACTGAAAGGTTATATATAAATATAGAAAAAACTGTAACTGACCTCTCTTATTTAAATTTTAAGAGTTTAGAGTCTGTAGAGTTTTTAGAAATGTATGGCAGCAGAAATACCAACATAACATCACTTGAAGACCTTTTGCCCAAATTAAAATCGTCAAATCGTATAAGTATTAGACTATTCACAGTTCTATACGATTTTAGTCTATTCAAAGATATAGCAGATGCAATGACAGAAGACGCCCAATGGTACGTACGTACTTGTGGTCCCGGAACAGTAACATTACAACAGATGCAAGAATCAGCAACCGGTGATTTTACACCGGATAATTAATCACTTAATAAATTACAATTATGAAAAAGAGCATTTTTTTCTTAGCAGCCAGTGCAATTATGTTTGCAATGGGCAGTTGTACTAATGATGTGTTGGACAATGTCCAGCAAGTAGACAGTTCACTTCCGCAGACACGTGCTACAGCGAGTAATGACTGGACGTATGCGTATGTACTTAGCGAAGGTACATGGCATGTAGCTCCTCCCTCATCTCCAGGAAACATTGTTCGCTATGATAACAATTGGACGAAAAAGTCTACCCTAGAAATTGGAGACACAGGCAACGACTTGATTCAATACGGATCAAAACTCTATTGTGCAGTAAGTGGTCACGACCTTACAGCAGATAATGGAGGAATATGGGTACTGAATGCCAAGACCGGTCAACTTCTCACACCTCAAATGAAACAATACGATGATGAAAAAACCGGGCACAAAGCTATGCCAAGACACTTGGCTGCTGCCAATGGAAAAGTATATATCAGCTTTTATTCAGGGGCAGTGATGTCTATCGACACCATGAATTATGCTAAAGTTAACTACCTAGAACTGGATGCGACCTATTCAGAAGGTATCTGCATCGGCAAAGACAACAAAGTGTATGTCTGCAATTCAGGCAATACTGATGACACCCAAGCTGGTGAAGGAACAACTATTTCCGTATTGCCACTTACCCTTGACGATGAAACTCAAATTACCGTTCCTAAAAATCCTAAGTTGATAGCAGCTTATTCAGCCAATAAGATGTACTTTAACGTACTGGGTGACGGAGGTATGCATTCTGCATTGTACAAATTCAATCCAACTACACCCAATGTAGCTCCAATATTAGTTACAGAAAAAGCAGGTGGATTTGCAATCGGCAGTCAATATCTTTATACAGCAGATATTGATTGGAACACAACTGACTATAAGACTATCATGCAAAAAGTACAATTATCTAATGATGATACTAGCGATTTCACTGATGATCCCGGATATATGTTCGGTTTCAGCGTAACAGTCAATCCATTCAACGGAGATGTATGCTTCGGTCAATCAATGGGAGACGCATTGTATATTTATGACTCCGCAGGAGGTGATTACCTAGATATGGTAAATACCGGCACAGCCAACGTGAACGCCGTAGTCTTCGTCAAATAACTTTCCGCATCAATATTGAAAAGTTAGATTCAATCCATTCACCTCCCAGCGAAACTTTCTCGTAAGGGAGGTGATTTTTCTTCTTTTTTACTACTTTTGTCCTCAGATAAAAACATCCGTATGAAATTTAAATCCATTATTTCAACTATCACGCTATTATGCCTCCTTTTTTTGGCAAGCTGCGTATACAATAAAAAAACTTCTTTGGAAGCATTCAAGCAAGACGTATACACGCCCGAATATGCTACCGGATTCAAGATACTGGGCGCAAAGAATGCCCAAAGCACCTTGATACAAGTATCCAACCCGTGGCAAGGAGCCAAAAATGTAACAATGTCCTACTTCATCTCCCGCAATGGTGAGCTCCCCCCCACAGGATTCACCGGACCGACCATCCCTGCCGGAGCCCAACACATCGTATGTATGTCTTCCTCCTACATCGCCATGCTCGACGCACTGGGACAAGTGGACCGCATCGTAGCCGTATCCGGCATTAACTACATAGCCAATCCCTACATCCTCGCCCACAAAGATTCTATCAAGGACATGGGCCCCGAAATAAACTACGAACTATTGCTGGGATTGAAACCGGACGTCGTACTGCTATATGGCATCGGTGATGCCCAGACAGCAGTAACAGACAAGCTGAAAGAACTCGCTATCCCCTATATGTATGTAGGAGAATATCTGGAAGAGTCACCGCTTGGCAAAGCCGAATGGCTGGTTGCCCTCTCCGAACTGACAGACAGCCGTGACAAAGGCATCGATGTATTCAGGGAAATCCCCAAACGCTATCAGGCACTGAAAGACCTCACCGCATCCGTAGAGCAACGCCCTACCGTGATGTTCAACACCCCGTGGAACGACAACTGGGTGATGCCTTCCACCCAAAGCTACATGGCACAACTGGTCACTGACGCAGGAGCCGACTATATATACAAGGAGAACACCTCCAACAGCTCCGCCCCCATCGGCCTGGAAACTGCCTACGGACTGATACAAAAAGCAGACTATTGGATCAATGTAGGCACGGCATCCACACTGGACGAACTGAAAAACATGAATCCCAAGTTTGCCGATGCCAAATCTGTCCGTAATAAAACAGTTTATAACAACAACCTGCGGATAACCGCCACAGGAGGCAATGACTATTGGGAATCGGCAGTCGTACGGCCTGACGTCGTATTGCGTGATCTGATTCATATCTTTCATCCCGAACTTGTATCCGACTCAACCTACTATTACAGACACCTGGAATGAAGCAACCTCGTAGACACACCACTCTTTTATTCATCACTTTGGGAATAATCGCCGTAGTCTTATTATTAATAGACATGGCGACAGGGGACACTTATATCCCCATCCCCAAAGTATGGGCCGTACTGACGGGAGGCGAATGCGACGAGATGACACGCAACATCCTTCTCTCCATCCGCTTTATCCGGGTAGTAGTAGCAGGGTTGATAGGTATCGCCTTGTCGGTCAGCGGCCTGCAAATGCAGACCGTTTTCCAGAACCCGCTGGCAGACCCTTATCTGCTGGGAGTCAGTTCCGGTGCGGGACTCGGAGTGGCGTTGTTTATATTAGGTGCCCCATTGCTCGGCTGGGCGGATTTCCCACTTTTGCAATCCGCCGGCATCGTAGGTTCGGGCTGGATAGGGACCGCCGTCATCTTGCTGGGCGTAGCCATCATCAGCCGGAAAGTAAAGAATATACTGGGCGTACTGATCATGGGAGTCATGATAGGCTACGTAGCGGGAGCCATCATCCAGATATTGCAGTATCTAAGTTCGGCGGAACAACTGAAAATGTTCACCCTGTGGTCGATGGGATCGCTCAGCCACATCACAGCCGGACAGCTGTCTATCATGATACCAGTAGTGTGCATAGGTCTGCTGCTCTCCGTAGCCTGCATCAAGTCACTGAACCTGCTCTTGCTTGGCGAAAACTACGCACGCACGATGGGCATGAGCATCAAACGCTCGCGGACGCTTGTCTTCATCTCTACAGCACTGCTGACAGGAACAGTCACCGCCTTTTGCGGCCCCGTAGGATTCATCGGACTGGCAGTGCCGCACATCACCCGGCTGCTGTTTGATAACGCCGACCACCGGATACTGATGCCGGGCACCATGCTGACAGGACTTATCGCCATGCTGATATGCGACATCATCGCCAAGAAATTCCTGCTGCCGGTGAATTGTATCACCGCACTGCTGGGAGTTCCGGTTATTTTATGGGTAATAGGTAAAAACTTGCGTATATTCAAATGATTCAACTCAAAGACCTGACACTGGGATACGAACAGCGTACGCTGCTGGAAAAAGTCTCCGCCCACATCACGGGAGGACAACTCGTCGCACTGCTCGGCAGAAACGGCACAGGAAAAAGTACACTGCTGCGTGCCGTCATGGGACTGGAAAAGCCCCAAAACGGAGAGATTATCCTGCACGGGAATAACATCGCTTCACTGAAACCGGAAGAACTGGCACGGAACATCAGCTTCGTCACCACCGACAAAGTGCGCATTGCCAACCTGCGATGCAGAGACGTCGTCGCACTGGGACGTGCTCCCTATACCAACTGGCTCGGTCAGCTGCAAGGAGAAGACAAGGAGAAGGTGGACAACGCCATGCACCTGGTAGGCATGGACAGTTATGCGGAAAAGACGATGGACAAAATGTCCGACGGAGAATGCCAACGCATCATGATAGCCCGTGCCCTTGCACAGGACACTCCTGTCATCCTGCTCGACGAACCTACCGCCTTCCTTGACTTGCCCAACCGCTACGAACTCTGTCTGCTTCTCCGGAAGCTGACGCAAAAGGAAGGAAAGTGTATCCTGTTTTCCACACACGACCTGGACATCGCTCTCTCACTTTGCGACACAATCATGCTGATTGATAATCCTCAACTCTACAGCCTGCCTACCAATGAGATGATAACGAGCGGACATATAGAAAGACTGTTCCATAACGAGTCAATCACATTTGACGCACAAGCCATGAAAATAAGAATCAGATAAATATCCCATATCCTGATTAAACAAAAACAAGCATGACAGGCGGAAATTATCAAATGATAATTTTAATCTCCTTACATCCATCTACCTTTGCAGATGTTTTCAACAAACTAAAAATAAGAAGTTATGAAAGATAGTATTGATTTCGGTAGTATGGACATCTCCACATTGTTTCGTAAGTTATTAGTTCCTACGGTACTGGGAATGGTATTCTCAGCTATATTCGTTATTACAGACGGCATATTCGTAGGTAAGGGAATAGGCAGTGACGCCCTAGCTGCCGTCAATATAACAACTCCACTTTTTATGATCGCAACAGGCATCGGACTAATGTTCGGAGTCGGAGGCTCAGTAGTCGCTTCCATCTATCTGTCTCAAGGTAAACGCAAGGCAGCAAATATCAACATTACTCAGGCTCTTGTATTCTCTACGTTCATCGTATTAGTGATGTCTGCTTTATGTTTTTGCTTCGTAGGGCCATTGGGATGCTTACTCGGAAGTTCAGACAGATTATTGCCTCTTGTCATAGAATATATGATCTGGTATCTACCCTTCCTCGTATTCTATGAGTTATTGAGCACAGGCATGTTTTTCATCCGGCTGGACGGATCTCCCAATTATGCCATGATGTGCAATGCCATCGCAGCTATATTCAATATTATATTCGACTATATTTTCATCTTTGAATTTGGCTGGGGAATGATGGGTGCTGCCTTTGCCACCAGCCTGGGAACAGTAGTAGGTGGATTGATGACTGTAATCTATCTTACGCGGTTCTCCCGCAACATTCATTTGCATCGCATCAAGCTAAGTTTGAAAAGCCTGATGCTAACGCTCCGTAACGGTGGCTATATGATAAAACTGGGAACTTCCGCTTTCATCAGTGAGGCTTCCATCGCCTGTATGATGTTTTTAGGGAATTATGTCTTTATCCATCATCTCGGAGAAGACGGAGTAGCTGCGTTCAGCATTGCCTGCTACTTCTTCCCCATCATCTTTATGGTATACAATGCCATCGCACAATCCGCACAGCCGATTATCAGCTATAATTTCGGTGCCGGGCAACCGGATCGGGTTCGAAAAGCCCTACATCTTGCCATCCGTACAGCTTTAATTTGCGGAATCAGCTTTTTCATCATCACGTTTCTATGCCGTCAGAATATTGTTTCGTTGTTCATTGACCGAAGCTGTCCGGCCTTTGATATTGCGGTCAATGGCATTCCTTATTTTGGGGTTGGATTCATATTTTTTGCCGCCAATATGATAGGCATCGGCTATTACCAGAGCATCAGACGAGGTCAACGAGCCACCATCATCACTCTTCTGCGGGGAGTGGTATTCATGCTGATCGGATTCTTTGTACTTCCACTTGTTTTAGGAGTACCGGGAATATGGCTGGCGGTTTCGTTGGCAGAATTGTTAACGACTCTCTATATTATCGGAATTTATTTCAAAGATCGCTTCATGGTCCACCGACTATGAGTATATTTGCAACATGGATGCATTCATTAAAAAACTCTGCGACAAATATAAAGTATTGGAAAGTGACGTACAGACCTTACTAGGCTGTATGGAGGAAGTACATTTCAAAAAGAGAGACCTCATTGTACGTGAAGGGACAAAGAACAGCAACCTTTATTTTATAAAAACGGGAATATGGCGGGCATATTACCACAAAGACGGAGCAGATGCCACCATCTGGTTCGCTTCAGACGGAGAAGCAGCTTTCTCCGTCTGGGGATATGCAGACAATGCTTATTCACTGATTAATATTGAAGCAATGTGCGACAGTGTAGCCTACAGTATATCCCGCGCAACCTTGAATCAATTATATCATTCTTCCATCGGACTAGCCAATCTGGGACTGCGGCTGATGGATCACCAGCTTCTTCTGCAAGAAAACTGGCTCATCAACTCCGGCAGTCCACGAGCGAAGGAACGTTACCTGACTCTTATCAAGGAGACTCCGGAACTGTTGCAATATGTGCCTTTAAAGTACATTGCATCTTATCTGTGGATAACACCGCAGTCGCTGAGCAGGATTCGGGCATCCTTATAATCTTCACTTTTTTTATGAGTATAAGATCAAATATTTCTCTCAAACTCAAGTGAATAAATAAAACTGTCCGCACGATAATATCCTATATTCCATTCCAACGGACACCCTTCGGGATCATAAACAAACCTTTTACGCACCAAAATTGGATCTCCGACCTTTATCTCAAGCTTACCAGCAATGTACTTGTCAGCCAGCCTGGCACTAATATCTTCTTTAGAAACTTTTGCAATAGCATGATAATCTCTTTCCAATATCTCATAAAGAGGTCTGGAGAAATCCTCACTTCCTGTTAAACCTATTTTAGGATTAAAATAGGATATAAAGTACACGAAAGGGTATTCTTGATTTCCACGTAAACGCTCTAACTTCAGTATTCTTTTTACATCAGGAGCATTAAAAAAAAGGGCTATATCATCTGTAGGCTTTGTCCAGCTAACATGAAGTTCATAATTCATTGGTACAATTCCCAAAGTTTTCATTTCCTGTGTGAAACTCATCCAATTCTGAGCTTTGGAACATACAGCTGAATTTACAACAACTGTACCTACTCCCTTTTTCCTCATCAGCAATCCTTCGTTCACAAGGTTATTAATCGCCTGTCTCAAGGTATTACGAGATATGCCCAATTGTTTAGACAAATCAATTTCATTTGGAAGCATTTTACCTTGTTTATATTCCTCCCCTTTGATAATAGTCCTCAACTGTTCTTCTATCTGAAGATAAAGGGGGATTGCGCTGTTATGGTTAACTAATATCTTCATGATTAACTTTTTTACAAAGATAAAAATAAAAATAAAAACAGGCAATACTTTTTGTTCTTTTCAAGAAAAAGAATACATTTGCAAATGTTTATATGTTCAGACATACTAATTAATTAAATCATAATAACTATGAAGTATTATTTGGGAATAGACATAGGTGGTACACATATAAAAGGTGGAATCGTCAACCTTCTAACGAATGACATTCATCAAAACATACTATCTCACGAAGAACTGAATGCCACAGATTCAACATCAAGCATCATTACGAAAGTCAGAAAAGTTATTACTGACATTCAAGCCTGTATGCCCCTATCTAAATTAGGCGGAATCGGTATAGCCATGCCCGGTCCTTGCGACTATGCCAAAGGTATAGTTGCCATTTATGGTGTGCCAAAGTTTCAGTCACTTTTCGGTCTTAACCTTAAAGAAGAAATTAAAAAAGTATCTGACCTGAATACTGTTTTCATAAATGACGCATCCGCTTATGCCCTTGGAGAGTATTATGCAGGAGCAGCAAAAGACACAAGTAGAAGCATTATAGTCACAATCGGCACCGGACTTGGAAGTACATTTCTTGAAAATGATACTGTTTTGAACGAACTGACAGAAGGAATACCTGAACATGGATATCTCTACAACATACCTTACCGAGACGGAATGGCAGATGACTTTTTTTCGACAAGATGGTTTGTAAATACATGGAATATGCTATTTCCAGATAAAAAGGTAACTGGCGTAAAAGAAATCGCACTACGCGCTTCGAACGGAGACAATAATGCACAGTCATTATTTGAAAACTTCGCTTCAAATTTCGTAGAATTCATAACCCCATTCCTGCTAAATTTTAAACCGGAGAAACTTATTATAGGAGGAAATATAGCGAAAGCTTCTGACTTCTTTTTAGATAATATTCAGTTTCAATTAAAGAAACTCAATTTAATCACTAAAATAGATATCTGTAAATTATGGGATATGTCGCCATTAATCGGATCTGCTATTTACACAAGCAACATACTTGAAAATATGGAAAATACAAAAGAGAAAAGACACACACAGCAATTTATTGCACCTACTAACTCTACTGCCACCCCATCAGGAGAATATGATATATACCCGGCATTTCCATTGGGAAAAGGCAAAATTGGGAAAGGTATAAACCAACTAGCTGACTGGATAGAAAAGCATTCCCAAATAAAAATAGATGGTTATATTGGAGTCTTTTGGGATGAATTAATCATTAAGTTAGGAGAAGAACTCAGAAAAAGAGGAAAGAATGTGCGATTCTTTCATTCCAGTGTAGCAATGAAAGATCCACAGACTATTGAAAAAATGATTGCTCCTTATCTTGGAGGAGATAATCCGTTATTCGGCACCATTACTGATAAGCATTTGGTTAATTGGTTTGATGAAAATAAGCTTAATTCCATACAACCTGACCCGGAAGCAGATTTAAATATATTTATAGGTACAGGAGCAGCCCTATCTCAATGGAAAGCTCCCCTGATTTATATTGATATTCCTAAAAATGAGATTCAGTTTAGAATGCGCGCCGGAGCCATCAATAATTTAGGATTAGATTATCGAAAAGACAATCAACAGGCTTACAAACAACTATATTTTGTAGACTGGATTGTTCTTAATAAGCACAAAAAGCAATGCCTGCCTCTGATTGACCTACTTATTGACGGACAAAGAGAATGGGATGAACTATTAATGATTTCAGGAAATGACCTACGAGAAGGATTGCACAAAATGAGCCGCAATTTCTTCAGAGTTCGTCCATGGTTCGAGCCTGGCGCCTGGGGAGGACAATGGATGAAAAATCATATTCAAGGATTAAATAAAGAAGTAAATAATCTGGCATGGTCTTTTGAACTGATGGTACTTGAAAACGGACTAATGCTGGAGAGTGACGGATATCGGCTTGAAGTATCTTTCGATTTTCTTATGTATAGTGATTATCAGAATATATTAGGAGAATGTTCGGAAACATTTAAGTACGATTTCCCGATACGTTTCGACTTTCTAGACACCTTTGACGGAGATAATCTTTCTATCCAATGCCATCCACGCCCCCGATATATACAAGAGTATTTTAACATGCCATTCACCCAAGATGAGACATATTACATATTGGATTGTAAAAACTCGCCATGTGTATATTTAGGCTTTCAAGACAACATCGTCCCTGAGGAATTCCAATATACCTTGGAACGAAGTCAACAAAAAGCAACGAAGGTAGAGATAGAAAGGTTTGTTCAAAAACACCAAGCTAAAAAGCACGATTTCTTTCTTATTCCCAATGGCACCATACATGCTTCAGGAAAAGATTGCGTGGTATTGGAAATAAGTAGCGCACCCTATATTTTCACATTTAAAATGTACGACTGGATACGCATGGGATTAGACGGGAAACCACGACCTCTAAACATTCAACACGGAATGAATAATCTATATTTTGAAAGAAAAGGGGAAAAAGTAATCCAGGAATTGATATGCCATCCATATATCATGAAAGAAAATCAGGAGTGTACTATAGAGCATCTACCTACTCATAAAGAGCATTTTTATGATGTATATCGTTACACCTTCAAAGACCGTATTCAAATGAATACAGAAAATACATGCCATGTATGTATGATAGTAGAAGGAGACTCCGTTTGCATTGAAACAGAGGACGGCATGAAACAACGCTTTAATTATGCAGAGACTTTTGTCATCCCTGCTGCTGCCCGATCATATACAATCATAAATGAAAATCCCGACAAAAGAATAATGTTGGTAAAAGCCTTTGTAAAAAAAGAAGTTACTTTGAAATAATGTCTTAATAAAAACATCTTATCCAACTACTATGAAACGAACTATTGTACAAATTATCTTTTTCATATATTGTATTGCGAATGTATATCCACAATACAGCACAATCTGGCAACTTGGCAAAACAGATAATTCATCCAAGGAGTTTGCCTTAGCACCGGATGGAAAAGATCGATTTATTATCTCCGGATTTGGGGATAATAAAAAATATTTTTATGCAGGCGAACACACACCGGCCGATTTTCCATACATTATACCGGGGCCTACTGCTGAATGGGCTGGCTCATCTTACTGGGCAGGACAATGCAGGATACAACTTCCTATTTTAATAAAACTATCCGATGTCAATCCGCTAAAGAAATATCAATGGAATATTTTTATAGAGAATGTAGAATACGAAGACTGTATGTTCTTAAGACTGGAAGTCAACGGAAAGAATTACGATTCTCCTATAAAGCCTGGCACCAAACAGCTAACATATTCAATACAGCCCGGAATTCTAAAGGAAGGGTACAACAAGATTGTAATGCAGTTATTCAACGGTAAATCCCTAACTTTTGACGCCATTTGCCTAAACGGACCTCAAGAGACACAAATCAATAAGATAGGTGATACTCCTATTATTTCAATGAAAATGGCTGATTATGAATTAGAACAAGGGAAAACAAGAACACAGCCTCTTCTACTGAAAACTATAACTAAAAAATCCGGAACACTTAAAATACAAATCAACCAAAAGAAGATATTCAAACAAGTAGAAGAAGGAGAGAATATCTACGAAATTCCAACCGGAAAACTTAAAGACCAGTCTAAAATCAAAGTTAAAATATCAACAGAAGGACAAACAGTAGCAACTCAAGAATTTATCCGTAGTAACCAGCAACTACGCAGATCAATTGATTATGTTGATCAGTTTGCTGGTTCCAGTGGTTCACGATGGATGATAGGCCCCGGACCATGGATGCCATTTGGAATGGTAAAACTTATGCCCGATAACGAAGATGCCCATTGGAAAGCAGGATATGAATATAACGTTGAAAACATAATGGGATTCAGCCACATTCACGAATGGACAATGACAGGACTCTTAATGATGCCAACTACGGGAGATTTAAAAATACAACCCGGAACAGAAAAACAGCCGGACTATGGGTATCGCTCCCGAATTAATAAGAAAACCGAAACAGCCCGAATCGGTTATTATTCTGTTAATCTTACAGATTATAATATCCAAGCAGAATTAACAGCAACTACCCGCAGTTCCCTTCAGCGATACACATTCAACAAAGCAGAGCAGCCACGAATACTAGTTGACTTTTTCTTTCCAGCAGAATACGACTGGAATTTAGATGATGTATACGTAAAAAAAGTATCTGACACAGAAATAGAGGGATGGACCTTGAACGATTGCCGGTCAACAGGATACCATGGAGTACAAAGATATAAATTACATTTTGTCATGCAGTTTGATAAGCCATTCAAAACAATGAATGGCTGGATACGAAACAAAGTATATAGCCAAATTGAACAGCTACATAAATCAAACATGAAGTCCCGACAGGTATTTACAGTCGAAAATAACAGTCAAGACAAACTGGACGCAGGAATCTTCCTCGACTTTAACCTTAACACTGGTGATGATGTTATGGTAAGGACAGGTATTTCATTAGTAAGCATTGATAACGCACGGCTAAATCTGGAAGAAGAAATAGCGAGACCATTCGGATGGAATTTTGATAAAGTTGTCACCAATCAACAAGATACCTGGGAAACACTTTTCCAAAGAGTCAGTATCACAACAGACAATTACCTCTTAAAGCAAAAATTCTACACCAATCTTTACCGTTCTATCAGTCCACGGACCATCTGGAATGATGTAAATGGGGAATGGATAGATATGAACGGTAACAAAGCTCTTATAGACAAGCCAGGTAAAAGCGTATATGGAGGTGATTCTGCTTGGGGAATGCATTGGACATTAGGTCCATTTTATAATCTTCTCTATCCGGAGTACATGTCCAATTGGATTTACACTTACGAGCAGTTCTATCGTCGTGGCGGCTGGCTTCCCAATGGTAATCCCGGTATGAAATATTTCAGAGTCATGATAGGCAATCCTGCTTTGCCATTGATAGTCTCCGGCTATCAACATGGAATTCGTGACTTCGACAGTCAACTCATGTATCGGGCATTAATTCACCAACAAACAGCCACTATGATAAACTATCCCGGAGGAGGACAAGTCGGTAACGAAAGTTATCCCGATTATATAACCAAAGGTTATGTACCTCTATACGATGACGCATGGGATTGGAATTCTCCGCATTATCAATCATACGTTTCCAATACAATGGAATACTCATATCAAGACTATTGCGCTGCTCAATATTTTGACGCTCTTAATAAAAAAGATGACTTCAATACATTTATGAAACGTTCTGATAACTGGAAAAACATATTCGACCCATCAACCGGATATGTACGCCCCCGACGTCCCAACGGAGAGTGGATCGAAAACACCAACCCATATCATGCTCCCGGATTTTGCGAAGGCAGCGCTTGGCAATTCACCTGGTACGTTCCTCATGATGTAAAAAGCCTCATCAATTTAATAGGAGAGCGTCAATTCATCGACCGGCTGAATGCCGGATTTGCAACATCCGAAAAAGTAAGCTTCAATGCTTTAGGAGATAATATGGGAGCTTATCCTATTAATCATGGGAATGAAACAAATATGCAGGCAGCTTACCTCTTCTCTTATACCAGTGAGCCGTGGCACACCCAGAAATGGGCACGTGCTATACAAGAAAAATATTATGGAATGGGTCCCCGAGACGCCTATCCGGGAGACGAAGATCAAGGCCAAATGAGTTCTTGGTACATCTTAAGCAGCATAGGACTTTTCCAAATGGATGGCGGTTGCAGCAAAGATCCTGTATGGTTACTGGGGAGTCCGCGATTTGACCGGGTAGAAATTCTGTTAGACAACACCTATTACTCTGGAAAAAAACTTATCATAAAAGCAGAAAATGTATCCAAAGACAATTGTTACATTCAATATGTAAGATTCAATAACAAGCGCCTTAGTAATAACTATATAGAATGGAGTAAACTCAAAAAAGGAGGAACACTTCATTTCATTATGGGTGACCGACCAAATCCAAATGCATTTAAATAAATAAACACATATGAAAAATAAAAGTAAGATACTACCAGTTCTTTTTGGTTTCTTTATTATGGGGTTCTGTGACTTAGTAGGAGTATCAGTCACCTATGCGAAAGATTATTTCAGTTGGAGCGAAACCCAAGCCGGTTTCCTGCCATCAATGGTATTTATATGGTTTTTACTCATCTCTATTCCGATTTCTATCTGGATGGACAAGAAAGGTAGAAAAACAATATCACTGATAGGACTTTTATCTACTTTTATTGGAATGTTACTTCCATTACTTACATTCACACAGACAGCCTGTTATATCGCCTTTGCACTTTTAGGCATAGGAAATACCATCCTTCAAGTGTCACTTAATCCTTTATTAACCAATGTTATCGCTGAAGGAAAATTATCAAGCATTATGACAGCCGGACAATTCATCAAAGCACTATCTTCTTTTGTAGGACCTATAGTGGCCGGATTCTGCTCTGTTTATTTCAACAACTGGATATTAATGTTTCCCATATTCGCCGCCATTACTCTAATTTCCGGAATCTGGTTATTTTTCACTCCAATAAATGAGAAAGACGACAAAAGATTAACATCCAGTTTCTATCAAGTTATTTCTCTCCTGAAAAATAAAACCATCTGCCTTTTATTCGGAGGCATCATTTGTATTGTTGGCTTAGATGTAGGAATGAATGTATTTACCCCAAAACTTTTAATTGAAAATGCAGAGTTGACTAAAGAAATCGCAAGTTATGGTACAAGCTGGTATTTTGCCGCTCGCACTTTGGGGACCTTATGTGGTGTAATTCTATTAGCAAAGTTTTCCGAAATTTATTATTATCGGATCAATATGTTCATTGTATTAATAGCTTTGTCCTGCATTTATTGGATACATTCTCAATATATTATTTTGTTATTAGTATGCATTATAGCCTTTGCAATGTCTAGCATATTTGCCGTCATCTACTCGCTAGCCTTGCATACATTACCCTATAAAACCAACGAAATATCAGGACTCATGATAACTGGGATATCCGGTGGCTCCATCATTCCTCCTCTCATGGGAGTTTGCGCAGATTATACCGAAAGCCAATCAGGCTCCATCCTTGTCATGCTAATTTGTGTAATCTATCTAATTTTATGTTCGTTTCATAAATTTAAAACCATACACACAAAGCCGCATTAACATTTATTCTCAAAACAACCATTCATATATAAATTTATATTAAATAAATAAATCTTTCTAGTTTTCCTGCTTTAAATATATATATTTGCAATATGTATATACATATAGACATTATATAATACATATATCATAAGCAATTAATACTATGTAGATTAAAATATACAGCCTTTATATACAAGAAATCACATTAAATCTAATATAAAACCCTTATGACTTACTTTTTAAAATCACAGAGTATGAAGAAGCTTTTATGCAACTTACCACGCTTCGTATTATGGATAGCTTTCCTTCTAATCATTGAAAGCTATGTAACCTTGCAAGCTCAAACCAGTAGTAGTAACAACTCATCCAAAGCAATATCAGGGAAAATTGTGGATGAAACAGATTTGCCTATTGCAGGAGCTACTGTACAGGTGAAAGGATCAACAAAAGGAGCCATTTCGGATATAGATGGCTTATTTACTATTTCATCCGAACCAGGCTCTATTTTGATTTTCTCATTTTTAGGATACCAATCTATTGAATACAAGATAGATAAAGTACCTCAAACCATTAAACTTTTGCCAAAGGTAGATGAATTGGATGAAGTTACTGTGGTTGGTTTTGCTAAACAGAAAAAAGAAAGTGTGATTGGAGCAATATCAACCTTAAAACCTGAAAGATTAAAAATTCCAACCAGTAATCTGACTCAAGCCTTAGGTGGTAATGTTGCCGGAATTATATCTTACCAGTTGTCCGGTGAACCTGGAAATGACAATGTGGAATTCTTTATTCGCGGTGTGACAACTTTTGGTTACTCTAAAAGTCCACTGATATTAATCGATAATATCGAATCATCTACTACTGATCTTTCCAGACTGTCCGCAGATGACATTGCTGCTTTCTCTATAATGAAAGATGCAACAGCAACTGCCATTTATGGTGCACGCGGAGCTAATGGAGTCATTTTGATTACTACCAAGCAAGGCAAACCCGGTAAGGTAAAAATTAGTGCCAGAGTGGAAGGTTCATTGTCAGCACCTACAAAAAGAATAGACATGGTAGATCCTATCAGCTATATGAAATACCACAATGAAGCTGTACTCACACGTAATCCGTTAGCTGTCCGGCCTCATACCGATGAGAAAATAGCATCAACAATAGCCGGCAAAAATCCCTATGTATATCCGGCGGTAGACTGGTACAATGAATTATTTAATGATAATGTATTTAATTCACGTGCCAACATCAATATGAGCGGAGGTAGTGAAACTGCCAGATATTATGTTTCTTTAGGCATATCGGATGACAATGGTATCATGAAGGTAGATAAACGAAACAATTATAACAGTAACATTGATTTAAAAAAAATCTATGTACGTTCTAACATTGATATTGATGTGACCAAGACGACTACATTTTCTGTAAAATTCAGTGGCAATTTTGATGATTATACCGGTCCTATTGTAAGCGGCAATGATCTATACCGAAGAGCAATGGCAACAAGTCCTGTTTTATTCCCCAAATATTATATGCCTGATGAAAATCATACATCTACTTCACATATTTTATTTGGTAACGCAGGTGATGGTAATTACATCAATCCCTATGCGGAAATGATACGTGGTTACAAACAATACACCAATTCGGTTATTTCTGCCCAGGCGGAATTAAATCAGAAATTAGATTTTATAACTCCAGGACTTAGTATCAAAGTCTTCGCAAGTACTACCCGAAATTCATACAGCGGACAACAACGTTCTACTTCACCCTTTTATTATTCAATCAGCTATTATGATAAACTAACCGACACATATACTTTAAGGGAGCTGAACCCTAATGGTGGACGGGAAGATTTGGATTATACAGCAGAAGGGAATCAAGTCAGCAGTTCGTATTATTATGAAGCATCTCTCAACTACAACCGTACGTTCCGGGAAAAGCATAATATCACCGGATTATTAGTAGGAGTTCTGAGAGAGAATAAGAGCGGAGGCGCAAGTTCGATACAGACATCTTTACCAGCCCGTAACATTGGATTATCAGGTCGTTTTACATACGCATACGACGGACGATATTTTGCTGAAGCAAACTTTGGTTACAATGGTTCCGAAAGATTTGCCAAAAATGAACGATTCGGACTCTTTCCTTCGATAGGAGCAGGCTGGATGATCTCCGAAGAAAAGTTTTGGAATCAAGACCTTAAGAATATTATCAATAAACTGAAACTAAAAGGAACTTACGGTTTGGTAGGTAACGACAATATTGGTGCATGGAATGACAGATTCTTTTATATGTCCGAGGTAAATCTAAACGGTAGTGGTGCAAATTTCAGTTGGGGACAAGATTTTGAACGGAATGTCGGTACTATCGACATGATACGCTATCGAAATGACAAAATCAAATGGGAAATTGCTCAAAAAATGAATTTAGGTCTCGAAGTTGGGCTATTTAATATATTTGACATACAATTCGATTACTTCACCGAATATCGAAAAAACATCTTTGGCGAACGCCAAACCATCCCGTATGAAATGGGATTCAGTGCACCTCTTTATGCTAATAAAGGAGAAGCTTCTTCACATGGATTCGAAGTGCAGGTAGATGCCAACCACGCTTTCAATAAAAACTTCTGGTTAGGAGTGCGTGGCAATTTCACTTATGCAACAGGCAAATATGAGCATGTAGAAGAACCCTATCGTCCTTACCCTTGGCTTAGTCATATTGGAAAACGTATTAATCAGACTTATGGATTAATAGCGGAAAGACTGTTCATTGATGAAGAAGATATTGCAAATTCACCTGTTCAGACATATGGTGAATATATGCCCGGTGACATAAAATACAAAGATGTAAATAATGACGGAATAATTAATGATGAAGATATTGTTCCAATAGGGATTTCCTCTTCTCCAGAAATTGTATACGGCTTCGGAGTGTCGATGGGATACAAGAATTTTGATATTTCTTGTTTCTTTCAAGGAGCAGCGAGATCTTCTTTCTTTATTAATTCCAAAGCAACAAATCCTTTCATGCAAATGGATTTCGGAGGAAATAACCTCAATGGTATGATGCAAGCATATGCGGATGATTACTGGTCTGAATCGAATCGTAATATATACGCTACTTTCCCAAGATTGTCAACTACTGACATTGCAAACAATAACAGAAACAGTACATGGTGGTTACGCGACGGTTCTTACTTGCGTTTAAAATCAGTCGAAATCGGATATACATTACCTAAAAGGCTGACCAGCCATCTAGGTATGTCCAATTTGAGAATCTATGCCAGCGGACTAAATCTTTTCGCATGGAATCGTTTTAAATTATGGGATGTAGAACAAGGAAACGACGGAATGCAATATCCTATTCAGGCAGTTTACAATTTTGGTATTAACTTAAGCTTCTGATTACATTATGAAATACAAACATTTATTCACTAGTACATTATTGGCGATATTAATCACATCCTGCAACTATCTTGATATCGTGCCGGATAATATCGCAACGCTTGAAATGGCATTCAACACTCGGGCTAATGCTGAAAAATATTTAGCCACCTGCTATAACTTCGTACCTACAGCAGCCAATCTTGATCACAACTCCGGCCTCATCTGCGGTGGAGAAATGTGGTATCTGAAACCAGAGTCCCACTACTATAAAAATATAACCTCATTCAACATTGCACGTGGTATGCAAAACTCTAACGACCCCTTACTAAATTACTGGGATGGAGGTCAGGGAGGCTACAACATATTCAGAGGAATCCATGAATGCAATATTTTTATAGACAACATCGATCGCGTACCTGACATGCGTATGGAAGAGAAAAATAAATGGAAAGCCGAAGTGATGACTCTGAAAGCATATTATATTTATTATCTCATGTTGCACTATGGGCCCATTCCTTTACTTAAAGAGAACATCAGCGTAGAAGCAGACTTAGATATGATGCAACTGGAGAGAGAAACGATTAATGATATCGTCACTTATACAACTGATTTATTGGATGAAGCCATGAACATCCCTTCCGGATTAACATTCAATGTGACTTCTCCACGCACGGAATTAGGGCGTATCACATTACCTATTGCGAAAGCAATCAAGGCTAAATTACTAATACTGGCTGCCAGTCCTTTATTCAACGGCAATACGATGTATGCTGAATTTGTCAATTCAGAAGGGATACCTTTCTTCGACCAAGAGTATAAAAAGGAAAAATGGGAGGCGGCAGCCGCAGCGTGCCTGGATGCCATCAACACTGCCCACGAAGCCGGAGCTTCTTTATACAAATTTGATGAGAAGCTAAATTATACTCCTTCATCAACTTTACAACAAGAGTTGACACTACGTAACACAATTACCGGTCGTTTTAATTCTGAAATAATATGGGCATTAGGTTCCAATGCAACAGATGGAATACAGAATCTATGCCAAGCGCATTTAACCAGCTATTCATTGGGGAACAGAATGATTCGTAGTTGCTCACAACTTGTGCCGTCATTAGAAATTGTAGAACAATTCTATACAGCGAACGGAGTCCCGATGGATGAGGATAAAGATTATGAATATGAAAACAGATATAAACTGACAACAACTCCAGAAGATGATCCTATTCATTTTACACCAAACTACACAACTATCAAGATGCATTTAAACAGAGAGCCTCGTTTTTATGCCTATATTGGTTTTGATGGTGGAAAATGGTTCTCCATCGAATGCTGTAACGACAATGAAACGAGCTCCTATCCTATCAAATCAAAGAAAGGAGATATTGCCGGCGTTTCAGACGAACTATATTCACCGACAGGTTATTTCACAAAGAAATTGGTTAGTTATCAAAACGTAAACACCAGTGCGACCAATATCAATTACGTATATTCTTTCCCGATTATTCGCCTGTCCGATCTATACCTGCTATATGCAGAAGCTCTCAACGAGCTTAATGAAACTCCGACTACAGATGTATACTACTATGTACAACAGGTCAGGAATAAAGCCGGTCTGGATGAAGGAGGTTCTTTGGTAAATACATGGCGTAATCATTCCAACCGCCCGGATAAGCCAACCACCCAAAGAGGAATGCGTGAAATTATACAGAAAGAGCGAATGATAGAGCTTGCATTCGAAGGCCATCGTTACCATGATGTACGCAGATGGAAGTTAGGCTCTACATATCTGAATACTCAGATAAAAGGCTGGTCGGTATTAGAGCAGGACCCGGAGTACTTTTATAATGCACGAGTTCTCTTCACGAGAAAATTCATGCCAAGAGATTATTTATGGCCTATTAAGACCAATTCTATCAACAGAAATCCGAAACTTGTTCAGAATCCTCAATGGTAACTTTTAACATAAAAATGACAAAGATGAAAAATATAGCTTTTATACTTTTAATACTTGCAGCAGTTTGTTTTGCAAACTGCGCCGGTGATTACGAGGCCGAACCACGCGGTACGAATGATGGAAAAGCTCCGGCACCGATTACTAATATATCGGTGAAGAATGTAAACGGAGGAGCTATTATTAAATATACTCCTTCCGATGATGTCGATTTATTATACGTCAAAGCTATCTTCACTAATACCCGCGGAGAACAGCAGGAAGTAAGATCTTCCATGTATGTAGATTCTTTGGTAATAGAAGGGCTGGGGGATACACAAAAGAGAGAGGTCAAACTTTACTCTGTAGACCGCCACGAAAACTATTCCACACCGGCTATCGTGACTATTGAGCCTCTGACTCCTGCAGTCGTTCAGACACAAGAATCATTAAAAGTGACTGAAAGTTTTGGAGGTTTCTTCCTCGATTTCAATAATGCAGCAAGAAGTGCATTATCTTTCTACATTTACAAATGGGTAGATGAGCACAATGAATACGAGATCCATGACGTATACTCCTCACAACAGGAAGAAGGCCGCCTGACTATAAAAGGCTTAGAACATAAATTATTGAAATTAGCCATCTTCGTTAGGGATAAATGGGAAAACACTTCCGACACATTGTATGCCGAAATTACTCCTTGGAAAGAAAGCTTATTAGATAAAACAAAATTCCAACTTGTCAAAGTTATGGATGATGTCAGCTGGGATTACCACGAAGGTTATCATTCCCGTCTATGGGACGGGCAAATAGGTGGATGGAACTGGGGACATACCGAATACCCGATACCTTTCCCGCATGCCTTCAGTATTGATTTGAATGTCAATGTACGTCTCAGCCAATTCCAATTCTGGCAACGTCTGGACAGCCAAGACTTATTATATGCCCATGGAGCTCCCAAGTACTTCAAATTATATGGCTGCGAAGAGGGTAAAGATTTGCAGAATCCGGATAACTGGGTGGTATTATTTGATGGAGAAATGAAGAAACCATCCGGCGGGGCATTTGGTGATGCGCTTACTCAGGAAGATATTGAGGAAGCCCAAAGAGGCCATGTATTTACCCTCAACCAAGATGTACCATTCATTCGCTACTTCCGGTTCCAGAGTTTAATGTCATGGTCGGGAATGGAAACATCAGTTATGTCAGAAATCACTCTTTGGGGAGATATCCAAGGTGAAGAATAACCTTATAAAATAGACAGAAATGAAAAAAGTAATATATATAATAACTACTATTCTCCTGTGTATGACCTCCTGCACAGATATTCATGATACCTATTCTGAATATATCAAAGACGGAGAACAAATTTATGTAGGAAAGCTGGCGGATGTAAAAATACATCCGGGATTTCAGCGTATGATGATAACGGGGTCTATGAAATATCTAGCCACAGCAAAGACTTGCATAATAGAACTTGTAGGTTACGACAAGGTTTTCACAACAGACATTGACAGAACGCAACCTGAATTCAGTTATGAAATCAAAGATGTGGAAGAAGGCAACTATTACGTTAAAATAACCACAAAGGATAAAGAAGGTAATACCTCACTATCCGAAACCTACAATGTAGATGTATACGGAACGGAGCACATAGCGACTTATTATCCCAAGCGAATTACCGATATACAATTCGTCATTGCCGACAACTCGCTCAACTTAATTTGGAATCAGGCAGACAATGTGGTGGAAGCAATAGTTAAGTACTATGATTCAAATGAGCAACTACTAACTTTAACAGTGAAAGGAGATGCTGCTTCAACCAATTTACCTGATTGGAAAGCTACTTCTATATTAACAGTAGAAACACGAATCCTACCCAGCGAAACAGCATTGGATATCGTATCCCTGCCCATTTCAGAATACACTTTGCCCGACGATCCGATTGTAGAAATCCCCAGAACTAACTTTGCCAACGCAAATATGCCTTCAGATGTTGTAAACGGTTATGGCGGTTCAGTAGAAAAGTTATGGAACAATGATACATGGAATTATGACAGCGGTTATCATGCCGGCGATAATCAAGGAGTTCCTCATCATCTGACCATTGACATGGGACTTACAGCAACGATTACCGAATGCGAACTGTTCTTTACCGGATATGAAAGAACAGACTGGATGCCTCGATTATTCCAAATATGGGGAATTGAAGATGTAGAAGACCTGGAAAGCCATGAACCGGATGTTCCATCTATAAACCCGGCTTGGGAAGAAAGTGCGAAAGCAAAAGGATGGAAACAGCTGACTACAAAAAACATTTCTGTTTCCGGTTGGCAACCCAGTATTAAGTTCGCCTGCGATAAAGAACACGAAAATATAAGATACATCAGATACCGTATTGTAGAATCACTCTCAGCTCCACACGTAGGAATGGGGGCCTATGGTTCCGCCAGCGAAATCAAGTTCTGGGGTAAAAAGGTTAGTTTGTTACAGTGATAACAGTTGAATTTGTTTTTGCATAGGAGTGTATACAAAAAAAGAATGATACATTCCTATGTAAAAAACAAATTTGTATCTTGAATCCAAAAGACCGAAAGTTAATATGAAAAGAATACCATTGAGTTTATTCACGTTTTTATTCCTCCTATCCGGATTATGTGCAGCACCTACCAAGACTGTCTGGCAAATCGGGGAGAAAAATCATAGTGCCAGTGAGTTGGCATTGTCCCCTGACAAATACAAAGAGTTTCTGGCAAATGATTTTGGTTGGGAGGACAGGTTTTATATCATTGGATTGTCTTCCCCTCAAAAAGATTTTCCTTATGTTCTGCCGGGACCTGCCGATCATTGGGGAGGAACAAGTTATACTGCCGGTATACGGACTCATGTTTTAAACATACTCTTTGGTATGAAGGAAGTTCCCGAAACGGACTCATGGAAATTAATCATAGACCTATTAGATACTCACCACGAATTTCCGGCACTATTTAAAATAACGATCAACGGAAAATCATGGAAATATGCACTTCCCAAAGGAAGTGGAAAATCAATAGACGGTGACTATTCACAAATCAAACCGCATACGATCGAAATTCCTCTGAACTCCGGAGTGATCAGAAAAGGAAGCAACTCCATCGCGCTTACAAGTCTCGAAGGCTCATGGATTCTCTTCGATGATATCAGACTTATGGGGCCGGATAATGCTGAACTAAATGAAGTCAACAAATCCGTTTATCTCCGGGATGTTAAAGCTGCGGACTTTCAAACCACCAGCCCTGTAGCCCAACCACTATTAGTAGACATAGAACATCTTTCCGGGCATCCTCTCCTTGAAGTGAAAGTAGATGGAAAAAAGATACTGGAACAACGTTTGGAAAAAGGAAGATACATACTAGAAGCTCCGATGCCAGTTGTCAAGTCTCCCAAGACAAGCCATTACATCATATCCGCCGATGGTGCAATCTTAGATAAAGGAATGATCAGACGCGCACCTCACAATACAATCACACTGGCCGATTACATCGATACACGAATGGGAACTGCGCACTCCCGTTGGATGATAGCACCAGGTCCGTGGATGCCATTCAGCATGGTCAAATTAAGTCCGGACAATCAGGATAGCGGTTGGCAATCGGGATATGATCCTTCATTCGAGAGCATAGGTACGTTTAGCCACATACACGAATGGACCATGGCGGGTCTGGGCATCATGCCTGCCAACGGTCCTTTAAAAACGGAGATAGGCAGCCAGTCTTCCTTAGTCAAAGATGCCAATTCGTATCGTTCAGCCATCGACAAAACAAGTGAAGAAACGAAAGTCGGATATTATAAAGTAGACTTGACCGATTATCAAATCAAGGCGGAACTGACTGCCACCTCCCGGTGTGGTTTTCAGCGTTATACATATCCGCAAGATAAGGATGCCCGTGTCATGATCGACCTGAAAATCCCTAGTGAATACGATTACCAAATTGTTGAAGGAAGTATAAAGCAAACAGGAGCACGACGGATCGAAGGATTCAGCAAGCAGCTATCCAAAAATGTATGGTCGGCGGATGCGGATCAGAACTATACAATTTATTTCGTGATTGAATTCAATAAAGATATCAAGAAATTTGGAGGATGGCACGATCATACTTTATGGGAAACAGATACTATGACAGCCAGCTACCCTCAGCGATTCGGCTGTTATGCCGAATTTGATACTACCGATCATCCGGAAGTTATGGTACGTTCCGGAATATCTTATGTAGATATGGCAGGGGCTTCCAACAATCTTTCCAATGAGATAATGGAACCATTCGGGTGGAATTTTGAAGCTGTACGCAAACATCAGTCGGATAGTTGGAATAATATTTTAAACAGAGTCCGGATATACAGCAACGATTATCGGGAAAAGGTAAGATTTTACACCAATTTATACCGTGCTTTCTGCCGGAATACTTTCAGTGATGCAGACCGCAGATGGGTGGATGCAGCAGGCAACATTCAAAAGCTGGACGACCCGGATGCTGTCGCTTTGGGATGCGATGCCTTCTGGAATACTTTTTGGAATCTGAATCAGGTATGGAATCTGATTGCTCCCGAGTGGTCATCCAGATGGGTAAAATCGCAGTTGGCTATGTATGACGCCAACGGATGGCTGGCAAAAGGCCCCAGCGGAATGAAATACATACCTGTAATGGTGGCCGAACATGAGATTCCCCTTTTAGTAAGTACTTACCAAATGGGAATACGGAATTACGATGCAGAAAAAATGTTCCGGGCAATCGTAAAGATGCAAACTACCCCAGCTCAACGTGTAGCCAATGGGTTTGCCGGCAACAGAGATTTGGAAACTTATCTGCAACATCAATATGTACCTGCCGACAAAGGACGTTTTTCTAACACATTAGAATACTCTTATGACGACTGGACAGTCTCTCAACTAGCAAAAGCACTGGGAAAAGAGGAATATTACCGAACATTCTCCAACAGAGGCAACTGGTGGAAAAACGCAATCAACCCGGCGACAGGTTATGCCCAAATGCGCTACAGCAATGGAGAATGGGAAAAGAACTTTGATCCGTTCAAATCAGGAGCTAACCATCATTATGTAGAGGGAAACGCCTGGCAACTTACTTTTTTTGTACCTCAGAACGTTCCCGCACTCACCGAAATTATCGGTAAAGAGCTCTTCATCGACCGGCTGTCATGGGGATTCAAAGCCAGTGAGCCATGGAGGTATAATGCCCCGGGAGACCAGTATTGGGACTTTCCAGTAGTACAAGGTAACCAGCAATCCATGCACTTCGCCTTTCTATTCAACTGGGCAGGCCAACCGTGGCAAACGCAACGGTGGAGCCGTTCCATTATCGACCGCTATTATGGCTTTGACACATCAAATGCCTATTTGGGAGACGAAGACCAAGGACAAATGAGCGCTTGGTTTGTCATGACTGCATTGGGATTATTCCAGACGGACGGAGGTTGTAACGCAGAACCTGTTTATGAACTGGGGAGTCCTCTGTTTGAAAAAATAAAAATAGATTTGGGAAAACATTTCGGTAGAGGAAAGCAATTTATCATCAAAGCTAGCAATACTTCGCGGGAAAATAAGTACATCCAGTCCGCCAAACTAAACGGCAAGAAGTTGAACTCTTTCAAGTTTCCGGCAAAAGAACTGCTCAAAGGCGGCACATTGGAACTTGAAATGGGAGATCGTCCGAATAAAAATTGGGGAATCAAATAACATCATAAAAAAAATAGTAACAAATGAAAAAGATCTTACTCAGTCTTATCACAGCAGCCGTTTTATTATCATGTCAGTCATCACGTGACACATCACACAAGTATACAGCCATCACTCCGGGAGTAGAATGGCTCGACACCAACAACGAGAAAATAAATGCTCACGGAGGCGGTATATTATATCACGAGGGAATTTACTACTGGTATGGCGAATGTAAAAGTGATTCCACTTACTGGAATCCCAATGTTCCCGGTTGGGAATGTTATCGTACGGAAGCCGGTGGAGTAAATTGTTACTCTTCCAAGGACCTTCTCAACTGGAAATATGAAGGACTCGTTCTCCAACCGGAAATATCTGACACACAATCCGATCTCCATCCTTCCAAAGTGCTGGAGAGACCTAAAGTTATATACAATGACAAAACCAAGAAATTTGTAATGTGGCTGCACGTGGACAGTGACGACTACAATAAAGCTGCTGCCGGAGTCGCTGTTTCCGATTCACCGACTGGTGTTTTCACCTATCTGGGTTCGATGCACCCGAACGGGCAAATCAGCCGGGACATGACCCTATTCAAAGATGACGACGGCAAAGCTTATCATATCTACTCTTCCGAACAGAATTCTACATTATATATCAGTTTGCTGTCCGACGATTACCTGAAACCTTCCGGCACTTTCACACGCAATTTCGCAGGTAAATTCCGGGAAGCCCCTGCTGTGTTCAAACACAACGGACTATACTACGTCATCAGTTCGGGATGTACCGGCTGGAGTCCCAATGAAGCGGAATATGCAGTGGCTACCCAAATTTTAGGACCATGGACCGTAAAAGGAAATCCTTGTGTAGGAAAAGATGCCGACAAAACCTTCTATGGACAAAGTACCCATGTACTGCCGATTCAAGGAAAGAAAGACGCATACATAGCCATGTTTGACAAATGGAATAAAACAGACCTAATTCACTCAACCTATATCTGGTTGCCTATACAGTTCCGTGAAGACGGAAGCATGGCTATTCAATGGCTGGATAGCTGGTCACCTGATACATACGAATTCTAATTAAGATATAGCAACGGCATATCATTTTCTAAAAGGAACTCACATGAGAAAGATAAAAATTAAAGAAATCGTTTGTATCATCGGATTGTTGGGAACTCTCACAGCTCATTCTCAAAATACAGTCTGGCAAATAGGAAACAAAGATAAATCCGCCAAAGAGTTCAAGTTCTATAAAAACGATTATCGGAACTACATCAATGATGTTTATCTATACGAAGTAGGGAGAAATCATTCTGCTGATTTTCCTTACTTTCTGCCGGGGCCTAGTGATGCCTGGGCAGGTGGCATATCAGGGCAGGCTGTTATTGGCTTTTCATTGGCCGAAGCTCCTTCTCCGACAACCCAAATACAACTACGACTTCTATTTGCAGAAACTCATCCTTCCTCACCTCCCCGACTGGAGGTGAGGCTCAACAGCTTCGAGAAATCCATCCAAACACCCAAAGGCACAAACCCTGAATATCTGGACACAAAAGAAACAACTTCAAAAGAGTTATCCGTCACGCTTGACATTCCGGCTGATGAGTTCAGAGCAGGAAACAACACACTCACGATCCGAAATATATCAGGCAGTTGGGTAGCATTCGACCAGATAAAGCTGACATCTGACTCTCCTCTGCAAACAAACAATCTTACGACCAAAGCCAGTCTCGTATCTTCCGCCTTCTCTCCTGTATTGGTGGTCGGAAAGAAAAAAGAACTGAGACAGCCGGTCAAAATAAAAGCAGTCAACTGGCATCATAAAAAGAGACCGGTGGAACTGCAAGTCGGTAATTTCCCACCGGAAAGATACGTATTGTCCCCCGGAATAAATAACATTGAGACATCCATTCCGGAAGTCACCGCTCCATGTGAGTTACCGATCATACTGAAAGAACAAGGAAAAACCGTCAGCAAAATCAATGAAAAGGCAACTCCTGTCAAGAAATGGACAGTATATCTCGTTCAGCATACTCACACAGATATAGGCTACACCAAACCTCAAACCGAAATCCTGTCGGAACATCTCCGGTATATAGATTATGCCATTGAATACTGCGAACAAACAAAAGACTACACAGATGATGCGAAGTTCAGATGGACCTGCGAATCGGCGTGGGCTGTAGACGAGTATTTGAAAAACAGACCGGAAGAACAAGTGAACAAACTAAAAAAATACATTGCCGAAGGACAAATAGAAGTTGCATCCATGTATTTCAATATGTCGGAGATTGTAGACGAAAACTCTTTCAAGACTTTCCTTCAGCCTGTCAAAGAATTCAGAAAACATGGAATTCCCTCTGCGCTGGCCATGCAGAATGACGTCAACGGAATTGCATGGTGTCTGGCAGATTATCTGCCGGACCTCGGGATAAAATACCTGTGGATGGGAGAACACCATTACAAATCGCAGGTTCCGTTTAATATGCCGACTGTCTTCCAATGGGAATCTCCGTCAGGTAAACCGATCCTGACTTACCGTGCCGACCATTATAATACCGGCAATTTCTGGGGAATAGAGCAGGGAGACATTCAAAAGACAGAACCGAAGTTACTACATTATTTATCAGAACTGGAGCGTAAGCATTATCCGTTTGATGCAGTAGGCGTACAATACTCCGGTTATTTCACGGATAATTCACCGCCCTCCATCATTGAATGCAAACTCATCAGAGAGTGGAATGAAAAGTACGCATATCCTAAGCTACGAAGTGCCACTGCATCCGAATTTCTGGATTATGTAACGAAGCGATACGAGGATAAAATTCCCGCATACAGAGCCGCATATCCAGACTGGTGGACAGACGGTTTCGGTTCTGCCGCAAGAGAAACAGCAGCTTCACGCAAAACTCATTCGGATATGACGGCGGTAGAAGGGCTACTGTCTATGGCTGTATTAAAAGACAAATGCCTGCCACAGACCACTCACCAACGAATAGAGCACATACATGAAAGCCTGCTATTTTATGATGAACACACGTTCGGAGCATCCGAAAGCGTCAGTGATCCGTTGTGCGAAAACAGTCAGGTGCAATGGGGAGAAAAGTCAGCCTATGCATGGGAAGCAGTCAAAAGAACACAAATGCTGTATGAAACCTCCGTCGGTTTACTTCAAGGAGACCTCCGCAGAGGCAAGAACCCGACCCTTACGATTTTCAATACGTTGAACTGGAAACGTTCGGAGATGCTGACTGTATATATTGATTTTGAAGTGATCCCCCGAAACCAATTCTTCGAAATAACAGACTTTCAAGGACATTCGTTGAAAGTTCAACCGATCCGTTATCGCAGAGAAGGGTGCTACTATGCAATTTTCGCAGAGGATATTCCGCCTATGGGATACAAGACGTTTGAAATTGTCTTCAAACAACCGTCTACTGATACAGGAACTATTACAATAAACAATGCCAGTATCGAAAATCATTTCTACAAACTACAACTCAACCCGGACAAAGGAACGATCCAAAGTTTGTATGATAAAGAATTGAATTGTGAACTGGTCGATAGTTCGTCTCCATGGGAACTGGGTGCTTTTATCTATGAGAAATTAGGTAATCGTGACCAATTGGCCCAATATCGCCTGGATGATTACAACAGAACAGGATTGAGTGAGTGCCGGATCATCGACAGTTCGAATGGACCTATTTATCAACGTATCCTGTTGCAGGGAAAATCTCCGGGAACAGACGAAGCATTCGGGGTCAATCTGGAAATTAAATTATATCATGATACCAAACGAATAGAACTGGAGTACGCAATCAAGCGTCTGCCGGAAACGGATCCCTCAGGGATATACGTTGCTTTTCCCTTCCAACTGCCCGAAGGAAAACTGGCATTCGACGTTCAGGGCGGAACAGTTATATCTGGCAAGAATCAACTGGAAGGGACATCTACAGACTGGAATACTGTTCAAAACTTTGTATCGGTACAAAATAATCAGGCGCAAATTATTATAGGAAGCAGCCTCATCCCCCTCTATCAACTAGGAGACATAAATCTCGGTAAATTTCAATATCAGAAACAATACGAAAGGCCTCATGTCTACTCGTGGGTGATGAATAATTACTGGAATACCAACTTCAAAGCTTCCCAAGAAGGAGAGTTCCGTTGGAGTTACCATCTGACCTCTTCCGTTGACCCATCTAGCAACCTTGCTACCAAGTTTGGCTGGAGCTCACGTATTCCTCTATATGCCCGGGTAATGCCGACAGGAACAGAGAATCATAAACCCACAGAGTACTCAGCCTTCCATTTTGAGAAAGACAATTTCCTGATGACTTCATGTACCCCCTCTAAAGAAGAAGGTTATATACTACTGAATATTAGAGAGATAGATGGAAAGAGAACCAACCTCAGGATTTTAAATGAAGACGGGCAAACCATCCCCTTCACAATAGTAAACGCTATTGAAGAGAAATTGGAAAATGAAACGTCAGAGCATATATTTGAGGGGTACCAGAATAAATTTATAAAGATAAAACGTTTTTAATCAAAAGAATCAAATGCGTAGTCTACCCTAAAAAACGGAAGAATCATCACCACAAAGAGACGAGGAGATGTCAAAAGTCAGTAGCAACTCTCCTAATACTATTGACTTTTGCCCCTCATCATCTGTCAGAACGACCGGAAAGTATCTGCTCCAAACTTTCATCGACCACTCCCGCCAACTGAAGATTGGACAGCAAGCGGTCATAAGAAATCCTCCCTACTCCTTCCATTTTCAGCAGCCATCTCCATCCCTTTCCCGATACTAATTCCAGCAGTTGCCCTACCGTCCGGATTTCTTCTTTATACAAGACATTAGTCAGCCTCGTATCGGCCACTTTGCCGACAGACAATTGGAGAATCCTTTCTTCCTGATTCAAATTTATATTCTTGCTTTTATCCGCCAAAGACTGAAAACGGGCATCTATGATATGTTTCCGATAAGTAGCCAACACATTCTTTCTCACTTTCAGTCCTCTGAGATGAGAATTATAAATATGTAACGCCCTGTCATAAGTAATTCGATGCCGACCGGCAACTTTCTCTATTGATTCCCCCATAGAGATGGAGTAGAAAATATCACGGGCTCCGGGATGAACAATCAATTGGGAAAGTTCACGAATAATAATTTCATATAGAGGTTTACACGTCTTCTGTGTTCGCAATACATATAGCAGATCATCATATCTGGAAATAATAAAGTCGCGTTCCAGCTTTTTCTCTTCCACAATCTTTGCCAGATAATCCGCTTGCAGTCCAAGTCTTTTGTGAGCTTCGAGATAGGCAGTCAGACTTTCATCATCCAAGAACAGTTGGTTGCCCATCCGGCAACTGGTAATATAACCAAGATTCGCCCAGTTTCGCAGAGTTGCTTCCTGAACGCCATGTCTTTCAGACATTTGTTTTGTTGTGAGCCAATAGGACATAAAAAAACGGAACTAAGTTAATACTCTTACCTAGTTCCGTACCTTTTATATTATAAAAGAGTACGGAGCTGTCACATCCCGCTAATAGGAGGTAGTAACGGCTACCTGATGTATACGGGCAGACAGCCCGTACCCTATGAGAAGTCATAGAAGTACAGGCGTCTTCCCGGCATACATCAAAAAAATCCGTTACAATTTCCTATTAGCCGAGGAAACGCGCAATCGCACACCTTTAAACGGTATGCTACGTCCCGATGACAAAGTTACAAATAGTTTTCGGAAAATAACAAAAGAGGCTAATAAATGTTTGGGGAAAATTAGAAACAAAGCAATCGTCACTATTATATAAATTCAAAAGACTATGTTGTAACAATTAACATTACCAATCCATCATTTTATATTATATAAAAGTAGAACAGAATCTGAATTATTTCACAATATCATTCAGATCAAAGTAGAGCAAACGTGTAGCAGAATCCACATCTTCATCATTCAATGGGACAAAACCGTTTTTCATATAAAAAGGCACAGCAGCCGCATACGCATCAACAGTTAAAAAACGGCAACCTGTTTTATTCTCAATAATAAAATAACTTTTAATAAAATTCAATAGGAATGAGCCTATTGATTGACCTTTTACAGACAAGTCAACACCCAAACGACAAATCTTTGCAGCAGGATAGCTTTTTAAACGCTTCTCATTCACAAACCGATGTTTGCGGAAACGATTGAATTCAGTTTTATTTTCAAAATCAGACAAAGAGATCCTGTCATTGGCAAGACTGAAATAAGCAACCGATCGCTGATTAACTTTATTCTCAAGTACATAACTGACAGCCAGCAAAGCTTCCCGATACAGGAAAGATTCATTCAAAATAAAATCGTTCAAGTCGGTATCTCCGCAATCGAACGATTCTATTTTTTCTGAGGTATCTAGTTTACGCATCTCATACGTTGTCTCTATTAACTGACGATCCATATCTATTTTTTAAATATTTTCATTGCCAGTTCGTAGTCTTTCAATCTTTTTGCCCGCTGCTCGGAGGTCTCCCTGCGTTTTTCTTTCATCCGCTCTTCAAACCGCCGTGCATCTTCTCCGAAAAGTATCGGAGTTTCTTTAATCGGTCTTGCCATACTCACCTATCTCCTTTCTTCATTTAATACGCTACAAAAGTAACCTAATAAATCGGGAAGTGCAAGTAACCAGGAATTTATCTTCGAGACATATATGTCTCAAATACACTCACTATATCTTCTCTATATTTCTTTATATCAAAAAGAGATTGCCGCTATCTTCATAAAACACGGAATAAAATACGAACCGACCTTCGATATATACATCGAGAAATACGATTGGTAGAAGCAGAATTATTCTCACCCCTTTGAGAAAATATTCTCATAGGCATGAGTATTTTTTCTCACTGTGGTGAGAATTTTTTCTCAAGGCGATGAGAATAGTTTGAGAACTTTATTGCAGTTGCCCCGCCGCTTTCAAGTAAGCCACATAGTTTACATACAACTGAAAATGGGCATCCACTTTCGTCTGATACGCCTGTTGCCACATAACTTGCGCTTCCAGATAATCCGAAAGAGTTTCCAATCCCACCTCATACTGTTTGCCGCTGACTTTCATATTCTCTTCCGCCTGTTCCAGCGAACGTTCTGAAAGCTCGCATTCCAGTCGGGCCTCATCCAAATTATTAGTGGCCTGCGTCAATTCAAGCAACATCTTTTCATTGGCATTTTCCTGTTCAAGACGAGTCTGTTCCAGTTTTACCTTGGCAGAGCGCACCTTATTCATACGTTCGCCAAAATGAAACAGAGGTACTGAAACATTCAGAAAGACGGAGAATGATCCTTTTTTCATCAAAGTTTCGTCATTGATTTCCAATCCATGGAAATAGTCATAACTTCCCTTCACTCCCACACGTGGCAGCAGTTCACTCCGATTCAGCTTTACCTGCTGCTCGGCCATGGCGATCTGTTTATTCAAAATACCATATTCGGGACGGGCACTGATATCGGCAACCTGTGTCTTCCACTCTTGCTCCACTTCCGGAAATTCATCCGAGATATCAATCCCCGCTGTCAGAGGCCGACCAATATAATGGCAAAGATTCATGCCGGCAAGACGGAGCGCATTATCCGCCTTGCGCAATGCCAGCTCACTCTCATTAAGTTTCACTTGTACCTTCAACACATCATTCTGAGGTTTCATGCCATGCTGGTGGGCACTCTTCACATTCCGAAACAGCTCATTGAGCAACACATGATATTTCTCCGCCACTTTCTTCATTTCTTTGGCTTTCACTAGTTGCACATAAGCCTTGTCTGTATTCAGAATCACTCCGGATGCAGTCAGTTCCTCATTCAGATGTGCCATTTCCTTGCCGAGCAATGACATTTTATAGGCGGCGCGAATCTTTCCGCCCATATAAAGCGGTTGTTCCACTTGTACTCCGCCTGTATAGACGGTCCCGACTTTATAGTCCAGATTCAATCCGGGGAAATAAGCGTAACCGCTTGTTGCCAACTCTCCAGTAACGGGATCGGGCAGGAATACCGGCAGATTTCCTCCCCGAATGCCCAAGCTGCCGTCTGCCGTACTATACAGTCCGGTTCCGCTTGCTGTAAAATTGGGGAAGAAGTTAGCTTTATAGCTGAGAGACAGCAGCCGGGCTGCCTCCGTCTGTTTATCGGCAGCAGCCATTTCCTTGTTATATTTTAGAGCCATTTCACGGCATTGTTTCAGGCTGAGCTTCTCTTGTGCCGAAACAGAAAGAGAAGCCGCCATTCCAAACAAAACACTAACAGCTACGAGAAATTCTTTTTTCATTTGTCTGTCTTTTTGATATGAAAGAATAATGCATACAGAATCGGGATAAAGAGCAACGTGATGAGCGTGCCAAACAGCAATCCTCCCATGATAGAAGCTGCCAACGAACCGAACATAGCATCGGGCAACAGCGGAATCATTCCAAGAATAGTGGTCAGCGAAGCCATCATCACCGGACGGAGACGACTCTGGGAGCTATCGATCAACGCAGTGACCGGTTCTACTCCCTGGCTGATCTGCAACGTAATTTCATCCATCAGCACAATTCCGTTCTTTATAATCATACCGATCAATCCCAATGTGCCGACAATCGCCACAAAATTGAATGTCTTCCCGGTCAGCAACATCACGGCGACTACACCGACAAAAACCAACGGTATGCAGCAGAAAATGATAATCGGCTTACGATAGTCTTTAAACAGCATAATCAGTATCGAGATCATCAGAATAATGGCAAACGGGAAGTTCTTGAACAAATACTGCATAGATTTCGTACTGGCATTCCTTTCACCCTGCCATTGCAGTTTATAACCGTCGGGCAATGGGATCTGCTCTATCTGTGCGGCAATGGACTGGCGTGCCTTCTCTGTTTCTATTCCCGGAACAGGCGAACACTGTACACGCTGGCTACGCTGCCCGTTATAGCGGGGGACGACGGGATCTTCCCACTGTACATCGATCCGCTTGCTGATCTGTTTCAACGGAGTAGTTCCCATCAAGGTTTCTACCAGTTCATCTTTCGAAAGCGTTCCCGTTTTCAGTTTCATCATCATCTCCTGCGTCAACAAGCCATTCAAAGAAGGAAGAGAAGAAAATATTTGTGTGTTATCCAAGTCCTCAATCGGTCTTCCCTGTTCGTCAAGGCAGCGCAGATAGATATTTTCCCGATGGATTCCTTCGTGGAAAGAACCGATGGGAATGCCACTGGTGGCCGAAAGCAACGAGAGGCTTACATCATTACGGCTCAGTCCGATAGCGCGGGCAGTCGGCTGGTCATATTCAATGGTCAGCACGGGAATCTGCGGCTCCCAGTCCGTAGTTATCAGATATACATCCGGACAGCTTTCCATAATGCTGCGGGCACTGTCTGCCAATTGATGCAAAACAACCGGGTCCGGCCCCGTAAACTGTGCCTCGATCGGATATTTCTTGAACATCAGGTTATAGCGGTTCAGTTTCACGTAGGCATCGGGGTAACGAGACGAAAGATATTGCTGAATCTCGGGCATATTATCCACCAATGCATCGGGAGAAGTAAAGTCTATAATCAATTCACCGTATGCCAAAGAAGGATTGGCTATGTTACGCACCAAATTATAACGACCGGGGGTACCACCGACGGAAGCTGTGACATGGGTCACTTCCGGACGAGTTTTCAGATAGGCTTCAATCTCTTCCAAGTCACGTGTGACACGGGTATAATTTATTCCTTCCGGCAATTTATATTCCATATAAAGCTGATCGTACACCATATCCGGAAAGAAACCCTGTTTCATGAACCGATAGCTGAAAGCTGAAAGAGCAACCAACGCTACCATCGCAAAGACAAAACTCCAGCGATGAGCCAGACTAAACCGCAGCAAGGAACGTAGGACGGCATAAATCTTTCCTTCATACACCCGTTTTCCGGTAGTTGACGCTTCTTTCGAAACTTCGGGATGCAAAATTCGGTTGGCCATCAACGGTACGTGCACCAGAGCCAGTACCCAGCTAAGCAGTAACGAAACCGCCAGCACGATAAATAAGTCGCGCGTATACACCCCTGCGGTATCGGGAGACATGAAGATAGGCAGGAAAGCAATGATAGCAATCAAAGTGGCTCCGAGCAAAGGCATCGCAGTCTGCCGCCCGATAGCGGTCATTGCCTCCATACGGCTCTTGCCGGCTTTCAGATCGACCAGTATACCGTCAATAATAACAATCGCATTATCAACCAGCATCCCCATAGCAAGCACAAATGACGCCAGCGAAACCCGTTGCATCGTGCCATCCACAAAATACAGGAACAGAAAGGAGCCGAACACCGTTACCACCAGACTGATTCCGATAATAACTCCACTCTTGAATCCCATCGTTATCATCAGAATGACAACTACGATAATGACCGATTCGATCAGATTAAGAATGAATGTTCCCAACGAACCGGATACACGTTCCGGCTGGTAGAATACTTTATGACACTCCACTCCTGTCGGAAGCCGCTCCGCTTTCAATTCGTCCAGTTTCTGTTCTACCCGTTTGCCAATCTTGATGATATCCGAACCGGAAGAAGCCGCAATCAGTATTCCCATGGCACGCTGCCGGTCATAAAAGAGTTCATTGCGGGTAGGATTCTCATAATCTTTCTCAATTCGGGCGATGTCACTCAAACGTAACTGGTCATCATCGTGCCCCTGAATCAGCATACGTCCGATATCTTCTACCGTCTTGAACTTGTCACTCACCGTTACCCGAATACGATTATCGCCATTATCGTAGTATCCGGTATAAGTGGTTTTATTCTGTCCGTTCAAGGTAGCGAGAACTTCGGCAGGTTTCACGCCCAGATTCGCCATCCGGTCCTGCAGTAAAGAGATGTTGATGCATTCCTCACGCTTTCCATACAAGTCAACCCGTTCCACTCCGTCCAGTTCGCTGACTTCCCGCTTTATCAGTTCGGCATAATCAGACAGTTCCCTGTCCTGCAATCCGTCTCCTGTCAGCGCATAAAACATACCGTACACATTTCCGAAATCATCTTTCACAAGGGGAGTAGCAGCGCCTTCGGGAAGTTCCGCCTGTGCATTCGCTACCTTACGCCGCAACAAATCCCAGCATTGTTCCACATCTGCCTCCTTGACGGTCGTTTTCAGTTCCACCTGAATCAGGGAGAGATCATTGTAAGAATAACTTTCTACATTATCTATATTCCCCATTGTACGGATATTCTTTTCAAGTACATCCGTCACTTCCAGTTCCACCTGATGTGCGGACGCTCCGGGATAGGTAGTCACTACCATAGCGACTTTCACCGTTACTTCCGGGTCTTCCAACTTACTCATTTCATAGCTGGAATAAGCTCCTCCGACTATCAGCACCGCAATCAAGAAGTAAATTAACTTCTTATTTTCAAATGCCCATTTACTTATATCGATCATAGCAATCCTCCCACATTGGTTTTAGAAGCAGGCAAAAGGGGTTCTACCTGTTCCCCGTCTTTCACATGATATACTCCCGAAGCAACAATCAAGTCACCGGGCTTCAAGCCCTCCGCAGTCACCAGGCACCTGCCGCTGCCCAGCAGACGGGTGACTGTCACATCACAACGACGGATGGTCCGGCTGGAAGCATCATAAAGGAAAACACTCGCCATCCCCTTATCACGAAGAACCGCACCCGTAGGAACGGACAGATGACGCACTTCCCCTTCGGTACATTCTATAGTGACCATTGTATTCATTCCGGGGGAAGGAAGCGCCTGCGCTTCACCTTTCTTCAACTGCAAACGCATCGTATACAGTTGATTGGCATTCGCTTTAGGGGTGACATTTATCAGATCGAGCGCATACTCCTGACCGGGATAAATGTCGAACGTACAAGTGTAACCGGTGAACTGTTGGCGACGGATATATTCTACTGCCGGAAGATTAATTTCCACCTCCGGTGTCCCCTCGCTGATAATGGAGACAACGGGCATACCGGCCGCAATAGTCTCATGGGAATCAAAAAGACGTTTCTGTACATATCCGCTGAAAGGAGCATACAAACGGGTATATTCCAACTGATCTTTCGCATGATTGTACTTGGCGGTTATCTGTTTCAACCCGTACATCGCTTTATCATTGGCGTCGGGAGTCGTTACATTCTCCTTATAAAGTGCCATCACACGCTCCGCCTCCGCCTTCACACTTTGATACTCCGCTTCCGCAGCATCCAGCTGAATCTGATAATCAGCAGGGTCCAGTTCGGCAAGCAGCTGTCCTTTGCGCACATACGTTCCGTCGTTGACGTACATACGCAATATAGTTCCGCTTACACGGAATGATAAACTTATATCCTGCGCCGCCTTCACCCGTCCGGGAAATTGCAAAGCCGTCTGTCCACCGGCAGAAAGTACAGTATCAATCTTCACTGTAGGTTTGCTATCTGTAATCTGTGTACGTTGGCTGCAAGATGCCAACAAAACGACTAAAATTCCTGTTAATAAAAAGTTGAATCGTTTCATATTTTCATTTGTTATTTAGTTCATGCAAAAGTATCCCAAGCAGATAAAAGTAAAAAGGTTGATTTAAGCTATAAATTGTCCGATTTGCAGTTTTTTCAACTTAAAATCCTCAAATACTTTGCTATTTGTATTTATTTATACGTTTCTTTGCAACAGAAACCACCCCAAAAGAAAAGAGGAAATGGAACAACAGATACCTTTTAGTTATGTTATAATATCTCCGGAGAATGCTACGGAAAAAGAAGGCTGTATGATATCTACCATAGACAAGTGTGGTTTCTTTTTTTGCCAGAAAGGAGAAGTGGAAGTTGCCCTGAATGACAAGTCGTATTTAATAAGTAAAGGAAGTGTCTGCATTTATATGACAGGCAGTCTCTTGCGCATCCAGCGTATCAGCAAGGATATAAAAGGGATTATGCTGGAGGTGGATTTGAATTATATTATTCCGATCGTTAATAAGATAGTCAATTCAGAAAACCTGCTCTATCTACGGGAAAATCCCTGTTTCTCAATTACAGAATATCAATACAACTATCTGGAACAATTAATCAAAGCCCTACAACAGCGAATGGATATAAAAGCACATGACATCCCGCTGCAAAGACAGCACCTGATATCCGAGCTCATCAAATCATGGGGGCAAACCTTATGCTATGAATTGCTGAACGTTTATTTTACCAACCAGCCTCTCAAACCTTTATCGCAAGACAAAAAGGATAAAATCTTTCAGAACTTCGTCATTACCCTCTTCCGCTATTATCAGCAGGAACGGGACGTTACCTTCTATGCCAGTAAACAGTACCTTTCTTCCCGGTACTTTTCTGCTGTCATTAAAGAAAAATCCGGTAGTACCGCCCTGCAATGGATTGTACAAATGGTAATTACCGAAGCCAAACAACTGCTCGAAAACTCCGATCTCACCATCAAGGAAATTGCAACAAAGCTGAATTTCCCGACTCAGTCTTTCTTCGGTAAGTATTTCAAGCAATACGTAGGTGTCTCTCCGAAAGAGTATCGGAATAAACAGATCAGGCAGTTGCCTTTCTGAACTGACGGAACTGCCACCAAAGCATCCCTCCTGCAATCAGACTGGCTATCAAATCAGAGATAGGCATACTGATCCACACGCCGAGCTGCCCGTAAAACCGGGGAAGAATCAACAGGCAAGGAATCAGTACAAGCACCTGACGGGAAATAGAGAGAAAGATAGCCTTGCTCGCCATGCCGATACTCTGGAAGAAGTTGGAAGTCACCATCTGAAAACCGACAATCGGGAAAAACATCACAACAATCCGTAAGCCCTTTGCCGAGATATTCACCAATTCTTCGTGCGTCGTAAAGATAGAAACAGCCAGTTGCGGAATAAACATTCCCATCAGAAAACCGATGGTTGTAACAATGGTCGCGGCATAAATCGTTATTTTCAGCACTTGCGTCACGCGCGGATACTGTTTGGCGCCGAAGTTATAGCCGGCAATGGGCTGCATTCCTTGATTCAAACCCATCACAATCATAACGAAGAGGAATACCAGACGGTTGACAATGCCGAAAGCTCCGATAGCCAGATCCCCTCCGTGCTGTTTCAGCCCCTTATTAATAAGGATGACGATAAAGCAGGCGGCAAGATTCATCAGAAAGGGAGCCATACCAATGGCCAGAGAATCAAAAACAATCTTCTTTTTCAGTCGGAAAATGCCTTTATGAAAATGCAGGAGTTCGTCCTTATTACTAAACAGTTTGAACTGCCAGAGAAGTGCGATGACCTGTGCGGTAATTGTAGCGATAGCCGCACCCTGTATTCCCCAGCCAAAACCGTAAATAAAAATAGGATCGAGTATCGTATTAATGACCACGGTAGCAATCGTAGCATACATCGCCTTCTGTGGATGCCCTGCGGAACGAAGTACCGCATTCAGGCCCAGGTAAAGATGGGTGATGACATTTCCCCAGAGGATAACCACCATATAGTCGCGGGCATAGCCGACAGTCGCCTCACTTCCCCCGAAGAAGTAAAGAATCGGATCGAGGAAGATCAGGGTAAGAACCGTAAAAGCCAGTCCGATGATAATATTTAATACCAGCACATTGCCAAGTACCCGTTGTGCCGTATCATAATCTTTCTGTCCCAGCTTCACCGATACCAGTGTAGCCGCTCCCACACCTACCAGCGAACCGAAAGCCGCCGCAAGGTTCATCAGCGGAAACGTAAGTGCCAGCCCCGAAATAGCCATTGCCCCCACCCCGTGACCGATGAAAATACTATCTACCATATTATAAAGAGAAGATGCCGTCATGGCGATAATTGCCGGAATGGCGTACTGCATTAAAAGCTTCCCGATCTTTTCCGTACCCAGCGCAGTGGGTGTCTTTTGTCCTGTCATACCTATTGTTTTGAGGGCGCAAAGATACAAAAAAGAGACGGATTACAGGATATATGAGAAAAGTTTCGTATTTTTGCCTCCAAAATTGAGTTAATACATAACGAAATGAATATATTAGAACTAAGTGAACAGGAAATTATTCGGCGCAATAGTCTGAATGAGCTTCGTGCAATGGGTATCGATCCGTACCCCGCTGCAGAGTATGTAACCAATGCTTTCTCTACTGATATAAAAGCAGAATTCAAAGATGAAGACGAACCGCGTCAAGTTTCTGTAGCGGGCCGTATTATGAGCCGCCGCGTGATGGGCAAGGCTTCGTTCATCGAACTGCAGGACTCTAAAGGTCGTATACAGGTATACATCACACGTGATGACATCTGTCCGGGAGAAGACAAGGAATTGTACAACTCTGTATTCAAACGCCTGCTCGACTTAGGTGACTTCGTAGGTATCGAAGGTTTCGTGTTCCGTACACAAATGGGCGAAATCAGTATCCATGCCAAGAAACTGACCGTACTTGCCAAGTCTATCAAACCGCTGCCTATCGTAAAATATAAAGACGGCGTAGCTTACGACTCTTTTGAAGATCCCGAACTCCGTTATCGCCAACGTTATGTGGACCTGGTAGTAAACGAAGGCATCAAAGAGACATTCGAAAAGCGTGCCACCGTAGTGAGAACACTGCGCAACGCCCTCGACGAAGCCGGATATACGGAAGTAGAAACACCGATCCTGCAATCCATCGCAGGCGGAGCAAGCGCACGTCCGTTCATCACTCACCACAACTCACTGGATATAGACCTCTACCTGCGCATCGCAACGGAACTTTATCTGAAACGACTCATCGTAGGTGGTTTTGAAGGTGTATACGAAATAGGAAAGAACTTCCGTAACGAGGGAATGGACAGAACCCACAACCCCGAATTCACTTGTATGGAACTTTATGTACAGTACAAGGATTACAACTGGATGATGAGCTTCACCGAAAAGTTGCTGGAACGCATCTGTATCGCCGTAAACGGAAGCACCGAAACCGTTGTAGACGGAAAGACAATCAGCTTTAAAGCTCCTTACCGCCGTCTGCCTATCCTCGACGCCATCAAAGAAAAGACAGGATATGACCTCAACGGCAAGAGCGAAGAAGAAATCCGCCAGATCTGCAAAGAACTGAAGATGGAAGAAATCGACGACACCATGGGCAAAGGCAAACTGATTGATGAAATCTTCGGTGAATTCTGTGAAGGCAGCTACATCCAGCCGACTTTCATCACCGATTATCCGGTGGAAATGTCGCCTCTGACAAAGATGCACCGTTCCAAACCTGGACTGACCGAACGTTTCGAACTGATGGTAAACGGCAAGGAACTGGCCAATGCCTACTCGGAATTGAACGATCCGCTGGATCAGGAAGAACGCTTCAAAGAACAGATGCGTCTTGCCGACAAGGGTGACGACGAGGCAATGATTATCGACCAGGATTTCCTGCGTGCTTTGCAATATGGCATGCCTCCTACATCCGGCATCGGTATCGGTATCGACCGTCTGGTGATGCTGATGACAGGACAGACCACCATTCAGGAAGTACTGTTCTTCCCGCAAATGCGTCCGGAGAAAGTAATCAAGAAAGACCCTGCCGCCAAATACATGGAACTGGGTATTGCAGAAGACTGGGTGCCGGTCATCCAGAAAGCCGGCTACAACACAGTAGCTGATATGCAGGATGTTAATCCGCAAAAGTTGCACCAGGACATCTGCGGAATCAATAAGAAATACAAATTAGAACTGACCAATCCAAGCGTGAACGACGTGACCGAGTGGATAAATAAACTTAAATAAGTTGAGAGTTGAGAGTTGAGAATTGAAAGTTGTTACTTGAACAACCTTTTTAATGACCAACTCTCAACTTTCAACTTTCAACTTTCAACTAAATATGAAACTACCCGGTAAGATAGCGATAATGGGCGGAGGAAGTTGGGCTACAGCCATCGCAAAGATGTGTCTGGCTCAGGAAGACTCTATTAATTGGTACATGCGACGAGATGACCGCATCGCTGATTTTAAGAGACTTGGACATAATCCCGCCTATCTGACAGGGGTGAAATTCGACACGAAGCGTATCACTTTCAGTTCTAACATCAACGATGTCGTGAAGGAATCGGATACACTGATTTTCGTCACCCCCTCTCCTTATCTGAAAGCTCATCTGAAAAAGCTGAAAACAAAGATTAAGGATAAGTTTATTATCACTGCTATCAAAGGAATCGTACCCGATGACAACGTGATTGTATCGGAATATTTCACAAAAGAATATGGCGTACCACCCGAAAACATCGCAGTACTGGCAGGTCCCTGCCACGCAGAAGAAGTAGCGCTGGAACGCCTCTCTTATCTGACCATCGCCTGCCCGGACAAGGACAAAGCGCGCATCTTCGCCCGCCGTCTGGGAAGCAGCTTCATCAAGACTTCCGTCAGCGACGACGTAGCCGGCATCGAATACAGTTCGGTGCTTAAAAATGTATACGCCATTGCCGCCGGCATCTGCAGCGGACTGAAATACGGCGATAACTTCCAGGCAGTACTGATATCCAATGCGATTCAGGAAATGAACCGCTTCCTGAATACAGTACATCCCCTGAACAGAAATGTAGATGATTCTGTTTATTTAGGAGACTTATTGGTGACAGGATACTCCAACTTCAGCCGTAACCGCACGTTCGGTTCGATGATAGGCAAGGGATACTCCGTTAAAAGTGCGCAGATTGAAATGGAAATGATCGCGGAAGGATACTACGGCACGAAGTGCATCAAAGAGATCAATAAGCATCACCACGTCAACATGCCGATACTGGATGCCGTATACAATATCTTGTATGAACGCATCTCACCCATGATAGAGATCAAATTGCTGACTGATTCTTTTAGATGAGAAAAATAGGTAATAAGTAATAAGTATTAGGTATTAACCGTAGCCACCTAAGCTTTACGTCTCATGCATAATACTTATTACTTAATACCTATTACTTATTACCTATTACATATTACTTAAAATTGATAGATATGATTAGCTTGAACATTGAAAAAACATTTGGATTCATCTCCAAAGAAAAGGTTTCTGCTTATGAAGCCGAGGTAAAAGCTGCACAGGAAATGCTGGAAAAAGGAACAGGAGAAGGTAACGACTTCCTGGGATGGTTACACCTGCCTTCGTCCATCAGCAAAGAGCATCTGGCTGACCTGAACGCTACTGCAAAAGTATTAAGAGACAACTGCGAAGTAGTGATCGTAGCAGGTATCGGTGGCAGCTATCTGGGCGCACGTGCCGTAATCGAAGCGCTGTCTAACAGTTTCACATGGTTGCAGGACAAAAAAACTGCTCCTGTCATGATCTATGCCGGACATAACATCAGCGAAGACTATCTGTATGAACTGACCGAATATCTGAAAGACAAGAAATTCGGCGTTATCAATATCTCCAAATCGGGAACGACTACCGAAACCGCTCTTGCTTTCCGTCTGCTGAAAAAGCAATGTGAAGACCAACGCGGCAAAGAAACCGCCAAGAAAGTCATCGTTGCCGTGACAGACGCCAAGAAAGGTGCTGCACGTGTGACTGCCGACAAAGAAGGATACAAGACATTTATCATTCCGGACAACGTAGGCGGACGTTTCTCTGTGCTCACTCCGGTTGGTTTGCTGCCGATCGCAGTTGCCGGATTCGACATCGACAAACTGGTTGCCGGTGCTGCCGATATGGAAAAGGCATGCGGTTCTGACGTTTCGTTTGCAGAAAACCCTGCGGCTATCTACGCTGCTACCCGCAACGAACTGTACAGACAAGGCAAGAAGATTGAAATCCTTGTCAACTTCTGCCCGAAACTGCACTACGTAAGTGAATGGTGGAAACAGCTTTACGGAGAATCCGAAGGTAAAGACAACAAGGGTATTTTCCCCGCATCTGTTGACTTTTCTACCGACCTGCACTCTATGGGACAATGGATTCAGGAAGGCGAACGTTCGATCTTCGAAACTGTGATCTCACTGGATAAAGTAGACCATAAACTGGAAGTTCCTTTCGATGAAGCTAATCTGGACGGCCTGAACTTCCTTGCCGGCAAACGGGTGGACGAAGTGAACAAAATGGCCGAACTGGGAACTCAGCTGGCTCACGTAGACGGCGGTGTACCCAACATGCGCATCGTTCTTCCGGAACTGAGCGAATACAACATCGGCGGTCTGCTGTACTTCTTCGAAAAGGCTTGCGGCATCAGCGGCTATCTGTTGGGCGTGAATCCTTTCAACCAACCGGGCGTGGAAGCATACAAGAAAAATATGTTTGCTTTGCTGAACAAACCGGGATACGAAGAAGAATCAAAGGCTATTCAGGCTAAACTGTAATATCCAATAACTGACAATAAAAAGAAGCGGCCTCTTTAGGAGACCGCTTCTTTTTATTATATTTCCTTCGTTACATTAAAGTGACTCACTCCCTTTCAGGATTCATTCATTCTCAACGACTTCTGTTTTCAAGTCAATCACTTCCTGCGCTCCTTCACACTCCGCTTTTGAAGAGAGATAAAAAGATAATTGTACATCACCATTTTTATCTACATGCTCAATAGTGGCATGAACCAGCACCTTAGTCTTTGTCACGCCATCTTTGAAGCGCAACTGCCCTTTTTCCTCGTCTGTCAGATTTCCTTCGGTAGTGACTTCTGTCTTTTCATAACGGAGCTCAGTCTTCATCTCTTCCCCATTCTGAAGCTGGAAAGATTTCAGTTCGGCTCCATTGCCGTCCAAGATCAAAAACGCATCCACCTTATCTCCCACTTTCAAAGCAGGCATTTCACTCATCCGGTTTGCATAGTCTTCGCGGATGGTTTCTCCATCGCCTTGATCTACTTTCACATATAGCTTTTCTATCGTGATAACAGGGCTTTCTCCGCTATCCGAACAAGCACCCAGAAACAATGGCAGCAGAAACAATACTTTCTTTTTCATGCTATTGACTAGTTTTATCATGCTACAAAAATACATATTATCTTCTAAACGACAAATTATCATACGATTTATCATCCAAAACACAACCAGCAACTATCTCCTCCATTCTGTTATATCTCTCATTTTTTATGACTATCTTTGCTTCGTATATCTCTTTTTATCCCAAGAATAAATGAATTCTAAATAAAAGAACAATGGAAAAATTAGTAAGAAGACCGAATGCAGTGATATTGTTTATCAGCTTGTCACTACTGATGATGTTAACCACCGGTTGTCAGGAAATCAAACTCAAAGCAGGCATCGAGGCTGCCAACAAACAATGTCCGATAGACATGGGAGAGACCGGAAAAATCACCAGCATCGTCTATGATGGAGAGAACGTAGTGTATACCTTTTATCTGAACGAAGAGGCTGCCAACATCAAGACTCTGCAGAAAAATCCGGAAAGCATGAAGACTTCCCTGAAAATCATGTTCCAGAATCCGAATAAAGAAGTAAAGTCATTGCTGGACCTTGTTGTAAAATGTAAAGCGGGCCTGCAAATGATATATATAGGTAAAGATTCGGGAGAGCAGGTAGTCTGCGAACTGACAACAGATGAAATTAAGGAAATTCTCAATAAGGATGTCGACACCACCGAAAGCGACCTGGCTAAACTGGAAACGCAGGTACAGATGGCAAACTTACAGTTCCCGATACAGGCAAGTGAGGACGTTCTGATCGAGAAAATCGAACTCAGCGATGAAGCAGTGATTTATATCTGTCGTGTTGACGAAGATCTGTGTGATATGAACCAGATTAAAGCAAATGCCGCAGAGGTGAAACAAGGTATTATCGAAACATTAGGCAATCAGACCGATCTTGCTACCCAACTGTTTATCAAAAGTTGTGTGAATTGTGACAGAAATATAGTCTACAGATATATCGGCAAACAATCGGAAGCTCAGCATGATGTAGTGATCACCGTGCCTGAACTGAAAGATATGCTGAAAAAAGAATAAATATCAAACAGATTCCATCTAACCCAATTATGAGAAAGAAACTGAAAGCCGTCCTGTTCGATATGGACGGCGTGCTCTTTAACTCCATGCCCTATCACTCCGAAGCATGGCATCAAGTCATGAAAACTCACGGCCTTGATCTGAGCCGGGAAGAAGCATATATGCACGAAGGACGCACGGGGGCATCGACTATCAATATCGTATTTCAACGTGAATTAGGAAAAGAGGCCACACAAGAGGAAATAGAAAGTATATATCACGAAAAAAGTATCCTGTTCAATTCTTATCCGGAAGCAGAACGTATGCCCGGCGCATGGGAACTTTTGCAGAAAGTAAAGAGTGAAGGGCTGACTCCTATGGTAGTCACTGGTTCGGGACAGCTTTCTTTGTTGGAACGTCTGGAACACAATTTTCCGGGTATGTTTCATAAAGAGCTGATGGTGACCGCTTTTGACGTGAAATATGGCAAACCTAATCCGGAACCTTATCTGATGGCATTAAGAAAAGGAGGGTTCAAAGCTGACGAAGCAATCGTTATCGAAAATGCCCCATTGGGCGTGGAAGCAGGACATAAAGCCGGAATTTTCACAATCGCGGTCAATACTGGTCCGTTGGACGGACAGGTGTTGCTGGATGCCGGAGCCGATCTGCTGTTTCCTTCTATGCAGACACTCTGCGATAGCTGGGATACAATCATGTTATAAACCTATAAATACCGATTCTACTATGCAAAAGTTATTATCCTTACCTCCCAACTTAATTGACAGTTTTCATCAACTGGAAGAAGTGAATCATACTGACTGGTTTTGTACATCAGACCCTGTAGGCAGCAAGTTAGGCTCCGGAGGAGGAACGACCTGGCTGTTGCAGGCCTGCCATCAGGCTTTTGCACCGGAAGAGACTTTCAGCAAATGGATTGGAAACGAAAAAAAGATTTTGCTGCATGCGGGAGGACAAAGCCGCCGCTTGCCCGGCTATGCTCCTTCGGGCAAAATACTGACTCCCATACCGGTTTTCAGTTGGGAGAGAGGACAAAAGCTGGGACAGAATCTGCTGTCGCTGCAACTTCCGCTATACGAAAGAATCATGAAGCAGGCTCCGAAAGGCTTGAACACGCTGATAGCCAGCGGAGACGTATATATCCGTTCGGAAAAACCGCTGCAAGACATCCCGGAAGTAGATGTCGTATGTTATGGTTTATGGGTGAATCCTTCATTGGCTACTCACCACGGAGTATTCGTATCGGACCGCAAGAAGCCGGAAGTGCTCGACTTCATGTTGCAGAAACCTTCTTTAGAGGAATTGGAAGGATTATCAAAGACCCATCTTTTCCTGATGGATATCGGTATATGGATATTAAGTGACCGTGCCGTTGAGGTATTGATGAAACGGTCATTGAAAGAAGGCACGAATGATATCAGCTACTACGATTTATATTCGGATTATGGCCTGGCACTGGGAGAGCATCCCCAAACGACAGACGATGAAGTAAACAAACTTTCGGTAGCAATCCTGCCTTTACCCGGCGGAGAGTTTTATCATTTCGGAACGAGTCGGGAACTGATTTCTTCCACACTCGCCATACAGGATAAAGTGCGTGACCAAAGGCGTATCATGCACCGGAAAGTAAAACCGAATCCTGCCATCTTTATACAAAACTCGTTTACCCAAGTGAAGTTATCTGCAGAGAACGCCAATTTATGGATTGAGAACAGCCACGTAGGAGAAGGATGGAAATTAGGTTCACGACAGATTATTACAGGAGTTCCCGAAAACCATTGGAATATAAACCTGCCGGACGGAGTCTGCATCGACATCGTTCCTATGGGAGACGCAGCCTTTGTCGCACGGCCTTATGGGCTGGATGATGTTTTCAAAGGTGATTTAAGTAATGACTCGACCACCTACTTGGGGAACTCTTTCACACAGTGGATGAAGGAAAGAGAGATTGGACTGGAAGACATAAAAGGACGTACAGATGATCTGCAAGCTGCTCCTGTTTTCCCCGTAACGACTTCCATCGAAGAACTGGGTATTTTAATACGCTGGATGACAGCTGAGCCACAACTAAAAGAAGGAAAAGAGCTATGGCTGAGAGCAGAAAAACTATCCGCTGACGAGATATCGGCACAAGCGAACCTGGAACGTCTTTACGCACAGCGCAGCGCTTTCCGCAGGGATAACTGGAAAGGATTGTCCGCCAATTATGAGAAGAGTGTATTCTATCAGCTTGACTTGCAAGACGCAGCCAATGAATTTGTCCGGCTCAATCTGGATGTTCCCGCTGTCTTGAAAGAGGATGCCGCACCCATGGTGCGTATACATAACCGTATGCTTCGGGCACGTATCCTGAAGCTGCAAGGCAATGAAGGCTGCAAAGGAGAAGAACAAGCTGCGTTCCAGCTACTCCGTGACGGATTACTGGAAGCCGTTGCCGGAAAAAAGAACTATCCGAAGCTCAATGTTTATTCGGATCAGATCGTATGGGGACGTAGTCCGGTGCGCATTGACGTTGCAGGAGGATGGACAGATACACCTCCTTACTCTCTCTATTCGGGAGGAAGTGTAGTCAATCTGGCGATTGAGTTGAATGGGCAGCCGCCGTTACAAGTATACGTCAAACCATGTCACGAGTTCCATATCGTACTTCGTTCCATTGATATGGGAGCTGTGGAGGTTATCCGAAGTTATGAGGAATTGCAGGATTACAAGAAAGTCGGTTCGCCTTTCTCCATACCGAAGGCAGCACTTACCTTGGCAGGATTTGCCCCATTATTTGCGGCGGAATCTCATGCGTCATTGGAAGAACATCTAAAAGCGTTCGGTTCAGGACTGGAAATCACTTTACTGGCTGCCATTCCGGCAGGTTCGGGACTAGGTACCAGTTCTATCCTTGCATCTACCGTACTCGGAGCTATCAATGATTTTTGCGGACTGGCATGGGATAGGAACGACATCTGCAATTATACACTGGTATTGGAACAATTACTTACCACCGGCGGCGGATGGCAGGATCAATACGGCGGCGTATTCCCCGGCGTAAAACTGTTGCAATCCGAATCCGGCTTCGAACAACATCCATTAGTACGGTGGTTACCCGACCAGCTCTTTGTGCAGCCGGAATATCGGGATTGCCATCTGCTTTATTATACCGGAATCACCCGTACAGCCAAAGGCATCTTAGCTGAAATTGTCAGTTCCATGTTCCTTAACTCCGGAAAGCATCTTAGTTTATTAGCAGAGATGAAAGCCCATGCGATGGATATGAGCGAAGCTATCCTGCGAGGTAATTTCGAAACTTTCGGCAATCTTGTCGGCAAAAGCTGGATACAAAACCAAGCATTGGACAGTGGCACGAATCCACCGGCAGTAGCAGCTATTATCGAACAGATTAAAGATTATACGCTAGGATATAAATTGCCCGGTGCAGGAGGTGGCGGTTACTTATATATGGTGGCTAAAGATCCGCAAGCGGCCGGATGCATCCGTCGGATATTGACCGAACAGGCTCCTAATCCGCGTGCACGCTTTGTTGAAATGACGCTTTCCGATAAAGGATTACAGGTATCGAGAAGCTAAGAAAAAAGTTATATAAGAACAAAAATCCCTTGATAACCACTGATTATCAAGGGATTTTTATGTGACCCCGGTGCGGTCTAATATTTAAAAATACACACTATACAATCTCATACAAATACATTAATTATCAAATATATACAAAACAGCAAGTTGTATTATGTTGCATTTTAGTTGTGCAATTAAGCATTTTCGTTGTGCAAAAACAGTATATTTGCACAACCGTAAAATGATAGCTATATGGCAACAGTAAAAGCATTTATTCGATCAAGCAAAAAGGATAACTTTGTTAATATACGATTTCGTTTATCCGATGGTAGGAATATACAATTATTTCACACTTCCGAGATTTTAGTACAACCTTCAATTTGGGATGAGAAAAAGGAACAATACAAATCCAAAGTACTTATACCAATCCATTGCAAAACTAGAGAAGAGTTTTATAGAGACATAACGGAACGCAAAAACCTAATCCTACGTTTGTACACCGATCACAAGATAGAAACCAGTAAACAACTAAATCAATATATAGATGAATATATTAATCCGGAGAAGTATATTAACAAGGAATCAAGTGAAAGCCTCCATAACCGACTCAACTTATACATAGAGCAATGTTATAAGGATGGAATATTTGGCGAAGGCAGAAAGAAACATTATGATGTATTATTACGGGAATTAAACCGTTTTCTCATTATCAACAACTTAAGTGATATCACTCCAACCTATTTCAATAATGAGAAACTTATACTATTCCGTGATTTTCTGTTTAATGAATATATATTGGTAGATAAATATAGGGGGCTTTATGTTGACATGAATAATCGCAATATTCCAACCTCACCAAGAGGGCAAAATACTGTTGCAACAAAATTAAAAAAGCTACAGGCATTTTTCAACGAACTGGAAAGTAACGATGAAATACCAGTATCACCATTCCGTAAACTTGGAAAACAGCGTAAAACAGTAATGATGAAGGAACAATACGATGAACCTATATTTTTAACTAAAGCCGAGTTCATTAAACTACAAAATACAGATGTCCCCAGCTCCCTACAAGAGACTAAAGACGCTTTCTTACTTCAATGTAGTTTAGGTTGTCGAATTGGAGACTTCCAAACGCTATCCTTTGATAATATCGCAATAGAAGAAGATATTCCTTTCATTCATTACTTACCACACAAAACTCTAAAAGAAAATGATACAAGAATTGAAATCAAAACTCCTTTAATGCGTTTTGCTTTAGAAATTATAAAGAAATACAATTTCAATTTCCCTATATTACGCTATGTATCAGGAGAACGAGGATACAATGATAAGATAAAAGTTTTGTTAGAATACTGCAAAATAGATAGACTTGTTGCTGTATTTGATGAAGCGAAAAGCAAAAATGAATATAAGCCCCTATATGAAGTAGCAAGTAGCAAACTAGCTCGTAAAACGCATGTAGACTTAATGAACAAAGTACAAGTTGATAAGTATGCAGCCGGATTACATTCAAAGAATAGTGACGCAGTAAACCGATATACTAAACTAGGAGTAAAAGATCGCTTTATTCTTATGTGTGCTGCTTTTGATTGTAATGAATATAAAATAGATAATAATTTACATATTATCTAAATGTTAAAAATGATATTTTCTTAAACTTTTTCTTGATTTCGTTTGTACGTTATCAAAATAATGCTTATCTTTGTAACGTAATCAAAGAGATGATTACAGCGGTTAATCTTCTTCACCGAGAAAGCAAGAAGAGAAACCTAATCGGTATTCATTATGAGACTCGCAATTTCATTTAGAATCTGGAAAGTAAGAGTAAACTTCGAAATTCTACTCTAAAATCCAAGGGGAGGGAAACCTCCCCAACCGATTAGGATTTGCAAATATAACAATTATGGATGAAATAACAAAGGGAAAACATGGGGGCACAAGGGCTGGAGCAGGACGAAAGAAAACAACTGCTAAACGCTACGGCTTTAAGGCTCCGGAGGATGTCTGTTCAATTCTTGAAAAGGTAGACGATAAGACTTCGTTTATTTGTGAGGCTATCTTAAAATTAGCCAAAGAGAAAGGAATGATCTAAACAAATTGAGTGCCGGTAATTAGTGCCGGCACTCAATTATGAATGTGTTCGATATTTGATGAATTTTAATAGTAGACATATACCAATAACTATAATTATTCCGAATCCCCATCCGCCGAGCTCCATTTTAATAGTTTGCCATCGTGATAAACTTTTCTCAACCGGATAAGGCACTTGTACACTATCCACTTTGTGTATATAGAATGTATCAACAAGATTCTTATACTTGTATACATACCGATCTTTGTAAATAAGTACTGTATCACCCTTACGATCAACATAAATGCTGTCTCTCTGATAGATGCTGTCATGTAGTATCTTGCTAATGTAGATACTATCATGCTTTACTGTTTCAATCGGAATATGCCGGATACTCCGACAGGATGAAAACCATATTGCTGATGTCAGCAATATGATCAGGAAGTATACTAGGCGTCTCATAGCTTCAATACTTGATTTCTATTCATACCATCTGCCCGGAATGATACATGTACCCAGGCAAAGTTGGATTCATCGATAAGCTGATCAAACGGCAAGTTTTTCTGAATGTAGTCAAACAATAACTTATTCTGTTGCCGATCACCTGTATCAATGTCGGCAGCTTGTCCGGTCATGTGTTGAGACGTATTAGAACCCTTCACTGCTTTATTCAATGCCGGGCAGCGGAAGCCAGAGTTTACCGTAATTGGTTTACCATACCATTTCCGCAATGGGTCCAATACATTATTCACTAGTGCAGTCAGATTAAGGACATGCTCCTGATTGCATCTGTTGTTGATTCCTAAGCGGTCCGCAGTCGTAGATTTGCAGAGTTCCGCAATTGTAAAGTACTTCATTTCTTTTCCTCCTTATAATTAATAGTCACTTGGCGGCTGCCGGTTAGTGCATCCGTGTACATCACATTTCTTTATCTCGGCTTCTTTCAATCTAAGCTCCAGTTCATGCTTTTTATGAATATCTTCCAGATGAGCGGACTGTTCCTGCCGGAGTTCAACATAAATAGCGTCAATCTTGGCATCACGTTGAGCGATACGATCTTCAAGCCATGCGACTTGCTTGCGTTCATTTTCATCCTCCATACTATCCGCTGTCGCATCTTCCTTCCTTGCATTCGTTCGACGATTCACATAGAAGTTAACTATCCATTTGATTGCTTCGAAGCCTCCCAAAGCACCGACTAGCGCCAGCCATTCATTTAATTCCATATTTCTCTATCTAAAATATTATTATTACCTTTGTACGCATTAGCAATAAGGGATTTCCCTTTTTAATATTGTTTGTTTTGTTTTTGTCAACCGCCAACTCGTGATGAGCAGGCGGTTTCTTATTATTTCCCCGGATAATGGGTGTTATTTTCCATCAGATACCCGTTTAATCCTTTTCATGCTTACTTATTTTAAATATTAATACTATCTTTGCCAGTCATTATTTATATCATAGTAATTAGGGATATTTCCCTTAATGTTTGTTTTGTTTGTGTTATTAAACCGTCAACTCGTGATGAGCAGGCGGTTTTCTTTTTAATATAGTATCACGGCAATATAAGTAGATACAAGCGCCGCACACTCTATCCAGAACATCCACTTCCGATACTTAAGTCCCAATCCTGCAGCGATCAGCATCGCAATCAAGGGAATATACCACATTCCGGAGAAACATGTCCACAGGACGGCGGAAGTACCGCATATAGCCGTAGCCGCATAATGTACCTTCCCGTCAAGTTCCAGTTTAAAGCAGGGAGCTGCCCCGACAAACATCAGCCCTCCACAAGCAAGGAAAGCCAGGAACTGAATGTTTTCATCTGAGCATTCAAGCCATGCGGGCAGCAGGAGCATTGCCGGCACAATCATCGCAAGCTGAAACAGCCATTTCTTCTTACCTCTCTTTTCCAGCTGATAATAAGTGTCCGAGATGGACCAGGGCACACTCTTGATGACCGATATGGCATACACTAAGTACAGCGTCAAAAACGCCAGTGAAATCAATACTAAAATCATAATCCGTAGTTTTAAAATGTTATTAAAATAATTATCGTAATCGTGGTGAACGTCGGCAGCAACACCGTAGCTGTCACATCCAGCCAGTCAAACTTTCCTCCCCATAGTTTATCCTTGTAGTCAACGGCTATAGCAGCAATAAGAGTTGCCACCAATGAGATTACAGCCGATGAAGCAAGGGTATTACCCAGGATCAAGCAGACCGCCATCATCGCAGTATACACCAGCAATCCACAAAGGATATGTTTTGGGCGGTTACTATCCTTCAGCCAGCCCAAATATTTATCTATTATTCTTTTCATTAATATTCTTTTAATCTGTTTCTTCCAAAGATGGCTATTTCAAACGGGGAATCTCCATAATTCCCATCTTTATGGAAGGTTCGGACAGTAAACTGATGGGTGCTCTTATCTGTAAGCGCAGCAATACTCCAAGTTCCATGAACAGCTGTTGCCTGAACGAAATACTGCATATGATTAAGATCATGGTTAAAAGCATAGAGCCCTGCCTGTCCGTGATATACAGCAGGACTAACGGTACAGCCATCTCCCCAGGAACTCTCAATTGTGCCATCGGCACTAATCCTTCCTGCCCACAGGACACCGGGAGCATCCCACACTTCACCGGATCGTTGATAAAAATGATGAGGACCTACCGAATCTATAGCAAACTTACTTCCGGCATTGGCAAGCAAGCTTAGACAAACATTACCAGTTCCATAACTCTCGATATTTATTCCCCGATAACCATTAGAGAGAGGATTCTGACGGTCAAGCCTCATGGAGATCAGAGCGGCATAATCTCCTCCAAGTTGCAAGAATCTACCGAAGCCACCTGCTCCAGCCGAACCAGTTCCAATTTTTATTCCGGAAGAAGGATTGGCGGCACTTAACTGATTCCCCTCTATTTTGAGGTCTCCGATCTTCCCTCCCTGAATATCCACATCCAGCCCCATAAACTTACCCAGTAACAGATCAAGGAGCAGATTAGGTGTAAACGGGCAATCACTCTGTCCTATCTTCGTTGGATCAAACAGTCCATAGTTGGTCGTATCATTCCCATCAGCATCTTTTCCGTGCTGGGAGAACATATAATCACCGTAAAACACCGCGCTGGCGAGCTTGGCAAAGTTCGCCATCAGGATCTCTGTGAATATTGCCTTGTAATTTTCAAAAGGTATCCAGTACGACGTAGTAGGATTATCCCGGTAATCCTCCATCGGATTTACACCGATGATGGTTGCTGTCTTCCGCATCACATAGTAGGTTGATCCTGCCTCGTAATAGACAATCGGTGTAATATCCTCAGTTGCCGTATACTCGATATCCGCGCTCCAGAATCCAGCCGGGAATGGCATCCTTCCTCTTTCACCGGCCGGTCCGGGAAGACCATCCTCTCCCTTGGCGTAGTTGGCATGCAGCTTCGGTTCAGAGTAAGCTCCCCATTTGCCATTTTCTTTTTTTCGGAAGGACATGTACTCTCTCGGATACTCTTCGGTCACCCCTAAAGGATCATTAGTAAAAGGTACAAGATACCTGAAGTAATCCTCATTAGTGATCAGGATTCCCGAGTTGGCTGATCTTGCCTGGATACATCTATAATAGTCTTCTCCGTTCTTATAAATGGCATCCACCACCTGCGCATCGGACGAAAGAAAATCACCCAGATAATTCTCATCGGACGCGAAAGGAAGAGGAATGAAGCCTTTTACAAACGGATCAGACTCCGGAGTAAAGGAACTTTCTTCCCGACGGAAGATATATTCCATATCAGGTGTATCCGCCAAATACTTAGAAGGACGGGACCAGGTTCCGTATACCCATTTCTCATAATCCTTGTCATAGGTAGCCTGTGCGGAAGATACCCACACCGTATCGCTGTGTACGACCTTATACTTGACCATATCCTCACCCTGGCTTACCGAGCTGTCCTTTACATACAGAATCTCTATGTAGTGATCTCCCGGCTGTGGTACAGCCTGAGAGATAAGCCGGTCGTTTTCTCCCGACATCCTATCGAAATAGTTTGAGGTATTTAGGGTAGTATCGGGTGTCCCAATATACGCGTAATCATACGTCTCGCTTGAGACGATCACACGAAGAGTGATCATCTGATTGGCATTAGTCGTGGAAAAGAGTATACGATCTCTATACGAGGTACTATGCGCAGTAAGTTTGGGAGAGCGTCTGTATCCGCCATTGGGATAATATTCTCCCTCATACCCACGAATGGTCAGCACGCCGAATTCCGGATATTCAGACCATCCTGACGGGATGGAGCTTCCTGTCGGAGCATCCGGACGTGTATCCGCCTGGGTAAATATCTGTTTCAAGAAAGTACCGTCTTTTCCCGGTGTGCCAGGATCACCCGGATCACCAGGCTTACCCGGCTCGCCATTCTGTCCGTCATCAACAACAAGAACCGTCTTCTCGTCCATCTGCACACCACCGACATAGAGCCTGAAAGAGATCGCTGCCATATCGGATGTCACGATGACACGGGAGGAATAAATGAATTCAGACGATGTACCGCCCGTCTGGTAGGTCAGCACAAACTTGATGGTTCCTATTCCCGACACGGGAGTATCCTCTCCGGATTTAGCCCTGCTTTCACAGGAGACATATTCGGGCAGATGCGTCCCGTCCTCCTTCCTCTTAACCTGTGTCACGGAAGGAACGAGCCAGTAGGTGGTAGCGTCAGCTCCGGACTCAGGAGCGACGCTTACTCTGAATGAAGCGGAAGACAGTTTCTTTGCCATTATCTTATGCCGTTATCGTTGCACTAACATAGCCGGAGATACCACCACCGGCGCTCATCACATCCTGGAATGTTACGCTGATCGTTTTCTTTACGCCGGAAAGAGAGGATATAACCGATCCTGAGTTATCCGTAACAGTAAAGGTAGTCTGAGCGGTGGTATCTTCCGTACCGTCATCTTTCTCTACCTTAGCGGTGTAGATCGCCGTTTCACCCTCCTTGATCTGTTCCCCTGTAATTCCGTCTACATAGAGGTTTACCCGGTAGGGATCGGTATAGTCGGTAACATTAATGTATGCGCTACTGATAACCGTAGAACCGTCTTTTTGCAACAAGTCACACCGGTAGGTAGTCGTACCGTCGATATCGGATGCGTTTACCGTCAGAGACCATGCGCCTGTAGTTACCAACGCAGACGTATCTCCGCTTACCTTGTACCACTTCGCCGTATATGCGGAAAGGTCAGACGGAGTGATGCCATCCACAAGCACATGAGCATTGAGCGTAGCGGTTGGAGACTCTGTGGTGACATCCGTATCACCATCCAGGTAAAGAGTGGTAGAGCTGCCTACCGTCTCAACAATCTCAACCGTCTCAGAGATTCCGTCAAAGGCCAGAGTCTGACCGCCGACCTCGGTCGTTCCCTTGAGAAGGATCGTATCGTTATCATAGTTGGATACCGGTACGATGTTCTTTACGATTTCGAAGACGATCATGTTCGGATAGTCACGGCCTCCGATGTTTATCGTTTTTGTAGACTTTTTAAACACACCGGCCAGAGCTCCGGTGGTACTCAGTCCATCCTCTCCGAAGGCAATCTGCACACCATTGTAGAACAGATCTACGGTAGTCGGGATCAGAACCACTCCGTTATCATCCCGGTTAAGATGCGCATAGACAAGAGGCTTGTTGGCCGATGTCTCCCAGTCAGGAGTACAGATACTGGTTCCTTTCTTGTATTCCTGTCGCAGCGGGCCATTGATAATACCCATTCTGGCGCGAACGTTCACTCCGTTCATCAGGGCGAACAGTTGAAAACTTCCATTTATTTTTCTTGCCATGATTATTCCTCCTTACTTCTTTACCGTTTTACTTTTCTTCTTTTCCTCCAGCAACAACGCATTTAGCGCTTCCTGCGTAATGATCTCGACATCCTTCAGTCCGGTGCCGATCACCTTCAGGGCATTGATACTAAGCACCGCACGTCCGTCACTCAGTTCCTGCGCATCCGTATAAATACCTTTCTCTATCAGCTGCGCTTTGCTTACCAACAAGTAATTCATAATTGATTTATTTAAAAGTTAATACTATTCTTCGATCTCCAGAGTACCCTTGATACACCATCCGTTGCGATTCTCGACCTCACAATCCTCAAACGGAAGCGTCTTTTTAAAGGTCTCTTCGTAAGACATTCCGCTGATGGCCGATGTCTTGTTGATATACTGCGTCATATTCTTCAGAAACTCGCAGATAGCCACATGGAATCCCTTTACAAGCCGGGTCTTTACGACCGGCTTCCCGTCATCACCCATATCCTCGTAGCGGACCTGCATACGCATCCATGCTTTCCCCTTCTTCTTGTCCGGTTCACGCACTTCAAAATCCAGGATATCAAATACCTTTCCTGTTAATTCCGCAATGTCAACCAAAGGCGAGTCCATTCTGCGTCTTACCTTTGTTTCATTTGTTATCAGAAATGATAATTTCATATTCAGTTTCCTTTTTAAATTTTTAGCGTCAGCCCCTTTAAGTATTCCCAAATAGGAAGACCTGGAACGAGGATTACGCCATGATTTTTTCATTCTTTCCTTTGTACTCTTTCTAACTCTTGTATATCCGCAGTGAAACACATAGCCCAGAATGTCCGTTCCATTACGCATAGGTGTAGGATGCGCATCTTTCTTCAGTTCGTACCCCAGGTTATACCAGAGGTAATTCGCTATACGCCATTTCGCTTCATGGAGCTTATTCTTATCTCCGAACAGGATGATATCATCCGCATACCTTACATAGTGTCTGATCTTCAGATCCTGCCGGATAAACCTGTCGAAGGCCATCATCATGATATGCTGGTTCATCGGAGACGAAGGAGTACCAATCGGCAGCCCTATATCACAGAAAGAAACTCTTTGCAGATAGCGCAGTATTCGCTTATCCTTCCAGATCGCTTCGTGACGGGCGAACAGGATCTCCGGGCGTGTCGACTCATAGCATTTGCGGATGTCCAGCTGCAAATATCCCCACGGGCGATACCTTCCAATAATCCTTTTGATCTGCCTGACAGGGTCGTACCGTTTTCTACTTGCATTGATTCCCCGCCCTTTTATGCAGTTGTAACAGTCGTCAGATAATCTTGCAGCATACTCTTTCTTGATCAACAGCATAAGCGTATGCATAATCACCCTGCTTCGAAAGGAGTTGATAGCAACGATCCGTTTCTTTCCGTTAACAGATACAACATCCTTATATCTGTATTCCACGTCAATACTTTCTCCTTTTAGGAGCTGTCTGTATACGCTGTATTCATTTTCTTTATCCTGTAAAAATTCAATTACCTCGTTTTTACACATATGCTTTCGCGAAGCATTGATCACTGCCTGATGTACCAGCTCAGGAGTCATGCGGCTCATTATATTTCCTTTCCTTTTCATCTTCCTTATCCAAGTGGAAGCCTTTATTAACGGGCCTTCGGATATCTACCAGCCCATTCCCCTGTCTCCTCGTACACAGAGGTTGTCCTTGATTTTTCGTACTACCGACGAGGTTTCCGCGTAAATTATCATTTGTAAGCCGCCAGCGTAGTTCGCATTCGTATTCGACAGCTGGTTGTTCGCATTCACGTAACGAGCGGAAGCATTCGACGAATTGCCGTTACCACGCTACGCGGAAAACCTTATATCTTTAGATGGGGAGGACAAGCCTCCCCCGCACGTTCGTTTCACTCACTCTCGGCTGCGCTTTCGTCACTGTCGTTATGCGACGTTGCACTCACCGTCCCTTCGGGTAAGCGCACCTGGAAGCCGCCAGCGTAGTTCGCAATCGTATTCGACAGCTGGTAGGCCGCATACACGTAACGAGCGGAAGCAAGCGACGAAAGGCCGGTACCACGCACCCTGTGTCCAAGACGGACAACCTTACCTACCGCCTGGCTTGTATAGTTACTACGGTCTATGTATGCGGTATTATCTGCTAGCGATCCTTTCTTTAAAGTCCCCAGCCTGGTTCCACGTATCAGATCCGTAAAGTACCCACTACCTGAAGGAAGGGTTCCGATATAAGTGTAATCAGGACTCTCCTGGAAGTCGAATAATTCCCCGGCATCTTTGACATAGTCCTTGTTTAATGTCAGCTTATCTTGTTCACGGCAGAGATAGCACTTGATCGGATTGGTGGAGCCTCCGGAAGTTGCGTCTTCGATCTCCATGACCTTTTCGATGCCTGCTCCTGCATACTGGAGAACGTCGGCGGAGACGAGGTCCATGCCGTAGACTGCGGAGGTTTGAAGGCGAGCGTAAATTACTGAAATACTTATAGGATTTCCTGATGCGTCGTAAGCAGACGTATTTCTAATTGCTACCTCTTTTGTTAATATGGCATTCATTTCCCCTTCAAGAAGTGTTTTTGTGCCCGGTATATTATAATATATATAATTTGCACCATTAAATTCAAAAATCACACCTGGTTCTACATTATCTTCTGCCGCACGTGAAAGTGCCATTTGGATTTCCATACATTCCATGCGGGGATAATACTTAGAAATGATTTCTGACCAATTTTTCTTTGTCCCGTCTGCATCAAGATAAAAAGAGGGTATCTCGGAAAGTTTCTGATATATAAATGCATCTTCTGAATTCATCCTATATGTCATCCCGGTTGCACGTCTAACAATAGGACCTGATATATAAGGGGTATTACTTGAAATCCCCGCTCCAAACTTTTCCGGATCATGCAGATAAACCGTTCCAAACTTGTTTATCAGCGCATTGGTGATATTCAGAAGATGCCAGTCCATAAGCGGAGCAAACGGAATAGTCTTGTTTTTATCCGCATTATGAGCTACAGCATAGTCATTGGTCGTAAACTGACTGAGAACAGTTCTCGGATAGGTTCTGTCTGCTTTGTTGAATGCAGTGATACCCAGATATCCGTTACTACCACCTTCTCCGGCGCGATATGCAAAATACATGGAACGGAACTTACCATTAACCACGGCAGGAAGGCCCGGACAGATCAGGGTCGGAGGAATGGGAACAGACTGTTCACCATTATACTCGAACGGTTCCTCACCGAACAAGGCAACCACTTCATCTCCAACTTTGGCATTCTCAATCGTATGGATTGTCTGTGTCCAGCCATACATAATGTTATATCCCTTGTCTTCTTCAGCTGAGTTGACGGTAGTCGGCGCAAGCGTACCATCCTCGAATCGCATCCAGTTGTTGTTCTTGAGCTTTCCGATGATTTCCACATTTACTCCATCTTCGCATTTTACCAGATAAGCACCCAGCTTGTCCGCAATCTGATTCACTCCGAACTGGAAAGCAGGCGTAGCACCAATGCCATTGTATACGCTTCCTTCAACATTCCATGAGCCGATCTTGGGCATGACGGACGGTTCCAGTACTACCGGATTCGTATAGGTGATACCCAACGCCTTGACGGTCGTTTCGATATACTCGCCATACCCGATGATGGAAGACGTACCATCGGCATTGGTCGCTTTCCATGTGATATTGTAGTACTTCTCCGGATTCTCGATCACACGCCCGCCGGCAGTAATCTCGCAACGGGACTTGATCAGTTTTTCTGTTCCGATGTCGTTAATCGTTATGTAAGCTCCGGCAATCGGTACCTGTTTGGCGTTCTGGAAAACAGGAAGATCCACACGGATATTATACTGTACCATCAGGGCAGCATTGGTCGGTGATGCCGGTGCCGGATCTGCCCCTCCCTTGTAGGCGGCACGGCATTCCAGCTTGATATTCTTGAAACGGGAAGCGTCCACCACAAGTGTGCGGGGGAAGGTTCCGTCAGCGTTAGGCGTGGTAACCAGCCAGGTATCTGAAGTAGTAACCAGGCGGGTATACTGCCCATCCTTGACATACCACCAGTATACGGCGTTATCCTCGGAGAGTTGTATCTCACCGCTTTTGAGGATAGCCTTTACCTGTACCTGCCAGTTGGCGGAATCGGTGTCGTCTATCTTCGTGGGATCTACAATAACCTCCGTCGGGGAGTCGGCCATCAACGAGAGCAATGAGGCCTCGTAGTAGATGGTACTGAGCAACTGCTGCTCGATACGCGATTCCTGCCGGTTGGTCTTTGGATTGGTGTAGAAGGCCTCGCCGATCAGCAGGAAGGGCTCGTCTACCGGTGTGTTACGCTTTACTTTCAGAACCGGGATACCATCCTCGGAAGTGGATATCTCGTAATCGGAATTTCCTTCCGCTATCTTGTTGGCAGGCTTGTATTCGCCCAGATACCAGTCGATACGGTCGAGCGTAGCGGGACCCTCGGTGATCACTCCGTCAGGGTCCTGAAGATTCACCGCTACCGTTACAACGAGCGGAAGGATCGCAGAGTACGAAGGATAAAAAGCATTGTCGTCACGGCTGTACTTCTGCTGGAAGGAGCCGTCACCTACAATCTTCATGCCGGAACTGGCGTTCAACGGCTTGACCTGGATGTTGATTACTCTTTTCTGTTGCATATGATTATAAATTAAATTGTAATTCTTCTGATTCCCGCAAATAATTCTCCTCGCCCAGCGGGATAATGGCTTCTACCCGGAAAGTCACCGAACGGGCGTTCAGCCACTCAGATCCCATATCCGAGGAAATAAGGTGAACCTTGTTCTTTTGTCCGTCCACGAAGACAGGCGACCAGGAATTATCCTCAGCCGGTATTCCCGAATCCCTGCTCCAGGTGATCTGCGTACCGGCAGTGTTCATCACATCCTCGGTTATGTCGACTGTCCCGTGGTAAAACTTAGCCTCTATCACCGTATCTATCAGCCCGTAAAAGAAGCTGAAACCATTGCTGCTTTCAAAGTCAATGGAGAACTCGCCATTGCCTTCCAGGAACGCCCAGTCGGTGGAGTTCCATTTCGGTTCAAGCAGAGTGCCCGTCTTCAGGCATTGCCACTTGCTACCACGATGGTAGACGGTACTGATCTCATTACGCCCGGTCACTTCGTTCCTTGCCTCGAAGTAGTATTTCTCACCCTCCTGCCAGATACCTCTGTCCACCAGTTCGTAGACCGGTTTACCTTCCACATCAACGCGGATGTCATCCTGACGGATGAGACCCCGACAATAGATATAGCTCTGCCGGTAGTTGATAGGCAGGTTATCGAAGATCGAAAGATTCTTCATCTTGCCTATCAGGATAGAGTAATTGCTCTCTTCCAGGATCGGCTTGGTCACACCATCGAGCATACAGATACATTTCTCGTAAGAGGAGATGTACCAGTATCCCTGACGGTTTTCATCTGTGGTGTTACCCCTACGGGTGATAGCCATCAGCTCCTCGGGCGGGTAATTCTTGCCGCCCGGAACCTCGGAATCCGGATACATCACCACATCGATATAGTTATCCGTCGTATTGGTCTCTATAACACGCATCCAGGAGGTACGATAGCTGCCGCCTCCGGCCAGGAGATCATTGACAGAACCGTAGATGATGTCGTTTACAGCGAATGCATTGAAGTCCGTATCGTGACGCTTGCGAAGAAGCAGACGATAGGTGCCTTCAGAGAGCTCTTCGATACTTTCAATCAGGCCGGATTCTGAATATGAATAGTCGCCTTCCTGAGCCGAAAGGCGGTTGAAAATCAACTCAAGGACCGTCAGAGAATTACGCAGTTCAAGACTACTTGCCTGGATGCGACCGTCAGGGAATAAACCAATGCCACTGCCGGAGATCAGGCTGTCGATGAAGTCACCGACTTCAATACCGCCTTTGGATACGAGACCTTTCAGGAAGGTGATCAGACCGGAGGCCGTGTCATCTTTCTTTTTGCTGATATGTTCCTGCATTGATCTCTTTGCAGAAAATACATTCCTATCGGATGGCAAGGACTTATCGTTGACTCCTATGACATACACACTCGTTCCACCACCATCGACCACGGAGCCGGAGTAAGTTTGTCCTTTATATGTAAGAGAATCAATCTTACTTTCTATCTCACCGATACGCGAATATGCAGCGGTTTCACCTATTGTATAAATTGGATGGTCGTAAGGAATATCAAGCGGCCATTCGAAACCGATGATACGGGATTGACGACCGTTGGGGAAATAAGCCCTGTTTATAAGGTTTATTTTGTCACCCGCTTCGTATGTACGGATATTGCCGTTATTGTAAATGAAATCCGCATCCATCTCACAATCGTAGGTGGACGGGTCTATCATGGATTTCTTTACATAATCTTTTGCCTTTTTCAGTAGTGTTTGTTCGGAATCAGGCAATATCTGTTCGGAAAGATATGCCGTATCAAATCCATGAAGAATATATGTATCAGCAGGGATATCCTTTCCATTTTCTGTATGAGCAGCTTGTGGGAATAGCACATTGTCCGGCAGATAACGACCGTAGTCCTCATTACGGATTATTTCAAAGGTGGTTCCTGTATTGTCACTTTCCTTGAGAGTAAGGGCGAAATCCAGTCCGGCAAGCTTTCCGGTTTGGAAAATTAGGTGTAACTCCTCCAGAAGGAAGTCTTTCGTAAAGTTCTTCAGTCCGTTATCCTTGAAGGTATAGATACGGTATTTGTTTCCGGTTGGCTCTTTTGTCTCTTCATCCTCTTCTTCCTTTTCTTCATGTGAGATACTGGATACAGAACCGATATACTTGGGGTATTCATCCTCAAATATAACAATCTCTTCAATAGCTTCTTCTTCCGGCATTTCCACGTTAGCCGGATCGTCGTAGTTTTCATTTCCGATGTTGATACGTTCACCGGTCGGGCTGTAACGGTAGGCATCCACATAAGGGACTTCCTCCGGGAGCATAAGACGTTTCTGAACAACTCCGTTAAGAGTCATTTCTTTGTCGTCCTTACTGAAGTAGTTATCGGGGACTTTACCCTTAATGATGTTGTCAATCGTATATTTGTCACCAAAAGAAGCCGTAACTCCACTTGGTAGCTGAATGACATTAGAATCATCACCGGAAAAAAGTTCCGGATTATAGATAGCAGCAAAAGTCCTTCCACTATTAACTCCTGAAAGAAATGTAATAGAAGTATCAGCAGAAGATCCATTTATCAATTCCAAGTCATATTTAACGGAAGAAGAAGTCATTTCTCCAGGATTATTAAAATCCGGTATATGGAAATAAGACCTAATCCTTAGATCTGATGCACCATTTTCTATTGATAACTCTTTAGGAAAAACAAACGAAACAGTCACCTCCTTCTGCTGATTTTCTCCAATCGATATTGTTTTACTATCAATTACTACCTCTTTTTGAGCACCATTTAACTGATATATACAAGAAGCCTTAAATAAATAATCCCCTGCTGGTAATTCTTGCGCAAGAATAAATGATGCAGTAGAAAGATTTATTCCATTACTCATCACTTTATATGTACCGCCTTTTAACGTTTGAGCAACATTCTCATCGTATATCCATTCCCTATTATTTATTGTGTAAACAGGGCCGTTTATGTTAACCTTAACATTGTATTCCTCTTTATGAACTACACGGTTTGGGAAATACTTAATATCAAGAGGCCTTGCTGTATCAGATATTTCCCTGCCATTGACCTGCTTGACATCAAAAATAAGACCTTTACGGTAAGTAGAAGGAATGTTACGGGCAGAACCAAAAGCATAAATACGAGTAGCATAAGTTGTCTGACTGTCACTGCGTGTCATACTGTTGACGTTCACATTCTCAGTATCTGTCAAATCACCGGCCTTGAAATCTACGGGAGAGCTGTATTCACAACGTCCGAAATGAATCGTTTTGTCCGTTATCCACCACTCGCACTCCCATGTCTCCGCCATTTGGGTAAGGGCGTCAATCAGGTTCACGTTATCGTACGAAACGAGCTTGGACGAATTTTCCACAGTGGAGTCAATCTCATATACAAAATCTTCTGCTCTATATTTGTATCCGAGTGATTTTAGATTATCAAGAAAGACTTTAAGATGAACATCAAGAGTAGCAGTAAGGTTCCATCCGGATTCACGACCAGTAGCTTCCGGTGTATAGAAGAACTTCTTATTTTTCCACTTCCAATAGTAAGCATCAAGCTTTAATTCGTAGTCATATCCCCCGGTAGTAGTATTGTAAGTAGGTTTATATAAGTCTACAAGCTCAAACAAACCAATATTCTCGTCATCAATGTAATCCCCAAGTCGAAAGTAGACAGGTTCAGCTAATGAGAACTTGAGAGTAATGTAATCAGAACTCATTAGCTGGAACTTTCTTTTACTACCTTCGTTGATAGGAGTAGAAAGACGGATGTTGCCGGATATGTCTTTGATGTCTACTAATTCTGCCATATCACAAAGTTCGTTGATAGAAACATCAAAACATAAAATCCGGCAACTCTATAAACCACAATTCGCCAATTGTGGTAACTTTATTCCCTATTCGCTGGATTCGGCTCGTTCAGCTTAACCGAAATCTTTGAAAACGTCCTTGCGATATTGAAACCGAAAGATTGAGAACGGAGGTAGTATAAGTGATATACCTCTTCGCCTAGTTCCGGAACTTTGACTGCAAATTCCCCCTTTGTTATTTCGTCTAAGAATGCCTTATATTTGGCAATATAGTCAGAAGGGGAAACTCCTTTTAGCGTAAAGGTAAGAGTCAGGTCCCGTTCGTCAACCTTTCTGTTTTCGATTATAACCCTTTTCCCGTCCTGCAGGCGTGATTTGTTTTCAATCACATCTTTCATCGGAAGTGGAGCGTAAATAGCTTCTATGAACCCGTCTCCCATATTGACTCCCCACGTCGTATAGGCGTCCTTGTTATTGATTAGTAGGTCTCCTGTCATAATATTACTTTTTTGATAATCCATTAGTATTTCGCTTGACTTCTGCAATATCAGCCGCCATCTGCTGGATAGGCTTCACCATGACGTTAGTATTGTCACGAATGTCTGTTATAGCCTCGTAAGAAAGCCGTATCAAATCCCTTGTCTCGCTAGCAATGTCCTTTATACCAAATGAGTTTGCACTAATAGTCAACATTCCTGCTTTAAGTTCAAGGATGGACATTGTTTGAAGCTGGTTTTGATTCTTGATTTCTTCACCGGCAATCTGAAGAGCAGTGAAGCGACCGTTCAACTCGTCAGCAGAATCCTGAGACATTGTAGCAAAGCCTTTCTTGGAAGATTCCTGGGAAGTAGATGTGCCGCCACCGCCTACGATCTGCTCCCATGCCTTTCTGTCTTCAAGAGCACCATTTACAATAGTATCCCACCCTTCTCTTAAGTCTTTAATATCAGAAGAGGTGATACCTCCCTCTTTGCCCATGGCCTCAGAAAAGGATTCATACCATTTTCTTAATTCATCTTCATATCCCTTCGCGAACATTTGAGTGAATACAGCCTTTCGCATATACTCTCCAAAATTATCAGCAAAGTCTTTGGATGAAGCATCCATGTCCATGAGAGTATCTATGAAGTTGTCAAACAGACTATCGAATGACGTCTGAGTCAATTGTTCTTGAACGGCTTTCTGAATATCTTCTATTCTCTCTCCACCTTCAATAATCTTATTGAGGTAGTTTTGAACATCTCCATCCAACTTAGACCAAAATCCAGGAGCTTCCTCTTTTAACTTTTCAAGCTGTTCAGCCGTCAAGTTAAAGAGACCGGAAAGTCTTCCTCCTATAAAATCCGGATCTTTGCCGATTGACTTAGCAAACTCGTCCCATTGATCCCATAATTCCTGACTCATGCTATTGCGAATACGAACACCAATAGAGTGGGAACCGGCAGATGCGCCAGATTGCAATCGTTCTCTTCCTAATATTTTATAAGACTCAATGCTTTTGTTTGCTATTTCAATAGCTTCATCTCCCGCTTTAGCAGCTTCGGGACCATAAGACATATCTATGTATTCTTTTTTCTTATCAATTAACTCATCCCATATTTCATTTAACTTGTTATACTCATCAACCATTTCATTGTAACGAGAATAGTCAGCACCACCAAAACCGAATAATCCGGCAATAGTATTCCCAACGCCCGCCAAAACGCTAACTGCACCTGTGATAGCACTAAAAGGTTTGGTTAAGTCTATTCGTTCCAGCCCACTCATTACTTGCCCGATACCATCCAAAGTCTTACTTATGGCTTCTGGAACCTTCACCCCAAAGTTTTCAAGCATTCCAACAACGTCATTGCCTGCATTTACAACCTCCATGCCTTTTTGCCCGATAGAATTTGCTGCTTGAGTTAACTTTGACAAAGCTTTTTGTCTGTCAGATTGAGCAGCGGCCAAGTTATTTTCTGCTTGGGTAAGAGTCAGTAATCTAGTAGTTAATTTCCCGTTCTCATCGGTATATACTTTAGTTATTACCTCTCCTCCCTGAATAACAGTATTTAAATCCTCTTGAGCCTTGATTACCGCAGATGTAGCATTACGATAATTATCTGCACTATTTTTCAGTTCTCCCAAGGGATTACGTACTGTTATTTTTAGATCAATTTCTTTGAAGGCATCTTGCAACGCTTTAAGATCAGTAGGTTTTATATCTTTAGCTGCTTTATTTATAACCTCTTTCAGGTTATCACGCATCTTAACCAGTGCCTCAGTAGACTGAGCATCAAGGTTTCCGAATATGTTTGCAAAATTGATAGATGATTTTAGTTCTTCAAAGCTAACTTCCTTCAGTTTATTTTCCTTCTCTTTTTCTAAGGACTTCTTAGCGCCCTTGGTGGTAGCTTCACTGATTTTAAGGTTATATTCTTCGTTTATGGCAGCTTTTTTTTGTTGAAATGTACCATATTCTTTAAGATATTCATTCCAGTATTTCATTTCTTCCTGATAAGGATAAATATCTTGTCGTAGAATAGTATTATTCAAAATTTTATCAAAAGCAGACGTATCTACTTTCACCGCAGATGCATCAAACGTTCTCTTCTTATAGTTCTTAGTCTGCTTCGCCCGCAAATTTTCCTGTTCATCAAAAGCCTTTCGCTGAAGCTCGATCTCTGTCCGGATATAATCTTCCCGCTGACGTTCTAAATCCTGTATTTCCTTCTTGTTGTCCAATTCACGTTGTGCGCGAATCTTGGCTTCTCCCTCTGTCATAGCGTCAATACGAGACTGGGTAAGTTGATTCTCCAGATCTTGCTCCTTGCGTTTCCTTTCGGTTGTTTGCTTGTCTAATAGTTCGGAGATTTTCTTTTGCTGGTCTACGATGGAGTTATACTCCTTGGTTGTTTCCCCTGTAATAGCCTTTAATTTAATTTTCAAAGCTTCAATCTCAGCATTAGTTTTTGCATAATCTTTACGATTTGTCATTTTCTTCAACTCGGCTTGTTTTAAAGAAATTGCTGCTTCTATAGCCCCAACAGAACCTTCAATTAAGGTATTTGCTGATTCTCCTCCAGCGTTTTTTATTTCTTTGTTACTTTCTTCATCAATGCCTAACGCACGCTTTATCAAAGCGACCATTTCTTTTTGATACTCTTCAGCCTTTTTTCTTAAATTTTCTTCTGCTTTTTTAGCAAAAGCTTCTGGACTTAAATCTTCTTGCTGCAAAGTTCCTGACAAATCCTTTCCTGATGCTGATCTAACAAGCCATGATTTAAACCTGTCTCCAAATGTTACCCCCTTCTCAGCTTTAGCATCTGCCTCAAGCATTGTTTGAATAGATTTTTCATATTCTTTAGCCGCTAATTCCATTACCGCAGCAGCTTTTGCTTTATCCATAATAGCCTTAATAAAATTTTCCTTATTAGTTATCAACAAATTCTCTGCATCTGCAACTGTGTTGATAACTATTCCTGTTTTATTAAAAGCATCCCTATTCTCTAAAATATATTTTTCTTGAGATTTCATATCTCCCCCAAGTTTTTTCCATCCTTGAGACAGTTTTTCTATAGAAGTTAATACTTCATTTGTACTTTTGGAAACCGCTTTTTGAAACTCTTTTGTTAATTGATAAGTTTCAGCAAGTTTTTTATTTGCTTGTCCTAAGTTACCAATCCAGCTTATAATCTCCTTCCCATACACAGAAAGTAGAGTTAAGCCAACAACAAGAGCAGTCTGCCAGCTAATAAGAGACTTTGTCAGTTGCTGCCAAACTGGAGCAACAGCCTTGACATCTTTATTCCCTGCTGCCAACTCAGCCTTAAATGTTGCATACTCCTTCCTTGCTTTAGCTATCTCATCTACGAGAATAGGAATATTGTTTGAAATCGCAAGAAAAAAGGTATTTGCGCTGACAGCCAAAGACGGCAATTCACGTGCCACCTGTTGTACAGAGAAACCGAGTCCATTCCATGCACTTGCATAATTACCTACATTCCTCTGAAATCTTCCTGAAGCTTGTTCAGCCGCAGTCAATTCCTTCTGAACATTTGCTATTTGAGCCAGCAATGCCTTACCAGCATCACCGTTTCTTCGCGTTCTTCCGAGATCATCATAGTCTTTCGTCAAAAGGATTAATTGTTTTCTGAGAGCAGTTATACTGCCTTCTTCCGCTCTACTCTGAATTATCTGATCCTTCTGCGCCTTAATTGTTCTTCTGATAGACTCTTCCTCGACCAGTCTTTGTGCTGCCAGTTGCTGCACCTGTCTTAATATTCCAGTTCCGGAAGTACCTGTTTTCTCTGAATCAGCAAGAGAAACAAAGCTTTTCTTTAATTGTTTTATCTGCTTATCCGTTTCTATTACGGCTTCTGTATTGGCCACAATCCATTTATTTGTGGATTGCAATGCGGCCGTTTCTTCTTTTGCTTTTTTGACAGCAGCATTGGAAGAATCAATATCATGCTTCAGCTTTTGGATTTGAAGGTATTTGTTTTCATATTCTTCTAATTTCTTAGTAGCTGATGATATCTCTTTCTCTAATTGTTTTATAGCCGCATCACTATTGGGTATCCTTGCAACAGCAATTAGAGACTTTTTCAATTTATCTATTTCTTGGCGCAGTTTTATAATGTCTTCGACATTAACATCTGCGGTAAATTTCATTCCTGCCATGTGACTTTTACGTTTTCGTTACCAAATGATTCCTTTAACTCTTTCTCCACGGTTAGGCTTGCCGAATCCAGAACGTCAAAACCCTTGCTAGAAACAAAGCTCGCATACTCCATTCCATCGGCGAACACAACACCGTTTTTGGGTAGTTTCCCATATATAAGCAAGTTCTCTGTCTTGCTTTTGGCCCCCGCATGTTCGCTATCTGCCGGAACATATAGATAAACGATATTCCCATCACGAACTACAGCAGCCCCCGGAGCATTACGAAGATTCCACGTATGGTTCTGATAAGTCTTCTTGCTACTCACATTTCTTTCCTTTTGAGTGTCAACTGCATTATGCGCCGCTTCCTTCATAAGCTCATTTGCATACTCCTCCACCTCTTCAACAAACTCGTCCAGTCCCGACAAATCAACCGTTACTTCCATTACTCATCAAATTTCATATTTTCACCAAAGAAATCCTTATCAGATACTTCCTTAAGTACCTCCCCATCGTATACAGCGTGCAACTTATCTTTTTGCATGATGATCAAATTGCGATATGGGATTTTATAAACGACTTCATCATAAGACAAATGAAGGCTATCCATGAACGACGCAATTTGCCCTAGCATACAATCATTTCCTATAATCTCTGTTTTGCTGTTAGATTTGCTACGTTCTTCGCTAAACCTAACAGCATCGTAAAATTTTTCACATCTATCAGAGAGTAAGCCGCTGTAAGACCGGATAATACTTCTTCTAAGGTTCCATGAGACAATTCTCCAGATAATGAATCATTTCCATTGATAAACCAAGAAAGTGCGCTTGAAGCGACAGAAATGTCCTTCAATGAAGATATAACACCCGCTATATCCTTGTTGTCATCAAGAACTGCGAGATAGGCCGAAGCGCCGGCTATTTTATGTATGGTAGGCGGATTTACACGGTACATTTTCCCATTTACAATGATCGGAATGAAATCCTTTCCTGTGATAGCTTCTGATATAAGTATGGCAGCTTTATTCATAATGATATTTATTAAAAAAGGGTGAGATACATAAACCCTCACCCCTCACCACTTTATAATATAGATAATGTCTCTGCTGATTGCGAAGTATCTTCCTGTCCAGGCCTCTCATAGTTAACAGCAGTTCCAGCGTTCACCCGCCTTGATCTAGTTGAATAACTATTTAGGGGAAGAGATCCAGAAGAAGCAAGTACTACCTTTTCGTCAGTTCATGCAGCATCTACTTTTTCTCCGTCGAACATATAGTCACTCTTCACGCCGGCGCTAGGATTTTCCATAGCAACAGCTGTTACTCCCAAACCAATATTTTTTTCCACAACATTCCCTTTAGCAATGACCGCAGCATTGGTGAATACAATATAGTTTCCGGTCTTCGTCTGTCCAACAATGGCTTTATTGATAATCCCCGGAGTATCAGAAGCGGCCCATCCTGCGTCTGTATCAACTTTTTCACCACCTTGCAGATCTACCTTATCATCAAAGGAGAAAACGCCCATAGTGAAAGCAATTGTTTTAGCCCCTTTTTGTGTCACATCACGATAATAGATGCTACCATTCAACTCGTTAATATAATCGGTATAGTTAGGATCATCCTCCGTATACCCCCAAGTATCTTGATGAGAGTTCTCAACTTCTGTAGCAGTACCTAACCAAGTTTTAAGGCTAGTTTTAGTTACAGCAGAAGTAATAACATCACCGTACCAAATCTTTTTAATTCCTATAAACGGTTTCATATCTTTTTAATTTACGTTTAATACTTCAAATAATAATTTCACATTCACATAGTAACAACATAACTCTTTATCTTCCTCTATTCCGGTAGTTTCAGAAGAATACCGATACCATGAACCGTCATATTGCCCTACAACTCCATCTTTGAACATTTCTTTAGCCTTCCTTTCCAGTTCATTCAAGCGAATAAGATCAGCCTTCCCCGACCTTGATAAAGGAACGCAAAGATTAACTTCAACGTATCCCTTCTCCCAATAAGTATTGGGCTGTTGAGTTTTGGGATAAACTACAATCCTTTCAGTATTTACCTTACCTTCAGGTATATTACCTCTCTGGTATACTTCGGATATCTCAAAAGCCTTGCAATCCTTAAATATTATGTTCGCGATGTCTGTTGTTGCAATCATATCCAAATATCACATCTACCTTTAAACTCTTCCGAATAACACTCGGCATTTTTCTTCACTTTACCTTCTCTAACAGTATTATCGTCAGAATCCAAGCATCTTACACGGCTTCCTAGAGGAATCTTGCCTCCTTCGTAGACAACATGATAATTGTACATCCAACGTTCACCATTTACCGACACTTCCTTTTGTTGTGAATTATCATGGCAGAAGCAGTCAGCTACATCCTGCCAAGATTCTCCACCGGTTCCTGTAATTAAACGCCCATACTCGTCATTCTCTTCCGGAGTAATAACTTGTATTTGCAATTTATGTGGAGTTTCTTCTAGCATATTACCAAATATTAGATGCGTCTTTAATGATACTTATTCCAACCAAAGCTGCCGTATCGTCATTAGGAGTTATGCCATACATCTTAAACATATATTTTGCATAGTTCAACAGTGTATCAGCCCCCCAAGACTTAGAGAATCCATTCTCTGAGACAGAAGTAGGATGAGTAAGGATTTTATCCATAAACTTATCCACCGAACCGGATATCTTCACTTTTGTACTAATGTCCACATCGGAGCTCGGATCAATTCCCAGCCCCAACGCGAACTTTTCTACTCCAGCATCTGATATGTCACCAAGCGGAGAAAAACATTGCTTTATGTAGTCACCTGCTGTCACGATTCAACAGTCAATGAGTAGATACCGTTAATTTCAGTGATGACCGGCAAAGACAATGACTGAGCTTTAGTAAACTCAACACCGTTTGAATTGTCAGTCTCACCCTTACCCCATTGAGATACCCGGATTCTTCCGTAGTTTGAGTAAGTAACACCACGCTCTTGCTTCAATTCATTATCTGCATAAGCATTCTTGATAACTCCAAGTTTACCGGCAGGAATAAAGACAAGGTTTTTATCATTCCAAGGTTGATAATCCGTCAACTTACCGTTATTTTGGATTCGAGTAGTACGTCTGATAATTTCAAATGCCGGAAATCCATTTTGACGCATGAATTCATTCAATCCGCCAAGCAGCAGAGGAGTACCCATCTTGTCTGTACCGTAAATCACCTGCTTCATCTTCTTGTTACGAAGGATGAAAGATAGTCTCTTTTGGGAGATTAGAATCTTGTCAAATGTAACCTTATCCTGAGCAGCGTCCAAAATCTCCTGCAAGTCTTCAAAACAGTCTACTGTACTTTCGTTCCCCTGCACCCAATCAACCGTAGTCTTTGCAATGTTTTCAGACGGCATCTTATAGTCAATAACGCCTCTTACACCACCTTCAGGATTGTTGTTTGCATCAAAAGTGAATACTCCCTTGTTTGAAAGAGCACCCAAGAAGATAATATCCAGTTTGGACTGTACAGAATTTACCACCTTTGTGACATTGTTCCACATGAGATCGATTAATTCCTGAGTCTTCTGCTCATCAGTCAGCATACGAGAATCTAGAACCTGAAGAACCTTGCGATAATCCTCAATAGGCATAGAATAACTCATTTGATGAGCAAGAACCTTCTGCTTCAACGTTTTAAAGCCCTCGGTTCCCATAATAGGCTCTTTACCTTTAGAGTCCAAGGTCGCAGCTGCAACGCTTAGGTTATACTGTCCGATTATTTCTTCGAAGTTCAAACCAACAGTAGGGGTGTCCCAATCCAAATATCGTTCATAGATATTCTGGTCAAACAAACGCTTTCTCAATTGAGAAGCGGCATCAATACGAATCTGTACCTGTTTGGTCAGTTCGCCAAAAATAGAGCTGTAAAATAATCCCGGCATAGCTTATTGTCTTACATATTTAATACTTGGATTATTCTTCATGCACCATCCGCCCAAAAGCCAATCTTCTGGCATCGGATAAGCTACTTCTTTCAGAATAATCACATCATAACCTGCAGAAACAGTCTGAAAATCCATATTGGTTTTATACTCCTTGTCTGTTTCTACCACCGCATTTGGCACATCTGTCCCAACGACAGCAAAGGCATTAGCCGTAGCTCCAGTCAATGCGGCAGCTAGCGTAACGACATCGTAATCAGCATTCGATCTATCAATGCTATTAATAGCCTGTTCGTTTTCACCAATCTTCAGCTTATCGCCGACCTGTACCAAACTTCCTTTTACAATTCGCGGAGCAGAAGTTGTTCCTCCAGATACGATCTTAACAGCCTTACATACTGTGCACTCCATATTTGCAAAATCCAACGCAATTGGAGTACCTTTTCTGATCAAAGTACCTTCTGGAAATGACTGCTTGAGTTTAAAATCCCCAGGGATAACTTTACACTCACCTCTCCAAAATACGGGGAATCCGCCTTCAATCTGTCCTTTTTCAAATTCAATAGCCATAGTATTTGTTTTTAATTAGCGTCTGGCAATCCTTCTGCCCACTGTATAGCCATTTCCTTGCCTTTTTCAGAAGGAGTGGATAAAGGGAATGCCGAATCTTTTGTTTCAAGCCCTGCGGTAACAATATTCTGTTTGATGCCTGAAAGATAGGTCGTAATTGCCGTTTCATCCATTTCGTCAGAAATAGCAAAACCTTCTTTCATTCGCCATTCAGGGATACCCAGTTCTTTTGCTTTTGAAGAGATTAGACTGTTTCTCTCAGCACGTGACTTTTCAGCCTTAAATGCGTCATTCTCGTTTTTTAACGTGGAATAACGCTGTTCCTGTTCAGCCTTGTACTTTTTGAACCACTCCGGCTCCTCGTTTTCTGGTTGCTGTTTGTTCTGCTCGCCCCCACCTGCAGCCTCTTTCTCCTTTGCTTTATTGACAGCATCAGTTACCCGTCTATCAATACCGCTCTGAAGAGAGGTTAAAAACGTTTTTTGCCCCTGTACAACAGTTGCCAAGTTATCTTCAGTTACTAGGCCTAATGCAGATAAAGCGTCAGCCTGTCCCTGCAAAATTTCATCGCTTAACCCTAGATTTGAGTACGCTAGTTTTAAAGCTTGGAAAATTTTTTCTTTCATGATTAGTTCTTTTATGCAAATCTTTTTAAATCAGCATAAAAATACAATGCGGTGAGTCTATATGAAAATTATCAGATTGCGAATGAACCACAATTCGCCAATTGTGGGAAATTTGCTATTTCTTTCCCAGTAAATACGAAAGAATAAGGAAGTTTGAGGTAATTATGGATGGAAATAAGAGAAACGGGCAAAAAGAAAGGCGGATGTTAGTCCGCCTTATCTTTAGTTACTCTATTCTCTTTTATTCTCCTCAATATATCCTGTTCTCCACCAAAAGGTAAATAGAAATCAGATAATACGGTATTCATAAGCTTCGGAGCCAATAAAGCTCTTCCTGTAGCAAAGACATCAGGAACAAACTTTTCAATAAATTTATTTTGAACTTCAAATGTCGTTTTATCTTTTTCGTTTGGATATTTAATAATGTCATAAATATCACTTATACGCAATGTATAAGAATACTTTAATGACACTATATCAACATCTTGTGAATTCTCAGTTAATATATATTTTACTTGTGCATGAGCCGTTAAATATGATTTTTCTTCATTTACACTCATACTGATCCCAAAATAAGGAGACACGTTTTTCTCGCAATCTTCTTTAGTTTCAGGAAGCCTATCATAATCAACACTAAAACTATCTTCTTTTATTGAGACAATGCGCACCTGCAATTTCTTTTCCATATCAAAGCGATTCTGATTTAAATTTAAAATCATTATAATTACTTGAAGAATGCTTCCCTTTCGAAGGAATATTCATAGAGTCAACAGAAATAGGAAACATTACTATAATCGGCTCCTTCTTTGAAATTACTTCTATTATAGGCTCTTTTAATACATTCTCAATAGACTTTATTGTATTAATTGTAAAATTATGAGTACCTCTCATCCATTTACTAATTTCAGCATCAGATTTACCCAATAAAGTCGCTAAATCTTTTTGCTTTAACCCTTTGGATTCTAGAATTTCATGAATCCTATCAACTATTTCAAATGAAAAAGATATAAATTCTCTAGTTTCATTTGAAATACGTTTTCTTCTTGCTTCAAACAAACTATTCTTTTTCATGCGTTTTAAATCTTAAGTTTCCTTCTAATATTTTATTTTTATAACGAATCTGATCGTTTTGTTTTCGAGAATTAATAAACCGACTTGTTTCAATTAATAATTGAACATACCTTGATAATATTGGACTATCTTGCCAAGAATTAGCATCCTTTACATCGCCATTTCCTATAATCAACATATTATCGGATAATCTCAAACAATATAGCCTTATATTATTTCCAATCTCTATCGGGATAGCACATACTCCATCTCCATATCTACCTTCTGGCTTAAAATATCTTTCTAACGCTCCTTTCTCTGATATTTTTTCTAACCACGACAATATAACATCTATATCTTTATCAAATTCACATCCTTCTGGGAATTTAAGCAGAAACTTTTCAGCCTCTGTATACACATCACCTTTAAATCTGATTGTATAGAAGTTAATGTTGTCATATTCTTCAAATAATTCAATAGTATATTCTATTTCTTTCATAATTAACTTATAAGTTAACTGCACAAATATACAACAACAACACCAAACAACAGCACTTGTTTGATCACTAGCACCATTATTTTAAGTAATATTTAGATTATTAACAGTTACAGCACCTACATCTTCACTATCAAGAGCACCAGCTTTATCACTTAGATCAATATGATTACGAGCAATTATAATAACACAAATAAAAACCGCCCATCTTTAGACGGGCGGGAAACTGGTTAGGAGTGCAGATTGGTTTATAAAACAACAGTTACATTATTTGCTACTGTAGCATCAAACTCATACCCAATCTTCATTTCAGCTTTAGAACCACAAGGAAGAGGAAGACATGTGAAACAAAAGATGACTACTGATAGAGGAGTACGATTTTTCCCAGTAATATAAACTTCAGAAGATGCAAAGTTTACAGTATCTCCAGAAGGCAAAGTTAAATATCTTACTTTAATACCTAGACGTCCCTTTGTTCCAAACCATGCTGATCTTTTAGCTTCATATACTGTTCCTTTAGCTATCGTTCCTGCAGGTATGGTTACAATTCTATCAATAACAACATCCCTTGAAACTTTAAAATCAATAGTTTGTCCTTCATGTACCTTAGAAGCTCTAACATTGTTTATTGCCTCTAGAGGAACAATAGTTCCAGCCTTAATGGTTACTTCTTTCTTTTCTTGGGCGTAGTTAACTGTTGAATATATCAATACAGCCAACATCAATAAAAACGTTTTCATAATTTTCTCGGATTTAAAATGTTTGAGTAGTAATCTAATTTATCTTCTTGTATACCCCTTTTTCTGTTTCATTTTTAATATTTAGCTTATCTCCAGAAAATTCACAATCCCATTGTTTATTCTTCCCTATTAATCCCTTAGTTTCAGAATAAGTTATTTTAATGCTAATAGTTTTTTCATCAACTTCGTAAGAAAACAAATAGTTTTGCCCCATATTTGCTCCATTATATATGGCATAAAAACCTGTACCATCTGATTCAAACTCTATATATTTATGAATATCCTCAACGCCAGTAGACCATGATCCAATAAGGGATGATTTTATAATTGGACCTTCTATTTCGTCATCATCTGATGAACACGCTGTAAAAACAAACATTGGCAGCATAGCCAATAAGAATAGAATTTTCTTCATTGTTGTGTGTATTTAAATGTTTTATAATTATTTGGCAAAGGTATACCTTAAAAATAATTTCAACAAATAAATAACACACTTTTCACTGATAAAGCCTATTTTTCTTTTATTTCAGCCACAATCCTCTCTAATTCGGCTAAAGTTGTGGCGTTATAATAGTCTTTTCCGTCCTTAACTATTGCCATAAAATCTCGACTATCTCTGGCTTCTGTAAATAGTTCCCATATCTCAACATTTAGTTCTTCTGAAATTCTTTCAAGTAATTGAATAGATGTGTTCCCTTTTGATGCCCTACTCAATGTCATTTCCGTTACATCCAATTTAGCAGCTAATTCTTTTTGAGTAGTCCCCTTTAATTGACATAACTCTTTTAATCTTATTTCCATATACTTTAAATGTTTATTGATTTTTCTATGCAAATATAACCCTATATGTTTATTCCCATCAACCATAAACATTAAAAGTTTATTATTTCACTTTATTTAACTAGATATTCAACATTTCAATAAACTTAATATGTATATTTGCATCAAAAATAAACATTAAAAGTATATAGACATATGAAACGCTACAACTTATCAGAAATAATGCGCACCGCACATAGAACCTACAAGTATGTAGGCAAGAAGCAAGGTAAAACCTTCGGCGAGGTCCTAAAATCAACTTGGAGACTTGCCAAACTGGACGTAGCCAGACAGGAAGCGGACGCAAAACGCAAAGCTGAAGAGGAAAAGAGACTAGAATCTCTTAAAAACAGTAGGCCGGCAGAGGTGGTAAGGTATAACTTCTCAGGGGAGATATATAATCCTAGCAGCAGAGGTTACATGGGTGCTCATTACGTAGGAGATTAATTAACGATGTGAGCAGGTGCTACGAACGCCTGCTCACCATAAACAACTTAATTATATGAATACATCAGTAGTTTACGACTACAAAGGTAGTCAAATTTCTTTTATGAGTGGCGAAAATGTGATGGTAAATGCTACACAGATGGCAAAGCCATTTGAAAAACGCCCTATTGATTGGTTGCAAAACCAATCATCAATAGAATATCTAAACGAATTATCCAAAGTGAGAAAAAGCACTTTGGCTGATTTAGTGCAAGTTACGAAAGGTGGCAATAATTCTGGCACATGGATGCATGAAGATGTCGCAATGGAATTTGCTCGTTGGCTATCTCCTGCTTTTGCTATATGGTGCAATGACCGTATCAAAGAACTCCTAAAGACCGGAGTAACGACCGTCTCTAATGACGATGAAGCAATAGCCTACGCCATGCAAGTACTAAACAGACGCCTAGAGCAAGCCAAAGCGGAGAAGCAACAACTGGAGCAGCAAAACGCCAAGCTCCAACCAAAGGCAGCCTTTGCCGACGCAGCCTTCGCCACCGACGACAAGGTAGACATAGGAATGTCCGCCAAGATCCTGAAACTCGGCTTTGGGCGCAATACGCTGTTCGAGAAGCTAAGGAAAGCGGGCGTATTCTTCGCCAACCGCAACGAGCCCAAGCAAAGGTTTATTGATGCCGGCTACTTCGAGATGAAAGAGAAGTTCATCGAGCGCACCAACCACCCGGGCTTTGTCGTCACTAAGGTTCTTGTCACCCAGAAGGGATTGGCTTATTTGAACCACCTGTTTGGCGGAAAACCTTCTGACGGGAAGCTGGCTAGGATAGTATAACCATCCCCTTTTCTCAATTCATATCGCGGTCCGTTTGAATGCCGGACAGCCAAAACTATATCAAAATACACGAAAAATAGAAAGTTATGAACGCACAACATTATACCCCAAACGAGATAAAAGACGCCTTATACGTAGCAATAAGGCAAAACGAAGAGATAAGCAGGATCGGCAGGGAAACTGCCATGAAAAGCCTAAGAGTAGCCCAAATGAGGGAGGAAGGTTCGAAGAGACTGGCTTCTGCCCTAGACAGATTTGAAGCCATATGCTGCGAATTGGGAGATATTCCACAGCAGACAATGATGAAAGTAGTGAGATGCTCCGGAAGGCCCAAACGTCCGAAATTTGACCTAAGAACGCTCAACGGGCATCTTGTAAGATAAGATAAGTCAGGGGGCTTCGGCCGACACTGAAGTTGACGCCAATCGACGGGAAAGGGTAGCTTAGGGCTGCCCTTTCTTTATAAATTACAATGTACCTAAAAAATAGATTAGGCAGATTTCTGATCAAATACTAATGGATTATTCCGCTTTTGATACTGATTTCTTAAATAGCTAATCAAATTGTCAAAGTTACTTATAAATCCTTCATTAATTAAATCTGCGACCTTCTTTTCAAGTTGCCACAATTCACGTTGTTTCTTTTCGTCACCGAATTTATTGCGAAGCATTTTTTCATGTTGATTAAATACAACCCAATTCAAAGCTTCACCAATCTTTTGCATGGCTTTCGGCATAAAGTCTTTGGGGACTATCTTCATAACAGCAGATGAAAGTTCCTTGTAAGCGTCACCTGCATCATTGCGGTAGCGGATCATTTCGTCGTATACAAAACGCAATACCTTGACTTCAAAGGTTGGATTTATCCACATGGCAAACTTAATAAAGAGTAGCGGATTCATCCAAACCTTATCAGGAGTTTTACCTTCTTTTGTACTCCTACCCTTAACTTTTATAAGTAGCTGATTTTCACCAATGAGCATTTTTGCTCTATGGCTTTCATCCTCTGCAAGGGCTTTCAAAAACTCTGATGTATTATCAGATTCTAAGAATTTACTCATTTGTCTTCTCGGATTTCCTTCTACATTATTCCATTGGCGTAGAAGTTCGCTTCCGTCAAAATATCCATCACTTGTGCGCTGAACTACTGAAAAATTATCAATGTAACGCACCATTTCTTGATTTGTTTTCATACCTTTGTAGTATTAAGTTTATTACCTCATACATTCGGCGAAGCGCATCACTTACTACGCCTTATGTATGAGGATTTTTTGTGATGCTTTGTAGCAAGCGAGGATTCGAACCCCTAAACGCCCTATCGACTTGCTCAACCTTGTTTTGTTCTATTTTACCTCTTATTCTTGTATAACACTCGTAATTTTTCTGACTACTCGGTCACTTCTTTGATCTGTTTTTCTGATTTAGAAGATATATTTCCATTTGAAGAAGCCTGCTTTTCACTCTTTATAAGCTCTATCTCTTCCTGTGGAGCATCCGTCAAAGCAAGCATAGTAACAGCCAGATCAAGAGAAATAATTCCATCCGAATATAGCTTACCGATAGCTTCCCATTGCTTCTCCTTATCTTCATTGAATGGTTCCGCAAATTCGTGAGTAATCTTCAGCCTGGATAACTGGTTTCTCAGATGGATATGGGTAACATTCATCATAATAGCCAGGATAAGGTTCTTTTCCCGGTCCACAAGTATATCGTAAGTCTCTTTTAGATTGTCCCTTTTAATGTACCCTAGCGTCATAGCACGCTTTAAAGCCTCTCCAGATAGTGTTCCCATACCTTTCATGTTTTCGAATGAGAAATCGGGCGTAAATGAGTCGAATAGAATAGAGTTATTCAAGTCTTTTTTTTCACTATCTTTCATTGAAGAGTATTCAGGAGGAGCTAGATAGTCAATAGCACTGTTCTTGTCTTGCATTTGGATTACTTCCCCAACCATGCTTGGATCTGATAAAGACTGGAGAACATCTGCCGTTGCTTTTACTTTCGGGTCTGCAAAATAATTATTAGTATCAGCGGCTTTGGAATCAATATGTTCCTCTCTGTCACATCTAGGCTGTGTCCCGTACCAAGCCTTATCCTGTTTATAGTAAATTACGTTGATTTTACCAGATGGATTAACCAACGGCTCAACTTCCCACCCAATATTTGCTCTTTTGCATCGGAATATGTAGGATGGCGTTTCTATATCAAAATGCTCAACTGTTCTATTGCCCTCCTTCAAATTGTACCCATATCCAAATGCAATCATATTTTCGTATTGATCGAAAAGCGGACGGAGGGTATATCCCTTAGATTTGGATATGACCAAAACCTTTACTCCCGGCTTTCCGTTATCATTAAATATATGATATACTTTTGCACTTTCAGTTTCTGCGCCGGCCAGCCTTTTTGCTTGTCTCATTGTTGTATGAAACCTAGTATTCTGAAGAAACTCGTTATATGCCTCAAACGCTTCATCTGTACCTTCCACATCGTTCTTCCATTTTATAGGATTACCCAACAAGAAGAATAACTCTACTTCATTGATATACCTTTGTCTTGTCCGAGGTAGCTTTTCTGTTCTATAAGGTTCTTTGCCTTTACGCGGCTTATCTGGGCGACTGTTGACCTTATGAAACTCCGGATTGTACTCGGCAATAGCCTCATTTACATCAATATCTCTATCTTGAAGCAGCGAGATAACCTGGCTTATATCCCTGTCTTGGATAAGCCTCATTAAATCCCGTTCAACTCCTAAAGAATTAAGCGTTTTGTTACGCAGTAAATTGAATATAGCCTCAATGTAATTCATATCTTTTATTTTAATATAGTCCTAAATCGTCTTTATTGTATTGTTTTGGTTTTAAGATTCTTCCTAATACTTCTCCCAATACCCAATATCTTGCAGCATCAAGTGCGTGATTATATTTATCAATTGGTTTATTTATATAATTACCATCCTTATCCTTATCCCATGTATATTTCCTTAACTCATATAAAATATTATATGACCTTCTAGTTACTTTCAAGTTTAATTCTAACATTTTATCTATGCCTGCTAGAATTGAACTTTTAGAGTTTATATTTGACTTATCTACCGGATAAATAAGAATGCCTGAGTTTGATATTTCTTGTATTAATCTTGGGTCTGCACTTTCCGATATTACTTTTAGCCTAAATGGCTTAAGAGAATCCGAAATGTCCCCAGATAGCATCCGGGTCCTGTAAAACAATTCATCAAGATATAGGTCATTATCAATAAGCGCACATTCAATAGCCGCAGAAGGATCGTTTGAATATCCAAAATCTAATCCAACACCTCTCTTCTTAGCATAATCGGGTATAGAATCTACAATCTCAAATCGTTTAAATATTGCACCTTCCGCAACATCAGACCATCTTCCAATAGCTACATGGGCATATTTCTCCGGCTCTTCTTCTTTCATACGTTCCATCTCTTGAATAAACTGAGGAGAAAGGTTCTCTATGTTATCTAAATAAGTAGTATGAATATGAAGAACATTAGGATGAGTGGAAATCTGAACTTGTACACCGTCGATCTCTATCAATTTGTGCGTTTTTTCAATGTATTTCTTATAAATAAAGTGATTCGAATCTGTCGGGTTCATAATAATAATCACTCTATTTTGAATCCCTTTTTGCCTTATTGAGAGAACTAATTTATCAAAGTCCTCTTCTGAATTCCATTCCTCTGCTTCGTCACACACAAAAGTAGTAAGCCCCTGTATGGATTTTAACTTTGCCGTTTGATTTCCTGAAGATGTTCTGATACCCCTAAACATAATTACACTATCTGAAAAGGTATTGATAATGTCTTTTTTAGTTATATCAAAGAAATCATTAGTTCCCTCTAAATCTATCTTTTCTTGAAATTCAGGAATGACCGATATATCTGCTGAAGTCATTGTGTATCGGCTGTACAGCATCTTATGTCCAGATTCGAATGAAAGCCTTTCTATAAACGTACCAACATTAAAACTTTTAGCACTTCCACGACCACCGGTTATGAGAGTTATTAATTTATCCGTGTTATTATACAACGGATTATATACTTCTTGAGTTTTAATGTTAAACACTATCATTTCTTTTTTGATCTAGCTTTTATCCACTCTTGAACAGGGATACTCCCTTTTACATTCAATGTACTTTCTTGTTTTTCAGCAAGACCTAATTTGCGAGCTATTATATTAGCATTAAAGGCTCCTACAGTAGCCCCTTCCAGCTGCTGAGTTTCTATTACAGATTCTATACGTGCAATGACCGACAAAAAATCTTCATGATTAGCTTTCTTAAATTCCCTCCAGAAAGTTTCACTAGCATCACAATATAACATTAGACCACTAAGTGTATATGGCCGCTGTGTAGGCGATTCCTCCTTTTCCTTTGTCTTTCCTTTTGTTTTATTCTTAACAACTCTCCAAGGGTTCTTATCGCACCACTCAAAATATTCACAAGCAGCCTCCCATAACAAATCAGGGGTGGCAAATAACATGTCACGCCCATGCTTGCTTCTTAACTTCCAAAATTGATTTCCTTTTGGTGCTGCCATCTCTATTTATTAAAAATTAAACCCTCATCTCTTAGATGAGATACAATTTCACTGTAAATATACTCTATATCCTTCCGAAACCCTTTATAATTATTGTAGAGAACGACCACAGTTTCAATATTGTGGGAAATAAATGTCTTATCGCTGATATTTACCGATTCTGCAATCTTATCCCGAAGCCCCCTAGGCATTCTCCCCCCTGCTAGAACACTAGGAGCATACAGGAATAAAATGATGAATATGAACTTTTTTCTGTTATGAACACTGTCTTTGTATCCCGGACAATCCCTTAAGTTGTTTATTTCACAAAACCACTTATATATGGATGGGATATAGTCCAGATCAGACACGATAGGAGCAGATAATTCAGATTCTCTTTCCGACAATCTTGATTTCTGCTCTCTTATTGATTTTAATTCTGAAATTTCTGAAAACATAGCACATTTATTTAAAGTTAATAGTATATTTGTACTATGAATTGAGGAAAGAGGACTTATCTGGTGGTTCGGGTGGTCCTCTTTTTATTTTGTCCTTCTTCCCCATACACATGCATTGTACAGTGCATAGGCATACATCTTAAGTTCCCTGCTGTTGCTTATATATTCCACATTCATTGCTACTTTAAAGCAATCAGCTAGAAGGTTGTTGTCTATTTCTTGGTTCATAATCTTAGTCTATTAATTCAAATTCATAAGCCCACACGAACGGATTGCATTCCCAAGCGCCTTTGCCTGAGACTTTATCTATCAGGGCAGAAAAGGCTTCTCTAGGACTTCTTTTCATATCTTGCCAACTAAACATCTCAAATCTGTCTGATAAATCATATTTAAAAACTGTTCCGTCTTTAGTATATTTTATAATCCCTTCTTTCAAACAGTCCGCTTCCGATATGTCCTGTAGGCGTTCGCACTTGACTCCGGTGATTCTGATATGTTTCTTACAAGCAGCAGCCGAAACAAACATCTTGTTATTCCAGCCTGCGGAATGTTTCATAAAACCACGAATACCTAAGTCTTTGGGATCTCTATCTAATGAGTCTGGATCATACCCTAAATCCTTGTAGCTTTGTGCAATGGCAACTACTTCGCCAACTTTATATTTGGGGAGAATTTGTCCGCCATCAATCATACGTTCATCTTCGTCATACATACATATTTCAGTGACTTCACCAGAAGGTCTCTTACATACAAAATATCCTGCAACGTTTACACCTCTAAACTTTAAAGGATAAGTAACTATTCTTCTCGTCATAGTCTTCCGACCTTCTAATACAGCTTGTGTTAGAGAAAATTTATCGTTAAACATTATCTTCTTCATGATTCCTCCTTCCTATTATTGCTTTCGTTTTTACTTTGATTATTTCGATTATACTTCACATCTTCCCAAGCAGTCACTATTGACCAGAATAGATTTAATGCTGTCACAATTACAAGAATTCCTGTCAACCATTCTATTCCCAGATGGTAAGATATCAAACAAGATATAAATGACAGCCAAAATGTTATCTCTTCAAATTGATAGTCTTTCATTTTATCATCCTTCCTCTTCTAAATAATAACTCATTTTCATATACTCTTCATAAGTTATTTCCTTCCAAAAAGTAACTATACATCGTTCTTTATAGTTTTTCAGAAGTAACTTATGTATTTCTGCCAGGCTGAAACAGCCGTTATTTTCACAACGAATTCCAGATCCAAATCTACCCTTGCAACGAAAGGCATAATAGTAGTACTTTTCCATTTTATTTCTCCTTGATTAATTCCGGGTGATCGTAGATGTTGCCTTTAATTTCAAATTCACATTTTAGCTTATTTGAATATTCATCCATCCAATCGTCTGGCATGACAAATGGTGTGCGTGAATTAGGACCAAATTTATTATGCTCAACACAGAAAAGAGCAATGTTTTTATCAAATACGACATTGCCAATAAATCCGAAATTGGGATTTTTAGGGGTAATACGTTCTACAATGTCTCCTTCATAGATCTCCTTTCCGTTCTTGTCATACAAGCCGGTGAACTGTCCTATGGTTTCAGTACAAACCTCATACATACCGATGCTTTTCCCTATGTCGATATCATTTAAGGGTGGAATGACGGCATATCTATCCTTTTCGATCTTAACAAGAAAGCCATACAGCCATTCTTCATCGTATATGCTTTTGCCTCTGAATTTTATTGTACGATTCATTTTATACCTCCATTATTTTTAACGCTTTCTGTATTCCAGCTTCTAATGCTTCTTCGTAAGTATCCCACTGACCACCATCGTTAGGACCGTCGAATATACCGGCAGCTATAAAAGTTCCATTATCAGCCTTGCATATATCATAACCATAACCACAAGCATTTCTAATGATGGCTATATGCATATTCTTGGTTTCGCGCAGCCACTTTTGAGCAAAAGACTGAGTAGGAAAATGATAATAACAAAATCCTTGCTCTGTCAGCGATTTAAGAGTATCCAATGATACAAATTTTTCGTCCATAATTATCACTCCTTACTTTCCAAATATTCTATTAAACTTTTCTTGTCTCTAAAAAGTATTTTATCCCAAAGTGGATAATTGTTTCTTGGTACACTTAAACCGTCAGAGAGCTTGTATACCATCAAAAAACTACGATCTGTATAGGATATTTCAATAGTTATTTTGCTTACAGTGGAATAACAGATATTGTCTCCACTTAGATAGCAAACATTATCGCCTACATTAAACTCTGTATCTATTTTCATAATTATTCTTCTTTTCCTAATATTTGCTGAAATGGATCAAAACTCTCATTTACTCGTTGTATGCCATCTATAGAATCTTTCATATTTGTACACTGTAAACTACTCAAAGCGTTTGCAATTCTAAATATAGGATTTCCCATACGAATATCAGTAAGAGTATCAATCAACTCTTCTTTACTTAGTTGTTTCAACTGCTCCTTGATTATATTCCGCATTTCTTCTTCACTCATTGCTATTTTCCTTTCTTTAGTTCTTCACAATGTAACTTATAAGCATAGGCAAACATCTTCAAAGTAACAGACTCAAAGTGAAAGTCTGCCTGTTTGCCTTCTACTACAACAGAAACGCATAAATCCCCATCACAAAAATCAATATATGCCATAGCATCGTCATTCCCTCTGATAGAAAAGGTTTGTGTCTGTACGCTATCCATGACTCACCTCCTTTTCTTTAATCCGTTCCAGTATATCTCTGTTGGCTTCAAGTATTTCATCGAAGGAAGGGATTGGCATCCAATGGGTAACATCCCATCCGCTAATCGTACCATAATTGTAATTCCAAAAATAGGTGGCTATATCGTTGTCTGTATCCAAATACGCAAGCCTCACTGTACCATCTTTAAGCCTGATTAATACAGGATCTCCTATTTCCGGCAACCTATTCTTTACGCTTATCCACGGAGATTGCTTAGTTCCAGCCTCATAACCTTTTGTATACACTTTCCTTAGATAGCATTCAATCACATGAGGTTGATTTATCCGGTTAGCCAATACCCCAACGCTTCCAACCTCTTCCGAAGCTCCAGTGTATTCTTTCTTATAAAACATGATGTGGTAAATCCCATAGTTATCTATGTTTTAATCATTTAATAGCATCCTTTTTAGAGTATGCCATAACTTTCTTCCCTTTTATGATAAACTCTCTCAACTCTTTAGTTGTTGACTTAACTTTATAGTCAGGATTAAAAGACATTCCTTCTTTACGGTTTACAGAGTACGGATCGTATTTTTGTGCTACTGCGCACATTGCTGCTGTCGCTAGTAGCATTTGTTTCATTTTACTCATATCTGATTTGTTTTGAGGGTTACTGTAATGCAATACCCATTTCTTTCCGGGCTTTATTAGCTTCTTTTTCAAACATCCTTTCGTCTTCCTCAATAACCTTATCAAGCAATTCATCCATACTTTCAGCATAGACATAGAATGGATAGAAGGAGCAGGAATTAGAACAGGACTGAAAGCTGCCATCTTCTCGAAAAGAGAACTTTTGAGGAATATTAAAACTACATTCTGCCAAGAAACCAAACTTATCGTGGTCAAAAAGCAGTTCATTTAAAGAACCTTCATAACTGTCATATTCTCTTTTGGTAAGAGATGGCATAAACGAATGGAAATCACCAAAATCCATGTTTTCCAAAAAGCTATCCATTTCACTCATGGAAGCGATATGAAATAGACTATTAATTGTGGTCATACCTTCATTTTGAAGAGTAATACCTTTCTCTTTTAATGTTTTCATTACTAAATTGTTAGGAGTAATACACTATTCCTTTATTCTCTACAACCTCTTTCAGGACACAAACATAGTTATCGAAAAACCGACACAAGTATCCATCCAGTTCCGGCTTTATAATAGATTCGTATCTTTCAAAATCATGCAGTATTTTTTCTGCTACCGTATAATCTATTGCACCTTCACAATCAGATGTTTGCAAAAACTCAATGAATGGCTTATCTATGAAGTTGCCTACGTTATTCCAAACATGTTTTAAATCATGTTTTAAAACCACACGTGATATTATATCTCTGAAAATAGAATACTTTGAATAAAAGATATCACAGTCGGAATATAAAACGTCAGCTTTATAGTAGCCTTCTTCAACCGTAGGTATATGATTTATCGGTTCCATACCAGATGCTTGATAAACATACCACCCATCCTCGGTATTATCATACTCCTCTCTTGATATTTTATCGCCCAATTTTAAGGCGTAAATACTTAATCCCATATTAGCTCCTTTCTATCTTGTTATACGTTAAACTCTATTTTCTGTTGCAGCACTTCTTCTGCATAATATTGCTCAAATCTTTTATCGCTTATCCACCAATTAAACCCAAATTCGGCATCGGTAAAGTTGTGGTTGATATATCCGGCATCAATCATCTTTTGTATGGTCTGAATCCATTTATGTTTTACATGAGGAAAACGCTGGCAGTCTTTTCGTTTATCCTTGTAGCTTGACATCGGACAAAGAATACAACCTATTCGCTTATATCCTTCATCGTACAAAGAACAATGCTCTATCTTATTCCCATTCAGAAAATCCCACACATCTCTGTCAGTCCAATGAATAATCGGAGAAACAAGAATCTTGTCTTTGCCTCCGACACAAGTAACCATTTGTTCTTTGTGCTCTGAAAACTGGTCAAAGTTCCCACTGAATTTATGGTTGCTTATCTCAATCTCTTCCCGCTTAGAACGCCTTGCGCTTTCAGCGTGACGAATACCTATTAAGGTAACTTTTCCTGCTCCGGACATTTCTTTGAACTTAGCGCAACACCAGCGTATTCTTCGTGTTGGAAGTAAATGCGTTTTAATAGCCATATCATAAATTGACATCTTTGGTTTTATCAACTCCACATCCGGGTAGTTACGTTTTACAAAGCGGATTACGTCCGGAGGGTCAATGCTTGTAAGGTTCATGTGAGCCTTAAATTTTACTCCTGCCATCTTTGCAAGGTGATATAGAACTTGACTATCTTTACCGCCGGAGAACGCAAGGTAAAAGCCATTCTCCGGGTCGTAGTCAAGTGCCATCTGTTCACATTTGCGAAGCAAGGCAATGGAGTAATCTATCTTAGATTGCAGATTCATTTGATTCCTTTCTATCTTGTTATTAGTTAAACAGTTCAAATTCATACACCCATACATAAGGATTGCTTTCCCATGTCCCTTTTCCTGAGACTTTATCTATGAGGGCGGCAAAGGCTTCACGTGGAGTATCAAATCCATCGTCTTTGTTTCCCTCAAATTCATAAAATATAGATGGTGGAAACTCATCATCACCCGCATCTTCATATATACCTTCTTTCAGGCAATCTTCATCGGATATATCTTGCAAACGCTCTACTTTTACATTAGTTATCTTTATGTGATGTTTGCAAGCATACGACTTAACGAACATTTTGTTATTCCATCCTGCGGAATCCTTCATGAGACCTCGAATACTCAAATCTTTCGGATGTCTATCTAATGAGTCTGGGGCATAGCCTGAATCCCTATAGTTCTGTGCTATAGCAACTATTTCCCCGACTTCAAATTTAGGGAATATTTGACCGCCATCAATCATGCGTTCATCTTCGTCATGCAGACACACTTCGACAATCTCCCCAGAAGGTCTTCTGCAAACAAAATATCCAGCTACATTTTCACCTCTAAACTTTGATGGATATGATATAATCCTTCTCGTCATGGTCTTTGTACCATTCAATACCGCTTGCGTTAAGTGGTATTTGTCATTAAACATGATCTTCTTCATATTTATATTGAATTATTACTTTCTAAAAAACATGTCCCCTGAAATTGACCGAGCAGTTTCATCTCCGGGACGATCCTTTTAGTTCTATGACGTTAAACATTTCTTTTACACGATCAGCGATATAATCACCGTATTTGTTTCCAAACTCTGTATTTGGATCGAGATTGGTCGTAACGTGGGTAATAAACTCCCTTCTGACTTCATATCGAAGTTGTAAAATGGTTTGTATAACATTTATCCCGGTCCCGTAATGCTTTGAATCTGTAGGTTCACGTCCCAATTCATCAATAGCCAGATTACACATGTATTCACGATCAGTAAACCGAAATAGCCCGTTTATACCTTTCTCTGCATACATGAGAGATATTTCTACTGCACTAGTGAGTCTAAAGCCTATGTGATCGTTATTACATCCGTATCGTAAACGGTTGATCTTGCCTAGATAACGCTGTAGCCCTTTTATCAAGACAGACTTGCCAACTCCAATAGGTCCCCACAAAAGCAAACCTTTTGAGGAATCAAGCATCTTACTTCTGCCTAATACATAATCATACAATTCGGATAATAGGACCTTGTTGCGTTCGTCAATGATAAATCCCGGTTCTACTTCCTTCATGGAGTTAATAAACTCTTTTTTCCAGAAGTGTTCTACTCGATCCTCATTCCATGTTATCTCCTTTCCTTTGATGTGAAATTTAACCGAAGGAGATTGATTTGATTCCGGCTGACTTGGTTTCATTAGAGGAATCAGCTCCCCGACTGTTCTTATTGCTTCCATTCTTTTTTTCTATTTGAAAATCATTCTTTTCCCATGTCCTTACTGCTGCCTTCCAGTCTTTCATCTTAGACCGCCCGACCATCCAACCGTTAGAAGTATAATGATCCAACCACTTCTGTGGATCAACATTGTTTTTTCTTTCTATGCAGTAGGCAGAAACTTCTTCAATAGATGGAGAAATAAACTTTCTAGTTTTTACGGTTTCCCCTATATTATCTTTTTGTTTAGTTTCTATTTTAGTTTTATATATATAGTCTGGCGCATTGGTTGGCTGATTGGTTCCCATATTGGTTCCCATATTGGTTGGCTGATTGGCTGGCTCATCTACTGTCTTTTGGGCTGGCTTATCTACCGGAAATTTTACGGTAGTTGAATTCACAATCGAATTCTCAAAAGCTTTTTCAAAAGAGTACAATCCTACCACCCTTTTACTTTTACCTGATTTATAATAAACTAGTCCTGCATTAATCAAAGAAAGCCTGGCACGGACGAGAGTTTTCTCATCAATATTAAGAGCACAACAGAGTTCAATATTCGAGCAACTGAAAACGTCCTCCCAACCCTCGCTGTTACAAACGGCAACTAATTCGTAGAATAGTGCCTGTTCGGTAGCGGTAAGTCGATTACGTCTTCGTGCTTTTCTCATTTTTTCTGTTAATGTATATCCGTCCATAGTTTAATACGCATGAATACAGATTCTTTTACTATCAGCGACAAAACGCCGTTTAAGCTTATAACAGTAGGCAACACGTGGATTCCCTTTAGCTGTGGGAACAATAGTTCCATTGTTGTATTTTGCGCAAGTATCTGGGCGGATAACTTGCTTGTCTGATTTCTTCTTCATATCTATTTTTCTTTTAAATAATCTGTTACTACAGCGATAAACTCCTCCAAAGACCGACAGACAACATACTTATATCCGTCCTTTACTATCTTAGATTCCCATTCCTTTTGAGAATCGCTTTGAGTACCTTTCTTTGTTTTGGTTTCAATTAGGAGCGCCCCATATCGGTGATTACTCTTTAACAGAATCAAGTCAGCTACTCCGGCAAGTACGCCCTCAGCTTTCAGCTTGGCACCCGTAACAGCGTCTCTTCTTCCGCCATTTGGAACTGCGAATAGATTGTGCCGCATAGATGGGTATTTCATCCGGAACCACTCAACCATAGATACCTGAATTTTATGCTCTTCATCTTTTGGCTTCTTGCGGATATTCTTACCGCAGTACTGGGCTTTCATTTCTTCGAATGTCATGGCAATTTTGATTTTATTTCATTGAGAAGCGTTTCGCTACTTGTATAATATCCCAAACCTGTTATATCACATAAGTATCTTTTAAAATCATCTGGAGATTTAAATTCTAGATACTGAGTACCGAAAGGAACATTAAGTACTCCTTTCTCGTAAACTTTATGACCTCGCTTTTCAACTTCATCAATTAGTTCCTTATCTTCACATTCTTCAAGGACTTCATCAATGTAATCGTCAAGATCAATCTCAACCTCTACCATTACTTCTACAGTTCTCATAATTTCTTTGGAGTTTCTTTCTAGTTTTACGAATCATATCTTCATCTCTCAAATTATACCCCCTAATGAGGATTTCTGTCGTTTTCAAGCACCGGACTATCGTCTGATATTATTGTTTGGTGATTGTTATTTTCACGTGGAGACGGGGCGATTCGAACACCCAATCAAGGACTAAATCCTTTTGCGCTACTTCTAAGGTTAATTACTCCTTATATCTCACGTACCGTACTTTCTACCATGTGCACCTCTCGAAAGTCAAAAGCACTCCACTGCGCATCTCCATGTTCGCCCACCAATCTTCACAGACAAGCAGGCTGGGGTAAAAAGGTTAACAAAGCTATCTCAATAGCTCACTCTTGCGGATTATAGCCCTACCAGTAACGATCGTGCTTTCCGTATTATGAGATAATGTACTTTGCTTAATTCCTATCTGATCTTCGGACAAATGGCGAAAGATACCCGTTACCGAGCCAAAGTAATAGTTCCGCTTTTCGAAGATCAGGTAGACATGGATTACTTTAGTTTTTCGCATTGTTTTTATTAAAAACTTCCAAATAACAGCTATTTGGAATTAAATGTAATTCTTGTTTTTTTGAATTTCTATCTCCATTAACTGCAAAAGTCGATCCTCGTCCGAACTGGGGAGATATATCCCAGCCTCCCCAGAACTCCAGTTTCTAAAACGAGTAATTGCATTGCTCATTTCTTCCGTATCCAATTCGGCAGAACTACGAAGAATTTTAATATTACCCAAATACTTATCAGAAACTTCCTTTATGAATATGTCTTTATTACATAATATCTTGAAATATTTCTGCTTTACATATTCTAAAGTATTTCCTGTCTCAGAAGCAAAGTACCCTAAAATTAAATGAAGGTATCTATTTTGTCTGTCAGTACGTATTGGTTTCTTTTCTGTTAATTCTACTATTTTTCCATTTTTAACAAGCAAAGCGGAACGAGATTTAAACTGTTCCGCTTGCAATGGATTAGAAAGATCATATAACATTTTTAGAATGGAAGATCATCCGCTGGTGAAACGCTGGGAGCCGAATCAATTTGTTCAGCAGTTGGAACATTAGGTTGTGGAATATATTCTTTAAAATCACCACAAAAGTAATTTACCCCGTCTTTTCGTTCTTCCTGTTTAGGGGAACAACTCATGACATGAGTATGACCATACGTAGATGGTCGTTTCCTTTCTAATATAGCTACATTGAGATATATTTTAGTACTACCATCCTTACATTCTACTTTTTTGAATAATTCTTTCGGGATATCCGAAAGACAAATACTACCTGTTAGAATCATTTCTTTTATTTTTTAAAGGTTATACTATATGATGTTGTACTTTGTTTAGCAGGAGGAAATAATTGAAATATATATCCTGTATCCTCATCAATTTCTGTCTTAGATTTTGAGAGTGTCTTCAAATACTTTTCCCTTTCCTTACATTGTTCATCTATAATCTTTCTTTCCTCCACAAGACGTTCATAAACCGGATCGTTACAAACAGAAAAATCATATTTAACACCAGTTTCCTTTATTTGGATTACTGCACCTAAATAGCCGGGAGACTCACCTTTCCCATATTTCTCGCATTCTTGTATTACTGCATCTTTTATGCTTTCATCCTTTAGAAACGTATTTATTATTTCAGAAATACTTTTCATCTGAACCACTGCATCAATCGGATTTATATCACCATCAATAACTTTGGAAATAAAATCATTAGCCATTTCTTTTTGTTCCGTTTTGGAAGATGGGATTCTGTTGATTATTAGTTTATTACTCATTGCAGATTATGATTTACTTTATATTGATAATAATTTTCGGAAATCTTATTTATATCATCATTCGTACATCTATAATTCTTCTCTATCAAATTAATTATAGAAAAACGTTGTTTATTTTCTCTTGCAAAAGATTCATTCCTATAAATCCATTTCATCAAATCTTCTCTTCCGAGAAGAGATGCGTTTAAAACTTTGCGATTATCATTTTCTATTTGTGATTTATTATATTTGGTAGAATCATTGTCCCAATACACATCAGCAGCCATACCCAAAGCCTTGCAAGAAACAGATATAGCGTCAGTTAAAGCCATTTTATAACATTCGTCTGACGTATATGCTCCATTCTTTTCGTTAGCAACAAATGAAGCTCCTCCAACCCCCTGTATTCCTTCACTCCACTCCCCATTATATTTGACGAAAAGGTTGATATGCACAAAGCTTGATATTTCTCCATTTGCACCTTGTTCATTCCACATTTTTATAATCTCATAACGCCAACCAAATCCGCAAGGGCCAAACTGTTCTGTTAGAGTTTTAATTCTCCACATAGGATTGATATCTGTCTTTCCTTTTAAACGACCTGCTGAAATTGTTTTTTTAGCATTGTCTGGAACTTGCCTTATCTTATCGTAAAGTTCAAGACAATTATCATTCCATTCCTTCATATCTTATATTATTTAAAGTGGTAAATAGTTCCCGGATACCGAACCAACGGACACCGGGATTAGGATTAAACAATAAATTATTTGCGTAATATAATATCTATTTCAGATTGTTTATATAGTCTTTTTCCACCGACTTCTGCGGGAATTAAATAACCTGTCTTAGCCCATCTCCACAAAGTTGACCGATCAACCTGTAACTGTTTACAAGCATCTTTGGGCTTTACGAAAGTCTCTTTTTTCTTAGCCAAAATAGATTATTCAACTTCTTCTTTTGTTTTTTGAATGAGATAATCTGCGAATGCTTTTAAATCTTCAAAATTCACATTAGCCGATATCTTACTCCCCCCAAGACTCATGATCTCTTGAATACTCATATCTATCCCCCTATTCTTTTTGATGCACCTCTTTTGAACTTCTCTCTAAAAGCATGAACACAGTTAACAATAGCATTATAATACATGATATTGTTTCGTTTCTAGTCATTTCGATTTGCAATGCTAGGTGGGTCACCATAGCAAGAGCAATGACAGCAATAGCATTTTGAATTTTATGAATAGTTTTCATAGAACATTATTTTTAAGTTAATACTAAGCGGCAAGCATTAAATCACCGTCCATTTTAGTTCTCATTATACGTAGAGCTGTTTTTGCAGCAGGACGAATATTACAACGTCTCATGTCCATTTGATAATTCGGCGTAATAGCAAGTATAAAGAACCAAACAGAGAAGAATAACTCAATACCGTGCTTCCTAATCTCCTTCAAATCAAAGTTTCTTTTAGTCCTATCACATAACAGGAATAAAGTAAGCTCTACGTTATTGTTAATGCCTAACTTCTTATGAATATCCCTAATCTGTGCCTTTATGGTCCAAACTGACTTTTTGAGCAAATCGGCAATTTCATCTGGGGTTTGTCCTTTTGCGACTTCATTAGCTACTTGATACTCACATTGAGTTAAGGGTTCCATCACGAAATCCTTTTAATATTAAAAAACCTTGTTTTACCTATAAAGTATTTATCTCCGACGGTCTCTATTTCAATACCTTTCCGTCTTAGTCGATAACGAGCAGAACTCATAACACGATCATAATTACTATCTAAAACTCTAGCTGGTTCATTTATAGATAGCTTACTAATTGAATCTACCCAATCTCCTGTTATTGTCTTTATCCTTTTTGCCATAAGATTAATTATTTGATTATTATTAGTGGATAAGCCCGGATTCGAACCGGGATTTGCAAGATTTCGTTTGTACGTTTCAATTGCGGTTCTGACTTCCCCAATCGTCTTTCCTGCTTCGAGGCTAGCCAGCCGTATTTTCAAACTAAGCGTCTACCAATTCCGCCACTTACCCAATTAAAAAGGTGCGCTATTCTCACGAACGGCACACCCTACAACACAAACACAAAATAAAACACGACAAAACAAAAAGTTTAAATAGTTCCCCTGAACCAATTCGATCGGTAACTTCACGTTATTATCAGGAGATTTTCTTAACTTTGAATCGTCAAATTTAAAAACCAATAAATATGAATCTTTTAGAAGTAATAAAACTATACACAGATAACCAGCGAATGATATTTACTGTATTTATGATACAAACGCCTCTCGTCTTTGTTACTATGCACTTATATATGATGAATTTCGGCAGTTTCGATATTTATACGAAAGCAATGTTTGTACTAGCGGCATCAATAGCTGTAACCATGTTTCTATATTGCTTCAATATAGGAAAAGCATTTGCAGAGTTTGTTATTACAGATGATAAGAAGCTAAATCCTAACATATTGGAAATTGCATTCCCGTCAATAGTTACATTTTCATATCTATCACTATCTAAAAATCCTAACGATGAGATTCACCCAATTCAATGTTTATTATATACGTCGGCATTCTACCTCATTGTCACCATTGTTTTTTCTCTTTTTGATAGATTCAATAAAAAGACAAAACTTAATAAAAAAATGAAGGATAAATAAAACGAAAGGCGCTAATATAGAATCATTCATAATTATAAGTATTAGTTAGTTCCCGCACCTTGATCCGATCAAGACATCACGCAAACAGTGCAACTGTCCGTGCGGGATATATGTTGACTTACTCACGTTGCTTCCTTCCGCTCATATCATCGCTGGTTGGCTATTACGCTATACTTCGCATCGGCTATACTGCTTATCTGCGCAGGCTAATTTAACGTGCCCTGAACACGGATTCATTTTTGAGGGTTAATCCTCCCATCCCGAATTAGGTTCATCGGTTTACCGTTGTGCTCTGAAAGCGTTTCGCTCGCTTCTTTCGTAGATTCTAACCTAACAGAGCCTCGTAATCTTTTATTATTCGAAGAAGGTTACTGATAATATCTTCTTTCGTTTCTTTGCTTCCAGCCAGCATCTGAACTGTATATTCATCTCGTTCTTTCAGATCGTCCGTGTATTTCCGAAGGAAAGACAAATTTTTGCTTATCTCATCCCTACTCATAATTACCTCCAAGAACTATCATAGTTTACATACTTATCGGCGAAAAACGCTTTCAGCACATTTCCCTGTTTTGGTTCAATCGCTTTCGGCTTCAATGATTCTACATATTCATCCATCTTTAAGCGAGCGTCCACCCAAGAAGTACGCAAGGCAGATTTAAGAGAATAACCATACTGGCGTACATATACCCAAGCTCTCTGCATGATGGCTTTCATATTATATTTGCCGTCTTTTACTAGTTCATAATCTCTATTTCTCATTGCCTTACCTATTTTTAGTTATGTAAATAATTTGGTTTTATCGCACAATATTCGCACCTTTGCAGTGTTGATTGATTGATTGACATTGCAAAGATATCATCTTCTTGCGATATATCGCTATTTATCGCAAAGTTTTATCGCTATAATAACAATAATTAACATTATGAACAAAATCAATATCGCATCTTTAAGGAAGTCACTAAAACTTAGACAAAAAGATTTCGGAGAGAAAATAGGCATTAAGCAAGCCTATTTATCAGAAATAGAAAGCGGCAAAAAACCTCTAACCGAGGAACTTTACAACAACATTGTAAACGTTTTCGGAATAGAAAAAGTATCTGAGTATTTTGTATCCAACGAAGCTAGCGATAATATTGCTAAAATAAACATAAGAGAAGCAATACCACTTAACCAAAGCCATATTATAAACGTACCATTAGTGAGCCAATACGCACAAGCAGGATACCTATGCGGATATCAAGATGCCGCATACATGGAAACTCTCCCAACCATACCATTTATTATAGACCATGAAGCCAAAGGAAACTACGTAGCTTTCGAAGTAAGGGGAGATAGTATGAATGACGGAACCGAAGAAAGTTACTTAGAAGGTGACAGATTATTATGTAGAGAAATATATTCCCAATACTGGATAGAATCAAAGCTACATTATACTAAATGGGATTTCGTTATTGTACATGAAGAAGGAATACTCGTAAAGAGAATCATAGATCATAATATGGATAATCATACAATCACAATACATTCTTTAAATAGTATGTATCCTGACCGAGTGATTGATCTAGCAGAAGTAAAGCAGATTTTTAACGTTATAGAATTACAAAGACCTAGAAGAAGATAGGATAATGATAACATTATTAATAATATTAGCTTTATTTGTTTTTCCGATATGGCAAAGTTTCTATAACTATAATAGATACAAGAGGTTAAAGATTGAATTTGATGAATTATTAAACAAATATAATGCTGTATTTAAAGAGAATGAAGAAAATAAGAAGTACGTAGGTTTCTTAGATAAAGCTGTATCGGAAGCTAAATATTTCCGAGCAAAATATAATGAATGCAGTTCAGAACTCACTATGAGTCAAATTGAAAGCAAAAATTTATTGGAAGAGTTGCGAGAAGCTAATACACAACTTCGATACGAAAGAAATAAAGAACAGATCGAGAAAGACAAAGTAAAAGCTAAATTGCTAGAAAAGAAAAAGAAAAGAGAAATAGAAAAATTAGCTCTCCAAGAGCTTATAGATGAAGGCGAGATATTTCCAGAAGCAAATAAACGTCCTCCAATACCAAAAGATGTTGTAGATACTGTTTGGAATAGAGATGGAGGAAAATGCGTTTATTGTGGATCGAATGAAAATTTGCACTTAGATCATATTATTCCTTTCTCTAAAGGTGGGGATACAAGCGTTGAGAATTTACAATTACTTTGCCAAAAATGTAATCTTGAAAAATCAAATAAAATCGGATAATTAAAAACTTGCTTATGAAAAAGATCATTTTATTAGTATGTGCAATCACTGCACTTTGTTCATGTGGGGGATCAGGTAATCAAAACGAGAAAAAAGTAAGAGAAGTAGTAGAAGCCAAACTGAAAACAGAAATGAATGATTGGTCTAGCTATGAGTTTGTTTCTGCGGAAGCCATTGATACTATAAAGTATATTGATAATATCAACTATCGAAAAGAATACTTCCAAAAAAGCATTGAAAACAATAAAGGGGCATCCAATTATGGATTAGATTATTCTTCTTCAATAACTAAAGATAGTATAATACTTATTGGAATAGATTCTATTCAAAATGCGATGGGCGATAAAGTCAATGAAGATGTAGCCTATTTATACAAGTATAAATTTAGAGGTAAGAATAAATTAGGAGCTGTAATCTTGGACGAGTACCTTATATATATTTCGCCAAACTGGGAAATAATTCAGATGACGAATGATCCAAAGAAACTTTATAATAATCCCGGAGACTTCCCCGGATATGTTGATCTTGTTAAAAAGAACATGTAATACCAATAATAGCCCGTCTAAAAAACGGGCTTTTATTATTATAATAAATCTCTCCACATACCTAGATGTTGTGCGAATGTTGTGCAACGGCATAAAACAGAAAATCGCAACTATCTAATAATAAGATAATTACGATTTTACAATGTGACCCCGGTGCGATTCAAACGCACGACCTTCAGAACCGGAATCTGACGCTCTATTCACTAAGCTACGGGGCCATTTCCTAAATGCGATGACAAAAGTATAAAAAATCTTCTCATCTTCCTAATGATTCATCTTTTTTTATAGTTCTTAAGTCAGTATCGCCCCTTAACATTCTGTTATTTTGAAATGCTTTAGAGCATATACTTTATCAATTTGACAATCTTTTAGAGATTATCCAATACAGATATCAATATTATTCCTATCTTTGCCGACAATTAACAATCAACAATCCTATGAGTTACTTGATAAAACCAAAGAACTATAAACCGTTACTCGACTTAAAACAAACAGAGTTGGGAATCAAACAAATAAAAGAGTTCTTCCAGTTAAACTTGTCATCCGAATTACGCCTCAGACGCGTGACAGCCCCTCTTTTCGTATTGAAAGGGATGGGTATCAATGACGATTTGAATGGTATAGAACGTCCCGTTTCATTCCCTATCAAGGATTTAGGTGACGCACAAGCAGAAGTCGTTCATTCATTAGCCAAATGGAAAAGATTAACTCTCGCCGATTACAATATCGAACCGGGATACGGTATCTATACCGACATGAACGCCATCCGTTCTGATGAAGAACTCGGAAACCTCCATTCGCTCTATGTAGACCAATGGGACTGGGAACGTGTCATCACCAACGAGGACAGAAACGTAGAATTCCTGAAAGAGATCGTAAATCGTATCTACGCTGCCATGATCCGTACAGAATACATGGTATATGAAATGTATCCGCAGATCAAACCTTGTCTGCCCCAGAAATTACATTTTATCCATTCGGAAGAACTACGCCAACTCTATCCGAACCTGGAACCCAAATGCCGCGAGCATGCCATCTGCCAAAAATACGGTGCCGTATTTATCATCGGTATCGGTTGCAAGCTAAGCGACGGCAAAAAACATGACGGACGTGCACCGGACTATGATGACTACACATCCACCGGCCTGAACAACCTGCCCGGACTGAACGGTGACCTTTTACTTTGGGATGATGTACTGCAACGCTCCATCGAACTATCCTCTATGGGTGTTCGTGTAGACAGAGAAGCGCTACAACGCCAGCTCAAAGAAGAAAACGAAGAAGAGAGACTGAAACTTTATTTCCACAAACGATTAATGGACGACACACTTCCACTATCTATCGGTGGCGGTATCGGTCAATCCCGTTTGTGTATGTTCTACCTTCGCAAAGCTCATATCGGAGAAATACAAGCCAGCATCTGGCCGGAAGATATGCGCAAAGAATGTGAGGAACTTGATATACACCTTATATAATTGCTATGAACGTACAAATAGAAGAAAGCTGGAAAACACACTTACAGCCGGAATTTGAAAAAGATTACTTTCGCACACTGACGGAATTCGTAAAAAGTGAATACAGCCAGTATCAGATTTTCCCTCCGGGAAAACTTATTTTCAACGCCTTCAACCTCTGTCCTTTCGACAAGGTGAAGGTAGTAATCATCGGACAAGACCCGTACCACGGACCGGGCCAGGCACACGGGCTCTGTTTCTCTGTAAACGACGGAGTACCTTTCCCTCCTTCTTTGGTCAACATCTTTAAAGAAATAAAGGCAGACATAGGTACAGACGCTCCTACTACCGGAAACCTGACTCGCTGGGTTGAGCAAGGAGTATTATTGCTCAACGCCACTCTGACTGTACGCGCTCATCAGGCAGGCTCTCATCAGAATCGTGGATGGGAAGCTTTTACAGATGCCGCTATCCGCGCACTGGCAGAAGAACGGGAACATCTTGTATTTATCCTGTGGGGAGCTTATGCTCAACGAAAAGGAGCTTTCATCGACCGCAACAAGCATCTGGTACTTAGCTCTGCCCATCCCTCTCCCCTTTCTGCCTACAATGGTTTCTTCGGAAACAAACACTTCAGCCGTGCAAACGATTATCTGAAAGCAAACGGAGAAACGGAAATAATATGGTAAGAAGTTGAGAATTGAAAATGGAAAGTTGAGAGTCGGCTGCACAATAAATGATGACGCTGCATAGTAACTCTCAACTCTCCATTCATCTTATTATTGCTAGATATTGTTATATATCTGTCTACACTTTTCTATTCTTAAATATCCGCATTAGCTTACCTTACACAACACTAAGTCTATTTAATCTTAAAAAAATATTTCTCATACATAAAGCTAGCCAATAGATCAATCCTATAAAACAAGATTAAATCCAAACACCATATAATATTATCAGTATTTATTTCACTACTACAAAATATACAATGAACTATTGTTCATAAATTCTATAGAATTGAAAATCATTAATTTAAGTTCAGTTCTTTTTCCATAAATAATTCTACCTTTGCTTTGTACTCATGAGACAAAAAATTATCAACCTTTAAACCAAAAGTAAAATGAAACGAACAAATTTATTTTTCGGTTTGGCATTTGCATTATTCTGCTCATTGCCAATGTATGCACAAACAGTATCTGAAGATGTAGATATCAACACTACATCAGAATCTGCAACTCCCAGATTTGTCAACATGTTCATTAATGATAATGGTGCCATTTATCCCATTTACGTACCCAATTTATCTGAAAACACAAAGATTCAGGAAGTTTGGAATGAAGCCTCTGCTATCTTGGGCACAAGGTATTTTGATCTTTACTATAATGGTCAAAAGTTGAGCTTAGACAAGAGTTTCGCTGATTATTGGATCACAGGTAATATTTCTGTTTACCTTGAAGTTAGAAGGCGTTAAGTTAACAATTACTTTTCTTACAGAGAGAGTGTGTTGTCCGGAGCACACTCTTTTAAACAAATACTTTTTCTTAGTCTATTTCTCTCTCTTGCCTAAATAAATTATATATACTATATTGATCAAACACATGCATTTTCATTTCTTCATCGCCAAAATCTGTATTTAATAGACTTTTATCTATTTCGTATCTGAATTCAAATCACAAAATACAAAATTAAGTGATTATATATAAATGATAAATATATTCTTAGATAAATATTCATCATTCATAAACTTAAGTTCATCAACACCTCTATATTTGCATTTTTTATTACTAATACATATTAAACGCATAGCATTTTCCATTACATTTATAACAAAAAGCCTACCATAACTCATAATAAAACGAATAATATGCATAGTAAAAATGATTTCAACATTGAAAATTACATAAAAGCTCTATCCACATACATACCAGCGTCCTCCATGGTCAAACTAAAAAAAGCATATAAAGCCTTCACTTTTACAAAACACCCTAAATCAACTATTCTTGAAAACAGACAACTGAATGATTCATTTTGCATCCTTATATGTGTGACCATAAGACATTACACAATAGATAGTAACACAGCAGAAGAACAAACATTACGATTCACCCTCTCAGGCAATTTACTGTGTCAATATGGAACCGCTACAGAAGCAACAGAATATTTAAGCTGCCTATCTGAATGTACCATTTTATCTGTCTCAAATACAATTTTAGCAGAGATAGGAGAAGAAACAAATTTGAGAATATACTGTCAAAATATTATAAAAGAAAACTTAGAGTTAGAAGTGGCTCTATTAAGAATGCCACCAGAAAAGCGATATATAAAACTATGCAAACAATATCAAAACATATTTCTGACGGTCCCATTAAAATACATTGCGTCATTTTTAGGAATCACTCCCCAAGCTTTATGCAGAATTAGAAAGCGTTTACTAATAACACCCTAATACCACTGAATATTACTTTGCGTCTGACTTCTCTGCTCATATTTCAAGTCTTGAAGAATACTTGCATTAGCACGAATCGTAACATTATAGTATTTCCAACGTCCAAATGGTGAAAGACTGGCAGACAAGTTAAAGCAGTGCAAATCACGAGAAATCGTACAGGAAGTCTGCGTTATTTCCTTCGCTTGGAAATCGTAACCCGAATTGAACGAAAGCGACCAGTTATTGGAAATCTTCACATTACCATTCATATTGATATTGTGAGTATAAGTAAACGGATATCTCATCGAATAGCGATTAATAGGCTTAGTCCTATCTTCACGAATATTAAATGAATAACTGAAACTTAAAGACCAAGGCATCTTGAATACTTGATAACCATCCGGGTCGGCTTGCGCCTTCTCTACTTTCTTGGTCGTAGTTCCATCTTCCGTACCTTCAGAATCTTCTCCGTCTCCATCTTCTGACTCCTTCTTGTCTTTATCCTTCTCGTCTTCCTTCGGACCGAACCACTTTTTCCAGGTATCGTTATTAAAGGTATAGTTAAAAGAAGAACCATACCCCTGAAAACGTCCGAAACGTCCATACGACCATTCAGTTCGATTACCTTCGACCACATTACCACTTTTATCAAACGTATAAGCGTAAGTAGCAAATGATGCATTCATATTGAAAGTATAATTCTTTGTCAGTTTCAGTCGAAGATTCATACTCAAGGGGCTCCATGGCTTTTCCTTTGCAGCCATATTATATGACATATTCACACTCAAATCATCAATCAAGCTGACTTTCTTTAATGTATCCTTCTTAGCATCATAATATTTCATCTCCAGATTATTAGCAATCGAGAAACTAACCGTTCCCGAACCCTCACGTGAAGGGACTCCAAAAGGCTGTCCCGTATAGGGTGAATAATACTGAGTATTTCCGTTATTATCCGTATACTCTTCCCAGTATTTACTAAATGCAGGAGCACCACTGATACCAACCTGCGGAGTGACAACGTGGCGAATCTGTATCTCTTTCTTCTTCATGAAAAGAGGTTTGTACATACCATACAGTTTAGTACTTAAAGACAAACTGGCTGAATAGTTGGAAACACGATAAAAGCCATTAATAGTATCATTCAGATTCTGTTCCAAACGCCCTGTTTCCTCATTATACGTCTGATTTATCTTGCGGGTGTACCAACGCTCCGTATAATTCACCGAAGGATTGACCTGCAAATACTTGAACAGTGTAAAAGTAGCACTGACAGGAATATTATGGTTCATCGCATTTTCCCATCCGCTGATGCCGGTCTTGAACAGACGGTCGTCTTTAGTACGGATACTGTTCGTCAGACGTCCTGTATAGCTGACAGAAATCTTCTCATACCAACGCTCGGCTCCGGCAGCCTTCTTCCGCTTGAAGGGAAACAGACGGCTCAATGTAATATTAAGGTCAGGAAGCGTTACTGCAATGGATGAGTCACGCATGGTCTGCGCAATATTGGTCGTTCCAGACAAGGTCAGACCGATATCGGGGAAACTACGGGAGTAACTGATACTTGATGTCTTTGTATTCTGAGTCAACAACTGGGAGTTATAAAGGTTGTTGATGTTAGATCGTTCGTAACTACTGGTAGAGAAGTTCACACTGGCGGAGAAAGTACTGTTCGGACTTGCCTTGGCATCCTGACGGTGGTTCCACACTACCTTGAAGTCTTTGGCAACCGTATAATCCGGCATTCCTTTGTCTCCGGTCTTGGTCACCTGATAATCCGCCTGCAATGTACCGGAGTATTTGTACCTCTTATTATAATTGGTCAATCCGGAAAGCCGCCATGAACCTTTCGTGAATATATCTCCTGTCAGCTTCAAGTCCATGATGTCACTCATAGCAAAGTAATATCCGCCTTCCGCCAGACCGAAACCACGGCTTGAATCATCCATATACGTCGGCATAATGAAACCCGAAGAATAGCTGCTGGAGAAAGGGAAGAAGAAAAACGGCACAGCCAGCGGCAGGGGAACATCTTCCACCACAAGATAGGCAGGTCCTGTCACTACATTCTTCTTGGGGCGCACTTTGGCTCTTGTCAACTGCATATAGAAGTGAGGATGGTCATGATGATCACAAGTCGTGTAGCGACCGTGCTCCATAAAGATTTCATCATTTGCTCCTTTCTTGGCTCTGCTACCGGTCACATAACCTTCACCCTGCTGAGTGATAATATCGGTGATTCCCGCTTTTTTGCTCTTGAAGTTATAGCTGATTGTTTCTGTATCGTATGCAGTTTCACCTTCTTTAAAGACAGGTTTACCTTTGATCGTTCCCGTTGTGTCTTTAATACCATAGGCGTGTACTGTACTACTGTCCAGATTCATGGAAATCACTTCCGCTGCCAGCTCAATGTTCTGATAGTTGACTTTGCCGCTACCATAAAGCGTAGCGGCACCTCCCAATGTAAAAGTGGTGGAGTCGTTAGATTCATAAATAACCGGTGCATCGAGCGGTTGTTTCTTTGTCGGTGCTACAGAGTCGACGCGTACCACAACTGTATCCGCCCCTAACGAATCTTTCCTGTTAAGGGAATCCGTTTGTGCAGTGTTGGAGGCAATCATCCCTCTTCTTCGACGCTGAGACGTAGCCTCATCAGGAAGCATCAGCAAGACAATCAGCAATATGAATGATATAATTATTTTTGCTCTCAATGGCGCCATTAACTAATAGTTTTACGCTTGAAGTGGCAAAAGTACACAATCTTCATCAATAATGCGTGAGAATCTCCGTTATTTAATTATTTTTTAGTGCTATAAAAACAAAGAGCACCACCCATCAAAGCGGTTTAGACCTTCTTCACCATATTTTGCAATGCTTTTCCGGGCTTTTTCTACTGTCTTTTCTTCGTCAAGATGAGTTTTAGAAAAGAATTTATCGGCAAAACAGATTATTTGCTCTTCCAGAGTGACGGGCACCATCTCACGATGAGGAACAGGAAGCTGGCGTTCTATGATTTCTTCCAGTGTCAGTCCGGCTCCGGTGTGACGTTCGCAAACCAGTGCATGGCGTTCAAAACCTTCTTTTCGCAAAAGGTCTGCACCCAGATAACCGTGTGCGATGTAGGGATGCTCTCCGAAACATTGGATGGTGGGAGCATCGGTCATAAAGATTCCTATATCGTGCAGAAGCGCGGCTTCTCTGACAAAGCTGCGGTTGATAGGTAAGTTAGGATGTGCATCTACAATCTTCAAAGCTTTTTGGGCTACAGAAAGGCTATGTATTAGTAGAATGTGTCGTTGTTCCGTATCCTGCGGATAAAATTTGTCGATGATTTCTATTGGATTCATACTTTTTCACTAGTTATTACTTGTTCCCTTACTGATAAATGATATTTTTGTGCAATATTACAAAAATTTACTGATATGCAAGCCAGAAGTTCCCTCATTCTTTTCTCTCTGTTCATAATACTGTGTTCTACATACGCCAGTGGAAAAGTAATTACGGGTGCCGAGCGTATGGATCAATACCTGCCGTTAATCAAAGGAAAGCGGGTAGGAATGGTGGTAAACCACACTTCCATCGTCGGCACAGAGCCAATTCATCTGCTGGATACTTTATTAAAACAAAAAATCGATATAGTGAAAGTCTTTGCACCGGAACACGGTTTCCGCGGCAACGCGGATGCCGGTGAAACAGTAAAAGACGGAAAAGACAGCCGTACGGGAGTAACCATCGTCTCGCTCTACGGAGATAATAAAAAGCCGACTGCCGCCCAACTGAAAGATATCGATGTAATCTTGTTCGACATCCAGGATGTGGGCGCACGTTTCTATACATATATCAGTACGATGTATTATGTAATGGAAGCTTGTGCGGAAAACAAAAAAGAGATGATTATACTGGACCGCCCCAATCCATGCGATTACGTAGAGGGACCTGTATTAAAAGCCGGATATAAAAGTTTTGTCGGAATGCTGCCTTTGCCGGTTCTTCACGGTTGTACTATCGGAGAGCTGGCGCAGATGATCAATGGAGAAGGATGGATGACTACCCAGGCAAAGACTTGTCCGCTGACTGTGATTCCCGTAAAAGGGTGGAAACACGGACAGCCCTATGTACTTCCCGTGAAACCGTCTCCCAACTTGCCCAATGCACAATCCATCCGCCTTTATGCCTCACTTTGCCCTTTTGAAGCAACACGTGTCAGTGTGGGACGCGGAACGACCTTTCCTTTTCAGGTGTTAGGCACACCTAACAAAAAGTATGGCGATTTTGCCTTCACTCCGCGCTCCCTGCCGGGATTCGACAAAAATCCGATGCACAAAGGAGTCACTTGTTATGGCGAAGATTTACGGAACGTAACAGACGTAAACGGTTTCACGCTCCGTTACTTTCTGCGTTTCTACCGTTTATCCGGCGAAGGCGCAGCATTCTTCTCCCGTCCCCGATGGTTTGACTTACTGATGGGAACGGATTCGGTACGCAAAGCGATCCTTAAAGGAGAATCGGAAGAGGAAATCCGTGACAGCTGGCAAAAGGAGTTGCAGACCTACCGTGATATGAGACAGAAGTATTTACTTTACTAAGGAACGGTTCCTCCACTTCTCAGCATTCCGTTCGAACTCTTCGGCTTTCTTTCCACTCAACCTTGCAGGCATTTCAAGTATCTCCGGAATGTCTTTTGCATTGTCAATGATTTGAGTGCCGGAAGCGTTCTTCACAATACGGACATCATCGTACAGTGAGTCATTCTCCAGATAAGCTTGCATCCGGAGCGTGTCTCCCGTCACGTCGATATGCTGGTAGAAACGGCGGTCCGTCCCGAAACGATCATACTTATCATTGAAAGATAGACGGTAACTCTTCGGGGAAGCGTGGCTTACCAGATACAACGGGGTGGTCATTTCGCCCTCATCGTTCTTATTAGTCATACGGGCATAGTTATGCTCATGTCCCTGAAGCACCAAGTCTACTCCATATTCACGGAACAGTCCGTCGAACATCCAGCGTACGGCAAGGTTGTTCGTTTTACCTTTTATAGAATATACAGGATGATGGAGCATGACGATCTTCCATTTCTTTTTCGAAGCCTTCAGCGTTTTCTCCAGCCATTCCCGTTGAGAGAAGAGGAACCAAGGATCACGGTTACTATCCAGCGTGATGATAGTGGCATCGTTGTAATCAATAGAATATACATTATTATTCTTATACCTCGATTCGAGCAGATAAGAAAAGACATAAGCAAATCGTTTCTCCAAAACACGTACCAGTCCTTTTACATATTCATGATTTCCCGGAGAAACCAATATCGGTTTGGTGGGAGCTATGGAATCCACGCTCTGATAGGCTTCATCCCAGTAACAGTTCATCGGACGCTCTGCAAAGTCACCGGCAAACATATAGAAGTCCGCCTGCGGATAGCGATGGCGCACATTTTCCATAAAGCCACGTGTCTTTCCACGCAAAGTATCCTGCACGTCACCTATAAATACAAAGGAGAAATGATCAGTCGAATCGGGTTGCATCGTGAACGAATACCAATCGGATGAGCGATCGTCATTCCATACCCGATAAGAGTAGGAATCGCCATAAGAGAGTTCTTTAAATTTTGCCCAGTTGGCATAACCGAACCCGCCCAGTGTACGGAGAAATTTGGAAGAGCCGTCAACGAGAAGAGTATCTCCGGAACCGATCTTTGTATATTCCAGCTTTGCCTGCTTGGAAACGCCTCCGCACACCCAGCTCACATTACGGGACAGTTCGCCGTCATTTCCGAATGTCAGAAATACCCGTTGCGGGTCTTCCGTCAGCACATAGCGTATTTCAGGGATATTGTGGAACCAGACTTTCCAGCGTATCTTACAAATGACACCACCGGCAATCAATATCAGGAGAACGATGCCCCAAGCTATTTTCTTCTTCGTAATCTTCATTTTTCCGATTTTAAAAACTGGTAGCAAAGATAAATATAGTGTCCCATAAATCGGAAATTATGTCCTTTTTTAACCTTTAACAAATTCACCTCTACATGAGAATTTAAATATCTAAAATTGCTGTCATCTGTCACCAAAAGCTAAATAACACACTGATTATAAGCTAATAAAGAGGTGACAGCAGGGCGTGACAGCATTGTGACAGCACATTTTGTTGTCACAATGCCGTCACGCTTTGCTGTCATATCCTGCTACTATCATATATTGCTCCTTGGAATGATAAATCAAAGAATAGCTTAGTCTAGTTGGTTTCCATGCGATGAAACTATAGTTCCAAGCTGAAGAAACCAAAGTTTCAAGCAGAGGAAACTCCAGTTTCAAGACGATGAAACTAAAGTTTCATCAAGCAAATGATGTGTACTGGTTTTAGTTGACAACTTCGTTTGTTAT